>Ga0105103_10000310_pt1 | contig 27226 bp, 21 predicted proteins | sample PPLLaktember2015_2_FD_79107 | JGI IMG/M metagenome (GOLD analysis project Ga0105103, IMG submission 79107) | Freshwater sediment microbial communities from Prairie Pothole Lake near Jamestown, North Dakota, USA - PPLs Lake P7 Core (6) Depth... | ecosystem: Environmental > Aquatic > Freshwater >...
GCGTTTCTTCTCGAAGTCCCGTTCCCGCATTGACCGCGATGCGTCAAGCAGCCGCGAAAGGATCCGCTCCTGTTTGCGAAGCGTCTCGGGATTGACGTCATTCTGCTCCAGATTGCGGACGACTTCCTGCATCTCCTCAGCGATCTTGTTCAGGTCGCCCAGCACGCGCTCGCGGTCACTTTGCGTCCCCGCTTCCTTCTGCAATTGCTCGAGCGATTTGCGGAGAGCTTCCTGCTCACGTGCGAGCCGCGCCGCTTCCGCCGCTTGCCGAGCGCTCATCCCCTGGCCCATCTGCTGTGTTTGCATATTCAGCGACATCTGCTGACCCGCCATCATGCGGAGCTGCTGCATCAGGCTTCCCGCACCGCCACCGGACTGCATCATATTCGCCATGGCGTTCTGCACCTGCATCGCCGCGCGGTTCAGCGCTGCCATTGCCTGCGCCTGTTCCTGAGCGGCGTATGGTCCGTTGCGCATCTCAAGACGCTTCATTGCATTGTTCATGCGGGCGAGGGCTTCGCCGATCGCGCGTCCCATCTCGGGCGTGACCGCGAACGACTTCTGGGAGAGTTCGTTCAATCCCTCGATGAGGCTCTGCAATTCCCGCGTGAGCTGCTGTTGTCCCTGAGCATTCTCCCGCAAGGTCGGGGAGTTCTGCGGTGCGGCGGATGCCTGGCGCTTCAGTTCCTCTTGGCGGCGTGAAAGCTCGAGCAGTCCGTACGTCGCTTTCCGCAATTCGTTCAGCACCGCCTGCGCCTGCTGCTGCATCATCTCCTGCTGCATCGCATCCATCTGCATGCTGAACTGTTGCAGCTGCTGTGCGACTTGCTGCTGCATCTGCCGGGCGGCGGACATGTTCCCGCGTCGCATCTGTTCACCGGCCTGCTGCATCTGTTGATCGAGGTTTTGCTGCTGCAACTGTTCATTCAATTCCTGCATCTTGTCGGCGGGCATTTCGGTGAAGAATTCTTCCATCCGCTGCTGCAGGTCCTGCGCCTCCCGTTCAAGCAACTGCTCGGCCTTTGCGAGCTCTTCCTGACGCCGGGCCGCTTCTTCGCGTTCCGCAGGATCGCTCATCCGGCCGGCGTGCTCCTCAAGTTCTTTCTGTGCCTTTTCCAGCGCGTCCGCACGCTTGCGCACCTCGTCCATCTTCTGCTCGATCTGGATGCGCTTGAGCAGATTCAACGTGCGCTCGATGCTCTCGCGGAATCGTTCCTCATTGAACGTCACCTGCTCCATCGCCTGACGCATCTGTTCCTTGGTAACGTTCGGCATCGTCTGCTGCATCTGCTTCAGGAGTTTCTGCAATTCAGCGCTGTTCAATTCTTGGAACATCTGCTGGAGCTCGAGATACTTCTCCATCGTCTCGCTTGAGAGGACGCTCTGCTGCTGCATCTGCTGGGTGAGCTGGTCCATCCGTTCCTGCACCCGATCGATCTGCTTCTGCAGGTCCTGATACCGCTTCCCCATTTCCTCGAGCTTCTTCTGCGTCTGCCAATCGGGATTCTTCGCCATCTTCAGTTCCCGGTTGATGGCATCGACATCCTCCTTCAGCTTTTTCGCTTCCTCGAGCGCCTTGCCGATCTCCTCCATCGATCGCTGCTGTGTCTGGTCGGCGCCTGCGAAGACCTCTTCCAGCGATGGGAAACGGATGCGGAAGGTTCTGCTGCGCGATCGCTTCGGTCCGGAGAATGTATCGTTATCTTCCACCTCGGCGAAGTACTCGACGACGTCCTCGGGCGCGAGATGCATCGCCGCGATCGACCAGGTGAAGTCGATCTCCGCGCGTGCACCGGCATTCGCGGGGAGCGGAATGGCGACGTAACTCGTCTCTCCAGTCGGCTGTTCAAGACGAGAATGGATGAGTCGCGAGCCAAGACGGAGGCGGGTGAATCCATGATCGTCGGTCGCGCGCAGCCGCAGCGGAATATCTGTATCCCCCGCAACGTCGAGATCCCGGCCTGGAACAATGATCGCGATCTCGGGCAATTGGTCCTCAACGGCGGAGATCTGATAGCGGACGGGATCGGGATTCGTCAATGCGTCGGCATCGGTGAGAACGATCGCGTATCGGCAGGACTTCCGGATGACGAACGACCCCGAGAACTTCTCCTCGCGTTCGGCGAGGCGAACGTGTGTCGAGTCATCAAGAACGATCTCCGCGCGCGTCAGCGGTTTGTTCGACGTGCCGCTCACGGTGACCCGGGTTCCAACGAGTGCCTGAATATCCCCAACAAACTCATCCTGCTGACGCACCGGCAACTTCGTGTAGGACGGAGGCTCAAGCCGCACGGTAAAGGAACGAATCAGCGGACGATCCAGGACTCGCAGCGTGTACCGATCGCTTTCGACATTCCCGGCACGTACGAAGTACTCCGTCGTTGAACGGATCGAGGCGAGCGTTGCGGCGTATCTTCCCGCGCTGTCTTCCTGAAGGGCGGATTCCTCGAACGAGGATTGTCCCTCGGCGCGCCGGAAGAGTGCGATCTCGGAGGGAAAACTCCCCAGCATACGAGCGACCGGGACCAGACGAACCCGCAATCGGACAGTATCTCCTTTGAGCACCTCGCCGCCACGGGGAACGACCTCGATCGCAAAGCGCGGCATCGGAGCGAACGGACGCGTCGGATGCGCAAGGCGATAGATGCTGTCGGCGAGTTGAGCGGGGGAGACAACCAGGAACGCAGAGACCACCAATGCGCACAGCGTGAACCATCGGGCAGCGCGCGGGAGCGGTCGTGTGTCTACGCAATCGGTGAAATCGAACGCCGATGTCTGCTCCTCGAGTGCACGGACCGATTCCCGCACCAATTCCTCCGAATAGAGCGGCCGATCCTGGTCGCGTGCGGATGTCAATTGCAGAACATTGAGCAGACGATCCTGGATGGTCGGGAAGGCCGCTCCGATCCGACGGGCGATCGTTTCATCGTCATCGGTCCTAAGGAGCCGCAGCATCTTCAGCCACGGGCGCAGGACAAGCCAGATCAGCGAGGCGGTCGCCAGGAGCAGACCGCCGGCCACCATCGCGGTCCGCACAACGGGCGAGAACCCAACCGCAACCTCAAGCAGGACAAGCAGCAGCGCGGCCGCAAGCCAAATCGCGCCATTGAGCAGGAGGCCGGAGGTCAGTTCAATGCGGAGCTCGTTCCTTCGGACCTCCGCGATGCGGGAAGTGAGGGATATGGGGGAGGAAGAGGGCAAGGGGGATGTGGAGGAAATTCTGAGTTGTGATTTTTGATTTGTGAATGATGATTGGGGAGAAGATGACTCACACCGGGAAAACGTCCGGGTCACTGATCGGGTCATTAACCCGGTTCAACCTTGACTTGATGCGGCAAAGCACCAAGATCGCAAGAAACCAAAGCCAAACAAGACCAACGGCCCAACGCCAAGAGCCAATGGCTGACTGACTGGTCGGGACAATGGTCGGGCCTGTTCTTGAAGAATTGGGACAGAGAGAACATCGAAGCAGTGACTGAGGCCTCCTCGGAGCTTTGCTCTGGGCTTTGCTCTGGGCTTTGCTCTGGGCTCATCTACTCATTGCCCAAACCACGATGTTCGTTCCAAACTTCAGCGCCTCCGTGCGGACAGATTCTGGATCGCCATGGACTTCCGGGTCCGCCCATCCATCACTCGGATTTGACTCCACCGTATAGAACACGACCATGCGATCCTGGACGAACAGGCCGAAACCCCGAGGTGGCTTATCGTCATGTGCATGGATCTTCGGCACTCCGTTTGGGAAACCGAAGAAGCTCTGGTAGATCGGATGCGAGAATGGGAGCTCGATGAATTGCGCGTCGGGTAACACCTTTCGCATTTCCCTGCGGAACGACTGGTCCATCCCATAGTCGTCATCCGCATACAAGAATCCGCCATTCTTCAGGTAGGAACGGAGACGCTGCGACTCAAGTTCCGAGAAGACCGCGTTTCCGTGTCCCGTCATGAACAACATCGGATACGTAAATAATCTATCGCTCATCAGTTCGACGAACTCGTAGCGGGGATCGACATCCATGCCGGTTTGCTGTTGAACGAACCTCAGCAGATTGACTTCGGCTGAGGGATCGTTGTACCAGTCCCCGCCGCCGGCATATTTCAGCCGAGCGATACGGAACTGGCTTTCAATGCGGGATTGGGCGGGCAGGATGACCGGGGAAACCGCAAGGAGCGACACGATCAGAATTCGGGAGAAAACGGAACGCATAGTTGAAATCTATCAAAGATGGGGAGGAGAAGCAACGGAGGGGGGGCAGGGGCCAATACTACATAGTGGACTCCCGGGGAAAACCCCGGGGAGATTCCCGGGGTGAACCCGGGTCGGATCCCGGATCAGATCCGGGATTGATGCCGAAAAGAACTCCGCACGGAAACCCAAGCCACATCCACAACCGTCGCAGAATTCTCCCGGATAAATCCCCGGATAAGTCCCCGGATAAATCCCCGGATAAGTCCCCGGATACAAAAGAAACCGGTTCCCTGACAGACCGTGCCAGCCGTCAGAGAACCGGTGATAATGTGCTGCAAAGACCGCGGACCGTTTTCCCGGTCAGTCCATGATCTTCCGCAGGAACGCAGGTTTCTCGGTGTCGCTCTTCTCAATGCGTTCCTTCTGCTCCGCCGCTTCGCGCAACGAATTGATCTGAAGGTCAACACCGCGCCGCATGAACGTCGGCACCTCGTACTTCTGCAACTCCGACGGTCCCGAGGGCACGTGATCCACCAACTTGGCCATTGGACGCGCAGGACGAGCCGACTGCACCGCCTTCTTGTTGAAGCCGGTCGCGATGACGGTCACCATGAGATCCTCGCTCAAGTTCTCGTCAACGACGACGCCAATGATGACGTTCGCTTCCTCGCCCGCCGCATCGTGAACGACCTTCGCGGCCTCTTCCATCTCGACGAGACTGAAACTCTTCCCGCCGGTGATGTTGATGAGTAATCCTTGTGCGCCGGCGATCGACACGCCATCCAGTAACGGGCTTGAGATCGCGAGCTGGGCCGCTTCGACCGAGCGGTTCTCGCCGCGGGCGATGCCGGTCCCCATGAGCGCGTCGCCCATCTCCTTCATGATCGTCCGCACGTCGGCGAAGTCGACGTTGATGAAGCCCGGAACCGTGATCACCTCAGAGATGCCGCGCGCGGCATTGTACAGGACCTGGTTCGCATGCTCGAACGCATCAATGATCGGGGTGCGACGGTCGATGACGTCGAGCAGTTTCTGATTCGGAATGACAATGAGCGTGTCGCAGTTCTTCTTCAGCTCTTCGATGCCCGTTTCAGCTTGTGAGATACGCTTCTTTCCCTCGCTGCTGAATGGCTTCGTCACGATGCCGACAACAAGGGCTCCGATGCTCTTCGCGATGTTCGCAACCATCGGAGCGCCGCCGGTTCCTGTTCCGCCCCCCATCCCGGCGGTGATGAACACCATATCGCATCCGGAGAGCGCCTGCGCGATCTCCTCCCGGTCTTCTTCCACAGCACGCAATCCAACGGAAGGATCTGCGCCGGCGCCGAGACCGCGGGTCAGGTTCTTTCCGATCTGGATCTTGTGCGTCGCTCGATTCCGTTCGAGCGCTTGCATATCCGTATTCACTGCGACGAAATCGACGCCGGTGAGTCCTTTGTCGATCATCCCATTCAGGGCGTTTCCGCCGCCGCCACCGACACCGACAACGCGGATCTTCGCTCCGCGTCCAGCCAGGGGGTCGAGTTCAATTGGCACGGTAATTCTCCTTTGGACGGTTAAGTATCGGGAAAAATGTGAAGTGATGCTAGTAATGAGTACTAAGTACTTAGACAGAAGACTGTTGGGTCTTGACTTTATCAATGCAGCTCATCTCGTTCTGCTCCTCTACAACTGATCGAACCATTCCTTCATGCGGTGGAAGATGCTCTTGCTCTTTCCATCCTTCAAGGCTTGCGGAAGATTGGCTCGATCGCGATGTTTCAATTCATGCATCACCAATCCAACGCCGGTCGCGTAGATGGGATTCTCGATCTCGCGAACAAGACCGGAACTGAATCCCCCGGGAACGCCGATCTTCACCGGCATCCCGAGCACCTTGCCCGCAAGCTCCTTCGTCCCCTTGATGAGCGATCCGCCTCCGGTGAGCACGACGCCCGCATGCAGATGGCGTGAATACCCGGAACGCTTGATCTCCATGCCGGCAAATTCAAGGATCTCCTCCATCCGCGGCTGGATGACGCGGCACAGGAGCATCTTGTCGATCTCGTTGGCTTCACGACCGCCGATACTCGGCAAGACGATCGGGCTGTTGTCGGTCACGGCAGGCTCGTAGGCAAAGCCGTGTTCGATCTTCAGCCGTTCCGCGTGGTCGGTCAGAATGCCGAATCCCTTTCGAATGTCGTCGGTCACCTTCTTGCCGGCGATGCCGATGACCGCCGTGTGCCGGATCGTGCGTTCTTCGAAGACCGCCAGATCCGTCGTTCCTCCGCCGATGTCGAGCAGGGCGACACCGATCTCCTTCTCTTCGTCTTCCAACACGGCGTAGCTTGACGCCAGCGGCTCCAGGACCATGTCGTTCACGTGGAGATGCGCCCGCTGAACACACCGATAGATGTTCTGCGCGGCAGTCACGAGGCCGGTGATGATGTGCACGTTCGCCTCCACGCGTACACCGGACATGCCGACGGGATCGTAGATGCCGTCTGATCCATCCACAATGAATTGCTGCGGGATCACGTGGATGATCTTCCGGTCGGGGGGCAACGCGACGCGTTTCGTATCCTCGATGAGCCGGTCGACGTCTTCCTGCGTGACCTCGTTGTCCGGCCGATTGATCGTGACCACTCCGCGGCTTTGAAAGCTCTGGATGTGATCGCCGGCGATGCCGACCGTGACGGCGGTGATCTTCACACCCGACTGGGCCTCCGCATCCGCCACGGCGGATTCGATCGATTTCACGGTCTTTTCGATGTTCGTCACCACGCCGCGGGTCAGCCCTTCCGACGTGCTCTTCCCGATCCCGAGGATCTTCATCTTGCCGGGATGATTCACATCCGGCGAGGCAACGATCGCACAGACCTTCGTTGTTCCGATATCAAGACCGACAGCAATATCCTGTTCCATAACGCTCCTTCACACAACGGACTACATGTTCTTCGTGATGTCGTCGCTCCATCGGGCAACGACCTGACTCTCAAACCGGAGGTCGACATACTCCAGCGACTGCACGCCGCGATCTCGAACCACTGCACGCCAGAAGGATTCAAGCCGGACCAGCTTCGGCGCCACGCCCCCCTGTCCGAACAGGATCGGAACGCCACGCTCCGCCGCATACATGACAACATCCCCGTTCCCGCGGAGATGGACCTCTGAGATGTTGTGATACAACTCCTTGTTTAGGATACGCAATGCCACCAGAACGCGGAGCGCTTCGGCAACATCGCTCCCATTGACCCGAGAACCGAGCGGTAGCGTGACCGAGCCCGGAACTCCGCTGATGACCGGGAGATCGAGGAGATGCCGGGCGATCGTCCGCGGAAGCACAACCCCCTCTTCGTCGAGATACAGCGGCTCACCGCGATTCACGATCGCAATGGGGATGCGCTCACGCACCGTGATCCGGAGCGTGCTCGGAAGATCGCGCTCCACAACGGCATCCCTGACGTAATGGTGACTCATCACATTCTGTTCGATCGCGGTCAGGTCTGCCGTGTACAGCAACGCATTCTGGGGCACGTGTGCCAATTGCAGGACCTCGTTGGTCTGGACCAGTCGATTTCCACGCACGTCGACACGGCGAACCTTCAGGCTCGTCTTCCAAGCGTTCGCACCCGCGATGAGCGCGACGACCGCCGCCACCAGCAGAAACAGGCCGATACGATTTGGACGCGGCTCGCTCATGATACGCGCGCGACCTCTTCCGGTATGAATCCCACGAGCTTCACTTCCAATTCCAATTTGATCCCTGACCGTTCAAACACCGTTTGTTGGACGAGCGCGATGAGTCCCAGCACGTCCGCGGCCTTCGCCGCTCCGAGATTCACCATGAAGTTGGCATGCTTCTCGGACACCTGAATGTTTCCGATTCGCTTGCCTTTCAATCCCGCTTCTTCGACCAGCTTCGCCGCATGCATGCCGGCCGGATTCTTGAACATGCTTCCCAGGTTCGGCAGCTCCAGGGGCTGCGTCTGGTTGCGCTTCATGATCAGTTCCTTCCGTCGCCGCCCAAGCGCTTCTGCGTCGCCCCCCGACAAACGAAATGCTGCCGACAGAACAACGTCGTGCGTGACGCCGGACTTTCGATACGCAAAACCCGCGTTCCTTTTTTCGATCCGGACACTAAGGCCGTCTCTCAGAAGCTCGACATAGACCAGATGATCCGCCGTCTCACCACCGTGCGCTCCTGCATTCATGACCACGGCGCCTCCGACGGTGCCCGGAATCCCGGCGAGCATTTCGACTCCCGCAAGACCGTGCTGAACGCAGAAGTCGACGAACTTTGTCAAACGAACGCCGGCTTCGGCAATGACAAGATCCTGTTCCATCCGTACTTCATTCAGGCAGGTCTCGAGGTTGATGACCGCACCACGGATTCCCGCATCGCTGACGAGCAGATTGCTCCCCCGTCCCACGACCATGAACGGCACCTTCTGTTCATGGAGATAGCGGATGAGGACGGTGAGATCGTTCCGATCCGCCGGTTCACAATAGAACTCCGCCGGTCCTCCGACCCGCATCCATGTATGACGGTCCATCGGCTCGCTGGCACGCAGCTCGCCATGATAGATCGCTCGAAGGTCGGGTAAGGAGAACATTTTATTTTTTACTCCTGACAAACTCTTCTCCGTACTTCCAGATGTCGCCGGCTCCCATGGTGATGACGATGTCGCCTGATCTTGTGAGGGAGCGGAGAACTTCGGGAATGCGTTTCTTGTCCTGCACGTAATGAACTTCCTTGTGTCCATACTGCTTCGCCGCGTTGACGATGAGTTCGCCCGTGATCCCCTGGATCGGCTCTTCGCGGGCCGGATAGATGTCGGTCACGATCAGCACGTCCGAAAGGAGGAACGATTTGCCGAACTCCTCATAGAAATCCCGGGTGCGCGAGTAGAGGTGTGGCTGGAAGACGCAGACGACGCGACGCCTCCATCCGGACTTCACGCCCGATAGCGTTGCGCGGCATTCCGTCGGGTGGTGGGCATAGTCGTCGTACACCGTGATGCCGTCCACTTCCCCCTTCTTCTCCCAGCGTCGATAGACGCCGGTGAATTTCTCTATCCCGGTCTTGATCTTCTCGAACGGGATTCCGAGCTGAAGACCAACGGCGACCGCGGCAAGCGAATTCTGTACGTTGTGTTTGCCGGGAACCTGGAGCGCGATCTGACCAAGATCTTCGCCATTCTGGACGAGCATATAGATGCTGACATTCTCCTTGTGCCGGATGTCCACCGCCTGCACATCGGCCTGCGGATTGAGGCCGTACGTGACGATCTTCTTCTTGCTCAACTGCGGCATGATGTCGAGCAACGCCGGTTCGTCAAGACTCAGCACGATGAAGCCATAGAACGGAACCTTGCTTGCAAACTGAATGAACGCACCCTTGATATCTTCGAGGTCGCGATAACAATCGAGGTGGTCCGTCTCGAGCGTCGTCAGGACCGCGATCGTCGGCGTGATGGAAAGGAACGAGCGATCGAATTCGTCCGCTTCGACGACGATGAACTCCCCTTTCCCGAGCCGCGCGTTCGTGCCGCCCAGACCGCTGAGTTTGCCGCCGACGATGACCGTCGGATCGAGTCCTCCTTCCATCAGCACGAGACTGATCATCGATGTGGTCGTCGTCTTCCCATGCGTTCCCGCGATGCCGATGCCGTACTTCAGCCGCATGACCTCCGCGAGCATTTCCGCACGGCGAACGACGGGGATCTTCCGTTGCAGCGCTTCAACCAATTCGGGATTGTCGGGAGCCACGGCAGAGGAATACACGACCGTGTCAACGTCCGCTCCGACGTTCTCCGCACGATGACCTTCGAAGACCTGCGCTCCTAATTGCTTAAGGCGTTCCGTCACCTCGCTCAATGCGCGGTCGGAACCGCTGACGCGGAATCCTTGATCCAGGAGAATCTCCGCGATCCCGCTCATACCGATGCCGCCAATGCCGATGAAATGGAGTTTCTTGATCGAGCTGAACATGTGTCACGTTTCCTGTCGAAAGAATGAAGACATGCCGATACGGCTGCGAATCCCCTTGCGCCGGCTCTTCCGTCCGGGAACACCCATCGCGATCTCTTCCATCGCCGCGACGAGTTCTCGATCGCGCTCATACCGGCCAACGCGAATCCGGATCGGGAGCGGTCGTCCTTTGAGTTTGAGCGTCACCTGCTGGAAACGCCCCGCCGTCTGGACCAGCCGTTCACGGCCGATATGCATCCACTCGATATCCGCGATCCGAATGACGCGCTCTCCTGCTCGACTGTGAAATACGATCCGGTCGGGCTCGATGATGAGCCGTCGTCCGCGCCAGATATTCAGGAAGAGTGTGCTCAGGGCAACAAGGAAAAACACGATAATGATATAGACGATCGGGTCCTTGAAGACGAAGTTGAACTGGTCTTCAACGAAGCTTCCCCGGATCCCCGCATACAAGACGAGCGTGCCGAGATAGATCAGCGCCTGCTGATAGAAGAAGTCGAGCTTGTATCGAAAGACTTTCGTTCCCATGATGATCAGTTCCTCGAAAGCTGGACGATGCGCGCCGCGATTGAGGTCCCGGCGTTCGGTCGACCCAAGTTGCGGGATGCGTTCGCCATTGCCAGACGGCGTTCGTCATTCGAAAGTAGATTCATCACCTCGTCGACCAAGCGTTCCGTGACCTCCGCATCCGGGAGCAAGACCGCGGCGCCGCGCTCGGACAACGAGCGTGCATTCACCGTCTGGTGGTCAGCCGCTGCATGCGGATACGGAACGAGAATCGCCGGTTTGCCCAGCAGCGTCAATTCCGCGAGCGAAGATGCACCCGACCGACACACGACGATGTCCGCGGCGGCGTAAGCATGCTGCATGTCATCGATGAACGCACCAACCCAACCTGCCTGCCGCGCCGCAACGATGTCTCCATTCCACCCGCGTCCTGTCTGCCAGATGATCTGAAATCCGTTCACCGCCGCCGCAGGGATCAGCCGTTGTTCGACCGCACGGTTGATCGAAGCCGCACCGAGACTCCCGCCGAAGACGAACACGGTCTTCTTCGCGGGATCAAGCTTAAAGAACGCGGTCGCCGCGCTTCGTTCCGACGCATCCAATCCTTGCCGCGTCGGCATGCCGACATGCTCCACGTTATCTGTTCGCTTCAGCCATCGCGTCGTCGCCTCAAATGACGTGAAGACGATCTTCGCCCGGCCGGCGAGCATGCGTGTCGTTACGCCCGGATAGCTGTTCGCCTCATGCACAACGACTGGGATGCCCATCCATGCCGCCATCGACAGGATGGGACCGCACACATATCCTCCCGTGCCGATAGCGATCGTGGGATCGAATCGCCGCACGATCCCGAACGACTGCGCCAGCGAAACCAGGACCTTCAATGGAAAGAGCAGATTTGCCGGCCGCAGACTTCGATGAAACCCGCTGATCCAGATCGTCGACAGGCGATAGCCGCGCTCCGGAACGACTCGCGATTCGATCTTGTGTTTCGTGCCAACGAACAGAAACTCCGCTTCCGGACGGATCTTCTTGATCTCGTCCGCTATGGCCAGCGCCGGAAACACATGGCCTCCAGTACCGCCGCCAGCAACGAGAACACGGAGTGGAAGCATTGTCATGACAAATCCGCAATCCGAAATCTCACATCCGAAATTGCTTCTGCGTTTGGCTTTCGGAATCCAAATCCGCCGCGAGAGCATGTTTGATGCATTTGGTTCATCTGCATGTGCTGTCTCAGTATACTTTTCCCAGACCGCTTTCCGGCTGGAGCGGTCCTTCGGATTGCGGATCGACGATCGGGAGTATTCCCGCTCTCGGATGCATGTCGGTGTACGCCGATATGTTCAGCAGCACTCCGACGGCAAAGCCGGAGAAGATGAGCGACGTTCCGCCATAGCTGATGAACGGCATCGGCAACCCCGTGGTCGGGAGTAATCCGAGCGCCACCCCGGAGTTCACCAGCGCATAAAGTGTGATGGTGGACGTGATGGCGATAGCGAGCAGGCGGCCGAAGTCGTCCTTTGCGAACTTTGCGATCTTGAACCCGCGGAACATCAGCACGAGAAATGCCGCGGTGATCACCAGCGTCCCGACCAACCCGTATTCCTCGCCGAGGATGCTGAACACGAAATCGTTGTGCGGTTCCGGGAGGAAGAAGTCCCGCTGGCGGCTTTCACCGGGCCCGACGCCGAAGATGCCGCCATTGGCGAATCCGATCAACCCTTGAAGCAGCTGATGGCTCATGCGTCCGTCGGAATGCCCGGCAATGAATGATCGCATCCGCTCAAGCCGGTAGGGCGCCATGAGCAAATACCCCGCAAAGAGCGGCAACACCGCCAACACCGTCAAGAGCAGATGCTTGAGCCGCACGCCGCCGATGAACAGGATCGTCATGCTCAACAGCGCGATCATCGATCCCGTGCTGAAATTCGGTTGGAGCATCACCAACACCGTCACAAGTCCCACCCAGATCATGGCTGGAAGATATCCCTGACGGAAATCTTCCATCAATTCTCCCTTGGTCGCGAGGAGCATGCTTAGATGGAACATCAGCGCGTACTTGGCGAACTCCGAGGGCTGAAATCCGATGCCGCCGAAGCGCAGCCATCGCACCGCACCCTTCGTTTCGCCCCCGAGCACGAACGTGACAAGGAGAAACCCAACCGCCAGGAGCAATGCCAACTTGGTGAACCGCTTGTACATCGAGTACGGAACGGTCAAGCCAACGAAGAGCGCGGCAATGCTCAGCAATACCTTGATCGCGTGAAGATCAAGAAAGTAATCCATCCGGTTCATCTTTTTAAGCGCGATCTCCGCCGATGCGCTGTAGACCACGCCCACGCTGACGACCAGCAGGAACAGGACGATCACAAAGCTCGGAAGGTCGATATGGTTGCGACGAATGCGCATCACAATTTGTTCACCAGTTCCTTGAAGACGACGCCGCGATGTTCGTAATTGTTGAACCAATCAAACGACGCACACGCGGGAGAAAGCAGTACCACGTCGCCACGCTGTGCCAGCATCTGCGCTGTTCGAACGGCCTCTTCCATGTTCGATACCTGCTTCACGGTGCTCACATCCGCAAAGGACCGCTCGACCTTGTCCGCTGATTCACCGATCGCCACGACGGCCCGGACGTGTTTTCGGACCAGCTCGGTGAGCCGGGAGTAATCGTTTCCTTTGTCCCGTCCCCCCAACAGCACCACGATCGGTTTTGTGAATGCCTGCAATGCGTACCAGACCGCATCGACGTTCGTCGCCTTTGAATCGTTCACGTACTCCACGCCGTTCAATTCCCGGACGAACTCCAGTCGATGCTCGACGCCGCCGAACGACGTCAGCGTTGCTCGAATGGACTCGGCCTTGACGCCGAGCAATTGCGCGGTCAGTGTCGCGGCCATTGCGTTGTACAGATTGTGCATTCCGCGAATTCGAATCTCGCTCGTCGGGATGATCTCCCGCCGGACCCCCTCCAGCCGCGTCACGAGAAGCCCGTTCTCGACGAATGCTCCTTCTGAAACCGTGTTCACCGCGCTGAACCCGACCTTACGTGACCGCGCCGTGGAAACCACCGTTCTCGTCCACGGATCATCCTCGTCAAAGATGAGCACATCGGCATCTGTTTGATTCATGAAGACCCGCGCTTTGGACGCCGCATATTTCTCCATCGAGTGGTCGTACCGGTCCATGTGGTCCTCGGTGATATTCAGCAGCACCGCGATGGACGGACGAAACGATTCGATGTGGTCAAGCTGGAAGCTGCTCACTTCCAGAACAGCAGGATGCGCCGGAGCCAGATCCAGAACGACTCCCGCGAATGCCGTCCCAATGTTCCCAGCAACAACATGTTTCTTCGCTGCATCGTCGAGCATCCTTCCGATGAGCGTGGTCGTAGTGGTCTTGCCGTTGCTGCCCGTGATGGCAACGATCGGCGATGAACAGAACCAACTGCTGACTTCCAATTCCGAGCACACCCGGATCCCGCGTTGTTGCGCTTCGCGGACGGACGGCGCATCGCTCGGCACTCCCGGGCTGATGACCATCAGGTCGCAGGCAAAGATCCGTTCCGAGTGCGCGTCGGTTTCGAACGGGATGCCTGCCGCCTGCAATTCCGCGATCGCATGCGTCAGCGCCGCCGCTGATGATTTGTCGCTGACGAAGACATGCGCACCGCTCGCGTTCAGCAGTTCTGCGACGGCGATCCCGCTTCTCGCCGCACCGATGACGGTGACCGATGTTCCCTTGACGCGTTCCATGGCGCGCTACCGCACCTTGAACGTCGACAGGCTGAGGATCATCAACAGGATCGCGATGATGTAGAACCGCGTGACGATCTTCGGCTCGGGCCATCCGAGCAATTCAAAATGATGATGGATGGGGGCCATTTTGAAGACGCGGCGCCCTTCTCCATACTTCCGCTTCGTGTACTTGAAATAGGTCCGCTGGATGATGACCGACACGGTCTCCATCAGGAACACGCCGCCGAGCGTCGGCAGGAGCAATTCCTTCTTCACCAGCACGCACATCGCGCCGATGATCCCGCCCAGCGCGAGTGACCCTGTATCCCCCATGAATACTTGCGCCGGATACGAATTGAACCAGAGGAAACCGAGCGCCGCACCCGAGATCGCCGCGCAATAGATCGCCAGCTCTCCCGAGCCGCGGAGATAGGGAATGGTCAAGTACTGGCTCCAGATCGCGTGTCCCGACACGTATGTGATGAACGCCAGCGTCAGCGCGACGATCCCGACCGTGCCGATGGCCAGACCGTCGAGACCATCCGTCAGGTTGACGGCATTCGATGTTGCGGTAATGACAAAGATCACCATCGGGATGTACAGAATGCCGAAATCGAATTCCGTCCACTTCACAAACGGCACCGTCGTGCTGGACTTGAGCCGCACGAGGTCGGCGTCGATCCAGTGCGGTGCGAAGTAGATGAGGCCGCCGACAACGCATCCGACAAGCACCTGGCCCACGATCTTGTAGCGACCAATAAGTCCCTTCGGCTTCTTCTTGACGACCTTGAGGTAGTCGTCCAGGAATCCGACCGCACCCAGGGTGATGGTCACGAACAAGATGAGCAGGACATAGAGATTCTTGAGGTCATTCCAGAGCAGCGCCGGGATCACGATGGACGCAAGCACGATAAGTCCTCCCATCGTCGGCGTTCCTGCTTTCGACAGATGCGTCTTGGGGGCTTCGACCTTCGCCGCCTCACCGATCTGGCGCTCGCGGAGCAACCGGATGATCTTCGGTCCAAGCCAGAAGGCGATGATGAGCGCCGTCACCGCCGACGCACCAGCGCGAAATGTGATGTACCGGAAGAGGCCGAAGCTCGGAATGTCATACAGTCTGTCGAGGTACGTAAACAGATGGTACAGCATCTACGCCTGTCCTTTCAACGGAAGCCGCTCGGCCAGGAACGTGACGACATCCTCCATCCTCATCCCCCGCGATCCCTTGATCAGCACTGCGTCGCCTGCCGTCAACTCCTCCAGCAAGTATTCTGCAAGAATGTTCTTCTGATCGTAATGCACCTTGAGGGGAACCGTTGCACCGCGGTGCGTATGCTCCGACAGCGGACCGTAGGTCAAGAGCACATCCACACCATGGTACGCGATGGCTTCACCGATCGCTTGATGCAACACCTCCGATTCCGCGCCCAGCTCGAGCATGTCCGCCAACACCGCGATCCTCTTCCCAGAGCAGCCAACGGATTTCAATGTTGCCAGCGCCGCGAGTGCCGAATCCGGATTCGAATTGTAGGTGTCGTTCAGGATCGTCACGCCGGCGATCTGCTGAACCTGCATGCGCTTCGGCGCCGCCGAAAACCCCGCAAGCGCCGCGACGATCTCCTTGGCCGGGACGCGCATCGCGAATCCCACCGCGGCGGCGGCTACGGCATTCATCGCATTGTGCGTACCGGGGACGGGCAAGGCGATCTCCACGGGCTTCTTTCCCGCAGGGGTCACCGTGATCGTCGCGCATCCCCGTTCGTCAGAGCGCTTGATGCGTCCCTTCACGTGCGGCGTGCGTGCCGTGATGCCGAACGTGGTTCTCTTCTGGATCGGTTTCGCTCGTTTCACCAGCAGTGCGTCGTCCGCGTTCACGAACGCCGTTCCCTTGTGCTCGCGGAGATAGGACCACAGCTCCGCTTCCGCATCCGCAACGCCGTCGAGCGTTCGAAAGAATTCCATGTGCTCCCGGCCGACATTCGTGATCAAACCATGTGTCGGCTGAAGGATGTCGCAGAGATACGCGATCTCACCCGGATGATTCGTGCCGATCTCAACGACGGCAATCTGATGGTCAGCGTCAAGGCGAAACAGCGTTTGCGGCACGCCGAGATGATTGTTGAGATTTCCCTCGGTGGCCAGCACGCGGTACTTCCGTCCAAGCACCGCTTTCATCATTTCCTTCGTCGTCGTCTTTCCATTGCTTCCGCCGACCGCGATGACCGGGAGGCGGAATTGGGACCGGTGAATGCGCGCCAGTTCTCCAAGCGCCTTCGAGGTATCAGCGACAACGATCTTCGGTACCGGCATGCTGACCAGCATCGCTTCGTTTGCCTCTGCCCACCGTTGATCGACCACGACCACAACCGCACCGCGGTGAATCGCATTGCTCAGGAAATTATGTCCGTCAAACTGTTCACCCCGGATCGCGACAAAGAGATCGCCGCGCTGCACGCTGCGCGAGTCGGTCGATACGCCTGTGACGATGGTTCGCTTGTCGTCCAGAACTCCCGCACTGCGGACATGCGTGATCCGAAGCAGATCGTCGCGGGTCAGTCTCATCGCACGAACTCCTCGACGACTTCGCGGTCGCTGAAATGGACCTTCTCCGTTCCGATCACCTGATAGTCCTCGTGCCCTTTTCCGGCGATGAGAACGACATCTCCCGTGGACGCCATTTCGAGTGCATGTTGGATCGCCTGCCGGCGGTCTGCATTCCTCATGACATGCTGATGACCCTGCGTCCCCGTCATGATCTCATCGATGATCGACTCTGGTTGTTCCGTTCTCGGATTGTCTGAGGTCACCACGACCACATCGCTGTACTTCGCAGCGACGGCACCCATCAACGGCCTCTTTGTCCGGTCCCGGTCGCCCCCGGCACCAAACACGGTGATCACTCGCCCGCCAGCGCTCATCGAAAGAAGATGGCGGATGGTGCGCAGGCAGTTTTCCATCGCATCAGGGGTATGCGCGTAATCCACGATCGCGGTCCATCCTTTGGGCGACGCAATTCGTTCGAATCGTCCCCGGACGTTGCTCACTGCAGCGAGACCGCGGAGCGTTGCGTCGACCGAGTATCCCAGAGATCGTCCTGCCGCATACGCTGCGAGGACGTTCGAGACATTGAATTGACCAATGAGCGGTGTCGATACGCCGACAGAATCGTTGCCGTCCGTGACCGAGAATGTTGTTCCCGCGATACTCATCGCGATGTTCGACGCAGAGTAATCCGCATTCGTCGTGATCCCGAACGACCGGCATTGTGCGCGAATCCCTTCGCACATCGCCGTGCTCCATCCATCATCTGCATTCATGATCGCCCAGGCATTCTCGTCGAGCGAGTTGAAGAGGATCTTCTTCGCCGCGCAGTACTGCTCCATCGTCTTGTGATAGTCGAGATGATCCTGCGTCAGATTCGTGAAGATCCCGGCCGCGAACCGCATCCCGTGCACGCGCGACTGATCGAGCGCGTGCGACGACACTTCCATAGAAACGCCTGTGCATCCGGCATCGCGCATGTCCGCGAAGAGGCCGTTCAGTTCGAGCGACTCCGGCGTCGTATGCGTTGCGGGAATCACCCGATCTCCGATGCGGTATTCGATCGTTCCGATCAACCCGGCTTGCTCTCCCGCCGCTTCCATCACGGAGCGGACCAGATGCGAGGTCGTTGTTTTGCCGTTCGTCCCGGTCACGCCGACCAGCTTGAGAACGGACGTGGGATCGCCAAAGTAGTTGGATGCCATGAGCGCCAGCGCCTTACGCGTGTCGGGCACGACCACTTTAATGACCCCTTGATGCATACAGAGCGAATCCGGGAATGCGTCATCCCGTTCAATGACGATCACCTTCGCACCGTTGTTGATGGCACTCGAGAGGAAGGTGTGGCCATCGCTTGCCGTCCCGCGGATCGCGACGAACAGATCGCCGCGCGTCACCTTACGAGAATCGTACTGGATCCTGTTCACCTCAACATCATGCGTCACCACCATCCGACCGTACATCGTCTGGAAGAGCTTCGACACCGAAACGCCGTTGAGGAGGGGTGAGAGTTTCATGAGTGTCGAGCCTGTGAGCCTGTGAGCCGTTGAGCCTGTGAGCCGTTGAGCCGTTGAGCCTAAGAGCCGGTGAGTCTGTGAGCCACGAGCAAAGCACCGATGTCTTCTGCTCATAGGCTTAAGGACTCATGGGCTTTGTACTCAAAGGCTCAAATACTCATAGACTCATAGGCTTCACCTTGTCCTACATTTTCCTCGGTTCACACACCAACACGATCTCTGCGCCGGGTTTACTGCGCTGGCCGGCGGAGGGGATCTGTTGCACAACCACACCCGAACCGCGGGCGGAGACATCGAAGTCTTCTGCAACAAGCCTATTCATCGCACGGCGAATGCTGAGTCCGCGTACGTCGGGAACGACGATCGATCCGTCGGAGGCCTTCGAGGGGCTTCCCTCAAGGATCAGTGAGACCGCGTCTCCCGGCTCCGCTTTCCTGCCGGGTTCCGGCGATTGCTTCAATACGATCTCCCCTTTGCCGAAGAGCGTGCCGCGGAGTCCGTGACTTTCCAGCATCTTCACCGCCATCGCTGGTTCGAGCGTTCGAACATCGGGAACGGCAACGGGACCGTTCTTTCGATGCAGATTCTCCGCGATCGGCGCACGGGAGAATCGTTCGGACGTATGGATGACCCGTTCGGCGATGGCCTTGAACACCGGACCGCTGGTCTCGCCGCCATAGTACGACCGGCCGCGCGGATTGTCGAGCATGACCAGACACGCAACCTGCGGATCTTCGGCGGGATAGAACCCGACGAAGGAGGCCGTATAGTCCTTCAGCGAGTACTTGCCATCGACCAGCTTGCGGGATGTTCCGGTCTTTCCGGCGATGCGGACTCCCTCCATCCGAACCATCGTTCCCGTCCCCACTTGTACTGTCTGTTCGAATGCCGACCGCAACAGTCCGACGACATCGGCCGTGGCCACGCGGCGCACGGGGATTGGCTCATTGATTCTCACAAGCGAACCGTCCGAACCACGGATCCCGGAGACAACGTACGGCTTCATCAGCACGCCGTTGTTGGCCACTGCGGCATACGCGCAGAGGATCTGGAGCGGCGTGACGCCGACCTCATAGCCGTAGGACATGGCCTGCAGTGTGGTTCCCGACCAGTTCGCTGTGCGCTTCAACTGTCCTCGAACTTCTCCGGGGATGTCGATCCCGGTTGGCGTGCCGAAGCCGAACGCCCGTGCAAACCGGAACAACCGCTCCGCGCCCAGCTGCTTTCCCACTTTGGCCATCACGATGTTGCTCGAAACCGCCATCGCCTCTTCAAACGTCACCCATTCGTGCGGGTGCGTGTCCGTGATCGTCTGCTTCTCCTTTTTGCCGACGGGGAGGGTGAACGTTCCTTTCTCCGCATACCAGCGAGATTCCGGACGAATGTTTCCCTGGTCGTAGGCCGCCGTCGCCGTCACGAGTTTGAACACAGAACCGGGCTCGAACACGTCAGCGACGACTCGGTTGCGCGTCAAGGCGAGGTCGACGCCCGAGATCGCGTTGGGATTCACGCATGGCTGGACCGCGAGCGCGAGAATCTCCCCCGTCTTCGGCTCGACCATGACCACCATACCTGCTTCCGCCTGCGAGCGCTGGAGTCCTCGCTTGAGTTCCTCTTCCGCGATCGCTTGATACTTCAAGTCGATCGTCAGCACGATATCTTCGCCGTTCACCGGCTCGATGCGTGCATGATCGGCGGAAGGACGAACCCGATTCAATCCGTCCCGGTGCATGACGATCGAACCATTCGTGCCGCGCAGAACGCTGTCGAGCGCCAACTCAACGCCCGAGATGCCCTTGTTATCGACGTTTGTGAATCCGATCAGCGTACCGGCGAGATCGTCATAGTGATAGATGCGTTTGGGTTCATTGACGAGCACGATGCCTTCGATCTTCGCGGCTTCGATTCGGCGCGCCACTGCCGGATTCACGCGCCGTTCCAGCCAGACGAACCGCCGTTCTTCCCGCAACCGTGCGAGATATTCGCCGCGCGCCCGTCCAGTCACCTTGGACAACTGCGTCGCCACGGTTGTTGCGCGCTCTCCCACGATCTTGGGGTCCGCAGCGATCGAAATGAACATCGTATTTGAGACGAGCACGTTCCCATTCCGGTCGACCACGATGCCGCGCGTTGCCGGGAGAACGAAGGTTTGCTCGTATTGTTTCTTCGCCATCGCCCGGTAGCGCGGCGCCTCGAGCACTTGCAGAACAACAAGCCGCATTCCCACCAGGAGAAACGCGAGCGCGAATGCAACCTTCAGGAAGAAGAAGCGAAACCGGAACGACCGCTGTCCGCCCGGAGTCTCGGTTGCGTTGGTCGATTCCTTCCTCATCGTCGCTGCCTGGCGTTCAACGCCCTCTCAAGTTCCGCGATGCGGTCCTGGTCGACCTCCAACCAGACCGGAACGGACGTGGGAGTTCCCAGTCCGAGCTGCTCCGAAGCCACGCGCTCGACCCGCTCAAGACTGGAGAGTCTGTTGATATCCGCCCTCATCAGCTCCTGCTCGTCCTGAAGTCGGCGATGAGTGTTTTCTAGCACATCGATCTCGCGCAAGAGCCGGCTTACCGCAAGGATATTGCTGATATAGAGCACGCTGACAACCGCGACCGCGAACAGCAAGAGAACGACATTGAAGGGGGAGACCTTTCGCTTCGTCGAGCGGCGGTTACGCTGAACGCCGGGCATCGGCGCCGACCTTGGGACCGACTCATCCTGCGTCATCGGTCCGTTGTAGACGAGGTCACGAGCTTCCCGGACCCGGGGAATGACGATCCCGCGTTCCTGCTCCGGCTCGGGCTCAGGCTGCAATGCCCGGTCGGCGTATATTTGGCCCCATTTTTTTTCCGGTTTCATCTTAGGAAGAAGTAAACCACAGAGGCACAGAGACACGAAGGTTGCACGAAGTGCATTCTCTCGTACCGGTTCCATTATGTCGCTTTGTATTCGATGGGCGGTCATCCTGAGCCTGTCTGCCCCGCGATTGAAGTTCTATCCGGCAGGCGGGGTCGAAGGATGTCATCCTGAGCTTGTCGAAGGATGTCATCCTGAGCTTGTCGAAGGATGACCGGGATTCAAGCGTCGGTCTTCGACACGCTCAGACCGACGCTCCCCGGAAACACAAGTCAACTTGTTGGAAACGGCACGACTATATCCTCTCTTTGTGCTCTCTGTGCCCTTTGCGCCTTTGTGGTATCATTCAGATCTTTTCCGCAGCACGAAGTTTCGCACTGCGTGCGCGCGGATTCGATTCGATCTCAGTCTCGCTCGGCTCCACCGGTTTTGTCGTCACCACGCGAAGTGTCGGCGTCAGCGGTGTATCCGGCAGAAGCGGATGACCGGACCGCACACAGGAGGCAGAGGCGGAACGGAACGTCTCCTTGACGATCCGGTCTTCCAGCGAGTGATAGGCGATGACAACCAAGCGTCCGCCGGGGGCAAGCACGGCGATCCCGTCATCGAGGACGCGCTTGAGACGCGACAATTCATCATTCACTTCAATGCGGATCGCCTGAAAGACCCGCGCAAGCGACTTGATCCGATACTTGGGTCCCGCCACCTGCTCAACGAGCGCGGCGAGGTCTCCGGTCGTTCCGAGCGGCCGCTGAAGACGTCGTTGCACGATCAGCCTCGCCAAGCGGCGCGAGTGCTTTTCTTCTCCATACTCCCAGAGGATCTGCGCGAGCTGTGCCTCGTCGTACGTGTTGAGAACCGTCGCGGCGCTGAGTTCCTGCCGCCGGTCCATTCGCATGTCCAACCGCTCGTCCGCGCGAAAACTGAATCCTCGCTCAATCGCGTCGAACTGATGCGACGAAACGCCGAGGTCCAGGAGAATGCCGCTGACCGACGAAACGCCAGCTCGTACGAGAATTGCGTTGAGTTCGCTGGCGTATGACTGTATCAGCGTAATACGTGAACTGAATGGAGCGAGCCGGCGACCCGCCGACAGAATGGCGTCTTCGTCGGCATCGATCCCGATCAAGCGCGCATCGGGACCGATTCGATTCAGAACGGCTTCCGCATGGCCCCCGCCTCCCAGGGTTCCATCGACGTACACACCATCCGTACGGGTGATGAGGTATGCGAGAACTTCGTTGAGAAGGACCGGGGTATGATAGGACGACGCCTCCACGCGTGCCTTCACCGCTTATTGCTGCGGTGTGTACACTTGCTTCGCGACCGTTTCGTACGTCGGGGATTGTCGCTGCTCATGCTCGGCGAGCGCGGCCGGACTCCAGATCTCCATTCGGTCAAGGACGCCGAGGATCACGACTTCGTTCTCGATACCCGCATACTGCTTCAATTCCGGAGAGAGCATGATGCGGAATTGACCGTCCGGTGCGACGTCGTCCGCCCATTGAAAGAGGGCGCGGACGAAATCCCGGTCGGCGCCATCGCGAAATGAAAGCGAGCGAGCGAACGACTCGAGTTTGTCCCATTCATCCTGCGGATATAAATAGAGACAGCGTTCGAGTCCTCGGGTCACGATGAAGCGCTTCTTCGACTTCGCAGCGATGTTCTTCCGCAATTTCAGCGGAATCGCGATGCGTCCTTTGTCGTCGACAGCGTATGTATGTCGGCCTTTGAACGAAGACATATCTTTGGGAAAGTTTTCCCCACTTTTCCCCACCAATGGTTATGCAATTTAGGCAAAACCGAGTGAAAGTCAAGTGGAAGTTGCGAAAACGGGGGAAAAAGAGGGAACAGATGGCGGAATTGTGCGTTGGGACATGTTGAATCTTCTTACATCCTTCCATAGTTTGTGCCGTTGATGCCCTCACACCACTGAAAGCCCTCACCATGGACCTGAATCGACGCAATTTTCTCAAGACCACTGCCGCCGCGACCGCGGTCGTTGCAGCGAATCCCTATGGAGCCATCGCCAGCAACGTTCCGCAGAACATTCGCAGCGGGAAGATGGTCCTTCGCTACCGTCCCTACACCCTCGAGCTGAAACATGTCTTCACGGTCGCGGTGAGTTCACGGACAACCACGCCGGTTGTTCTGACAGAGATCGAATACAACGGCGTAACGGGATACGGTGAAGCGTCTATGCCGCCGTATCTTGGAGAGTCGCATGAATCCGTGCAGGCGTTCCTTGCCAAGGTTGATATGGGGAAGTACGAGAATCCCTTCGAGCTCGAAACGATCCTTGCGGACATTGATGCGATCGCTCCGGGAAATCCAGCGGCAAAGGCCGCGATCGACATCGCTCTTCATGACCTAGTCGGGAAGCTGCTGAATCAGCCATGGTACAACATCTGGGGATTCAACAAGGCGAAGACCCCGTACACTTCGTTCACGATCGGCATTGACACGGCGGACGTTGTGCGGCAGAAGACGAAGGAGGCGGCGGAATTCAAGGTGCTCAAGGTGAAGCTCGGACGCGAGAACGATAAGGAGATGATCGAGACGATCCGGTCGGTCACGAACGTCCCCATCACCAGCGACGTGAATCAGGGATGGAAGGACAAGCAGCAGGCGCTCGACATGATCCACTGGCTCAAGGAGAAGAACATCGTCATGGTCGAGCAGCCGATGCCGAAGACGCAGATCGACGATCTCGCATGGCTCACCGAGCGTTCACCGCTGCCCATCATTGGAGACGAAGGCGTTCAGCGCTTGGAGGATGTGAAGAAAGCGCACGGCGTGTATCATGGGATCAACATCAAGCTGATGAAATGCACCGGCATGCGGGAAGCCCACAAGATGGTTGTGCTTGCACGAGCGCTTGGAATGAAGGTGATGCTCGGATGCATGACCGAGACCTCCTGCGCCATCTCTGCGGCTTCGCATCTCTCGCCGATGGTGGACTGGGCCGACCTCGACGGCGCATTGCTCATTAAGAACGACATCTACGACGGGACGAAGGTCATCGACGGGAAAGTGACGTTGATGGATCGGCCGGGGATCGGAGCGAGGAAAGTGTGAAATGAGGAAACGGGGAAGCGGGGAAAGGGAGAAGAGCCGAGAGCACAGAGCCTGGAGCCTAGAGCACAGAGCAGAGAGCCGGGAGCCTTGAGCCCATGAGTCTTTGAGCCCATGAGTCTTTGAGTATTTGAGCCTTTGAGTACAAAGCCTCTGAGCCTATGAGTATTTGAGCCCTTGAGTAGAAAGCATCGATGTTCTGCTCACGGGCTCATCGACTCAACGGCTAATCGGCTTGGCGGCTCAATGGCTCGACGGCTCACAGGCTCATCGACTCAATTCCCCTCATCACCCCCTCCCCCACATCAAACCCCGTGCGATCATTGCGCAGCGCGAAGACGCGCACGCGCAGTTCCTCCCCCACAACATCGATCACCGAATAATGGAACGGCCGCAGTTCTGTCCCCGCCGCCGTCTTGTCGGCCCATCGCTGCTGATTGCCGGTCAACAATGGCTGTCGTAGTCCTCCCCCGCCGCCGAGCACCAGGAAGGTCTTCCCATCCTCTTCAAACCGCTCGTACGCATGCGCGTGACCGCTGATGAAAAGCGTCGTCTTCGCATGGATGACGAATGACGGAATATAGCGCTCGCGCACATGCTCGCTCGGAGCGATGATCGTGCTGTTCGTGTAGGGAGAATGATGACATCCCGCGACGACCCAACGAATGGACTCGTCTTCATCCAGCGAGGTCAGCGTCGAGTCGAACCATCGTTCCTGCTCCCGGTTCTCATCGGCTGACAACTTCCCTTCATTCGAATCGAAGAGCAGGATCGCCAACGATCCAAATCGCCACACGTTTCGCCTTCCCGCATCAGGGCCAAGTCGCTCGCGGATCTTCTCGTCCGCCCATGACCGGATCGGCAAATAGTCATGGTTCCCGCGCGTATAGAGGATGGGAACGCGAATCTCTCTCAACGCTTCGTCGATGAGCGACCATTCGCGATCCAGTCCGCTGAGCGCAGTGATGTCTCCCAGATGAATCAGTGCGTCTGCTGTCGAATCCGCCGCGATCGCCTTGAGGATTCGCCGAGTTGCATCCTCATTCTCATCCGCCTTCACCTGTAACGTCTCAATCCAGAGCGGCTTCTGCGTATCCGAGACGATCAGCAGGCGCTGCGCTGCGGCAACGTGGACGACCAGCAGCGACGACACAAGAAGCCATCCGGCGACTCCTGTGCGAGTCATCATTTGACAAGAGCTCCCAGACTCCGTAGTTGGTCGCTCAGTGCTTCACATCCGGTGAACAGGATCCCGTGCATCCCCGCCTTCCTCGCTCCTTCGACATTCTCCGGCAAATCATCGATGAACACGATCGAGTCGGCAGGAACCGATTCACCAGCAAGAACAGCATCGTAGAACGCACTGTTCGGTTTCATCGCTTTGATCTCGTACGAGACGTAGTGCACCGGCAACGATCCGAGCGCGGGGACCGTCGCATTGCTGATGAGGTGATGGATCTCATTCGTATTGCTCACGAGCGCCGTGTGATGCGAGCGGCTCACCGCGTCAACGATCTCCTCCATTCCCTCGATCGGATGGCAGATGATGCTCTGAAACGCTTCACGCAATTGATGCATCGAGTAGCTGGGTCCCATCGTCTCCTGAAGATGCACAAGGAACCGCTCCGTTCCGATCGCACCCCTCTCATATTCCATCGCCCATCGCCTGACCTCCGGAACAACCGGCGCAATGGCCTCCGCGCTCGGAAATCCCAACGATTTCCAAAACATGTTGATGTCCACATGGACAAGCACGTTGCCGAGATCGAACAAGACGGAGCGGAAGGAAAACATGGCATTGGTGATTATTGATTGCAGATTGGGGATTGAAAGGAAGATACTCCTCTCTCTGTCGTGAGTCAAACTGGGTGGGTTTTGATTGAGGAAGGGATTTGTTAAGTTAGGGGATAGGGATTGGGGATTGCGAATGGCGGATATGGCGTTTCAATTATCGGTGTCGGTGCGGGATGTGGGGGTCGCGCTGGCATTCTATCGCCTGCTCGGATTTCGTGTCGTCTCCGAGGGGACGCAGCCGTTCCGCTGGGCACACGTGACCGATGAGCAGGTCCTCATCTCGCTTGCGGAGGATGGCAGCGGGGTGACTGCGCTTACGTACTTCGTTGCGGATGTTGAGACGCGCACCTTGTTGCTCACCCGCGCGGGCTACGACGTCCAACTGCGCAATGACGGATTCCTCCATGCGCTCGTCCGTGATCCGAACGGCGTTGCGGTCTGGCTGATCGGCACCGATCCTGCACATGTTTATCGTCCGACCGGCCTTCCCGTGAGCCGCTGCGGTCGATTCGGCGAATTCAGTCTTGAAGCCGACGACCTTGCGGCCACGATCGCATTCTGGGAAACGCTGGGATTTGTCGTCACGTATCAACATGAGATCGCGCCGTGGGTCACCATGAAGGACGCGCTCACAACGATCGGCATTTATCAGCGGGGGATCTGTCCTCACACCTTCCGGAATCCATCTGTCGCCTATTTTGAGCCGGACATGGCTGACCGAATCGCCGTGTTGAAGCAATCGGGATTGGTTTTCGTAGAAGAGATGCTTGCTCCGGATGACACGGTTCGCGAGGCGATCGCCGAAGCGCCGGATGGGCCATTGTTTTTCCTTTTCTCTGGATAGACTGCGTTAGAGGAGTTGCGCGCAAAGACCGCAGAGAAGAAAAGAGAGAACGCAAAGAAAGAAGAGTTGATAGGATACGATATATGCGAACTCCGCTCATCATTGCCTCGGCTGTCACGGTTCTTCATCTCGTTTTGAATGCGCTTGGTCAGTACGGCTACTTTCGCGATGAGCTCTACTATATCGTGAGTAC
>Ga0105103_10000311_pt1 | contig 27216 bp, 23 predicted proteins | sample PPLLaktember2015_2_FD_79107 | JGI IMG/M metagenome (GOLD analysis project Ga0105103, IMG submission 79107) | Freshwater sediment microbial communities from Prairie Pothole Lake near Jamestown, North Dakota, USA - PPLs Lake P7 Core (6) Depth... | ecosystem: Environmental > Aquatic > Freshwater >...
CGGCGCAACACCCGGCCGTTTCCTGACCACACCGGATAATCGGGAGAATCACACCAGTGGCACTTCTGCATCAGCGTTTCGAGAACGACAACGTCTTCGTCGTGCCGTTCGACAAGTTCCTCAATTGGGCTCGCCTCTCTTCCATCTGGCAAATGCAGTTCGGACTCGCGTGTTGCGCCATCGAGATGATGGCCGCGTCTGCTTCCAACTTCGACATCATGCGCTTCGGCGTTATTCCGCGCGCGACGCCGCGCCAGGTCGATGTGATGTTCGTTGCCGGGACCGTGACGATCAAGATGGCCTCGCGCATCAAACGTCTCTACGACCAGATGCCGGAACCCCGCTATGTCATCTCCATGGGAAGCTGTGCGAACTGCGGCGGCCCGTACTGGGAGCACGGCTACCATGTACTGAAAGGTGTGGATCGGGTCATCCCCGTCGATGTCTATGTTCCCGGATGCCCGCCGCGTCCCGAGGCGCTCCTCGAAGGCATCATCAAACTGCAGGATAAGATCCGCAAGGATTCTTATCTCCGCAAACCCGCGAAGTGATCTCATGACCGCACAAGACATTCACGACAAGTTGAAGGCTGCATTCGGCGACGCGGTGCAAGAGGCGAAGCTCGATGCGATGCAGCCATGGATCCGCATTGCGCCGAATCGCACCGCAGAGGTCTGCGCGTGGCTTCACGATCAGCCGGAGATGAAGCTCGACTATCTCATGTGCCTGAGCGGAATGGACTACAATAACGGGAAGCTGGGCGTGGTGTACCATCTCAGCTCGATCGAGCACAAGCACAAGATCGTGCTCAAGACGGAATGCCCGAAGGATGATCCGCATGTGCTGACCGTCAGCGGCGTCTGGGGAACCGCGAACTGGCATGAGCGCGAAGCCTACGATATGTACGGGATCATCTTCGACGGTCATCCGGACCTGCGCCGTCTGTTGATGCCGGACGACTGGGATGGCCATCCGCTTCGCAAGGACTACAAGGTGCAGGAATTCTACCACGGCATGAAGGTCCCGTACTAACGGTCCCATCGGACTCCGACCTATGATCGAAGCAAAGACACTTCCGACCAACTACGTCACGAAACCCGGCGCGATCAAGAGCTCCAGCGGGAAGACCCTCCGCACGGAGGAAATGATCGTCAACATGGGCCCTCAGCATCCGTCCACGCACGGCGTGCTGCGTCTCGAGATCATTATCGACGGCGAGATCATCAACGACGTCATTCCGCACATCGGCTACCTCCACCGGTGTTTCGAGAAACATGCGGAACATATGACCAACTATCAGCAGGTCATCCCGTATGCCGACCGGATGGATTACTGCTCGGCCATTACCAACGAATGGGCCTTCGCGCTGGCGGCCGAACGGATGCTGAAGATCGAGGTCCCCGAGCGGGTCGAGTACATTCGCGTCATCATGGCGGAACTTCAACGGATCGCCAGCCACTTGATCGCCGTCGGAACCTACGGCATTGACGCAGGCGCCTTCACCCCCTTCCTCTATTGCTTCATCGACCGCGAGAAGATCCTCGACCTGTTTGAAATGACCTGCGGCGCCCGCCTCCTCTATAATTATGTCTGGATCGGCGGACTGTCCCACGATTTGCCCCCGAAGTTCGTCGAGCAGACGAAAGAGTTCTGCACATACTTCCGTCCGCGGATCAAGATGATCAACGATCTTTTGACGTACAACGAGATCTTCGTGAAGCGGACCGCCAACGTCGGCGTTCTGCCGAAGGACGTTGCCATCAATTACGCTGCCAGCGGCCCGATGCTTCGCGGGTCGGGCATCAATTGGGACCTCCGGCGCGACGATCCGTATTCGGTCTACGACAAGCTGGAGTGGGAGCCTCAGATCGGAAAAGGCGAGGTGGGAGCGGTGGGGGATTGCTGGGACCGGCACATCGTGCGTATGCGGGAAATGGAGCAAAGCCTGAACATTATCGAGCAGGCGCTCGCGAAACTGCCGGAAGGAAATGTGCAGGCAGCGCTTCCGAAGCGCATCCGTCCCGACAAGGACGCGGAAGTGTACGTTCGGACCGAGACGCCGCGTGGTGAACTTGGATTCTATGTCGTCAGCGACGGTACGGCCAGCCCATTCCGCGTCAAGGCGCGCGGCCCGGCGTTCGTGAACCTGAGCGTTCTCCCCGAGATTTCCCGCGGGGCCATGTTGGCCGACTTGGTGCTCATCGCAGGCAGCGTCGACATCGTTCTGGGTGAAGTAGATAGATAAGGCAAATCCGAAAAACGAAATTCGAAACAACTCCTATGATCGAATTCTGGAATAGCCTCCCGCCGCTTGTGCAGAGCATTGCTCTTGCTGTTCCGCCATTGGTCTTCATCATCCTGTACGCGCTTGTCGTTCTCTATATGGAGATGAAAGTGGCGGCGCACATCCAGGACCGCGTGGCGTACATGCGAACCGGTTGGCACGGCGTGCTGCAACCGATCGCGGACATGGTGAAGCTGCTGCTCAAGGAGGACATCATCCCGTCGGCGGTCGATAAGGTGTTCTTCCGCGTCGCGCCGTACGTCGTCTTCGCGGGGACGTATGCGGCTTTCGCCGTTCTCCCGTTCTCCAGCGCCTACATCGGCGCAGACCTGAATCTCGGCGTGTTTTTCCTCGTGGCCATTTCGTCCCTTGTCGTCGTCGGCATTCTGATGGCGGGATGGGCGTCGAACAACAAGTGGGCGCTGCTGGGCGGCGTCCGGTCGGCGGCACAAATGATCAGCTACGAGATTCCAACCGCGCTTGCCATCGTTGTCGCCGCGATGATCACCGGATCGCTGAACCTGCAAGAGGTGACGAAGTTCCAGGACGGCGGCATTCTCAATTGGGTCGTCTTCGGCGGACCGCTGCCGCTGATGCAGAAGCTCCTGCTGTTGCCGTTCACGCTGGTGACCTTCTTCATTCTCTTCGTCGCGGGAATCGCCGAGGTCAACCGCACACCGTTCGACCTCCCCGAGGCGGAATCGGAATTGGTGCAGGGATTCAACACGGAGTACAGCGGAATGCGGTTCGCGATGTTCTACCTTGCAGAGTATGCGAATCTGTTCCTCGTGAGCGCAGTCGCCGTGACGTTGTTCCTCGGCGGTTGGTCCAGCCCGTTCGGTGAATTCATGTCCGGTCCCGTCTGGGGCATCTTCTGGTTCGTCGTGAAGGCGATGTTCTTCGTGTTCATGCAGATCTGGATCCGCTGGACGCTGCCGCGCCTCCGGGTCGACCAACTGATGTACATTTCTTGGAAGGTCCTCACGCCCTGGCTGTTCGCCTGTATCCTTGGTGTGGGATTTGTTCTGGTGATCTGATGACTGGCTTCTGCCTGCTGACCACTGACAACTGATTACTGATAACTGGCTTTCCTATGACCGCCGTCGCCACATACTTTTCCGACATCTTCCGAGCCCTCGGAACGGTCGTGATCGGCATGCGCATCACGATCAAGCACCTGTTCACGCGTTCGGCGACCGTGCAATACCCGACCGTGAAGATGAAGATCCCCGAGCGGGCACGCAACCGTTTGTATGTCAATATTGACGACTGCATCGGATGCGATCAATGTGCCATGGCCTGCCCGGTCGACTGCATCACCATCGAAACCATCAAGTCCACCCCCGATGTCGACCTCGGACTGACGTCGAAGAATACGAAGAAGCGCCTCTATGTTCCGCGGTTCGACATCGACATCGCGAAATGCTGCTACTGCGGGCTGTGTGTTCCTCCCTGCCCGACCGAGTGCATCGTCATGACCGACGTCTACGAGTTCTCCGAGTACGACAGGCATGAGCTCATCTACAAGTTCAGCAATATGACGCCGGAAGAGATCGTATCAGCGAAGGACCGCCTGAAGAAGTACGATGAAGAACAAGCGGCAAAGAAAGCCGCCGCGGCCGCCGCAGCGAAGGCCGCGACCCCGCCCCCGGCGCCGCCGACCACGCCTCCTCCGGCACCACCGGCACAACCGGGAGGAACGACCTAAGCATCCGAGCCCTGACTATGGACCTTCAAACCATCGTTTTCTACTTCTTTGTCCTGCTGACGATCGTCGCCGCGGGTGTCGTCGTGTTTTCGCGGAACATCGTTCACGCCGCGTTTGCCCTGCTGTTCGCTTTTTTCGGCGTGGCGGGCATCTATGTCTTCTTGATGGCTGATTTCCTCGCCGTCACGCAATTGATGATCTATGTCGGCGGCATCCTCGTCCTGCTCCTGTTCGGTGTGATGCTCACGAGCAAACAGGTGAATGTCGACATCCGGACGAGCAACTTCCAGCTCATCCCTGCTGCGATGATCGCCGGCGCGCTGTTCGGCTTCCTTGCCGGTGTGCTGGTCTTCACGCCCTGGCGGGAAGGCACGAACCCGTCGACGCCCGAAGCCACCGGTCCTCTGCTCGGGGAATTGCTCTTGACGAAGTACGTCCTCCCCTTCGAGGTCGCCTCGATGGTTCTGCTTGTTGCGCTCGTTGGCGCCGCGCTGATCGCCAGACGCGAAAAGGACCGCAAGAACGCCTGAATGTGAAACGGAGCCTGCTATGGAATCTGTGCTGTCGATGTTCACCTCCTTCGTCGAATGGCTGAGACAACCGGGATTGACGCATTTCCTGGTCCTCAGCGCCCTGCTGTTCTCGATGGGCGTGTTCGCCATTCTGACGCGGCGGAATGCCATCATGGTGCTGATGGGGATCGAACTTGTGCTGAATGCGGCAAACATCAACTTCGTCGCCTTCGCGCGCTATACGACCCACTCGCTCGACGGACACATCGTCGCCGTGTTCGTCATTATTCTGGCCGCCGCTGAAGCGGCGATCGCTCTCGCCATCGTTCTCAACATCTACCAGACCTTCAACACGGTCAATGTGGATGAACTGAACACGCTCAAAGACTGACCGGAATAGACCCCGACTATGTCCCAAGAAACCCTTCTTACCCTCGCCACGCTGGTCCTGCTGCTGCCGCTGCTGGATTTCGTCATCCTGGTCTTCTTCCAGAAGCGTCTGCCCCGAAACGGAGACTGGCTTGGCACCTCCATGTTGTTCATCGTGCTCGGCATGGCCATCACGGTCATGATGGTGAAGCTGACGAGTTATCACGATGAGACGATCCAGATCGTCTTCCCGTGGGTCGATTTCGGTACGGTGCCGCTCATCGGTCGGCTCACGATCGAGCTCGGCCTGATGATCGACAACATTGCCGCCATCATGTTGGTGGTCGTGGCGATCGTCAGCTCGCTGGTGCATCTCTTCTCTATCGGATACATGCAGGGGGATGTCCGGTACGGACGCTACTTCGCGTATCTCGGCCTCTTCACCTTCTCGATGATGGGGATCGTCCTCACGAACAACTTCTTCCTGATGTATGTCTCATGGGAACTGGTCGGATTGAGTTCCTACCTGCTCATCGGTCATTGGTTCGAGAAGAAGTCCGCCGCCGATGCCGGAAAGAAGGCGTTCATCGTCAACCGTGTCGGTGATATCGGCATGTTCGTCGGGATTCTCATCCTGTATGCGACCTTCCATACGTTCCGCTTCGACGAGATCTTCGCGGCAATGCAGAGTGGCACGGTCCCGTTCAACGACAATGCGTGGTTGACCGCGGCCGGCATCCTGGTGTTCTGCGGCGCCATCGGAAAATCGGCGCAGTTCCCGCTGCATGTGTGGCTCCCGGATGCGATGGAAGGTCCGACGCCGGTCAGCGCATTGATCCATGCCGCGACGATGGTCGCCGCCGGCGTGTATCTCGTCACGCGCACGTTCGCGATGATGACCGCAGACGCCCTCATGGTCATCGCCTACATCGGCGCCATCACGGCGTTCGTTTCCGCAACCATCGCGATCGCGCAGAACGATATCAAGAAGGTGCTTGCGTATTCGACGGTCAGCCAGCTCGGCTATATGATCATGGGCCTCGGGGTCGGCGCCTACACGGCCGGCTTCTTCCATCTGACCACGCATGCGATGTTCAAGGCCGGACTCTTCCTCGGCTCAGGCTCCGTCATCCATGCCATGCATCACGCGCTCCATCATGCGCACGACCACCACACGGACCCGCAGGATATCCGGAACATGGGGGGATTGTGGAAGAAGATGCCCATCACGTTCTGGACATTCCTGATGTATACGCTGGCGATCTGCGGCGTTCCGTTCACATCCGGTTTCCTGAGCAAGGACGAGATCCTTGCGGGAACGCTCGCGTTCGGAGACCTGACCGGCCACTACATCATCCCGATCGTCGGATTCTTCGTCGCCGGATTGACGGCCTTCTATATGTTTCGGCTTGTCATCGTGACCTTCTTCGGTGAGCATAAGGATGCGCATCGCGTCGGTTCCATCCATGAATCTCCGGCGGTGATGACCATCCCGCTCATCGTCTTTGCCGTGCTTTCCTTCTTCGCGTTCTACAGCTTCAATCCATTCGGTGCTGCGTCCGGTTGGTTCTATGCCGCGGTGGAGCGTCCTGAAACCGTTGTTCCGGCGCTCGTTGCCGCAGCGGGGAATCAGCCGTTCGAAGAGGCGTTGCATCATGTCCATCTTCCGGCGATGCTCTTGTCCCTGCTGGTGGCGGGAACGGGGATCGCGATCGCATTCGCGACCTACTACTGGAAGAAGATCGATGCCGACGCGATCGCAACGAAGCTTGCCCCCCTGCACAAGTTCCTGATGAATAAGTGGTACTTCGACGAATTGTATCAAGCGACCGTGGTGAAGGGAACGGACACAATTGCGGATGCCTACAAATGGTTCGATAACACCATCATCGACGGCATCGTGAACGGGACGGCCAAGTGGACGCTCGGCGTGACCGAAGGGACGAACAGGACGTGGGAGGAAGGGGCGTGGGGCGCGATGTTCTACAAGGCGGCGGCGACGGTCCTTTCGCTCTATGCCGGATGGGAACTCGCCTCGTGGCTGATGCCGGGGGCTGCGGGAACGTGGCAGTATCTGCAGTTCCTCGTGATCGCGATGGGCACCGCTGGATTGTCGTTCTTCCTCTTCTATGCGGGTGTGGGGGGCTTCGACAACAAGATCGTCGATGGGCTCGTGAATTTCATTGCGTATCTTGCCGGCTTCTTCGGGTTGTTGTCCCGCAAGCTGCAGACCGGCAGAGTGCAGACGTATATTGCGTTCGCATTGTTCGGCGTGCTCGTGTTCTTCTTGTGGTTCCGGTGATCGACAGACTTTGACCGTATGACATCAGTTCTCTGATAGGAGTGGAATAGAATGGAATTCCCAATTCTCGGTATCGGCGTGTTGACGTGGTTGACGTTTCTGCCGATCCTCGGCATGATCGCGGTGCTCGTGATGCCGAAGGAGGCGAAGTCCGCCATGAAATGGATCGCGGCGGGCGCGACGCTCCTCCAGGTCGTGCTGGCGGCGCTCGTCTACCAGCGGTTCGATCTTGCGCTCCCCGGCATCAACACGGTGGAGGGGATGCAGTTCGTCGAGAAGATGAGCTGGATCGACATCAAGAGCGTTGCCTGGTTCGGACACATTCACATCGAGTACTTCCTCGGCGTGGACGGCCTGAGCGTTCCGATGGTGATCCTCACCGCGCTCATCAGCTTCATCGCGGTCTTCGCATCGTGGAATATCGACAAGGCGCCGAAGGGCTACTTCGCGATGCTGCTCTTGCTCGACACGGGAATGATGGGCGTGTTTGTCTCGCTTGACTTCTTCCTCTTCTACGTGTTCTGGGAAGTAATGCTCCTCCCGATGTACTTCCTCATCGGCATTTGGGGCGGTCCGAGGCGCGAATATGCCGCCATCAAGTTTTTCCTCTACACGCTCTTCGGGAGCGTTCTCATGCTGCTGGCGATGCTGGCCCTGTTCTTCAGCGTGACGATCGACGGCCCGACGGGCGAGAAGATGCACACGTTCAACATGCTGGCGATGATGGATCCGGCCAACTTTGAACCGGGATCATTGCTTGCGGGGGCCGGGACCGGCATGCGAAGCCTGGCGTATCTGGCGCTCTTCATCGGCTTCGCGATCAAAGTCCCCATCTTCCCGTTCCACACGTGGTTGCCGGATGCACACGTCGAAGCGCCGACGGCCATCTCCGTCATTCTGGCGGGCGTTCTGCTGAAGATGGGAACATACGGACTCATCCGCATCAGCTTCCCGATCTTCCCTGAGCTCGCGCAGAAATACGCGTTTGCGCTCGCCATCCTCGCATTCATCAATATCGTCTACGGAGCCCTCTGTGCGATGGCGCAGAAGGACTTCAAAAAGCTCATCGCCTATTCCAGCGTGAGCCACATGGGCATCGTGCTCCTCGGCATGGCTGCCCTGAACACGCAGGGTCTGATGGGCGCGGTGTTCCAGATGTTCAACCACGGCACCATCACCGCAATGCTCTTCTTGATCGTTGGCGTCATCTATGACCGCGCCCACACGCGCGACCTTGATGCGTTCGGCGGTCTCGCGATCACGATGCCGAAGTATACGGGGATCATGACCGTGGCATTCTTCGCGGCCCTCGGCCTCCCGGGATTGAGCGGCTTCGTCTCCGAGGCCTTCTCGTTCCTCGGCGCATTCCAGGTCGACGAACTCCGCATCGTGACCATCGCCTCGACGCTCGGCATCGTCCTGACGGCCGCCTACATGCTCTGGACGCTGCAGCGCGTGTTCCTCGGAAAAGTGAACGAGAAATGGGCGAACTTGCCGGACATCAACGGACGGGAGATCTTCACGCTCGTGCCGCTGGCCATCATCGTGTTGGTGCTGGGCATCTATCCGTCTTTCATGCTCGATGTGATGACCTCGTCGATGAATCACCTGGTCGACCTGATCGCCAAGAGCGGCGCGTCGATCACCATGGTTCCGTAACACGACGAACGAACTCAGAGATCGGACACGCTTATGATGCAACACATTGTAACCAGTCTGGGATTGTTTCTCCCGGAGATCGCCCTCACAGTCACCTTCTGTGTGGCGCTCATTGCGACGTTGATCGTACGCAAGCGCCCCGCGATCGTCGGCGTGCTGGCCTTCCTCGGCGTCACCATCGCTCTTGTGCTCACGCTGAACCAAGCAGGGACGGGAACGACCATCTTCAGCGGCATGGTTGCCGTGGACCCGTATGCGGTCTTCTTCAAGGCGCTCATGGCGGTGACGGCGCTCTTCATCATCGCCTTCTCCTTCTACTCCGCGGAAGTGCAGAACACCGTTCGCCGGATGGGGGAATACTACACGCTGCTCGTCGGCCTGACGCTCGGCATGTTCCTGATGGCGGGTGCGAACAACCTGCTGATGATGGTGCTGGCGCTCGAACTGACGAGCCTCTCCTCGTACGTGCTTGCGGGGTATACGAAGGAAGCGCCGGATTCGAGCGAGGCATCGCTGAAGTACATCATTTACGGCGCTCTCTCTTCGGGCGTCATGCTCTACGGCATCTCGCTGCTCTACGGACTCACGGGAGCGCTGGAATTGCGGATGGTGAACGCCAGCCTGGCGATGGGCGTGCTGAATCCCTACGCGCTGCTTGTGGCCGTGGTTCTCATTCTCGTCGGCTTCGGCTACAAGATCTCGGCCGTTCCGTTCCACTTCTGGACTCCCGACGTGTATGAGGGAGCCCCCATCACGATTACCGCGTTCCTCTCGGTCGCCTCGAAGGCAGCCGGATTCGCGATGATGATCCGATTCTTCAAGGTTGTGTTCATCGATACATCAGTTGCGGGATTGGCGCCGGGGATGTGGGCGACGGTGCAGGGGGTCGAGTGGAACAAGATCATCGCCATTCTCTCGGTGCTGACGATGACCCTTGGGAATCTCGTTGCGGTGTGGCAGAACAATCTGAAGCGGCTATTGGCCTACTCGAGCATCGCACATGCGGGCTACATGCTGATGGGCGTCGTCGTGCTGAGCGACAAGGGGCTCGCGGCGGTCATGGTTTACTTCGTCATGTATCTGCTCATGAACCTCGGCGCGTTCCTGGTCGTGATGCTCATCGCGAACAAGACCGGGAGCGAGGATATCGACGACTATAAGGGAATGGGATTCCGGACGCCGCTGCTGGGCGTGGCCATGACGATCTTCCTGATATCATTGACCGGACTTCCGCCGATGGCGGGGTTCATCGGGAAGCTGTATCTGTTTGCCGCGGTCATCGATGCGAACTGGATCTGGCTCGCGGTCGTCGGGGCGATCAATAGCGTCATTTCGCTCTACTACTACGCACGCATTTTCCGAAACATGTTCCTCCGGGACCCGGAACCGAACGCGCAGGCGTTGACGTTTTCAGCGCTCGAGACGGCTTTGGTGCTGGTCCTCGCCATCCCGACGCTCTATCTCGGGATCTTTCCGGGGATCGTCGCCGATGCAGCGAACGCCTCGCTGGCGATGTTCGGAATCCGCTGATCGCTCTCACCCATTTCACAGAAAACAACGAAGCCCTCGACGATCATCGTCGGGGGCTTCGCATGTACGGTGGTTGCTGGCGATCGTTGTGTGCTTCACGCCTTTGCGACATTCGTTGGACTTCAGTGCTAACGCCGTTTCCAATAAGTTGGCTTGTGTTTCTTGAGCGCGTCGGTCTGAGCGTGTCGAAGACCGACGATTGAATCCTGGTCATCCTTCGACTCCTCGACCCGTCCGCCTATGCGATGCTATGTGGCCGGGCGGGCAAGCTCGGAGCTCAGGATGACCACCGATGAACACAAGGGGACATAGTTGAACCGGCACTAGAGCTTCTTCCTGCCTCCTATCCGCTCGTAGACAAGCCGCACGCCGTCCAGAACGAGTGAAGGTTCCACATGCTCGATGACCGATGAGCGGGCTTTGACAAAGGCTGAGAATCCCCCCGTTGCGATCACCGTGCCCCGCTTCCCTTCGCTCGCGACAAGCTCTTCCTGAATCCGCCTCACCATCCCCTCCATCGCGTCGACCGCCCCCCACAAGAGGCCGTTCTGCATGCTGCTGACGGTGTCCGTGCCGATGATCTTTTCGGGAAGATGAAGCTCCACCTTCGGCAGCTTCGCGGCGCGACGGTGCAGATCCGCCGCCGCGGTCTCGATGCCTGCTGCGATGACACCGCCGAGATAGTCGCCGTTGGTGGCAATGACATCGTAGGTTGTCGCTGTTCCAAAGTCAATAATGATGAGCGGCCCGCCGTACTTCGTGCAGCCGGCAACAGCGTTGCACAGCCGGTCGGCGCCGACGAATTTCGGTTCCTCGTAGAGAATGCGAAATCCGAGGTTGAGTGAAGAATTGATGACCAATGCGTCTTGCTGGAAATACTTGCGCGCCATGGCGACGTAGACGTCGGTCAGATTCGGAACAACGGAGGAAACGCCGATCCCGCGAATGCTCTTCGGCTTGACCTTGAGCTGGCCGAGGAACTGGAGAACCTGCACGCCGACTTCGTCTTCGGTGCGCTGCAGCATGCTGGTCACGCGCCATTCACCGAGGAGGCGGTTACCACGAAATAGGCCGAAGACCGTGTGCGTATTGCCGATATCGATCGCAAATAACATGGGGAACTCCTTCAGGGTCAGACAGAAAGGGTGACGTCGCCCGCATAGACCGTGGAACGGACGCCGTCAGCTTCGACGATCAAGCCTCCGTCCGCTGCAAGCGCGATGGCGGTCGCATGCCGTCGATGAGCGCCGTGTGTGACCGTGATTGAACGACCGAACATGCGCGCCCGGGATTGCCAGGCGTTGAGAACGGCGCCGAAATTCCCCTTCGCGGACCCGTCCAGCCAGGATTCAAGCGATTGCAAAAGCTGGTGGAAGAGTGTTGCGCGGTCACTTGTGTTGCCGGATTCGATCGCGAGGGAAGTTGTTTGTTCGGCAAAGGCTGCAGGGAACTCGCGCTGGTTCACGTTGAGGCCGATCCCCATCACGGCGAAGGGGCGTCGTTCTGCATCTGTTGAGCTTTCGAGCAGGATGCCGCAGCATTTGCGTCCGTTCAGCAGGATATCATTCGGCCATTTGCATTCCGGGGAAAGGCCGGTTTGGCGTTCGATCGCGTCGGCAACGGCAACGGCGGCAAGGAATGTCAGCATGGGAAAACGTTCGCGGGGAAAGGAGGGGCGCAGGAGAAGCGAGAAGAGCAGGTTCGTGCCGGGTATGTCGACCCACGTCCGTCCCAGGCGCCCGCGTCCTCCCGTCTGATGATGCGCGAGGACGACCGTTCCTGCGGGAGCCCCATCCATCGCAAGGTCGCGGAGCAGGAGATTCGTCGACTCGACAGTCTCAAATTCGTGAAGGGATTTCCCCAACCACCTGGTTTTGAGGCCGGTGGTGAATGGAACGGAAGTCGTCACCGAAGCACTCAGTGCACGTTCTTCAGAAGCATGCGGGGCATCTGCGCCAATTTCCATGCTGTTGTAAACACCACGCGCGTGATGCTGGCCATGCGATCGTACAGCAACTTGTCTGCTGTATCGGTTGGTCGGTGGTAATCCTCATGCAGGCCGGTGAAGAAGAAGACGACCGGGATCCCGTTCTTGGCGAAGTTGTAATGGTCACTTCGCCGATAGAAGTTGTTCGGGTCTCTTTCGTCGTTGTAGGTGTAGTCGAATGCCAACCGTTCCGTTTCTCGATTTGCGACGTTCAGGATGCTGTCGAGTTCCGTGCTGATCTTGTCCGATCCAATGACATAGACATATTGAGGTCCCGTTGCTGCATGGGCGGAATCCACACGGCCGATCATGTCCATATTCAGGTTTGAGACGGTGCGTTCGAGCGGGACTGCAGGATTCGCGACGTAGAACGATGAGCCGAACATCCCCTTCTCCTCGGCGGTAACCGTGAGGAAGAGAATGCTGCGCTTCGGGCGAACCGGATTTGAGGCGAACGCTTCGGCAAGTTCGATGACCGCGCTTGTCCCCGACGCGTCGTCGTCCGCGCCGTAAAAGACGGAACCCGCGGCATTCATGCCGACATGATCATAGTGTCCAGAAATGACGATCGCTTCGTTCTTGAGAACGGGATCGCTGCCTTCGACCAGGCCGAGTACATTCTCGGTTGTCCTCCGTTCTCGAATGACGCGGGCGGCCGCCGAGATGTTCACTTCATCGACGAAGACGGGGGAGAAGAGGGAGTCGCCCAATGCGCGTTGACGGAGCGCGGTGAGCGAGTGACCGGCGGATTGCAGGATCTGTTGTGCGATCATGGGGGAGACGATGAAGCGTGGCGTCATGCCGGATCGCTGCACTGTCGGTTCTTCCATGGTCATCCGACCGCGATCGACCCCGAACGATAGAGCAAGCTGAATGACGGAATCGATGGAACCAGGACCCGCATCGTCCGCGATCACCATTAATGCGGCAACACCCGGTTCGCGCCGCTGTGCATACAGTCGGCGGAGTGTTTGCGGACGCGTTGTTTCTCCGACATGCTCGCGTTTTCCCGCAAGCATGAATACGATGCGGCCGGCAAGGCGTGCGCGTTCGGCATCCGGAATGACACAGTCCGTATGACCGATGAACGCAATGGGTCCGCTGAAGACGGAATCACGTCCGGTTTCCGCCATGAAGTCCTTCCCCCAACGATATTCTGTGTTGACCCCTGACCGAGAGATGGTGATCGTGCTCGACGGATCGATTTTCGTGATGGTGACGTTGAACGGCTGCAAATAGCCGCCATCCGTTCCAACCGGCTTCAGGTTGAGGCGCTTGAATTCGGATGCGATGTATTGAGCGGCCTTCCGCTGGCCGGGATAGGATGTCTCGCGTCCTTCGAGACTATCTGATGCGAGAACATACACGTGACGCTTCAGGTCCTCCGCGCGGATCGACGAGAAGCCGGTTGCTGCATCAGGATGCGTAACGGGAACTTGTGCAAGGATTGTGGAAGAGACGATACAGAGGAGAGTGAGAATTGCTGGGCGGTTCATCGCATGTTCCAGGAATGATTGATTCGAATCAACAACAAAGATACAGATTTTTGCTTCGTCATTCCAAGAGGGCTTAACGAGACCAAACTCCTGAAGGTTGTTCAGTAAAACTGCCATTACGACATGACCTAATGTCGGGAATCATGCCATACTGACATATTGGCATGATGATTGTTGCAATAATACCACGAAATACCGAAAATCACCCAATTTCTATCTTGGCATGGCTCTTGTATGATATGGTGTCAGAACTCAACATTCAATGAACCAATAGGAGATTTTGTCATGCTGGTCCGTTTTGAGTATCCGCGAACAATGAATTCCATGCTGGATGATCTGCTTGCCACGGATGTCCGACCGACTCGGTCGCTCTTTCCCGCGGTCGATATCACGGAAGATGAGCACGCGTTCCAGGTTCTCGCCGAGTTGCCGGGCGTGAAGAAGGAGGACGTGAAGGTCACGTTTGAAAATGGGGTGCTGACTCTCAGCGGTGAGCGAAAGCCGTATCAGATCCCGGATGATGCCCGGATCCTCATGAATGAAATGCGCACCCGCGGCTTTGAGCGTTCCTTTGAATTCGGATTCGATGTGCAATCGGATAAGATCTCCGCGGAGATGTCGAATGGGCTCCTGCGCATCTCGATCCCGAAGGCGGAACAGGCCAAAGCTCGCACGATCAGCGTGAAGTAGCGCACGCGGACGTGGGAGAATAATGCCATGAAAAAGAACGTTGCACTCATTCGGAGAACCCCAGGTGCCATCGTGAAGCGGAACGAGATCGTTGAAACGCTTGTGACACCGGTCGCGGACATCTACGAAACGGTGGATGCGTTCGTGGTGCGGCTCGACATGCCGGGAACGTCGAATGAGAACATCAGATTAAGCATCGACCCGGACCGTCTTTCGATTCGTGCGGTGGTCGGCACCTTGCACAAGGAAGGCACAGGATTCCTTCTCGGTGAGATCGGGCAGAAAGCCTACCATCGCGAGTTCAACCTTGGCGACGGCATCGACCTCGATCGGGTGGATGCGGTCTACGCCGATGGAGTCCTGACCATCACGTTGGGGAAGACCGACGCAATGAAGTCCCGTGAGATCCGGGTGAACTGAGGAGTTGCTTCATCATCATTCATCATTCAACAATCAATAATCAATAATCACTATCCACTATTCACCAATATCTAATCTCGGAGGGGCTGCCATGTCACTCATTCGTTGGAGTCCGACACGCGACCTTGCGGCGTGGCCCTCTGATATCGTTGAGATGCAGAGGGAGATCAACAAGATGTTCGACAATATCTTCCGCGGCGAGCGGGATGAGAGTTTTGCCTCATCGTCCTGGGTCCCGGCGGTCGATATCGCCGAACACGATGACGAATACATCGTCAAAGTAGAACTCCCGGGTGTCAGCAAGGACGATGTGAAGATCACCCTGGAGTCCAACATTCTCACGATTCGCGGAGAGAAGAAGCAGGAGAAGGATACGAAGAAGGAGAACCTGCGTCGGGTGGAACGCCTGTATGGCACATTCCAGCGGTCCTTCACACTTCCGTCCACCGTCAAGAACGACAAGATCGATGCGTCGTTCCGGGATGGCATTCTGCACATCTCTCTGCCGAAGGCGGAGGAATCAAAGCCGAAGCAGATCGAAGTGAAAGTGAAGTGACGCGTCCGGCGTGGGTGTTGTCCCACGTGCGATCCGGAATTCGCAGAGCCGATCATGGTCGGATCCCCGTAGGGTGGGTCCGGCCGTTCGGCATTTTCCCATCGACCAATACACGCGGTACAGGTCCGCGAACATTCTACTGAACTGAAAGGAATCACCACATGGCCACAGCTGGAAAGATCATCGGGATCGATCTCGGGACGACGAACTCGGTCGTTGCCGTTATGGAAGGGAATGACCCTGTCGTTATCGCGAATGCGGAAGGTGCGCGGACCACTCCTTCGGTTGTCGGATTCCCGAAGAGCGGCGAACGTCTCGTCGGCGCCGCGGCCAAGCGCCAGGGAGTCACGAACCCCCAAAACACCGTGTACTCCATCAAGCGCTTCATGGGACGCTTTTACGATGAAGTGAACGAGGAGATGAAACTCGTCCCATACAAGGTCGTGCATGGCGATAACAACACCGCCCGCGTCGAGCTTGCGGACCGCGTTTATTCGCCCCCCGAGATCTCAGCCATGATCCTGCAGAAGATGAAGCAGACGGCGGAAGACTACCTCGGGACCAAGATCACGGAAGCTGTCGTCACCGTACCGGCGTACTTCAACGATGCCCAGCGCCAAGCGACGAAAGAGGCGGGAGAGATCGCGGGACTCAATGTCCGCCGCATCATCAATGAGCCGACCGCCGCAGCATTGGCCTACGGTCTCGATAAGAAGGGGAAGGACCTGAAGGTCGCCGTGTTCGACCTCGGCGGAGGGACGTTTGATATCTCGGTGTTGGAACTCGGCGAAGGGGTGTTCGAGGTCAAGTCGACCAACGGCGATACTCACCTCGGCGGTGATAACTTCGATATGCGTATCCTTGACTACATCGCCGACGAGTTCAAGAAGTCGGACGGAATCGACCTGCGTAAGGATCCGATGGCGCTCCAGCGCCTGCGCGAAGCCGCAGAAAAGGCGAAGATCGAACTCTCTCAGCTGATGCAGTCCGAGATCAATCTTCCCTTCATCACTGCCACGGCTGAAGGGCCGAAGCACCTCAACCTCACGCTGACCCGGGCAAAGTTTGAGCAATTGGTTGAGGATCTCATCAAGCGCTGCATCCCGCCCGTCGAAAAGGCGATGAAAGATGCCGGGCTTGCGCCGAGCCAGATCGACGAGGTCATTCTCGTCGGCGGGATGACCCGTGTTCCTCGCGTGCAGCAACTCGTGAAGGACATCTTTGGCAGGGAAGGGCACAAGGGGGTCAATCCGGACGAGGTTGTTGCCATTGGAGCCGCCATCCAAGGCGGCGTCCTTTCCGGCGACGTCACGGATGTGCTCCTGCTCGACGTTACCCCATTGACGCTCGGCATCGAGACGCTGGGCGGCGTGATGACGCCGATGATCCAGGCGAACACCACGATCCCGACACGAAAGAGCGAGGTCTTCTCAACCGCGTCAGACAGTCAGCCGTCGGTCGAAATTCACGTCCTGCAGGGCGAGCGCCCCATGGCGGTGGACAACCGGACGCTCGGCCGGTTCCATCTGGACGGTATTCCCCCTGCACCGCGCGGCGTTCCGCAGATCGAAGTGACGTTTGATATCGATGCGAACGGACTTCTGCACGTTTCCGCAAAGGACAAGGCGACGAGCAAGGAGCAGTCCATCCGCATCACGTCGTCGAGCGGTCTCACGAAGGAAGAGATCGAGAAGATGAAGAACGATGCGCAGTCGCACGCCAGCGAAGACAAGAAGCGCAAAGAGGAGATCGAGACCAAGAACCAGGCGGACAATCTTGTCTTCCAGACGCGCAAGCAGGTGAAGGAACTCAGCGACAAGATGCCTTCGGATGCGAAGGAGAAGATCGAGTCCGCGGCGAACGCGCTGGAAGAGGCGATCAAGTCGAACAATATGTCCGAGATCAAATCCAAGATGGAAGTGCTCAACGCCGCGTGGAACGATGTGTCCTCGAAGATGTACGAATCGGTGAAGGGGCAACAGGCGGCGGGCGGCGGCCAAGGACCGACACCCGGACCCGATGCGCAGCAACAGCAAAGCACCACCGAGCAAGGAGGGAAAAAGGTCGAAAACGCCGATTTCGAAGTGGTGGATGACAAGTGAGGAAAGACAGTTGTCAGTAGGCAGTAATCAGTAGTCAGTGGCCAGTGATCTGGGGTATGGAAGGCGGGGGAAACCTCGCCTTCTTTGCCTGAGTCCCGTGGAGTTCCCCGTCGTACCGTCTCTCTACTTAATACTCAGTACTTAGTACTGGATCTCCCAGGCTTTCACATGAACCTCAATAAATTCACGATCAAGTCTCAGGAAGCCCTCCAGAATGCTCAGGAGATCGCCTCCAGCTACTCCAACCAAGTCATCGAGCCGGAGCATCTGCTTGCGGCGCTTGTTCAGGATAGCGACGGGACCGTCCCGCCCTTGCTGCAGAAGGTTGGTGCAAACGTCAACTATCTGAAGATCAAGTTGAATGAGGCGATCGAGCGGCTTCCGAAGGTGCAGGGGGCAAGTGTCGCGAGTCAGCATCTGTCGAATCCGCTGGGACAACTGCTGGAAGCGGCGGGCAAAGAGGCGCAGCAACTAAGGGATGAATTCGTCAGCACGGAACACCTCCTGCTGGCATCACTTACCGGCAAGACGAACGCGGCTGCATTGCTCGCGGATGCGGGCGTGACCAGGGAATCGTTGTTCAAGGCGCTCAAAGAGATCCGCGGAAATCAGCGCGTCTCCGATCAAATGCCGGAAGACAAGTATCAATCGCTGACGCGGTTTGGTCGGGACTTGAACGAACTGGCGCGGCGCGGAAAGCTCGACCCCGTCATCGGGAGGGAGGAAGAGATTCGCCGCGTCCTGCAGGTTCTCTCCCGCCGCACGAAGAACAATCCGGTTCTCATCGGCGACCCGGGAGTCGGAAAGACCGCGATCGCAGAGGGCATCGCGCATCGCATCGTCCAAGGTGACGTTCCCGAGACCCTGAAGTCGAAGCGGCTCGTGGCTCTCGACATGGGGGCATTGGTTGCGGGGACCAGCTTCCGCGGCCAGTTTGAGGAGCGGTTGAAAGCGGTGCTCAAGGAAGTGACCGATTCGAACGGAGAGATCATTCTGTTCATCGACGAACTTCACACGCTGGTCGGAGCTGGTGCCGCGCAGGGATCGGTCGATGCGGCGAACATGTTGAAGCCCGCGCTGGCCCGCGGCGATCTACGGGCGATCGGGGCGACGACCATCGATGAATACCGAAAATACATCGAAAAGGACCCCGCGCTGGAGCGCCGGTTCCAACCTGTCCTGGTCGACGAACCGAGCGTTGAAGACACGATCTCGATCCTCCGCGGACTCAAGGAACGCTACGAGGTCCATCACGGCGTCCGCATTACGGACGGCGCTATCGTGGCCGCGGCACAATTGAGCCACCGTTACATCTCGGACCGTTTTCTTCCGGACAAGGCGATCGACCTCGTCGACGAGTCGGCGTCCAAACTGCGCATCGAGATCGATTCGATGCCGGAGGAACTCGATTCTGTCGAGCGGCGCATCAAGCAACTGGAGATCGAACGCGAAGCGGTTCGACGGGAGAAGGACGAGGATTCGAATGCGCGCCGGGAGGATATCGAGCGGGAACTGGCCGAATTGAATCAGCAGCGGAATGCGTTGAAGGCGCACTGGACGCTCGAGAAGGACCTCATCCAATCGATCCGGCGGATGAAAGAGGAGATCGAATCGGCGAAGACCGAGGCGGAATCGCAGGAGCGCGTTGGAAATCTTGCGCGTGTCGCCGAACTGCGGTACGGTGTGATCGTCGCGCTGGAAAAGAAATTGAAGGAAGCGTCCGAGCGTTTGAACGAGGTCCAGCGCGAGCAGAAAATGCTCAAGGAAGAGGTCGATGCCGAGGACATTGCCGAGATCGTCGCGAAGTGGACCGGGATCCCGGTACAGCGGATGCTGGAAGGCGAGCGATCCAAATTGCTCCACCTCGAAGACCGGATTCACGAACGACTCGTTGACCAGGAAGATGCCGTCAAAGCCGTCGCGGACGCCATCCGTCGGAGCCGTGCTGGCTTGCAGGACGAACGGCGACCCATCGGCTCATTCATCTTTCTCGGAAGCACCGGTGTCGGCAAGACCGAGCTCGCCAAGGCGCTGGCCGAATTGCTCTTCAATGATGAGAACGCCGTCGTGCACATCGACATGAGCGAGTACATGGAGAAGTTCTCCGTGTCGCGGCTCATCGGCGCCCCCCCGGGCTATGTTGGATATGACGAAGGCGGACAATTGACGGAAGCGGTGCGCCGGAAGCCATATTCGGTCGTTCTGCTCGACGAAATAGAAAAAGCGCATCCCGAGGTGTTCAACGTGTTGCTCCAACTGCTCGACGAAGGCCGGTTGACCGACAGCAAAGGACACACGGTGAACTTCAAGAACACCATCGTCATCATGACCTCGAATCTTGGTTCACATTTGATCCAGGAGGAAATGACACAACTGACGGAGGAGAACCGTGAAGACCTGCTGGGCGAGTTGCGGGTGAAGCTGTTCGATCTCTTGCGACAGACGATTCGTCCTGAGTTCCTCAACCGGGTCGACGAGGTGATCTTGTTCAAGCCGCTGACGATGAAAGACCTCGCGCAGATCGTCGAAATGAACCTTCGGCGCGTTCAGCAAATGGTTGCCGAAAAGGGGATCACACTCATCTTTACGCCAGACGCAAAGGCACGCCTTGCGACGATCGGCTACGATCCAACCTTCGGCGCCCGTCCGATGAAGCGGGTGATCCAGAAGCATGTCATCAATGCCTTGTCGGAGAAGTTGCTGGAAGGAACGATCGGCGACGGCGATACCATCCGGGTTCAAACCGACAACCGGGGAATGATCGAGTTTGTGACTCCCTCCTGATTTTTCCGTATTATGGTCAAATGCAGCTCTCCTCCCTCGTCGGTCATGTGCAAGAGATCCTGGGACAGATCCTGGGTTCGTCACGCCCGGCGGACAGCCTGATCGACCAATTCTTCCGCACCCGCAAGTACCTCGGCTCGCATGATCGCCGTTTCATCGCCGAGACGACCTATGGAACGTTACGGCATCTTCGCCGCTGCGAATGGAAGGTGGATCATGCATTGCGCGGTTGGAGCGACGAGTTGTTCCCTGAGGACAAGGTGTTGCTTACGATCAGCGCATTTCACATCAGCCAGGAGCGCACTCCCCCCCTCACTGCAGAAACGCTTGCCCCGCGTGTCAAGAGCAGCCGTCTGAACGATGAGCTTCCTTCCATCCTGGAGCGCCTCGCGTTGCGTGTTGACAATGATATCAATGACCCGGCGGCGCGCATCGGACTGCAGTACTCATTCCCGGACTGGATGATCGCGCGATTCATGCAGGAATATGGTCCGGATGAAACCGAACAGATCTGTGCGGCGCTGAACCAGCAGGCCCCGATCACGTTGCGCGTCAACACCCTGCATCAGGACCGGGACGCATGTGCGGCGACGCTCGCGGCGCAAGGCGTGGAGACCCATCCCACGGCGCTCTCTCCCGTCGGATTGAATGCGACGAAGCGGATGAACGTGTTCGCCGTTCCTGCGTTCAAAGAGGGTTTCTTCGAGGTTCAGGATGAAGGAAGCCAACTGCTGGCGCTTCTGGTCGATCCCAAGCCGACGGCGAAGCTGCTCGACGCATGCGCGGGGGCCGGCGGGAAGAGCTTGGCGTTCTCGGCGATCATGAAGAACCGCGGAGAGATCCATGCGGCGGATGTGAGCCAGCATCGGTTGGAGGAACTGAAGAAACGATCCCGTCGTGCGTGCGCGTCCAACATCCGGATTCACGCGGTGGATGATATCGAGGAACTCCAGGGTTCGTTCGCATCGCACTTTGATATCGTATTCGTCGATGCACCATGTACCGGGCTCGGAACGATCCGGAGAAATCCGGGGATGAAGTGGAGTGTCACCGAACAAACGGTGGCCGAGGTCTCGGAAAAGCAGATGCATATCCTGCAGGCTTGTGCCGCGTTGGTGAAGCCGGGAGGGCGATTGGTGTATGCGACCTGCACGCTGTTGCGGCAGGAAAACGAAGAGGTCGTCGAGGAATTCCTGCGGCAGCATGCGGACTATCAGGCTCAACTGCCCCACCTGACGGCGACGCGCTTGGGGATTCAGAGCGCCCTTGGTGATCAGGGGTTGAAGCTGCTTCCGCACCGACATGGAACTGATGGATTCTTCTGTGCTGTTCTTCAAAAGGCCCCTTCACCCAATTGAATTGATGAATCAAAGGATAAGGTCCATGCGACACGCGTTCACGCTCTTGGTTCTCGCCACGATCCTGGTCGGCTGTTCGAAACCCACCGAGGAAGACCTTTGGTATCGTGCGACGCAGCTGCACAAGGAAAAAGAAATGGAACCGGCGATCGAGGCGTATCAAGCCGTGCTTGATGCATACCCAGCCGGAATTCGTGCCCCCGAGGCGCTCTACGCTCTCGGCGGACTGGAGCAAACCTCGCGGCGAAATTACTCAAAGGCGATCGAATACTACCGGACGCTCGTGACGAAGTATCCGATGCACGGCACGTCGTCGAATGCATCGTTTATGGTCGGATTCATCTTTGCGAATGAGCTGAAGCAGTACGATTCGGCCCGCGTGGCGTACGAGGCGTTCCTCGCGGCGTATCCGACCAGCCCCATGGTGGCCTCTGCCCAGTTCGAGTTGAAGACGCTCGGGCAGAGCCCGGATGAGTTTCTTGCCGAACAAGCCAGGAAATCCAAGCCATCGGCGAAGTCTCAGACGAAGCGTTAGCACGTTTGACCCTGACCATGAAGCCGGCAGATGCACGGACATATCTCGATCCTGCTGTTGTCGCCCAGCTCGCGAACATGGAGCTCCGCGCCCGGTTCGTCGTGGAAGGGTTCATCACGGGATTGCATCGGAGTCCCTATCATGGATTCTCGGTGGAATTCACCGAGCATCGGCCGTACATGCCGGGGGACGAGATTCGGCACATCGATTGGAAGGCGTTCGGCAAGACCGAGAAGTACTTCATCAAACAATTCGAGGAAGAGACGAATCTCAAGTCGCAGGTGATCCTCGATGCGAGCCGGTCGATGGCATTTGCCGCGGAGGGACGCATCACGAAGTTTGCCTACGCGTCGTCGATCGCGGCTGCACTCGCGTATTTGATGGTCGAGCAACGCGATGCTGTCGGATTGACGCTATACGACGAAACGATCCGCCAATCGCTGCCCCCGCACGCGACACGATCCTATCTTCGTCAGATCTTGCTTGCGCTCGAACACGCGCAGCCCGGGAATGGCACACAGACCGCCACCGCGCTGCATGCCATTGCCGAACGCCTCACGCGGAAGGGGCTGATCATCGTTCTCAGCGATCTGTTCGACGATCCTGAACGGACGGTGACCGCTCTGCGGCATTTCCGCCACAAGGGGAACGAAGTGATCGTCATGCATGTCCTCGATCCCCTGGAGCGAAGCTTCGCGTTCGGTGGAGACGCGGTGTTCGAGGATCTGGAATCCGGCGAGCGCGTCATGACGCAACCATGGCATCTCCAGCGGGCGTATGCGGAAGCGATGCGGCAATTCGTCGGAACGATTCGAGGACGCTGTCTCGACAACGGCATCGATTACGTCCTGCTCGACACTGCGACTCCGTATGATCGGGCGCTGACAGAGTATCTGAACAAGCGAGCAAGATTGCATTAATGAGCCTATGAGCCGAGAGCCCAAAGCCAATGAGTAGTTGAGTCCAGGAGCACAAACATCGATGCTTTGCTCGTGGCTCTGGGCTCAACGGCTTGAGGCCCTGTCCCTAATCATCAATCCCTCATTCCTCCTGTGTCTTCTACTTCCCTCATCGTCCGCGGCGCGCGGGTGCACAATCTCAGGAATATCGACGTCGATATCCCGCGTGATTCGTTGACCGTCATTACCGGACTGTCGGGATCGGGGAAATCGAGTCTGGCCTTTGATACGATCTACGCGGAAGGACAGCGTCGCTATGTTGAGAGTCTGTCCGCGTATGCGCGTCAGTTCCTCGGCGTCATGGAGCGGCCCGACGTCGATTACATCGAGGGACTCAGCCCCTCCATCTCGATCGAGCAAAAGACTGTCAGCACGAATCCCCGCTCGACGGTCGGCACGGTGACGGAGATCTACGACTACCTGCGCTTGTTGTTTGCGCGCGTCGGAACGCAATTCTGCACGAACTGCGGGCGGAAGGTCCAGCGTCAAACGGTCGACCAGATCATCGATGCCATCATGGGATCGCCGGCGGGGGCGAAGCTGCAGATCCTAGCGCCGGTTGTGAAGGGACGCAAGGGACATTATCGAGAACTGTTCGAGAAGCTCTCAAAGGAAGGATTCGTCCGCGTTCGCGTGGACGGCGAGATCCGTCCCATCGACAAGGGGATGAAGCTGGACCGTTACAAGGTCCACACCATCGAGATCGTCGTTGACCGTATCGTCTTGAAGAAAGAGTTGCGGAGCCGCGTGGCCGATTCGGTCGAGCTCGCGCTTCGGTACGGTGAGGGGGTGTTAAGCGTGTTCGACGGAACGCACGATCATCTCTACAGCCAGAAGTACGCCTGCCATGAGTGCGGTATCAGCTACGACGAGCCCGCGCCGAATTCCTTCTCGTTCAATAGTCCCTCCGGGCATTGCACGAACTGCGAAGGTCTCGGAGAACTCAAGAGCTTCGACCTGAAGCTCATCATCCCCGACGAGTCAAAGACCATCAACGAAGAAGGGATCGCACCCCTCGGCAAGCCAAGGAGCACGTGGTTCTTCAGCCAGGTCCGCGCGGTCGCGAAGAAGTACGGCTTCGATTTCGATACGCCCATCCGCGATATTCCCCAGGAAGCGCGTGAGGTCCTGTTGTATGGTTCCCGGGGCGAGAAGCTCGATGTGGTGTACGCGCACGAATCAGGGCGCGTCACGACCTATCGACACCGCTACGAGGGGCTCATGAAGATGCTCGAACGATGGTATGATGACACATCGTCGAACAACGTGCGGGAATGGGTCGAATCGTTCATGGCGACGTCGCAATGCAGCGAGTGTCGGGGCGGTCGCTTGCGTAAGGAAAGCCTCTTCGTGCGGATCGAGGACAGCGCGACCGGCGAGCGATGGAATATCCACGACGTCGTCGGCAGAAACATTCGCGGCGGCATGAAGCTGTTTTCCACGTTGTCATTGCCGCCGCGCCAGGAAGCGATCGCACGGCAGATCATCAAGGAGATCACGCAACGTCTGGAATTCCTGCTCAATGTCGGGCTGGACTACCTGACGTTGGACCGATCGGCTCGAACCCTTTCGGGCGGCGAAGGACAGCGCATTCGTTTGGCCACGCAGATCGGAACGCAGCTCGTCGGTGTGCTCTATATACTGGACGAACCCTCCATCGGACTCCACCAGCGGGACAACATCAAGCTTATCCATTCGCTCAAGGCGCTTCGCGACATCGGGAATACGGTGATCGTCGTTGAACACGACAAAGAAATGATCGAGAGCGCGGATTTCGTTGTAGACCTTGGTCCGGGTGCCGGCGAGCATGGCGGACGGGTCGTTCGGACCGGCACACCGTCGGAGATCCTCAGAAAGCGGCGGAATGGCGCGGGAGACACCTCGCTGACCGCCGACTATCTTGCGGGACGAAGGGTCATCGAGTGGCCGCCGCAAAGACGTTCGGGAAGCGGAAAGCAGCTGATGCTCACCGGCGCACGCGGGAACAATCTCAAGCATGTCGACCTCAAGATCCCGCTCGGCACGTTCGTCTGCATTACGGGCGTGAGCGGTTCGGGGAAGTCGACGTTGATCAATGAGACCCTGTATCCGATCCTCTCGAAGACGTTCTACAGAACGAAGATCGTCCCGTTGCCCTACGACCGGCTGGACGGACTCAAGCACATCGACAAAGTCATTGATATCGACCAATCTCCCATCGGGAGAACGCCGCGGTCGAATCCTGCGACGTATACCGGCGTCTTCACGCTCATTCGGGATCTCTTCACCCAGCTTCCCGAATCGCAGATCCGCGGGTACAAAGCGGGTCGGTTCAGCTTCAATGTCAAAGGGGGACGGTGCGAAAGCTGCGAAGGTGATGGGGTTCGGAAGATCGAGATGAACTTTCTCCCCGACGTGTATGTCCAGTGTGAAGTGTGTGGAGGCAAGCGCTACAACCGGGAGACGTTGGAGGTCCGATACAAAGGGAAATCGATCGCGGATGTGCTTGACATGCCGGTCGAGGAAGCGATTGAGTTATTCAGTGAGCTTCCGAGAATCCAGCGTCACCTGAAGACCCTTTCCGATGTCGGCCTTGGGTATATTCGACTGGGGCAGCAAGCGACGACGTTGTCGGGAGGAGAAGCGCAACGCGTGAAACTCTCGACCGAGCTTTCCAAGATCGGCACCGGCAAAACGCTCTACATTCTGGATGAGCCGACCACGGGATTGCACTTCGAAGATATTCGGATGCTGCTTTCGGTCCTTGACAAGCTCGTGCAGAAGGGGAACACGGTCGTTGTGATCGAACACAATCTCGACGTCATCAAGACGGCGGATTGGGTCATCGACCTTGGACCGGACGGAGGAGACGGAGGAGGGGAGATCGTTGCGGAAGGAACGCCGGAGCAGATCGCAGCAGTCGCGAGATCATACACCGGCCAATACCTCGCACGGGAACTCAACAGCAGACACATCGCAGCCCCCTAACTTCACCCCATCATCAAATCACTCATTCTCTGTTGCATTTCCTCTGTGCCTCCGTGGTGTCTTTTCTTCTAGCACAAACCTCCACAGTTTCTCTTGCCCCGCGGTGACGCCGATGCGCGGTGTTCTGAGAATATCCTTCGACAGAATCCTTCGACCGGGAAGGATCTGAATTTCCGGTCCCACCAGAGACAGTCCGTTTTGGGCACGCCCCAGGTCGAACGCCTGACAGAGCTTCGCTGGACCGTTTGCGAGCTCGGTGTCCAGCCGATTCCGGCGCGTTCGCATCACGTCGATCCCCTCGACGGGTTCCACGGCGCGGAGCAGGACGGCTTCGCCACGGCCTTCCGGCCCCGTCACGACATTCGCGCAGAAGTGCATGCCATACGTAAAATAGACATACAAGACTCCGCCGGCCTGGAACATCACATCATTGCGAGGTGTTCTTCCACGAAACGAATGCGAGGCCGGGTCGTTCTGCGTGTATGCTTCAACCTCGACGATCCGTCCGGACAGTACATGGGTTCCGTCGCGTCGCACAAGGATGCAGCCGAGCAAATCCCGCGCGACCATCAACGCCGGTCGTCGGTAGAAGGAAAGAGGAAGCGGCTTCATGCATGGAAGGTAATCCACGCCGCCTCGATTCGCAAGCCATGTTGCTTCTGACCCCGCACTCCGAACTCCCAACTCCGGCCTGCTTTCTTCCTCTTGCTACTTATATCTTATTACTCCATACTATCCCCATGAACCTCGCCCGCAAGCTCGACCGCGTTCTTACGAAGTTCCACTGCGACATCCTGTTCGAAGATGATGCGATTATCGTGATCGAGAAGTCGACGGGACTCCTGGTCATTCCCGATCGCTACAATCACGGCGCCCCATGTCTCTCAGATTTCCTCACGGAGGAATTCGGGAAGATCTTCGTCGTGCATCGCCTGGACCGGGAGACGAGCGGCGTGCTGGTGTTCGCAAAGACTCCGGAGGCGCACCAGCTGCTGAAC
>Ga0105103_10000312_pt1 | contig 27186 bp, 30 predicted proteins | sample PPLLaktember2015_2_FD_79107 | JGI IMG/M metagenome (GOLD analysis project Ga0105103, IMG submission 79107) | Freshwater sediment microbial communities from Prairie Pothole Lake near Jamestown, North Dakota, USA - PPLs Lake P7 Core (6) Depth... | ecosystem: Environmental > Aquatic > Freshwater >...
ACTGTCGGCTGGTCGAACCCTCGATGGGTCCGCCGCAAGACCTCAGCGAGGCGCCTTGCGCGCTGCCTCGCCGACCTGGGCCGCGCCCGCTGGTGTGCCCCGGAACTCGACCGCGAAGACCGCCGCCTCGACCCGCGAGCTCAGGCCCAGTTTCGACAGGATGTGGCGAACGTGCAGCTTCACCGTGTCGTGGCTGATGTCCAACGCGCGTGCGATGGTCTTGTTGCTTTCGCCATGCGACAGGTGGTCGAGGATCTGCCGCTCGCGCTCGGTGAGCGAGGCGAACTGGCTGCTGCGCGTGTCGCCCTTGGCGCCCGATTGCAGCATCTGCGCCAATTTCAAGGTCATCGCCGGCGCGACCACGACTTCCCCGCGGGCGGCCCGGCCGATGGCGCCAATGACCTCGTCGGGCTCCATGTCCTTCAACAGGTAGCCACGCACGCCGGCGCGCAGCGCAGCCGCCATGTCGTCCTCGGCATCGCTCATCGTCAGGATGACGATCGGCGTGTCGATACCCTCCAGCCGCAGCCGCCGCGTCAGCGTCAGCCCGTCGATCTCGGGCATGCGCAGATCCAGCACCAGCAGGTCGGGCTGGTGCTCGCGCAGCAGCGCCGGCACCTGGTGCGTGTCCCCGGTGGCGGCCACCACCTGCATGCCGCCGCGACGCTCTAGCAGCTCGGTCAGCCCATTGCGGCAAAGCGCATGGTCATCGACGAGGGCCACGCGAACGGCCGCGCTCACTGAACTGCCTTTCGCGCTGCGCGCTTCAGCATGAGCACTTGGGACTGGCCACGCACGCTCATGACGGCAGGCTGGCCTCGCTGCCAGCGTAAGGCATGCGCAGATGGACGCGGGTACCGCCCTCTTTGCGTGTCTGCAGGTTCAACGAGCCGCCCAGTCGCTGCGCGCGCTCGCGCATGATCTCCAGACCAAAGTGCGGCTCGTTGCCACCGCCCAGGCCGGGCCGCAGGCCCTCGCCGTCATCCTCGATCAGGATCTCGAGTTGCTGTGCCCCGGCTTCGATGCGCACCACGGCCCGGCGCGCGCCCGAGTGCTTGCTCACGTTGGCAAGCGACTCCTGGACGATATGAAACACCTGCAGTTCCTGGTCGACCGTCAGGCACAGGTCGGCGACACGAAGATCCAGTACCAGTTCGATACCGGTGCGCTCGCGGTAGCCCGCCTGCAGTGCGCGCACCGCATGCAGCAGGCCTTGCGGGTTCATGCGCGTTCGATAGTGGGTCAGAATCTCGCGCAGGCTGGCGTGCGCGTCACTGACCGCCTGGCGCAGGTCGGCGTGGTACTTGAGGGCATGTTGATCGTCGTGCTGCACGATGGCGTCGTGCAACAGGGGCAGGCGCATCTTCATGTAATAGAGCGTCTGCGCCACGGCGTCGTGCACGTCACCGGCCAGCATCTGCCTCTCGTGCAGCACGGCGGCGCGCAGGTGCTCGCGCTCGAGTCGCGCGTTGTGCAACGCCAATCCCAGGAGTTCACCCACAGAACGCAGCACGGCCGCGATCTCGGGCCCGGGCTCGGCGTCGTTGTCGAAGAACAGGTTGTAGATGCCCAGAAGATGGTCGCGATGACGCAGTGGCACCGCCAGCAGGCGTTTGCAGTCGTGGGTGAAGAAGTCGCCGTGGCTGCGCTGCATGCACGGCGCCAAGTCACCAGCCGAGACCAGTGCGCCATGGTCTGCGGCCTCACCGCAGACTCCGCAGTGCCGGTCGACGGATCGCTCGGCCCACACGATTTCCTGCGGAAGTCCCACGCTGCCCACCAGCCGCATGTGCGTACCGTCTTCGCTCAGCGCGCGAACCGCGCCGGCCTTGGCGCCGGCCAACCTGAGCACCGGCTCCAGAAAGCGCTTGAGCAAGGCCTCGAGGTCCTCGCTGTCGGCCAGGCCGGCGCTGAGTTCGACGAACAGGTCGCCGACCGGCGGCGGGCCGTCCCGGGCAGGGGCTTCAGCGATCGTCTCGGTGGGGTGCATGGCAAGGCGCAAAGTGCTGCACTGCAGCATCATTCCAGTGGAGCAGCGTTGATTGGAAGCTACATTCTGCGCCAACGCCATCGGTTCTGACCCGGCGGCCGATCACCACCGCGGTCGGCGCAGGATCTGGGCACCGACTACCCATTTGGGCTACAGGGCGATCCCCCGTCCCGGCTATAGACGTTGTCTCGCTCGCTTGCGCTAATCGAGGCAACGAGACAGGGCCTATCAACAAGGCTGCCGGCCACTGCGGCGTGGCCCGGCCGATGTTGTGCGAGAGACCAAGAACCACCCCATGGCCGCCATTCCGATACACGACCCGACGCGCCCGCCGCTCGACAAGGCCAGCACGCAAACCCGCGACACCACCTGCTACATGTGCGCCTGCCGCTGTGGCATCCGGGTGCACCTGCGCGACGGCGAAGTGCGCTACATCGAGGGCAACCCGGACCATCCGCTGAACCAGGGCGTGATCTGCGCCAAGGGTTCGTCGGGCATCATGAAGCAGTATTCGCCGGCACGGCTGACGAAGCCGCTGCGACGCAAGCCGGGCAGCGAGCGTGGCGACGGCGAGTTCGAGACGATCGAATGGGACGAGGCGCTGACGTTGCTCGAACAGCGGCTGCAGAAGATCCGCGCCACCGACCCGAAGCAGTTCGCACTGTTCACCGGGCGCGACCAGATGCAGGCGCTGACGGGCCTGTTCGCGCGCCAGTTCGGCACGCCCAACTATGCAGCGCACGGCGGCTTCTGCTCGGTGAACATGGCCGCCGGCATGATCTACACCATTGGCGGCAGCTTCTGGGAATTCGGCGGGCCCGACCTCGATCGCGCCAAGCTGTTCGTGATGATCGGCACCGCCGAGGACCATCACAGCAACCCGATGAAGATCGCGCTGTCGAAGTTCAAGCGCGCGGGCGGGCGCTTCGTGTCGATCAACCCGGTGCGCACCGGCTACTCCGCGATTGCCGACGAGTGGGTGCCGATCAAGCCCGGCACCGACGGCGCACTGCTGCTGGCGCTGATCCACGAGATCATCAAGCTCGGCCTGTACGACCGCGACTTCCTGGCGCGCTACACCAACGCCGGCCAGCTGGTGAACCAGGACAGCGCCAGCGACCAGTTCGGCATGATGCTGCGCAATGCCGAGGCGACCATCGCCAACCCGCTGCGCCCGGCCAACTTCCTGTGGTGGGACCGGCTGGGCCAGCGTGCCGTGGACGACCACGCCGAAGGCGCCGACCCGGCGCTGCTGGGTCACTTCAAGCTGGCCGACGGCACCCCGGCCGTGCCCGCTTTCCAGCTGCTGCAGGAGCGCGTCAAGGCCTACACGCCCGACTGGGCCGCCGAGATCACCGGCATCCCGGCCGCCACCATCCGCCGCCTGGCGCACGAGATGGGCATCACCGCTCGCGACCAGAAGATCGAACTGCCGATCGCCTGGACCGACAGCTGGGGCCAGCGCCATGCGTCGGTCAAGGGCAACCCGGTGGCCTTCCACGCGATGCGCGGGCTGGCCGCGCATTCGAACGGCTTCCAGACCATCCGTTCGCTGGCCATCCTGATGTCGCTGCTGGGCACGATCGACCGGCCCGGCGGTTTCCGGCACAAGGCGCCCTACCCGCGCGCCGTGCCGCCGAACGCGCGCCCGCCGAAGGGGCCGCAGGCGGTGCAGCCGAACAAGCCGCTGGATGGCGCGCCACTGGGCTGGCCGGAGAGCCCGGACGACCTGTTCGTCGACGCCGAGGGCGGCCCGGTGCGCATCGACAAGGGCTTTTCCTGGGAGCACCCGCTGTCGGCGCACGGGCTGATGCACAACGTCATCACCAACGCCTGGCGCGGCGACCCGTACCCGATCGACACCTTGCTGATCTTCATGGCAAACATGGCGTGGAACTCCACCATGAACACCTCCGAAGTGCGCAAGATGCTCAACGACAAGCGCGAGGACGGTGAGTACAAGATTCCCTTCCTGGTGGTCTGCGACGCCTTCCAGTCGGAAATGACGGCCTATGCCGACCTGGTGCTGCCCGACACCACCTACCTCGAACGGCACGACTGCATGTCGATCCTCGACCGGCCGATCTCCGAGTTCGATGGGCCGGTCGATTCAGTGCGCATCCCGGTACTGCCGCCGACGGGCGAATGCCGGCCGTTCCAGGAGGTCCTGGTCGAGTTGGCGTCCCGATTGAAGTTCCCGGCCTTCGTCACGCCCGAAGGCGCGCGCAAGTACCGCGACTACCCCGACTTCATCGTCAACTACGAAACCGCGCCCGGCTCCGGCATCGGCTTCCTGGCCGGCTGGCGCGGCAAGGGCGGCGAGAAGTCGATGCGTGGCGAACCCAATCCCAAGCAGTGGGAGATGTACGCCAAGAACCACTGCGTCTTCCATCACCGCATGGCGCCAGAGCACCAGTACATGCGCAACTGGAACAAGGGCTACATGGCCTGGGCGCAAAGCGTCGGGCTGCGGCGCGACAACGATCCGATCGTGATCCATATCTATTCGGAGTTCCTGCAGGGCTTCCGCCTCGCGGCGCAGGGCAAGCGAGCGGGCAAGCAGCCGCCGCAGCACCTGCGCAAGCGGGTCGAGACCTATTTCGACCCGCTGCCCTTCTACTACGCGCCGCTCGAGGAGCAGGCTACCGACCGCACGCGCTTCCCGCTGAACGCGGTGACGCAGCGGCCGATGGCGATGTATCACTCCTGGGACTCGCAGAACGCCTGGCTGCGCCAGATCCACACGCACAACTACCTGTTCGTCAACCCGCGCGTGGCGCAGGCCGCCGGCATTGCCGATGGCGGCTGGATGTGGGTCGAGTCAACCTGGGGCAAGGTGCGCTGCCTGTGCCGCTATTCCGAAGCGGTCGAGCCGGGCACGGTGTGGACCTGGAACGCCATCGGCAAGGCCACGGGCGCGTGGGGGTTGAGCGACGACGCCAACGAGTCGCAGCGCGGCTTCCTGCTCAACCATCTGATCAGCGAGGAACTGCCGGGCCAGCTGTCGAACTCCGATCCGATCACCGGCCAGGCCGCCTGGTACGACGTGCGCGTGCGCATCCGCGCGGTCGATGCCGACGAACCGGCGACGACCTGGCCGCAGTTCAAGGCTGCGCCGCAGGCGCCCGGCACCGGCATCGCACCGCGCTGGCGCGCCTTCTTCGCCGGACAGGAGTTGAAGAAGTGACGCAACTGGCACATCGGAAGGGCGAGTTGTGACCCAGCTCGCATTGGTCATCGACCTGAACGTGTGCGTCGGCTGTCATGCCTGCGTGACCAGTTGCAAGCAGTGGAACACCTCCGGCTCGGCCGGGCCGCTGGCCGACATGGACCCCTACGGCGCCGACCCGAACGGCACCTTCTTCAACCGCGTGCAGACCTTCGAGGTCGGCGAGTTCCCGAACACGCAGACGGTGCACTTCCCGAAGAGCTGCCTGCACTGCGAGGACCCGCCCTGCGTGCCGGTATGCCCGACCGGCGCCAGCTACAAGCGCGCCGAGGACGGCATCGTGCTCGTCGACTACGACAAGTGCATCGGCTGCAAGTACTGCAGCTGGGCCTGCCCCTATGGCGCGCGCGAACTCGACGAGAAGCGCCAGGTGATGACCAAGTGCACACTGTGCGTGGACCGCATCCACGACACCGCCTTGCCCGAGCGCGAGCGCAAGCCGGCCTGCGTGCTGGCCTGCCCGACCAATGCGCGGCTTTACGGCGACATCCATGATCCCGAGTCGGTGGTCTCGAGAGCCATCCAGGAACGCGCCGGTTACGCACTGATGCCCGAATGGGGCACGCGCCCGGCCAACCACTACCTGCCACGCCGGCGTACCGAGATCCCGGTGCACGCCGAGGACCTGCAACGCATCGACAACCCGCTGAAGATCGACGGCCGGCAGCCCGAGCACGCGCACCGCGAGCCCGGCCGCGAGGACTTCGCCACCTGAACCTGCCCGATCGCCCGCCGCGCCCATGAAGCCCGCCTTCTCAGTCATCTTCCTGACCACGCTGATCGGCGCGGGGCAGGGCCTGTTCCTGGCGCTGTTCAGCGCCGAGGTGCTCAGCCCCGGGCTCGACGCATCGGACTTCCAGGTCGTCGGCAGCCTGCTCGCGCTGGGCCTGTGCGGACTGGGCCTGGTGGCATCGTTCTTCCACCTCGGCCACCCGGAGCGCGCCTGGCGCAGCGCTGCGATGTGGCGCAGTTCGTGGCTGTCGCGCGAGGTCATCGCGTTGCCGCTGTTCATGCTCGCTCTGGCCGCCTATGGACTGGCACAGGCCATGGGCTGGCGCTCGACGCCCTTCTTCGGCGCCGCCGCAGCCCTGCTGTGCCTGGCACTGTTCGTCTGCACCGCGATGGTCTACATGTCGATCCGCTTCCTGCAGGAATGGGCCAGCCCGTTGACGCTGGCCAACTACCTGCTGCTCGGCTGCGCGTCGGGCTTCATGCTGGCCACGCTGCTGGCGACGCTGTTCGAATCGGCCTGGCCGCTGGTGCAGCCCTTGGCATGGGCCGCCGCGGCCTTCACGCTGGCTGCGCTGGCCACGCGCACCGCATCGCTGCGCCGCAACGCCCGGCTCAAGCCGATGTCCAGCCTGCAGACCGCCATCGGCGTCAAGCACCCGCGCATCGTGCAGAAGGCACAGGGCTTCATGGGCGGCTCGTTCAACACGCGCGAGTTCTTCCATGGCCGCAGCAGCGAATGGCTGCGCGGCGTGAAGTGGGCCTTTCTGCTGCTGGTCTTTCCGCTGCCGTTGCTGGGCCTGGCCGCAGGCGTGGCCACGGGTTCGATCGCCTTGCTGGCCCTGGCTTTCGTGCTGCAGTACCTGGGCCTGCTGGCCGAGCGCTGGTTCTTCCTGGCACAGGCACGGCACCCACAGAACCTCTACTACCAGGCCATCTCCTGAACCGTCAGGGAGCGTCCAACCATGAACCATTCGTTCCCCCCTCATCGGCCGTGGCCCCGCGTGCTGCTTGCCGTCGCACTGCTGGCCTATGGCGCGGTCGCCGTGGCGGCCGACGACTTGGCCTGGGCCGGCGATGCACGCAAGGTGGCCATGTCGGTACCGCCAAAGCTGATGAGCACCCTCACCGCCGCGATCGACAAGGGCGGTCCGGAAGAAGCGATCGAGGTGTGTCGCGACGAGGCGCCGAAGCTGGCGCGCGCCGCATCCGAGGCCAGCGGCTGGAGCATCCGCCGTGTCAGCCTCAGGCAGCGCAATGCGAAGGCCGTGCCCGACGACTGGGAGCGCGCGGTGCTGCAGGACTTCGACCGTCGCGCCGCTGCCGGCGAGAGTCCGGCCACGTTGGAAAAGGCCGAGGTGGTGGTCGTCGGCGGCCAGGCACAGCAACGCTACATGCGCGCGCTGCCAGTGCAGCAGATGTGCCTGGCTTGCCATGGGCCGACGGACAGCCTGAGCCCGGCGGTCACCGCAAAGCTGAAGACGTTGTATCCGGACGATCTGGGCGTCGGCTATCGCGTCGGCGAGCTGCGTGGCGCCATCACCTTGAAGCGGCCGCAGTAGCTGCGGCCGGGTGCCTCGACGCTCCTTCACCGCAGTCCGCGCCGTGACACGAAGGCCAAGTCCATCGCGATGCCGGCATCTGGCTGCGCTGTCGTGCGGGCTTGCGCTGGCGCTGCCTGCACAGGCGGCATCGGCCATCGCCAGCAGCGCGGTCGCCTGGTGGGTCTGGCCGCTGGCGCTGTTCGTCACCTGCTTCCTGATCGGCATCGTCGCGGTGCCGGCAGGCATCGGCGGGGGCACGCTGTTCGTTCCCCTGATCGGCGGCTTCTTCCCCTTCCACCTCGATTTCGTGCGCGGCGCCGGCTTGCTGGTGGCACTGGCCAGCGCCCTGGCGGCCGCGCCGGTGCTGCTGCGCGGGGGCCTGGCCAGCCTGCGCCTGGCGCTGCCGCTGGCACTGCTGGCTTCGGCCAGTTCGATCGGCGGCGCACTGCTCGGCCTGGCTTTGCCGGCTGCGGCGGTGCAGACCGCCTTGGGGCTGATCGTGCTGGGCATCGTGGTGCTGATGCTGAGTTCGAAGAAGTCCGAGTTTCCGCAGGTCGACAGGCCGGATCGGCTTTCTGCCGCGCTGCGGATGAACGGCGTGTTCATCGACGGCGCCAGTGGCCGGCAGGTCGACTGGCACGTACACCGCACACCACTCGGCCTGGTGCTGTTCCTGATGATCGGCGTGCTCGCCGGCATGTTCGGCATCGGTGCAGGCTGGGCCAACGTGCCGGCGCTGAACCTGCTGATGGGCGCGCCGCTGAAGGTGTCGGCCGGCACCTCCGGACTGGTGCTGTCGCTGGTGGATTCATCGGCCGCCTGGGTCTACATCAACCGCGGCGCGGTGCTGCCGATGATCGCCGTGCCTTCGATCGTCGGCATGATGCTGGGCGCACGCATCGGCGCGCGCCTGCTCGGCGTGCTCAAGGGTTCGGTGATCCGCAAGATGGTGATCGCGCTGCTGCTCTTCGCCGGGGTGCGCGCGCTACTCAAGGGCACCGGGCTGTGGCTGTGAACCGAGCACCGATCGCCGAAGCCGGCGCGGCGCAATCGGGCGCCCAGTTGCTGTATGCAGTGCTGCTCGACTGGGGTGCGCGCATCGGCCTGCTGATGCTGGTGCTCGGCTTCGCGCTGTACCTGCTGGGGGTGTTGGTCCCGCTGGTGCCGCTGGAGCAGATGCCCGGCCTGTGGAGCCAACCGTCCGGCAGCTACCTGACGCAGACCGGCACCCCCACCGGCTGGGGTTGGCTGGCGCTGGTGCACAAAGGCGATCTGCTCAACCTGGTGGGCGTTGCGCTGCTGGCCGGTTGTTCACTGCCGCCGTTGCTCGGAGTCGCAGGGCTGTACCTGCGTCAGCGCGACTGGCCGATGGCCGCGATCTGCATGCTGATCGTGGCGGTGATCGCGCTGGCCGCATCGGGCGCGCTCACGGCCGGGCACTGAACATGGCGCAGCTCTTTCAACGCATGCTGCTGGCCAGCGAACGCACCGAGTTCGACGCTGGCGCCGAGCGCGTGGCGCTGGCGCTGGCGAAGCGCTGCCAGCGCCCGTTGGGCGTGGTCATGCCACTGGCCAGCAACGCCGAGTACGAAGCCGTGGCACCGCAGCTGGCGGCACAGGCCGATCGCGACGCCGCCGCCCGGCTACAGCCGCTGCGCGAACAGGCGCGTGCGGCCGGCGTGGAGATCGAGCTGGGCGTGCGCCGCGGCGCCGAAGCCTGGCGCGAGATCGTCGACGAAGCGCAAGAGCGCGGCGCGGACCTGCTCGTCATCCGCCGGCGCGGCCGGCGCAGTTTCCTGGCGCGGCTGTTGGTCGGCGAGATGGTCGCGCAGGTGGTGGCGCACGCCCCGTCCAGCGTGCTGGTGGTGCCGCGCGACGCCGGCTTGTGGACCCGCCGCGTACTGCTCGCGGCCGAGTCGGGCGCAGCGGGCGAGGCATCGCTGCAACTGGCCCTGGCCGTGGCTACCGAATGCACGCTGCCACTGCACTTGCTGTGCACCAACGGCAGCGGCGCCGAGGGCTTCGTCGCCGACGCGGTGCGCCGCGCTCGGCACGGCGGCTTGGCGGCCACGGGCGAAGTGCTCGCCGGCGCAACCGCGGCACAGATCCTGGAGGCAGCGCGCCACCAGGGCGCCGACCTGCTGGTGCTGGAGCGCGGCAGCGTGGCGCACGACGTCACCGGCCGGGCCGAATGCGCCGTGCTGCTGACCCCCCATCGGGCACCGAAGAAGGACTTACCGACATGAGCGACGCGCTGACTTATCTGGTCAAGGCCCGGCCCGAGGCCATGACGCATTACTTTGCCTTCCTCAAGGACGCGGGCAAGCACCTCGACCCGAAGACACGCGACCTGATCTCGGTGATCACCAAGGTGCATGCGCAGACCGAACGGGGTTTCCGCCAATACCTGGGGCGCGCACTGCGCGACGGCTGCACGCCGGCCGAGGTGCTGGATGCGCTGCTGATGGCCTTCCCGGCGCTCGGCCTGGCCAAGATCGTCTGGGCGGTGGACATCATCCTCGCGATGGACATCCCCGAGTTCAAGCCCGAGGCGATGGCCCATGCCGGTGAATGGCACGACCTGATGCCCGCCGCGCAGGTCAAGGCGGGCCAGGTGCAGCGCGTGGACTGCGACGGCCGCAGCCTGTTCGTCTATCGCGACGCCAAGGGCATCCGCGTCTACGACAGCCGCTGTCCGCACCAGAGCACCGACATCCCGCACCTGGCCTTGGACGGCCACACGCTGACCTGCCCCAAGCACAAATGGGCCTTCGACGTGCGCAGCGGCGACTGCATCAAGAAGGGCACCAGCCCGCTGCGGCGCTGGGAGTCCAAGGTCGTGAAGGGCCGCCTGCTGGCCCTGTGGTAGCCGAACACCCGCACCGTCTCTCACCCCTCTTTTCAAAACGACAGGAGATGCTCATGAAGACCCCCCGTTCCAGCACCGTGGCGCGATTTGCGCTCACCCCCATGTGCCTGCTGCTCGCCGGCACCGCGGCCCAGGCCACCGACGGCTATTTCGCCAATGGCTACGGCATGAACGCCATCGGCATGGGCGGCGCGGCCGTGGCCGTGGCGCTGGAGCCCTTCGGCGGCGCGGTCAACCCCGGCGCGATGAGCTTTCTCGACAGCCAGTGGCAGGTGGGCCTGAGCTGGTTCAGCCCCGACCGCAGCGCGTCGCGCACCGGCTCGGGAACACCAGACGGTACCCCGACCGGAGGCTGGGGCATCGACGGCAGCGCCACCAGCAGCAGCACCAACTTCTTCATCCCCGAGTTCGGAGTGAACTGGAGGTACAGCCCCGAGCTGTCCTTTGGCCTCACCGTGTACGGCAACGGCGGCATGAACACCGACTACCCCGGCGGGCAGATTCCGGCGCAAAGCGCCTGTGCGGGCTTCAACCCGAATCCGGGCCCGTACAACCTGTTGTGCGGCAACGGCAATCTCGGCGTCGACCTGATGCAGCTGATGATCGCGCCCTACGTGTCATGGCAGTTCACCAAGGGCCACTCGATCGGCATCGCGCCAACGCTCGCCTACCAGCGCTTCAAGGCCGACGGCCTGCAGGCTTTCGACAACCCGATGCTGTCGACCCGCCCCGGCAGCGTCACCAACAACGGCTACAGCGACTCGTGGGGCGGCGGCGTGCGCATCGGCTACATGGGCCAGTTCGGCGACATGGTCTCGGTAGGTGCGGCCTATGCCACGAAGATGAGCATGGGCGAGTTCGACGACTACGCCGGGCTGTTCGCGCAGGGCGGCAAGTTCGACATCCCGTCGAACTTCACCATCGGCGCGGCGCTGCGCCCGACCGAGCAGTGGCTTCTGGCAGTGGACTTCCAGCGCATCTACTACAGCGATTCGGTGGCGGTGAGCAACCCCAGTTCGCTGATTGGAGCCTGTGCGGGCAGCCCTGGCGGCCCCGGCGGCGTCCCGCCCCCCGCAGCCCCCGTCCCCAGCGCCTGCCTCGGCGGCAGCAACGGCGCAGGCTTCGGCTGGCAGGACATCAACGTGTGGAAGTTCGGCGTGCAGTACGCGCTCAACAGCCAGTGGACACTGCGCGGTGGCTACAACTACACGCAGAACCCGATCCAGCCGCAGGACGTGACCTTCAACATCCTCGCCCCGGGCGTCGTGAAGAGCCAATGGACCGCCGGAGCCACCTGGAAGCTCGATGCCATGTCGGAGATCACCGGCGCGTTCATGTACGCACAGAGCAATTCCGTCACCGGCACCAGCCTGCTGGTGGGATTTGGCGCTCCACCGACCACCACGGAAACCATCTCGATGAAGGAAGTGCAACTGGGCATCGCCTACACGCGCAAATTCTGACGACACCGCAATCCACCGCACCGGCCCGCTGGGCCGGTGGGGCCGGCGTCTTTCAGCGTCGTGAGCGCGCCTCGTCCTCGCGCATGTGGCGCATGAAGTAGCGCACGAAGAACACGGCCATGCCCAGCATGAAGGCGATGCCCCCCACACTCATCAGGCCGACGTCGGTGGTGAAGAGTTCCTTCAAGGCTTGCATGACTGACTCCTGCATCGAACGATTTTTCCATTAGGCGCCAGACCGGTGGCCTCGGCGTTGTCGCGCGTCAATTCCTGCGGCCGCCGTGGCGCTTCCGGCGCGCCCCTGCCCTTTCCCACGGGCATGTGCGGCGGACTCGAGCGCATCAGGGATTCCACCAGTGCCCACACAGACCATACCGTTTATATTCGTACTTGCTTATATCCGGATTAAAAGGTCTGGTCCCATGATTCAGGACACACCGTGAGCGACGCAGCCGGCGCAGGACGCATTGTCAAGGCACCCGAGGGCTTTCTGTCGAAGGACGGTATCCGTACTGTCTTCGCCGAGGGCCGCACCGGGCGGCGCGACTTCATCCGCTCGGCCTTTGCCGCCGCCGTCGCCGGTGCCGCGGCACCGGTGGCACTGGGCCAGTCGAACCCGGTGCCTGCCGACGGCGGCGACCCGAACATCCTGAACCTGCCGGCACACAGCACCGGTCTCGGACAGGGCGTGGCCACCGACGGTTACGGCAAGCCCTCCAAGTACGAAGCCAATGTGCAACGGCGCAAGAGCCCGGGCCTGACGCAGACGACGCAGTCCTCGGTGTCCTTCGCACCGCTGCAGTCGCTGTTCGGCATCGTCACGCCCAGCGGCCTGCATTTCGAGCGACACCACCAGGGTTGGTGGGACATCGACCCCTCCAAGCACCGCCTGATGGTCAACGGCTCGGACCCGTCGCTGCTGAAGACGCCGATGGTCTTCACGATGGACGAGTTGATGCGCCTGCCGATGGTCAGCCGCTTCCACTTCATCGAATGCGGCGCGAACACCGGCATGGAATGGGGCAACGTGGCCGTGCCGACGGTGCAGTACAGCCACGGCATGATCAGCTGCAGCGAGTTCACCGGCGTGCCGCTGAAGATCGTGCTCGACCTGTGCGGCGTCGACTACAAGAAGGCGCGCTACGTGCTCGGCGAAGGCGCCGACGGTTCGTCGATGACGCGTACCGTCCCGATGGAATTGGTCGAAAGCGGCGAGGTGCTGCTGGCCTACGGCCAGAACGGCGAGATGCTGCGCCCCGAGAACGGCTACCCGCTGCGCCTGGTGGTGCCGGGCGTGCAGGGCGTGAGCTGGGTCAAGTACCTGCGCCGCATCGAGGTCGGTGACAAGCCCTGGGCGACCAAGGACGAGGCCATCCACTACATCGACCTGATGCCCGACGGCAAGCATCGGCAGTACACCAGCATCCAGGAATGCAAGAGCGTGGTGACCACGCCGTCCGGTGGACAGGTGCTGCTGGACAAGGGCTTCTACAACATCAGTGGGCTGGCCTGGTCCGGCCGCGGCAAGGTCAAGCGCGTTGACGTCTCGGTCGACGGCGGCCGCAGCTGGCGCAGCGCCCGTCTGGAAAGCCCAGTACTGAGCAAGTGCCTGACACGCTTCAACCTCGACTGGGTCTGGGACGGCCGACCGGCCCTGGTGCAAAGCCGCGCGACGGACGAGACCGGCTACGTGCAGCCCACCTTCAGGCAGCTGCGCGCAGTGCGCGGCTCGCGCTCGATCTATCACAACAATGCGGTGCAGACCTGGCTCGTGCAGGACAGCGGCGAGGTGAAGAATGTCCAGCTCTCGTAGCCTGTTGCTGGCCCTGGCGGGCTTGGTCATCGCTGCGTCGGCCGCCGCGCAGGGCGTGAGCATCCAGGGCATAGGCCGGCCGGCCACGCCCAAGGAAATCGCCGCCTGGGACATCGACGTGCGCCCCGACTTCAAGGGCCTGCCCAAGGGTTCCGGGTCCGTGGCCCAAGGCATGGACCTGTGGGAGACGAAGTGCGCCTCCTGCCACGGCGTGTTCGGCGAAAGCAATGAGGTCTTCTCGCCGCTGATCGGCGGCACCACCAAGGACGACGTCAAGACCGGCCGTGTGGCACGCCTCACCGATGATGCCTACCCGGGCCGCACCACGCTGATGAAGGTGGCCACGGTGTCCACGCTGTGGGACTACATCTACCGCGCGATGCCGTGGAACGCGCCGAAGTCGCTGAAGCCCGACGAGGTCTATGCCCTCACCGCCTTCCTGCTCAACCTGGGCGGGGTGGTGCCGGACAACCTTACCCTCAGCGACCGCAACATCGGCCAGGTGCAGCAGCAGCTTCCCAACCGATTGGGCATGACCACCGACCACGGCATGTGGCCGGGCAAGGGCATGGGCAATGGCGGCAAACCCGACGTCAAGGTCGTGGCCTGCATGAGCAACTGCGCCACCGAAGCCACGGTCGCGTCCTACCTGCCGGACCACGCGCGCAGCGCCCACGGCAACCTGGCTGAGCAGAACCGCCTGGTCGGGGCTCAGCGCGGCGCCGATACCACCGGCACAACGCCGGGCAGGACCGTCGCGCCCGCCGCAGCAGCCGACAGCGCAGCGTCGATACAGGCGCTGGCGCGCAAGCTCAACTGCCTGACCTGCCACGGCATCGACAACAAGGTCGTCGGCCCCGGCCTGCGCGAGGTGTCGAAGAAATACGCCGAGCGCAACGACGCCGCCGAGTACCTGGCGCAGAAGATCGTGTCCGGAGGCAGCGGCGTTTGGGGCAGCATACCCATGCCGCCACAATCCATACCGCCCGCCGATGCCAAGGCGCTGGCGCAGTGGATCGCCACTGGGGCGAAGCCGTGAAGCGGATTGGCATGAATTCGGGTAGCCCCGATTTCCAAGCCGCAATTGTTGGACCATCATTGCCTGACCCAAAGGAGTAACACCCCATGCAAACCAGACGAGAAATGCTGGCGCGCAGCGCCACCGTCGCCGGCCTGCTGGCCGCGGCAGGATTCCTGCCCACCTCGGCCCTGGCCGCCTGGCCTCAGGCAGCCTTCGATGCCAAGACCCTGGCCGATGCCGTCAAGGCACTGGGCGGCAGCGCCCCGGTCGAGAGCAAGGACGTCAGCATCACCGGTCCGGACATTGCCGAGAATGGCGCCGTCGTGCCGCTGGGCTGCGCCACCACGCTGCCCGGCGTGAAGCGGCTGCTGCTGCTGGTGGAGAAGAACCCCAACGTGCTGGCCGCGGTGTTCAATGTCACCGACGCGATCGAGACCAACCTGAGCACGCGCACGAAGATGGGCCAGTCGTCGAACGTGTTTGCGGTGGCGATGATGGGCGACGGCAAGGTGCTGTACGCGGCCAAGGAAATCAAGGTCACCCTCGGCGGCTGCGGCGGCTGAATCCAGAATTCAAGGAGCAATGACATGGCAGACCCGATGCGCATTCGCGCCCAAGCCGCCGGTGACAAGACCACCGTTCGCGTGCTGATGAGTCACGAGATGGAAACCGGCCAGCGCAAGGATTCGGCCGGCAAGGTGATCCCGGCCTGGTTCATCCAGGAAGTCACCGCCACGCACAACGGCAAGACGGTGCTCACCGCCGACTGGGGCCCGTCGATCTCGAAGAACCCGTTCCTGCAGTTCGTCGTCAAGGGCGCCAAGGCCGGCGACAAGATCGCCATCACCTGGGTCGACAACAAGGGCGACAAGCGCACCGACGAAGCCACGGTCAGCTGATCGCCGCTGACAAGCGCCGAAGTCCGGCCAATATGAAGGAGACATCGTTGAGAACGCGTACCCTCATCGGCCTGGCGACGCTGGCGCTTTGCACTGGCGCACAGGCGCAGAAGTCGACCGCCGACGGCATCGCTGAGTACCGCAAGATGCTCGAGGACGGCAACCCCGCCGAGCTGTTCGAAGCCAAGGGTGAAGCGCTGTGGTCGCAGAAGCGCGGCCCGAAGAACGCCTCGCTGGAGAAATGCGACCTGGGCCAGGGCCCGGGCGTGGTCAAGGGGGCCTTCGTCACGCTGCCGCGTTATTTTCCGGACACGCAGCGGGTGCAGGATCTGGAATCACGCCTGGTCACCTGCATGGCCACGCTGCAGGGCTTCGACGCGGCCGAGATCGCCAAGACGCCCTTCGGCCGAGGCGAGATGGCCAACGTCACCGCGCTGGCCACGTGGATCGCGGCCTCGTCGCGTGGCATGCGCTTCAACCTGCCGCAAGGCAACGCCGCCGAGCGCGAAAGCTACGAGGTCGGCAAGCGCGCCTTCTTCTACCGCGGCGGCACACACGACTTTTCCTGCGCGTCCTGCCATGGCGAGGAAGGCAAGCGCATCCGGCTCCAGGACCTGCCGAACCTGACCAAGAACCCAGGCGACGGCATCGGCTTCGCGGCCTGGCCGGCCTACCGTGTGTCCAACGGCCAGATGTGGAGCATGCAGTTGCGGCTGAACGACTGCTTCCGTCAGCAGCGCTTCCCCTACCCCGGCTTCGGCTCGGAGGTGACCATCGCGCTGGCCACCTACATGGGTGTCAATGCCAAGGGTGCCGAGTCGATCGCGCCGGCCATCAAGCGCTGAGGACGATGCAAATGAAGAAGCTCCGATTGCTCGCAGGCGGCACGCTGGCCGCCGCATTGCTGGCCGGCTGCGCCACCGGGCCCTCTCCCGCCGAGATGGACGCCAAGGCCAACCAGCTCATCAAGTCCTCGTTTCGCGACCAAGGCATTGCCAAGACCGACCGGCTGGCGCAGGACCTGGGGCAATCGGCCTGCTCGTCGGACAAAGCGCCCGACGACGCCACGGCCGACAAGATCATGGCCGAGGCGCTGTTCACGGTGAAGTGGCCTGCAGGCGGCCAGTTCATCGGCGACTGGCGCACCGGCGAAAGGCTGGCACAGGACGGTCGCGGCATGACCTGGACCGACAACTCGACCGACCCCAAGTCGAACGGCGGCAACTGCTACAACTGCCACCAGATCGACAAGAAGGAAATTTCCTACGGCACCATCGGCCCGAGCCTGTGGAACTATGGCAAGAACCGCGGCATCACCGACCCCGCAGCGCCGGCGACGGCGCCGATCGTGCAGTACACCTGGGTCAAGCTGTGGAACTCCAAGGCCTACTCGGCCTGCTCCAACATGCCACGCTTCGGCCACAAGGGTCTGCTCGACGAGCAGCAGCTGCGCGACATCATGGCCTTGTTGCTGGACCCCAAGTCGCCGGTCAACCAGTAAGCCGCTTCCCGACCCGGCCGCGTGCCGGGTTTTTCTGCCGCCAAACATAAGCCGTTACTTATCATGAGCCTGAGCAAGCGCGAATTCCTGCAGGTGCTGGGCGCCGCATCGGTGGCCGGCATGGGACTGGCGCGCTACGAACACGCCGATGCGCAGGCCGCCGAGGCCGCGCTGTACGACCTGCCGCCGCTCGGCCGCGGCGCTGGCCAGGTGTCCTTCCTGCACATGACCGACTGCCATGCACAGCTGAAGCCGATCTACTTCCGCGAGCCCAGCGTCAACCTCGGCATCGGCTCGATGCAGGGCCAGTTGCCGCACCTGGTGGGCGAGCACCTGCTGAAGAAGGCCGGCGTGCCCGCGGGCACGCAGATGGCGCATGCACTGACGTTCCTCGACTTCGAGGGGGCCGCCAAGCGCTATGGCCGCGTCGGCGGCTTCGCCCACCTCAGCACGCTGGTCAAGCGTTTGAAGGCCAGCCGCCCGGGTGCGCTGCTACTCGACGGCGGCGACACCTGGCAAGGCAGCGCCACAGCACTGTGGACCAACGCGCAGGACATGGTCGATGCCTGCAAGCTGCTGGGCGTGGACGTGATGACCGGCCACTGGGAGTTCACCTACGGCATGGAGCGGGTCAAGGAGATCGTCGACAAGGACTTCAAGGGTCGCGTCGACTTCGTTGCGCAGAACGTCAAGACCGCCGACTTCGGCGACCCGGTGTTCAAGCCCTACGTGATCCGCGAGATGAACGGCGTGCCGGTGGCCATCGTCGGCCAGGCCTTCCCGTACACGCCGATCGCCAACCCGCGCTACATGGTCGCCGACTGGGAGTTCGGCATCCAGGACGCGAACATGCAGAAGATGGTCGACGAGGCCCGCGCCAAGGGCGCGCAGGTGGTCGTTGTGCTTTCGCACAATGGCATGGACGTGGACCTGAAGATGGCCAGCCGCGTGCGCGGCATCGACGCCATCTTCGGCGGGCACACGCATGACGGCGTGCCGCTGGCGGTGCCGGTGGCCAACCCCGGTGGCACCACGCTGGTCACCAACGCCGGCAGCAACGGCAAGTTCCTGGGCGTGATGGATTTCGAAATCAAGGGCGGCAAGGTGGTGCAGCACCGCTACCGGCTGCTGCCGATCTTCAGCAACCTGCTCAAGCCCGACGCCGATATGGACGCGCTGATCACGAAGATGCGCGCCCCCTACGAGAGCAAGCTGGCCGAGAAACTGGCCACCACCGACGGCCTGCTCTATCGCCGCGGCAACTTCAACGGCAGCTGGGACCAGCTGCTGTGCGACGCGCTCATGGACGTGCAGGGCGCCGAGATCGCCTTCTCGCCGGGTTTCCGCTGGGGTACCAGCCTGCTGCCGGGCGACGCCATCACCCGCGAGCTGATGATGGACCAGGTGGCCATCACCTACCCCTATGCCACCGTCTCGCCGATCAGTGGCGAGATGATCAAGACCATCCTCGAGGACGTGGCCGACAACCTGTTCAACCCCGACCCGTACTACCAGCAGGGCGGCGACATGGTGCGCGTCGGCGGGTTGCAGTACACGATGACGCCGGGTGCGACGATGGGCTCGCGCATCAGTGACATGCGTCTGAACGGCAAGCCGCTCGACGCCACCAAGACCTACAAGGTGGCGGGCTGGGCGCCGGTGGCTGAAGAAGCCAAGAGCGCCGGCAACAAGCCGGTGTGGGAACTGCTGGAAAGCTGGCTCAAGTCGCAAACCGGCGGCCGGGTCAAGCCGCGCACGATGAACACGCCCAAACTGGTCGGTGTCGAGGGCAACCCCGGCCTGGCCTAAGCTCACGGCCTCACCATCAACCCAAGGACTCTGCCATGAACCTGCGCCCGTTTGTCGTCGCCGCCGTCATTGCCACCGCCGCCTTTGCCGCTGCCGCGCAGGACAAGGTGGTCTATCACATCGACGATATGTCCTCGCAGGCGCTGAAGGGCCTGCGCAACATCCGCAACCACCTGGACACCGAGCCGACGACCAAGATCACCGTGGTCACCCATGCGCTGGGTGTCGATTTCCTCCTCGAAGGAGCCAAGGACGTCAACGGCAGCCCCTTCGCCGGCCCGGTGTCGGCGCTGGTGGCGCGCGGCGTGACCTTCGAGATCTGCGAGATCACGCTGAAGAACCGCAACCTGAAGAAGGAACAGTTCATCCAGGAGGCCAACTTCACGCCCTCGGGCGTGGTGCGCCTCGCCAAGCTGCAGCTGGCAGGCCAGGCGTACATCAAGCCCTGAACGGCAGCGTAGGACGATGGGCCTGCAGTCGGTCATCGACAGGATCGGCGAGGACTGGACCCTCACGCTCGCCGGGCTGCTGATCGGACTGGCCTTCGGCTTCCTGGCGCAGCGCTCGCGCTTCTGCCTGCGCTCGGCAGTGATCGAGTTCTCGCGCAGCGCCACCGGCGGCAAGCTCACGGTCTGGCTGTTCGCCTTCTCCAGCGCGGTGCTGGCGACCCAGGCGCTGGTGCTGCTGGGCCTGTTCGACGCCAGCGACGCCCGGCAGATCGCGGCGCGCGGCAGTCTGTCGGGTGCGGCCATCGGCGGCGCGCTGTTCGGCATGGGCATGATCCTGGCCCGCGGCTGCTCCAGCCGGTTGCTGGTTCTGGCAGCACAGGGCAACCTGCGCTCGGTCATTTCCGGGCTGGTGTTCGCGGTCGCAGCGCAGGCGGCCTGGACCGGTGCGTTGTCGCCACTGAGGCAGTCGCTGTCGGAGCTGTGGACCGTGGATGGCGGCATGGCACGCGACCTGATTGCCCGCACCGGCATAGGCCACGGTGGCGCGCTGCTGTTCGGGGCCGTCTGGCTGGCGGCGGCGGTGCATTGGGCGCGGCGCCAGCGCGTGCCCGTTTGGGGCTGGGCCGGAGCCATCGGTGTGGGCCTGAGCATCAGCGCCGCCTGGTGGGCCACCTATGCCGTCTCGAAGGCCGCCTTCGACCCGCACCCGATCCAGGCGCTGAGCTTCACCGGCCCGTCGGCCGAGGTGCTGACGCGCGTGCTGTTCGTCACCGACAAGCCGCCCAACTTCGATCTCGGCTTGATGCCCGGCGTGTTCCTCGGTTCCTTCATCGCTGCGACGCTGTTCCGCGAGTTGCGGCTGGAGGGATTTCAAGGCGGCGCCAGCATGCCACGCTACATGGTCGGCGCCACGGCGATGGGCTTCGGCGGCATGCTCGCGGGTGGCTGCGCGGTCGGTGCGGGTCTGTCCGGCGCGGCCGTGTTCACCATCACATCCTGGGTCACGTTGTGCGCGATGTGGGCCGCCGCGGCGTTGACCGACCGGCTGGTGGACCAGCGTGCCGCCGGCCTGCTGGACCAGGCCATGCCCGGCGGCTCGTCGACCGGTGCGGCTGCATGAATTACGAACCAATGGAGAGGCCATGAAATTCGTCCTGTCAATCGCTGGCGCGTTGCTGGTTGCCACCGCCTCATCCCATGGCGCTGATGACAAGCGAGCCGAGGAGATCGTCCAAGGCAAGTGCTTCATCTGCCACGGCGCCGACGGCGAGAGCTCCAGTCCGGTGTTCCCGCGTCTGGCCGGCCAGCATGCGCGCTACATCGAGCGGCAGCTGGCCGACTACAAGTCGGGCAAGCGAGCCAGCAGCACCATGAAGCCGATGGTCGAAGACCTGTCACCGGCGGACTTCAAGGCGCTGGGCGCCTATTTCGAAACGCGCAAGCCACAGGCGCACAAGGTCGACGACCCCGAACTGGCCCAGGTCGGACGCTTCGTCTTCATTCGCGGCAACCCCTACTCCGGTGTGGCCGCCTGCGCCGGCTGCCACGGCGCCAAGGGCGACGGCACAGAGACGCTGCCGCGCCTGGCCGGACAGCATGCGCAGTACACCGAGAACCAGCTGCGCGCCTTCAACAAGCGCGAGCGCAGCAACGACAACGCAGTGATGCACAGCATTGCCAGCAAGCTCAGCGAGTTGGAGCTGAAATCGGTGGCCGCATACATCAGCGGCCTGGAGTAGCGACTACAACGCCAGAGAGTCGGCCCAGATGTTCTCGGCCCAGGACAAGGCATACCGCGCCTCGATCTGGTTGGCCGCGGCCGACACGCCACCCGAACCGGGCACGGTCTTGAAGGTCTTGTCCTTGTCGTCGTACTGGTGCACCGAGGCCACGTGCATGGCCTCGCGCCCGGTGACGAAGCTGTAGCAGGTGTTCATCACCACCGGCGTGGCATTGACCGGCTGGTCCTTGAGCAGCTGGATGATCGCCGCCGCCGCCACCTTGGCATGCTGGTTGGCCATGTGGCCCGACTTCGGCATGAGTGGCGCGGGAAAGGTGGCATCGCCCAGCACGTGAACACCCGGGGCGGCGGTCGATTCCATCGTCAACCAGTTGACACCGACCCAGCGGTTGTTCATGTTCAGCAGTCCGGTGCTGCGCGCCAGGTCGCCGGCGCGCTGCGGCGGAATGACGTTCAGCACGTCGGCCTTCACGTCCTCGAACTCGAGCTTGGCGACGTTGCCCGACAGCTCCTTCAACTCGGCATTGGCGCGATATTCGAGCATGCCGCTGTAGCGGTCCTTGAAGGCCTTCTCGAACAGGCCCTTCTTCGACGTGATCTCGGGGTTGCCGTCCAGCACCAGCACCTTCGACTTCGGCTTGGCCACCTGCAGGTAGCTGGCGACCACGCAGGCCCGCTCGTAGGGCCCGGGCGGGCAGCGGTACGGCGCCTTCGGAATGAACATTGCGAACACGCCGCCATCGGGCATCGATTCGATCTGCCGGCGCAGTGCCACAGTCTGCGGCCCGGCCTTCCAGGCGTGCAGCACACGCCCGCTGTCCAGCGCCATTTGCAGGCCGCCGACCTGGTCGGCCATGAAGTCGATGCCCGGCGACAGCACCAGGCGGTCATAGGAAAGCTCGCCGCCGCCGGCCAGGCGCAGCTTCTTGCCGGCCACGTCGATGGCAGTGACATCGCCCTGCACCACCTTCACGCCGACGGACTTGAGCGCGCCGTAGCCGCGGGTGATGTCGGACATCTGCTTGTAGCCGCCGAGCACCAGGTTGCTGATCGGGCAGGACACGAAGTCGGCATTGCGCTCGACCAGGGTCACGTCCACATTGCCGCCCCACAGCTTCAGGTAGCGCGCCGCAGTGGCGCCTCCGTAACCGCCGCCGACGACGACCACACGGCCGATCGACGGGCCCGACGTGGACATGCCGGCACAGCCGACCAGCGAGGTGGCAGCCAGCGCCGCGCCAGCGCCCAGCCAGTGGCGGCGCCCCAGGTTCAGGTTGTTCATCGCTCGCATCCTCACTTGCCGGCCGGTTGCATGGCCAAGAACGAAGCGATCAGCTTGATCTGTTCGTCGGTATAGCCCTTGGTGATCTGGTGCATGATCGTCGCGGGCTGGGCGCCGCTCTTGAAATCGGCCAACATCGCGACGATCTTCTCGGCCGATACGCCGGCCAACGGCTTCATGTCGCCGCGGGCTTGTCCGTTGGTGCCATGGCAGTTGGCGCAGGTCGCCGCCAGGTTGCGCGCCAGGTTGGCGTCCTGGGCCTGCGCGAGGCCGATGGCCCCGAACAGCGCGAACAGCGCCGCGCCGCGGCGAAGGGTGATGCGCATTGTCGACTCCTGCGGCTCAACCGCTCGCCGCTTGCTGCGGTGCCGGCAGAGCATGGGTTGGGTTGGTTCATCAGCCAACGCTTATTTGAACCGAATTCGGCCCGCCTGGCGACGGCTTCGCACTAGCGGTTTTCCCCAACACGGCGCAAGCCCTTGATGCATCGCAAGAGTCGCCGAAATCCCTGGCGCCGCGGACTTGTCCGGCGTAATATCAGCTTATGCTGATGTTCAGGGCCCTGTCCGTCATTACCGCGCTCGTCGGTCTGGGTGCCGCGGCTGTGGCTGCCGCGCAGGCGCCGATGCCCAAGGCGGTCCAGGTGGCACCCGATTCCTACATGGTGCAAGGCGTGTCGGCGCTGGGGACGAGCGCCAACCGCAACTTCATTTCCAACGCCGCGTTCGTCGTCACGCGCGACGGCGTGCTGGTGGTCGATGCCTTGGGCTCGCCTGTGTTGGCGGTCGAGTTGCTGGCCGAGATTCGCCGCATCACGCCCGCACCGGTGCGCTACCTGGTAGTGACGCACTATCACGCCGACCACATCTACGGCCTGCAGCCCTTCAAGGACGCCGGCGCGACCGTCATCGCCCACAAGGACGGTCGGCTGTACCTGAACTCCGACACCGCAGAGTTGCGCCTGAAGGCCAGTCGCGAGGAATTGGCTCCGGCCGTGGACGCCGGCACCCGGCTCGTGCCGGCCGACCGTTGGATCGACCAGCGCACCACGCTGCAACTGGGCGGCATCGACTTCGTGCTGCAGCCGGCCGGCCCGGCGCACACGCCCGAGGACCTGGTGGTGTGGGTGCCGCAGCTGAGGCTGCTGATCGCCGGCGACCTGGTGTTCCGCGGGCGCGTGCCCTTCGTCGGCCAGGCCGACAGCGGCCGCTGGATCACCGCGCTGGACACGCTGCTGGCTTTCGACGCCAGCGTCATCGTTCCCGGCCACGGGCCGGTGTCGCAGAGTGCCCGCTCCGACCTGGAGTTGACGCGCGACTACCTGGTCTACCTGCGGCAGACCATGGGCGAGGCGGCACGCAACATGGACCCCTTCGAGGAAGCCTATGCGCGCACCGACTGGTCGCGCTTCGAAAAGCTACCGCTGTTCAACGCCGCCAACCGCATCAATGCCTACAACACCTACCTGCTGATGGAGCAAGGATTGCGATGATGCAGCTCGACCGGCGCCGCAGCCTGGCCGCACTGGCCGGCACTGCCTTCGGTGCGGCGGCTTGGCCTCCGCTGCTCGCCGCACCGGCTGCACCGGGCGAGCCCGTGGCCTGGCCGCAGGTCAGGCTGCTCGACGGCAGCGCCTGGAGTGCGGCGCAAGCCGAAGGCAAGGCGGTGGTGGCGGTGTTCTGGTCGACCACCTGCCCGTTCTGCCGCAGGCACAACGCGCATGTCGAAAAATTGCGCCACGCTGCGGCCGGCCAGTCGCTGGAACTGATCACCATCGCGCGCGAGAACGACCCGCAAGCGGTGCAGGGCTACATGGCACGCCACGGCTGGCACTTCGCGGTGACGCTGGACAACGCGCCGATGTCGGCAGCCCTGTCCGCGCGCAAGCTGATTCCGCTGACCGTCACGGTCGACCGGCGCGGCCGGCTGAAGCAGGTGATTCCCGGCGAAATGACCGAGGAGGATGTCCTCGATCTGCTGAAACTGGGTACATGAACAAGGAGCCAAGCATGCAACGAGTTTCCCTTCCATCCATCGCCACCTCGCTGGCACTGCTGATCGGCGCGGCAATGTCGAATGCCGGCGCACAGACCAGCGCAGCCACCTTCAACATGCGCTTCATGTCGCCGGAGGCGGCACTCAAGGCCGCGCAGGCGACGCTGGCCAGTTGCCGCGCCCAGGGCTTCCAGGTGGCGGTGGCGGTGGTCGACCGCACTGGCCAGCCGCAGGTGCTGTTGCGCGACCGCTTTGCCGGCGCACACACCACCGACATGGCGCTGGGCAAGGCCTGGACAGCGGCGAGCTTTCGCCGCAACACTGCCGAACTGGCCGCAGAAACCCAGCCCGGCAAGCCGATGAGCGGCATCCGCGACCTGCCCCGTGTCATTGCCGCTGGCGGCGGCATGCCGATCGACGAAGGCGGCACGCTGTGGGGTGCGATCGGCGTGTCCGGCGGGCCCGGCGGCGATGCCGACGAAAGTTGCGCGCGCGCGGGCATCAAGGCCGTGGCGGACGAACTGTCGTTCTAGGGTCGGCCATGAAGATGCTTGCCCATCTCGCTGCCGCAGCCGGGGCGGTGGCCGCTTCGGCCGCTTGGGCGCAGACACCCGAGCTGTTTCGCGACGCCGATCTCAAGCTTGGCGAGAAGCTGATCCGCGAGAACCGGTGCAGTGAATGCCACGCCCGCAAGATGGGAGGGAACGGCTCGGCGATCTATCGGCCCACCGGAAAGATCAACACGCCCGCCGCACTGCGTGGCATGGTCGACTACTGCAGCACCGAACTGAACCTGGGCCTGTTTCCTGAAGAGGTGACTGCCGTTTCGGCCGTGCTGCAACGGGACCACTATCGCTTCGGCATGAGCCCGGCGGCGCGGCCCGCAAGTGGTCGATAGGGCGTTGCACTTGACGACACGTCACGCGCCGCAGCATCATTGGCTGCGCATATTCGCATGGAGTCCACAGAGGGCGAGCACATGAGCCAGGAACAGGACGAATCCGAGACCGTGTTCGCGACGGCCGCCGAGCTGTTCGGACTGCTGTCCACGCCGATCCGGCTGAAGATCATCAGCTCGCTGTGCCGCGGCGAGAAGAACGTCTCGCAACTGCTGGGCGACATCGAAACCACGCAGCCCAACATGAGCCAGCACTTGTCCACGCTGTATCGGGCCGGTGTGCTGGGCAAGCGTCGTGACGCCACGCAGATCTACTACCGCATCGAGAGCGAGCGCGCCGCGATGTTGTGCCGCGCGGTATGCACCCAGATCGCAGTCGAGATGGACCCCGATGCCGAGGTGTCCGCCGACGAACGGCTGACACCGCGCACCGCGCTGCGCCGCTGAGCGTGATGCCTCATTCCAGAGCGCCCAGGCGGCGCAACCGCGCCAGCCGCTGCGGCTCGGCCTGCGCTAGGCCTTCGTCCCGCGCCAGCAGCTGGGCCGCGGCGGCGAACTGCGGCCGGGCTTCGTCGGCACGGCCCAGAGCCAGCAGGTTCTCGGCGATCTCTTCGTTGACGTAGCCGTCGCTGCTGCCGGCGCGACGGTGCTCGGCCAGCAGCGCCTGCTGGCGTGCCAGCGCCTCCTCGTGGCGGCCCAGCGAACGCAGGCAACGCGCCACGGACCATTCGGCAACCCTCATCTGCTGTGCCCCGCCGCGGGCCGTCCATTCGGCCAGCGCCTGCTCGAACAGCGGCAGCGCCTCGGCCGGCCGGCCCATGTCGTGCAGATCCCAGGCGCTGTTGTTCAACATCGCCGGCACCAGACGCCGTGACTGCGGGTCGGACGAGGCCCGGGCCAGCTCGATGCCGCGGCGGTTCCAGTCCAACGCGGCCGCGCTTCCGGCGTGGGTGATGGCCACCATGTGTGCGGCGTCCACCGCCAGCGCGTCGAGCCGGGCTGTCTGCGCCTGTGCGAAGGCCTGATCGAAAAGGGAGCGCGCTGCCTCGCGCTGGCCCGACGAGTTGAAGGTGCGTCCGCGTTCCAGCAGGTAGCGCACCTGCACTGCCGGCGTGATGCTCGCACGCCGCTGCACCGTATCGAGCAGCAGATGAGCCTCGTCGAAGCGGCGACGCAGCGACAGCGTGCGTGCGATCTGCGTCTGCAGTTCCAGCTGCTGCTCGGGCGACGCCGTGTCCAGCGCGGCGCGAAAGCGCTGCTCGCTGGCGGCGGGGTCGCCGTAGTCCCAGAGCGCGTCGATGTCCATGGCATGTACCTCCCCAGCCAGCGCAGCGCAAAGCAGCAGCCCGCCGATTCGGCCAAGAAGGCACATGGGCGCGTTGAGTTCGATCATCGAGCACCTGGAGTCGGCCGGCGCGACAATCTTGCCATGTCCTCGCCGCCGCGCCGCTGGATCGCGCACCTCGACATGGATGCGTTCTACGCCTCCGTGGAACTGCTGCGCTACCCCGAGCTGCTGGGCCAACCGGTGGTCATTGGCGGCGGGCGGCGGCTCCAGCCGGTGCTGCAGGCCGACGGCAAGCGCTGCTTCGCTCGCCTGCGCGACTACACTGGGCGCGGCGTTGCCACTACCGCCACCTATGCGGCACGTGATCTGGGCGTGTTCTCCGCCATGGGCTTGATGAAGGCGGCGCAGCGCGCGCCCGATGCGGTGCTGCTGCCGGTGGATTTCGACGAGTACCGGCGCTATTCCAAACTGTTCAAGGCCGCAGTGGCCGAAGTCACGCCGCTGATCGAGGACCGCGGGGTCGACGAGATCTACATCGACCTGAGCCAGGTGCCGGGCGTGCACGACGCGCTGGCACACGACCCCCTGGGCGGCGTGCGCGCCGTGGCACAGGAAATCCGCAACAGCGTGAAGCGCGCCACCGGCTTGAGCTGCTCGATCGGCGTG
>Ga0105103_10000313_pt1 | contig 27182 bp, 29 predicted proteins | sample PPLLaktember2015_2_FD_79107 | JGI IMG/M metagenome (GOLD analysis project Ga0105103, IMG submission 79107) | Freshwater sediment microbial communities from Prairie Pothole Lake near Jamestown, North Dakota, USA - PPLs Lake P7 Core (6) Depth... | ecosystem: Environmental > Aquatic > Freshwater >...
CACGAATTCCCGTGCGGCGCCATCAACGCGAGCGATGACGATGCGCGGCTCCCACAGCTGCACGTCTGATAGGTACTGGACGAACCCGGTGATCGTGAACGGTCCGATTACCTCTGTACGGCCAGCACATCCAGGTCGACGAAGTTGTTCTCGGCGTGGTTCATGAAGTATTCGTCGGCGATGTTGCGCCCGCCGAAGACGGCCAGCGCGTTGTCTGCAACGAAGAGCTTGTTGTGCATGCGGTGGTTCTGCAACTCGAAGCTGCCCGGCGACAGCAGCAGCCGCAGCATGGGTGGACCGGTGCGCAGCGCCAGCGGATTGAAGAGCCGCACCTGGGCGTGCTCTTGCGTGGACAGGTCGAGCAGCAGGTCCTGGACATCGGCCGCGTGAAAGTCGTCGACCAGCAGCCGCACGCGTACGCCGCGTGCCGCCGCGTCGCGCAGCGCGCGCAGCAACGCACGCCCGGAATCATCACTTCGCAGCTGGTAATACTGCGCGTCAATCGTCCGCTCGGCATGCCGCGCCATCGCAATGCGGGCCTCGAATGCAAACTCACCTCTAGGCAGCAGCCGAATTCCCGATGGCGCGACGGAGTCGGCGCCGGCAGCACGCAGACTGGCGGTCGCGATGCCGGACAGAGTTGTGCCCTGGGTATCGGCAACCGCCCTGGTTGGCTCAATCGGGGGACGCACATCGAGCGTGGCACAGCCACAGAACAGCGCCGTCATGAGCCCGGCCCACAGCAGCAGCGCAGCATGGACCCGATGGCGGGGGATCAACATGGCTGACCTGTCCGCCCGGTCGCGGTGCTGAGGCAAGAGTTCAAGGGGGCCGCGATATTTCTTTTCGAGATCCGTCCCGGGATCCGTCCCGAGAAGCCGCAGCTTGGATGCTATCGCCGCCGTCTTGCCTGCGGCGGAGCTCATGCGCCCCACCTCAATCTCTAGATGCCGCGGGCATCGCATTGCACACCCTCAATTCAACGGCGGCCTCCTGCGGCGTCACCCAGTGTCAGGAACGCTGCGCACCGCGATGGCCATCGGCGCCGACCGCGCGATCATGGTCGAAAGCAGAGGCGAACTGCAGCCGCTGGCGGTGGCCAAGCTGCTGAAGGCGCTGGTCGACAACGAGCAGCCGGGCCTGGTGATCCTGGGCAAGCAGGTCATCGACGACGACTGCAACCAGACCGGCCAGATGCTCGCCGCGCTGGGAAACCTGGCGCAGGGCACGTTTGCCAGCAAGGTCGAGGTGGCGGACGGCTTTGCCAGCATCACCCGCGAGGTCGACGGCAGTGCCGAGACGTCGAAGCTGAAGATGCCGGCCGTGGGCGCCACCGACCTGCGGCTGAACGAGCCGCGCTACGTGACGCTGCCCAACATCATGAAGGCCGAGAAGAAGCCGCTCGACGTGTTCAAGCCCGCCGACCTGAGCGTGGACGTGGACTCGAAGATCAGGACCCTGAAGGTCAGCGAGCCGCCCAGGCGCGGTGCCGGCTTCACCCAATGCCGTCGCACGGCAGCCCCGATGGCTCGCCCGTCTGCCGCTGTTCGCCTTGGGCTCGTTGGCTCCAGTGCTGCGTAAGCAGCGGTTCGAATTGCGTCGCCGTGCACACGCTAGCGGCCATCAACCGGCATTCGACAGTCGTGCCGGAGAGTTGCGCTTCAATGCGCGCGTGCCGCGCCGTCCAGGGCTAGCAAGGTGAATCCGTGATCCGCTGCCGAAGACCTTGCCGGTCAAAGGCCGCGCAAGAAGCGCAGCAGCAATGCATGGATTGCGGACGGTGACAAGGCCCTGTCCACGGCGGCGTGCGCGTTCCGCCCACTCAAGGCGAGGCGGCGGACCTGAAGGTGCGGCCCATTCACCACCGGTTGGCTGACCGGGTGCGCGCGCACGTCCTGCTGTGCATGCTGGCGTTCGACGTCGGGCGGCACATGCGCTAGGCCTGGCGCGAGTTGATGTTCGCCGACACCGATCAAGCGGCCAAGGCCACGCGCCCTTGCCCTGTGCGCGACGCGTCGTCGGTGCTCGATTCGCACGCCTGCAGGTGCGGCGCCGCCCCTTCGGTTATGGTCGCGATCCCAGGCTGCGTCGCCCGGAAATGATGCGATGAAGCGACTTTGCAGATTGACAACAGTGGGCGTCATTGCGGGATGACATACTTGGCGTGACGATGCAGCCCAACAGCGGCCGGCTCGGCCCGTACACGCACGATGCCGATATTTCCACCGAACCATGCCGAGCGCTACGCGATGGCCGAAGAGGTGCACGCGCGGCCGCCCGAAACCGTGGCGGCGCCGGCTCGGGCCAGTTATGTCGCGGTGCTCATCGATGCCGATGACCGCGCGCGCGAACTGGCGCACCTGGGCGCGCTGTGCCGGCGCCATGGCGTGGCCGGGCCGCCGGCTGGCGCCACGCACTGGCGCATCAGCCTCGGTGCCGGTCGGCTGAAGTGGGAGCGGCACGGTGAGTTCTCCGGCTACCTGTTGATCGCTCCCGGCGCGTCGCCCAGGCCGTTTGCCGAGCCGGCGGTGGCGCTGCTGCCGGCCGACTGGCTGGTGGCCGTGCCGGGCCGCACGATCGCGGCCGTGCACGTAGACATCGTGTCGCGCACCGGCCAGGCCGTCGATGCGGCGGCGCTGGCCGAGCATTTCGGCGGCCACGCCGTGGCCGGGTCGAACATTGCCGAAGACGCCGGCGCGGTATTCACCGACTTCTGCATCCACGACGACGGCTTCTCTCGCTGGCTGGTGCTGGACAACGGCCTGACGCAGGGCCAGGCCGGGCGCACGTTGCAGCGGCTGGTCGAGATCGAGGCCTACCGCTTGCTGACCCTGCTGGCGCTGCCGATTGCTCGGCGGCAGACGCCCCGCATGCTGGACATCGAGCGCGAGCTGGCCTCGCTGACCGACGGCCTGGCGCAAGGGCAGGGCGACGACGAGGACCTGCTGCATCAACTGACGCGCCTGGCGGCCGAAGTCGAAAGCGGGCTCGCAGCCAGCCAGTTCCGCTTCGGCGCCAGCCGCGCCTATTTCGAGCTGGTGACGCGGCGCATTGCCGAGCTGCGCGAATCGCGCCTGTCAGGGCTGCAGACCATCGAGGAATTCATGGCCCGGCGCTTCACGCCGGCGGTGGCCACCTGCAACACTGCGGCGCAGCGCCTGCACGGGCTTTCGGAGCGTATTGCGCGGGCCAGCAGCCTGCTGTCCACGCGCGTGGACATCGCCCGCGAGCGCCAGAACCAGGCACTGCTGGCGTCGATGGACCGGCGCGCGCGGCTGCAGCTGCGGCTGCAGCAGACGGTCGAGGGGCTGTCGGTCGCGGCGATCGTCTACTACATGGCCGGGCTGGTCGGCTACCTGGCCAAGGGCGTCAAGGCCGGCGGCTGGCGCTTCGAGCCCGACCTGGTCGTCGGCATCGCCGTTCCGGCGCTGGCGGTGCTGGCCTTCTTCGCGGTGCGCCGTGCGCGCCGCCATGCCGCCGAGCGCGAGAAAGTGAACTGATCCGATGGCCCAGGCATTCCCCTTTTCGGCCATCGTCGGCCAGGACGAGATGAAGCTCGCCATCCTGGCCGCGGCGGTGGACCCGCGCATCGGCGGCGTGCTGGTCTTCGGCGACCGCGGCACCGGCAAGTCGACCGCGGTGCGCGCGCTGGCCGCGCTGCTGCCGCCGATGCGCGCGCTGGTCGGCTGCCGCTATGCGTGCGACCCGGCCGACACGGCATCGCGCTGCGAGGATTGCGCCGCGCTGAAGGCCAAAGTCCGGCCCAAGACGCACCTGGTGCCGGTGCCGGTGGTCGATCTGCCGCTGGGCGCCACCGAAGATCGCGTCGTCGGCGCGCTGGATCTTGAACGCGCGCTGACGCAGGGCGTCAAGGCCTTCGAACCTGGACTGCTGGCTCGCGCGCACCGCGGCTTTCTGTACATCGACGAGGTCAACCTGCTCGACGACCACCTGGTCGACCTGCTGATCGACGTGGCCGCCTCGGGCGAGAACGTGGTCGAGCGCGAAGGCCTGTCGGTGCGCCACCCGGCGCGCTTCGTGCTGGTGGGCAGCGGCAACCCCGAGGAAGGCGAGCTGCGGCCGCAATTGCTCGACCGCTTCGGCCTGGCGGTGGAAGTGCGCACGCCCACCGAGCTGGCGCAGCGCGTGCTGGTGGTGCGCCGCCGCGATGCCTTCGAGCGCGACCCGGCGGCCTTCACCGCCGAATGGCACGATGAGGACGAGCGCGTGCGCAAGCGCATCGTCGCCGCGCGCAAGCACCTCAACGAGGTGCGTGTCGACGACGCCGTGCTGGAGCGCGCCGCGCAGTTGTGCATGGCGCTGGGCACCGACGGCCTGCGCGGCGAGCTGACGCTGATGCGCGCCGCGCGCGCGCTGGCCGCACTGGACGGCGACGGCGCCGTCACCGACGCCCACCTGCAGCGCACGGCGCGGCCGGCGCTGCGCCATCGGCTGCGCCGCGACCCGCTGGACGACACCGATGCCAGCGCGCGCGTGGACCGCGTGCTGCAGGAGGTGTTTGCGCCGTGAATGCGGCTCCGTCCGCCGCTTCAGCCTGGGAGGATGCTGTTTCGGCCGCTGCGCTGTTGGCGATCGACCCGCGGGGCCTCGGCGGCATAGTGCTGCGCGCCGGTGCCGGGCCGGTGCGCGAGCGCTGGACCCGGCTGCTGCACGGCCTGCTGCCGCCGCACACGCCTTGGCGGCGCATGCCGGCGCACATCACCGACGAGCGATTGCTGGGCGGGCTGGACCTGGCGGCCACGCTGCAGGCCGGCCGACCGGTGGCGCAGCGTGGTCTGCTGGCCGAGGCCGACGGCGGCCTGCTGCTGCTGCCGATGGCCGAGCGCCTCGGTGCCGACACGGCGGCGCGGCTGGCCCGCGTGCTGGACGACGGGGAGGTCGGCGCACAGCGCGACGGCATCGCCGGGCGCTGGCAGGCGCGCGTCGGATTGGTGGCTTTCGACGAGGGCCGCGACGACGACCCGGCGCTGTCGCTGGCCTTGTCCGACCGGCTGGCCTTGCGCACCGACCTGTCGGCGGTGGCGCTGGGCGAGTGCGGCGAGGTCAAGGTCGACGCCGCCGCGGTGCGCACGGCGCGTGCGTGCCTGCCTGCGGTCACGCTGGCCGAGCCCTTCGCCCAGGCGCTGTGCGCCACCGCGATGCGCATGGGCGTGGCCTCGCTGCGCGCCAGCCTGCTGGCGCTGCGGGTGGCCCGTGCTGCCGCTGCGCTGTACGGCCGCGGCGAGGTGAACGAGGACGATGCCCGCCTGGCGGCGCGGCTGGTGCTGGCGCCGCGCGCCACCGTGCCGCCGCCGCCCGAGGCGCCGCCCGAGGATCTGCCGCCTCCCGAGACCGAAGCGCCTGCGCCGCCCGAGCATGCGGCCGACGAGCAGCCGGTGCAGGAACTGGAAGAGCGGCTGGTCGCGGCCGCGCAGGCGGCGGTGCCGGCCGGGTTGCTGGCCGCGCTCCTTGGTGGCGAGGCCGCGCGCGGCGCGGGCCGCGTCGGCGCGCTGTCGACCTCGCCGCGCAGCGGCCGGCCGATGGGCTCGCGCGCCGGCCTGCCGCGTGGCGGTGCCCGGCTGAACCTGATCGACACGCTGCGCGCCGCCGCCCCCTGGCAGCGGCTGCGCGCTGCCGAGGCGCCGCCCGGGCCGCAGCGCATCCACGTACGCGGCAGCGACCTGCGAGTGGCGCGGCTGCAGCAGCGCGCGGCCACGGCCACGCTGTTCGTCCTGGACGCCTCGGGCTCATCGGCGCTGCACCGCATGGCCGAGGCCAAGGGCGCGGTGAACTTGCTGCTGGGCGAGTGCTACGTGCGCCGCGACCAGGTGGGCGTGATCGCCTTCCGCGGCCGCAGCGCGCAGCTGCTGCTGCCGCCCACACGCTCGCTGGTTCGCGCCAAGCGCAGCCTGGCCGAACTGCCCGGCGGCGGCGGCACGCCGCTGGCCGCGGGCCTGCAGGCCGCGATGGCCACCGCGCTGCAAGTGCGCCGCAGCGGCGCGGTGCCGGTGGTGGTGCTGCTGACCGACGGCCGCGCCAACATTGCGCTGGACGGCACACCCGGCCGCCCGCGTGCCGAAGCCGAGGCGCTGCGGCTGGCGCGGCAGCTGCGCGCCGCCGGGCTGACGGCGCTGCTCGTCGACACCTCGCCGCAGCCTTCGGCCACGGCGCGGGCGGTTGCGCAGGCGATGGGTGCGTCGTACCGCACGCTGCCGCACGCCGGTGCGGCCGAGCTGTCGGCCGCCGTGCGCGCTTTGCCTCGGCAGGCGGCCTGAACAGGGCCGAGGCCGCGGCGGTGGACTGGTCGCGCGAAGGCCCCGAATGGCCGCACCGCAGCCGCAGCCGCTTCGTAAGCTGCGCCGGCCAGCGCTGGCATGTGCAGCAGTGGCCGGCGCCGCGGCCCGGTGCGCCGCAGCTTCTGCTGCTGCACGGTACTGGCGCGTCCACGCATTCTTGGCGCGTCTTGGCGCCGCTGCTGGCGCGGCATGCCGGTGTGCTGGCGCTGGACCTGCCGGGCCACGGCTTCAGTGCCGCGGCGCAGCTCGACGGCGCCACGCTGCCCGGCATGGCCCGCGACGTGGCGGCGTTGCTGCGCCAGCTGGGCTTGCAGACGGCGCTGATCGTCGGCCACTCGGCCGGCGCCGCCATCGCGGTGCAGATGGCGCTGGACGCGGCCGCTGCCGGCGCAGCCGTCCCGTCGGCCATCGTGAGCCTGAACGGCGCGCTGCTGCCGCTGCACGGACCGGCCTGGCTGCTGTTTTCGCCGCTTGCAAAATTACTTGCCGCCTACCGGCTGGTGCCGCAACTGTTCGCTTGGAGCGCGGCGGACCAGACGCGCGTGCGCCGCCTGGTTGCCAGCACCGGCTCCACGCTCGACGACGAAGGCGTGGCACTCTACGGCCGGCTGGTGCGCGACCCGGCACATGTGGCAGGCGCCCTGGCGATGATGGCCCATTGGGACCTGCAGGCGCTGGCCGCACGGCTGCCGCAGCTGCACACGCCGCTGTGGCTGGTGATCGGCGAGCGCGACCGCACGCTGCCGCCTTCGCACGCCCGGCGCGTGGCCGCTCGGCTGCCGCAGGCGCGTCTGCACAGCCTGCCCGGCCTGGGCCACCTGGCGCACGAGGAAGACCCGCAGGCCGTGCTGCAGCTGCTGCAGCCGCTGCTGGACGAGGCCGCCGCCCCCTGCGGCCGCTGAGTGGCCACTCAGCCTCGTGCTTCAAGCATTCGGACTCGCGCACGAGCTGCTTCACCAACTCGGTCGCGGCCGGTGTCGGGGGCAGGGCACGGCGCCTGAACGGAAGCACCTCGCGGCGTGGCAGCAGGTCGGCCACCGGCAGCACCACCGCCGATTGCCAAGCCGGCCGGTGTGGGCCAGCGCAGCCGACGTCATGGCCAGGCAGTCGCTCCCGTCCGCGCAGGCTGGCGACGCCCATGCCGTGGTCGATGTGCTCGGCGACGGACTCGACTCGCCGATGCTGTCGCACCTCAGCACGCGCTGACTTCGGCTGTGCCTCGACCCGTTGCGGCGGCGCGATCACGGCGAGCACATCGAGATGGTGCTCGATGGCGCGCCGCAGGCATGCCGGCAGCGCGCGCACGCCACCGCCCGACAGGCGCTTGCAGAGCATGCCGCCGGACGCTCCGGCGTTCAACGCCTTGGAGCCTGTCTGGGACGAGTTGCGCGTGAAGCGCGTCCACACCCGCGACTTCGACAGCCTCGAAGACGTTGAGGATCAACTCGACATCGCACGCCGAGACTTCGAGCTCGACCCGGAGCGCATCCAGTCCATGGTCGCCGGGCCGTGGATCGATGCTCTGTCGAACCAGAAGTGGAAGCGGTGCATGCCGCAGCGCCAAAGGACAGTGGCCTCAGCCCGCGACCGAGCGTGTGCCTGTGCGCAGGAACAACCTTGACACGGCCTGCTTGACCTCGGCGCGGTGCGCGCTGTCGGCATGGTGCAGCTCGCTCAACGTGCCGTGCAGCACCTTGGCCGTCAAGCCGCGGGCCAGCGATTCGAGCACGTCGTCCATGTCCTCACCGCGGGCCAGCCGCTTGCGCGCGCGCGTCAGCGCGGCGTCGCGCCAGGCATCGGCGCGGGCGTTGACCTCGCGGATCAGCGGCACGTTGTGGCGCTGGTCCAGCCAGTGCGCGAAGCCGCGCACACCGGCGTCGACGATGGCCTCGGCCTGCGCTACCGCAGCCTGGCGCTTCTGCCCGCCAGACTGCACCAGCAACGACAGGTCGTCAACCGTATAGAGGTAAATGTCGGTCAGCCGCGCCACTTCGGGTTCGATGTCGCGCGGCACGGCCAAGTCCACAAGGAACATCGGCTTGCGCCGGCGCAGCTTCAAGGCACTTTCGACCGCGCCCAGGCCGATGATCGGTAGCGTGCTGGCGGTGCAGGAGACGACCACGTCGAACTCGTGCAACCTCTGCGGAAGCGCGGCCAGGCCGATGGCTTCGCAGCCAAAACGCCGCGCCAGCGATTGGCCGCGCTGCGCGCTGCGGTTGGCCACCGTCATCGACATCGGCTTGCGCCCGGCAAAGTGGGCCGCGGCCAACTCGATCATCTCGCCGGCACCGACGAACAGCACGCGCACCTGGCCCAGGTCGCCGAACAGCTGCTGTGCCAGGCGCACGGCCGCCGCCGACATGCTGACCGAATGCGCGCCGATGTCGGTGACGGTGCGCACCTCCTTGGCTACCGAGAACGCTCGCTGGAACAACTGGTGCAGCGTGCTGCCCATCGTGCCTGCCAGTCCGGCCTCGCGCACCGCCAGTTTGATCTGGCCCAGGATCTGCGGCTCGCCCAGCACCATCGAGTCGAGCCCTGCGGCGACGCGAAAGGCATGGCGCGCGGCGTCGCAGTGCTGCGCGACGCGGGTATGTTCGACCAGCATGGTTCCGCAGGCGCCGCCCTGTTCGGCCAGCCAGTCAAGGGCTGGACGCACCAACTCGTTGGCCGCCACGTCGCCGCTCGGCGCCACGTACAGCTCGGTGCGGTTGCAGGTGGATAGAAGCGTCACCTCGGGCGATGCGCGCTGGAGCCGCTCGCTCAGTGAACGCAGCGCCAGCGGTAACTGCTCGGGCGAAAACGAGAAGCGGCCGCGAAGATCGAGCGGTGCGTTGTGGTGGCTCAGGCTGAGGGTGAGTACGCTCATCGCAGAACGGGCGAAAGCCGTCGAAGACCACGTTGACGCGAAGTGCGCATGGTCCTATCCTAGCGATGTCAATCAGAATTGACAACTAGGAGTGACAAATAGATGTTACACAAGCACCGCTCCTCAGGCGCCGCCGCCGTCAAAGTCCGGGCCGCGCCCGCAGCGCAGCGCATCGAAGCTGCGCTGCAGCGCGCGCTATCGCTGGGCGAGGGCCCGGAGGGGCCGCCGTTGCTGGCCGCGGCGGCGCGCCACGCCGTGTTTCCCGGCGGTGCGCGCATCCGTCCGCAGCTGTGCCTGGCCGTGGCAGGCGCGTGTGGCGAGCCGCATCCGGCACTTGCCGATGCAGCGGCGGCAGCCATCGAATTGCTGCATTGCGCCTCGCTGGTGCACGACGACCTGCCTTGCTTCGACGACGCTGCCACGCGTCGCGGCGTCCCGTCGGTGCACAGTGCCTTCGGCGAGCGCATCGCAGTGCTGACCGGCGATGCACTGATCGTGCTGGCCTTCCAGGCACTGGCCGAGGCGGTGGAGCCGATCACGATAGCGCTGCTGGCGCCGCTGATCAATATCCTTGGGCGTTGCGTTGGCGGGCCCAGCGGCATCGTCGCCGGCCAGGCCTGGGAATGCGAGCCGCGGGTGTCGCTGGCAGCCTACCACCGCGCCAAGACGGGCTCGCTGTTCGCAGCCTGCACCGAAGCCGGGGCGCTGGCGGCTGCGGCCGACCCGGCGCCATGGCGACATTTCGGCCTGTGCCTGGGCGAGGCCTACCAGGTGGCCGACGACGTGCGCGACGTGGTCGCCACCGCGCAGGCACTGGGCAAGCCGGCCGGTCGTGACCGTGACCTGCATCGGCCCAGTTCGGCGTCGGAATTGGGCTTGGGCGGCGCCATCGAATACTTCGATCGGTTGGTCGTGCGTTCCATCGCGGCCATTCCTGAATGCGACGGTGCGCCCCTGCTGCGTGCGCTGGTGCGCGCCGAATCCGAGCGGTTGGTGCCGCAGGTCAGCGTGCGCGACCTGGCATTGGCTGCTTAGCGAATGCAGGCTGCCCGGCCGCATTTGCAGACCAGCGTGGCCCGGCCCGGTGCCCAGGCTGGCGGCTGGCTGTCGCACTGGCGCGAGCTGTGGTGTGCCTGGCGCGACCGCCGGCTCATCAGCCCTGAATTCCAGCGCCATGCCGCGCGCACCTGGTTCCTGAGGCCGTTGGCACGGCGGCGCGCGCGTGCGCTGTTCGATCTGGTGGCCGGATTCGTCTATTCGCAGGTGCTGCTGGCCTGCGTGCGCGTGCATGCCTTCGAGATCCTTGCCGAAGGGCCGCAGAGCTTGGATGAGCTGGCGGTGCGCTTCGATCTGCCGCTGACAGCTGCCGAGCGGCTGCTGGACGCGGCGGTTTCGCTGGAGCTGGTGGAACACCGCAGTGGCGGGCGCTACGGCTTGGGCAAGCTGGGTGCGCCGATGGTTGGCAACGAGTCCATTGCCGCCATGGTCGAGCATCACTCGGTCCTCTATGCCGATCTTCGCGATCCGCTCGCCCTGCTGCGAGGGCAGGGCGAAGCCCCGGCGCTGTCGCGTTACTGGTCTTATGCCGAGTCGAAGGCGCCAGGCGAGCTGCCGCGCGCCGAGGTCGATGCGTACTCTGCGCTTATGTCCGCGTCGCAGCCGCTGGTGGCGCAGCAGATTCTGGACGCCTACGCCTTGGGTGACCACCGCTGTCTGCTGGACGTCGGCGGCGGCCAGGGCCGCTTTCTCGTGGCCGCAGGTCAACGGAACCCCGGCCTGAGGCTGATGCTGTTCGACCTGCCGGCGGTGGTGGCGCCGGCTTGCGCCGCCTTCGAAGCCTTTGGTCTGGGTGAGCGGGCACAGGTCTTCGGCGGCGACTTCAGTCGCGATCCGCTGCCCGCCGGGGCCGACATTGCCTCGTTGGTGCGGGTCATCTACGACCACGGCGACGAGCGCGCGCTGAGCCTCCTGCGTGCCGTGCACCGCGCGCTGCCGCCTGGCGGCACGCTGCTGCTGGCCGAGCCGATGGCTGGCGCGCCCGGGGCGCCGCGCATGGGCGATGCCTATTTTGGCATGTACCTGCTCGCGATGCGCGGCGGGCGTCCGCGAACCGCGGCCGAGCTTGCCGCCTTGCTGCGCACCGCCGGCTTCGAGCAGGTGCGCGAACTCGCCACGCCCATCCCGCTGCAGGTTGGCGTGCTCGTGTGCAGGCGTGGCGAAGCGATGGCGTGAAGCGTCATGACGTAAACATTACTTGACACTCCGAACAGTAAGCATAAGATGACATCGAAGCCCGCCCTTTCGATGACCTCGACGCCCCCGAAGACCATGAGCCCTACCGAGCCCGCTTGCCCCGGATCCGGTTGCCGCCTGTCGGGAGGCGTCGCATGAAGACTGCCGCCGTCGTACTCGAGCAGCCAGAACGTCTGGTGCTCAGCGAACTGCTGCTGTCCGACCCCGGCGACCAGGACGTGGTCGTCGACATCGAATGGAGCGGCATCAGCACCGGCACCGAAAAGCTGCTGTGGAGCGGGCGCATGCCCAGCTTCCCCGGCATGGGCTACCCGCTGGTACCGGGCTATGAGTCGGTGGGCCGCGTGGTCGAGGCCGGCGTGCACGCCGGGCTGGACGTCGGCGACCGCGTCTTCGTGCCGGGCGCCAACTGCTTCGGCGACGTGCGCGGCCTGTTCGGCGGTGCCGCGGCACGCGTGGTGGTGCCGGGCAGGCGCGTGGTGACGGTCAACGAATCGCTGGGCGAAAACGCGATCCTGCTGGCCCTGGCGGCCACCGCGTACCACGCGGTGTCCGGCGGCGGCAAGCGCGAACATCCGGTAGCGCCGGACCTGATCGTCGGCCACGGCGTGCTCGGCCGGCTGCTCGCCAGGCTGAACGTGGCTGCCGGCTGCACCGACACGGTAGTCTGGGAGCGCGATGCGCAGCGCGCGCAGGGCGCCGAGGGCTACATCGTGCTGCATCCGGACGAGGACAAGCGGCGCAACTACTGCGCCATCTACGACGTCAGCGGCGACGCCTCGATCCTGGACACGCTGATCGGCCGCCTGGCGCCGGGCGGCGAGATCGTGCTGGCCGGCTTCTACAGCGAGCGCGTGTCCTTCTCCTTCCCGCCGGCCTTCATGCGCGAGGCGCAGATCCGCGCCGCTGCCGAATGGCAGCGCCCCGACCTGCTGGCCGTGAAGGCTCTTATCGAGGACGGCGTGCTGTCGCTCGACGGCCTGATCACCCACCGTGAAGAAGCGGCGCATGCCGACACCGCGTACCGCACCGCCTTCGGCGATGTGGCCTGCCTGAAGATGATCCTCGACTGGAGACACAGCGCATGAGCAACCCCCAAGGCGCCCCGTCGGTGTCCCCGATCCAGATCCTGCGCGACGTGCAATTGCGCGCCGAAGCGGCGATCGAGCCGGACCCAGTGTCCACCTCGCCGGCGACCAAGACCACGCAGATCATCGCCATCTACGGCAAGGGCGGCATCGGCAAGAGCTTTACCCTGGCCAACCTGAGCTACATGATGGCGCAGCAGGGCAAGAAGGTGCTGCTGATCGGCTGCGATCCGAAGAGCGACACCACCAGCCTGCTGTTCGGCGGTAAGGCCTGCCCGACCATCATCGAGACCAGCAGCAGGAAGAAGCTGGCCGGCGAAGCCGTGGCCATCGGCGACGTGTGCTTCAAGCGCGACGGCGTCTACGCGATGGAACTCGGCGGGCCCGAGGTCGGCCGCGGCTGCGGCGGGCGCGGCATCATCCATGGCTTCGAGACGCTGGAGAAGCTCGGCTTCCACGACTGGGGCTTCGACTTCGTGCTGCTCGACTTCCTGGGCGACGTGGTCTGTGGCGGCTTCGGCCTGCCGATCGCGCGCGACATGTGCCAGAAGGTCATCGTCGTCGCCAGCAACGACCTGCAGAGCCTGTACGTCGCCAACAACGTGTGCAGCGCGGTCGAGTACTTCCGCAAGCTGGGCGGCAACGTCGGCGTGGCCGGTATGGTCATCAACCGCGACGACGGCACCGGCGAGGCCAAAGTGTTTGCGGGCAATGCCGGCATCCCGGTGCTGGCCACGATCCCGGCCAACGAGGACATCCGCCGCAAGAGCGCCAGCTACGAAATCATCGGCCGCCCCGGCACGCAGTGGGCGCCGCTGTTCGAGGAGCTGGCCACCAACGTGGCCGAGGCGCCACCGGTGCGGCCCAAGCCGCAGACGCAGGACCAGCTGCTCGGCCTGTTCTCGGCCGAAAGCACCGGCCGCGACTTCAAGATGGAGCCGGCGACGCTGTTCGACATGGTGGGCAAGAACGAGATCGTCAAGCCCACGCTGGAAGTCGTCTACGACGAAGCCTGAGCGCAGGTTCACCATGGGCGCGAACGACCTTTCCAACCCCGCCGCCGTCGAGGCCGACGGCCTGGGCTGCCACTCGGGCAAGGCGCAGATGCTGGCCGCCGCGCAAGCGGCCGGCAAGAGCGAGACGCTGGCGCAGTACGCGCAGGACTATCCGCTGCCCGAAGGCGCTGGCCCGCACGACCAGCCGCAGAGCATGTGCCCGGCCTTCGGCTCGCTGCGGGTGGGCCTGCGCATGCGCCGCACCGCCACCATCCTGAGCGGCAGCGCTTGCTGCGTCTACGGCCTGACCTTCACCTCTCATTTTTACGGTGCGCGGCGCAGCGTCGGCTACGTGCCGTTCAACAGCGAATCGCTGGTGACCGGCAAGCTGTTCGAGGACATCCGCGAGAGCGTGCACGCGCAGGCCGACCCCGAGAAGTTCGACAGCATCGTCATCATCAACCTGTGCGTGCCCACGGCCAGCGGCGTGCCGCTGCAGCTGCTGCCCAAGCAGATCAACGGCGTGCGCATCATCGGCATCGACGTGCCCGGTTTCGGCGTGCCCACGCATGCCGAGGCCAAGGATGTGCTGGCCGGCGCCATGCTGCGCTATGCGCGCGGCGAGGCCGAGACCGGCCCGGTGACGGCGCCGCGCAACGGCGTGTCCGAGAAGCCCACGGTCACGCTGCTGGGCGAGATGTTCCCGGCCGACCCGGTGGGCATCGGCATGCTGCTCGAGCCGATGGGCTTGGCCGCCGGCCCGGTGGTGCCGACGCGTGAATGGCGCGAGCTCTATGCCGCGCTGGACTGCGCCGCGGTCGCTGCGATCCACCCCTTCTACACCGCCAGCGTGCGCGAGTTCGAAGCCGCCGGCCGCTCGATCGTGCCTTCGGCCCCGGTGGGCCATGACGGCACCGAGGCCTGGCTGCAGGCCATCGGCAACGCCACCAACGTGCCGCAGGCGCAGATCGATGCCGCCAAGAACCAGTGGCTGCCGGCCATCAAGGGCGCACTGGCGCGCACGCCAATCAAGGGCCGCGTCACCGTCAGCGGCTACGAGGGCTCGGAACTGCTGGTCGCCCGGCTGCTGATCGAAAGCGGCGCCGATGTGCCCTATGTGGGCACAGCCTGCCCGAAGACGCCGTGGAGCGCGCCCGACCTGGAGTGGCTGCAGGCGCGCGGCGTGACGGTGCAGTACCGCGCTTCGCTGGAGCAGGACATTGCCGCGGTGCGCGAGTTCCGGCCCGACCTGGCGATCGGCACCACGCCGGTGGTGCAGGCGGCCAAGCAGGCGGCCATCCCCGCGCTGTACTTCACCAACCTGATCTCGGCGCGGCCGCTGATGGGCCCGATGGGCGCCGGCTCGCTGGCCCAGGTCATCAACGCGGCCATAGCGAACAAGGCGCGCTTCGACCAGATGCGCGAGTTCTTCGGCGACGTGGGTGGCGGCGACCAGTCCGGCGTGTGGGAAGAGGTGCCGAAGGCGCACCCCGCGTTCCGCGCCGACACCCGCCGCCAGGTCATCAAGCTCCTCAAGAAGCGCAAGTCCGAGGAGATGATTTGATGAGCTTCATCATCGACCACGATCGGGCGGGGGGCTACTGGGGCGCGGTGTACGTGTTCACCGCGATCAAGGGGCTGCAGGTCATCATCGATGGCCCGGTCGGCTGCGAGAACCTGCCGGTGACCAGCGTGCTGCACTACACCGATGCGCTGCCGCCGCACGAATTGCCGATCGTCGTCACCGGCCTGGCCGAAGAACAGCTGGGCCGCGAAGGCACCGAAGGCGCGATGAAGCGCGCCCATGCGGCGCTCGACCCCGACTTGCCCAGCGTGGTGGTCACCGGTTCGATCGCCGAGATGATCGGCGGCGGCGTCACGCCCGAGGGGACGACCATCCAGCGCTTCCTGCCGCGCACCATCGACGAGGACCAGTGGCAGTGCGCCAACCGCGCGATGTTCTGGTTGTGGCAGCAGTACGGTCTGCGCAAGGTGCCGCAACGCAAGCCCTTCGAGGAGCGCCCGGCCGGCGAGAAGCCGCGCGTCAACCTGATCGGCCCGTGCTACGGCAGCTTCAACATGCCCAGCGACCTGGCCGAGCTCCGCCGCCTGGTGCAGGGCATCGGTGCCGAAGTGAACATGGTCTTCCCGCTGGGCAGCCACCTGGCCGACGTGTCGCGCCTGGTCGAGGCCGACGTCAACATCTGCATGTACCGCGAGTACGGCCGCATGCTGTGCGAGGCACTCGAGCGGCCCTACCTGCAGGCGCCGATCGGGCTGCACAGCACCACTGCCTTCCTGCGGCAGCTGGGCCAGTTGCTGCACCTGGACCCCGAGCCCTTCATCGAGCGCGAGAAGCACACCACCATCAAGCCGGTGTGGGACCTGTGGCGCAGCGTCACGCAGGACTTCTTCGGCACGGCCAACTTTGCAGTGGTGGCCGGCGAGACCTACGCCCGCGGCATCCGCCACTTCCTGGAAGACGAACTCGGCCTGCCCTGCAACTTCGCGGTGTCGCGCAAGGCGGGCAGCAAGACCGACAACGAGACGGTGCGCAAGCTCACCCACGACAAGCCGCCGCTGGTGATGTTCGGCAGCTACAACGAGCGCATGTACCTGAGCGAGCTGGCGCAGGGCCACGGCCCGCGGCCGGCGTACATCCCGGCTTCGTTCCCGGGCGCGATCATCCGCCGCCACACCGGCACGCCCTTCATGGGCTATGCCGGCGCCACCTACATCGTGCAGGAGTTCTGCAACGCGCTCTTCGATGCGCTGTTCCACATCCTGCCGCTGGGCACCGAACTGGACAAGGCCGATGCCACGCCGGCGCGGCGTGGTGATTCGCGCCCCTGGGATGCCGAAGCGCAGGCGGTGCTGCAAACCTACATCGCCACGCAGCCGGTGCTGGTGCAGATCTCGGCCGCCAAGCAGTTGCGCGACCGCGCCGAACGCGCCGCCCATGCCGCCGGCGACGCGCACGTCTCGCTGGCGCTGGTGCAGCGCCTGCTCGGCATCAAGGAGCCGGCGTGAGGCTCGATTCATGCGTCCGGCCCGGGCCGACGTACCCGATGTCTCGGCGTCTTGCCGAGCTTGCCCAAGATGCGCGGGCCGTGTGCGCATGGAGCCGCAAGGCTCTTTCGGAGGACTTTTCCTATGGCTGAAAGAAAGGGCTCGATCTCGGGCCTCACCGACGACGAGGCACAGGAGTTCCACAAGTTCTACATCCAGGGTTTCGTGGGTTTCACGGCGATTGCCGTGGTGGCGCACATCCTGGTGTGGATCTGGCGTCCTTGGCTCTGATCACTTGACGCGTTTGACCGGATCGGAAGGGAATCGACATGGCCCACTTGAACGAATCCGCGCGCCAGCCCGTGCATGAAGACAGCCGCAACTTCGGGTTGATCTTCGCGGCGGCCTTTGCGCTGTTCATGGCAATCGCCCTGGCAGGGCAGTTGCTGGGTTGGCACTGGCGAGCCTGGCTGCCCGGTGCGGAAAGTATGAAGTCTCTCAACGGCGGAGTGAAGGCAGCGGTCTACACCTTCATGTCGCACCTTAGCTAGGAGCTAGGAATCATGTGGAGAATTTGGCGTCTGTTCGACCCCATGCGAACGATGGTCGCATTGGCGGTCTTCCTGTTCGGCTTGGCAGTGATGATTCACCTCATCTTGCTCAGCACGAACAAGTTCAACTGGCTGGACGGCCCCAAGACCGCCAAGGTGGCGGCGCTGAACGCGCCGATGCCCACCGCGGTGGCGTCCAACACGCTGAACACCAAGTAGCGGGCTTGCCCGCCTTGGTCGCACGCAGGCCGGGGACGGCTCGTCGAGTCCGAACCGCCTGCCTGCTTGGACAACATGGCCGGTCGGACCACGCGCCGAGCGGCCGGGAGAGCATCCCATGGCTGTGCTGAGTTTCGAGAAGAAGTATCGGGTGCGCGGCGGCACGCTGGTCGGCGGCGACCTGTTCGATTTCTGGGTCGGGCCGTTCTATGTCGGCTTCTTCGGGGTGACGACGGTGTTCTTCTCGGTGCTGGGCACAGCGCTGATCCTGTGGGGCGCCGCGCTGGGCCCGACTTGGAACCTGTGGCAGATCAGCATCGCGCCCCCCGACCTGAGCTACGGCCTGGCCTTCGCGCCGCTGGCCGAAGGCGGGCTGTGGCAGCTGATCACCGTGTGTGCCATCGGCGCCTTCGTCTCGTGGATGCTGCGCGAGGTGGAAATCTGCCGCAAGCTGGGCATGGGCCTGCACGTGCCGATCGCCTTCAGCTTCGCCATCCTGGCCTACGTCACGCTGGTGGTCATCCGCCCGCTGCTGCTGGGCGCGTGGGGGCACGGCTTCCCCTATGGCATCTTCAGCCACCTGGACTGGGTGTCCAACGTCGGCTACCAGTACCTGCACTTCCACTACAACCCGGCGCACATGATCGCCATCAGCTTTTTCTTCACGACGACGCTGGCGCTGTCGATGCACGGCGGGCTGATCCTGTCGGCCAGCAACCCGAAGAAGGGCGAGGCGATGAAGACCGCCGATGCCGAGGACACCTTCTTCCGCGACGCGGTGGGCTATTCGATCGGCGCGCTGGGCATTCATCGGCTGGGCCTGTTCCTGGCGCTGGCGGCGGTGTTCTTCAGTGCGGTGTGCATCGTCATCAGCGGCCCGTTCTGGACCCGTGGCTGGCCCGAATGGTGGGGCTGGTGGCTGAACATGCCCATCTGGGCCCAGTGGCCCTTGAAATGACTGCCAGCGAAGCGCCTGCGGCGCTCCCCCCGGGGGGGCACGCCCGCGGCCCGGCGAAGCCGGTTGCGCGGCGTGGGCTTGATCACGCCGAGGCGCGCTGACGCCCGGCCGACAGAAGGATCCAAACATGGCGCAATACCAGAACCTCTTCACCCAGGTGCAGGCCGTCGGTCCGGCCAACCTGGGCGTGCCGCTGCCGCCGGGCCACAGCCCGCGCACCGGCACCGACCTGCCGCAGCTGCACCTGCTGGGCCGCATCGGCATGCCCCAGGTGGGGCCGATCTACCTGGGCCCGCTGGGCATCGCGTCGCTGATCTTCGGCATCGCGGCCTTCAACATCATCGGCTTCAACATGCTGGCCCAGGTCAACTGGGACATCGTGCAGTTCGTGCGCCAGCTGTTCTGGCTGTCGCTGGAGCCGCCGCGTCCGCAGTACGGGCTGTCGCTGCCGCCGCTGAACCAGGGCGGCTGGTGGCTGATGGCCGGCGGCTTCCTCACCGTGTCGATCCTGCTGTGGTGGACGCGCATGTACACCCGCGCACGGGCACTGGGCCTGGGCACGCACGTCGCCTGGGCCTTCGCCGCGGCGATCTGGCTGTTCCTGGTGCTGGGCTTCATCCGCCCGGTGCTGATGGGTTCGTGGTCCGAGGCGGTGCCCTTCGGCATCTTTCCGCACCTGGACTGGACGGCGGCCTTCTCGATCCGCTACGGCAACCTGTTCTACAACCCCTTCCACGCGCTTTCGATCGCCTTCCTCTATGGCGCGACGCTGCTGTTCGCGATGCACGGCGCGACGATCCTGGCGGTCAGCCGCTTCGGCGGCGAGCGCGAGCTCGAGCAGATCGCCGACCGCGGCACCGCCAGCGAGCGCGCCGCGCTGTTCTGGCGCTGGACCATGGGCTTCAACGCGACGATGGAATCGATCCACCGCTGGGCCTGGTGGTTCGCGGTGCTGTGCCCGCTGGCCGGCGGCATCGGCATCCTGCTCACCGGCACGGTGGTGGACAACTGGTACCTGTGGGCGGTGAAGCATGGCGTGGCGCCGCCCTACCCGCAGGTGTTCCCGGTGGTGGTCGACCCGGCCACGCTGGTGCAGGGGGTCAAGCCATGACGCGCCGCCTGTGCGCATGGTTTGCGCTGCTGGCGGCGGCCACGCTGCTGGTCGGCTGCGAACGCCCGCCCGTCGACACGGTGCAGCGCGGCTACCGCGGCACCGGCATGGAGCTGGTCTACAACCCGCGCACGTTGGCCGCGATGGCCCCGCTGAACGTGGCGCCGCCGCTGCCCGACCCGGCCAGCCCCGACGGGCCCAAGGCCAAGCAGGTGTTCAAGAACGTGCAGGTGCTGGGCGACCTGAGCATCGGCGAGTTCACGCGCTACATGACGGCGATCACCGCCTGGGTGGCGCCGGTGGAAGGCTGCAACTACTGCCACGACCCGGAGAACCTGGGCGAGGACAAGAAGTACACCAAGGTGGTGGCGCGGCGCATGATGCAGATGACCAACCACATCAACGCCGACTGGAAGTCGCACGTCGCCGAAACCGGCGTCACCTGCTTCACTTGCCACCGCGGCGGCGCAGTGCCGCGCCAGGTGTGGTTCAAGCCGCAGCCGCAGGAACTGAGGGCCAACTTCATCGGCGACCGCGACGGCCAGAACCAGGCTTCGAAGACGGTCGGGCTGAGCTCGCTGCCCTACGACCCGTTCACACCCTACCTGCTGAGCGCGCAGACCATCGGCGTCGGCGCGGACACCGCGCTGCCCACCGGCCATGTCGCATCGATCGTGCACACCGAGCAGACCTACGGCCTGATGGTGCACATGAGCGAAGGCCTGGGTGTGAACTGCACCTATTGCCACAACACGCGCAACTTCAAGAGCTGGGAGGGTGCGCCGCCGCAGCGCGCCACCGCCTGGCAAGGCATCCGCATGACGCGCGAGCTGAACAACGACTACCTGGTGCCCTTGACGCCGGCCTTCCCGCCGAACCGTCTGGGGCCGACCGGCGACGTTGCCAAGGTCTACTGCGCGACCTGCCACCAGGGCGCCTACAAGCCGCTGAACGGGGCACAGATGGCCAAGGCCTTCCCCGAAGTGCTGGCGCTGGGCGGGGCACGGCCGACCGACGGCCTGCCGGCGCCGCAGGCCGACGCCGTACGCGCGGTGCTCTTCTTCGCCACCGGCTCGGCCGCTCTCGATCCCGATCAGGCCAAGGGCCTGCTGGTGCTGGTGGCCACCCTGTCCGCGCAGCCGCGTGCCACCGTGGCGGTTTCGGGCTACCACTCGGCCAGTGGCGACCTGGCGGGCAACCAGGCCTTGGCCAGGCAGCGCGCCACCAGCGTGCGCGATTCGTTGCTTGCGGCCGGTGTGGCACCAGCGCGGGTCAAGCTGGAAAAGCCGCTGCAGGCCGAGGCCAATCTGGTGGGCGAGGACCCAGCGGCGCGCCGCGTCGAGGTCACGCTGAAATAGGCAGCCGGCCCGAGCGCGGGCCGGCGCACAAGGCGTTCGATGCGATGACCAGCCCGGCCCCGGCCACCTCGTTGCGGCGCGCAGCATCTCCCGCTGCCGCAGCGCCGCACGCCAGCCTGTCGCTGCCCGTGCCGCAGACGGTGTTGCAGCGCGATGACGTGGCCGTGCTGCTGCTCGCCGAAATGGCGCCGGGCCACCGCGCCTGGGGCTGGTCGCGCATCGTGCTCGGTGCCTGGCCGCACCGCGGCATGCCCGGCCTGCGCTTCGCCAAGGCGCTGGGCAGCGGCGCGCGTGGCGGCTTCGGGCTGCGGCCCAGCCTGACGCGGCAGGGCCTGTTCACGCTGTTCGATGGCGAGGCTGCCGCCAATGCCTTCCTCGGGTCGCCGGTGGTCGAGGCCTATCGCGCGCGGGCCTCCGAGTTGTGCACGATCACGCTGCGCGCCAGCAGCAGCCGCGGCCGCTGGAGCGGGCAGGACATCGGCGTCAGCGCGTCGGCCTTGCAAGGCGGCTGCGTGGCCGCGCTGACGCGCGCTTCGATCCGCCCGCTGCAGGCGGGTCGGTTCTGGCACCGCTCGCCGCTGACCGAAAGCGCGCTGCAGGGCGCCGAAGGCTGCCTCTTGGCGGTGGGCCTGGGCGAGGCACCGCTGCTGCGCCAGGCCACCTTCAGCATCTGGCGCGACCAGGCTGCGATGGATGCCTATGCACGCAGCGGCGCGCACCAGCAGGCCATCGTCGCCGCGCACCGCGGCGACTGGTTCAGCGAATCGATGTTCGTGCGCTTCGTGCCGCTGCAGATCAGGGGCCATTGGCAGGGCCGCCGGCATGGCTGAGTCTGCGGCCCTGCGCGACGCGCGTGTGATCGTCGTCGGCGCCGGCATCGGCGGGCTGGTCAGCGCGTTGCTGCTGGCGCAGCGCGGTGTCCAGGTCACGCTGCTCGAGGCCACGGCCGAGCCCGGCGGCAAAATGCGCCAGGTGCTGGTCGATGGCCAGCGCATCGACGCCGGCCCCACCGTTTTCACGATGCGCTGGGTGTTCGACCAGATCCTGCAGCAGGCGGGCAGCTCGCTCGAAGCGCTGGTCGGCCTGGAGCCGCTGTCGGTGCTGGCGCGCCACGCCTGGAAGCCCGGCGCCGACGGCGCGCCGCAGCAGCTCGACCTGCACGCCGACCTGCAGGCTTCGGTCGACGCGATCGCCCGTTTCGCCGGGCCCGCGCAAGGCCGGCGCTACCTGGCCTTCTGCGCCGAGGCGCGGCGCGTATACCAGCGCCTGGAAGGCCCGCACATCCGCGCCGCGCGCCCCAGCCTGGCCGGCATGATCCGCGAGCTGGGGCCCGGCGGGCTGGCCACGCTCAGCGGCCTGGGGCCGTTCGCCACGCTGTGGACGCGGCTGGGCCACCACTTCCCCGATGCGCGGTTGCGCCAGCTGTTCGGCCGCTATGCCACCTACTGTGGTGCGTCGCCGTGGCTGGCGCCGGCCACGCTGATGCTGATCGCCCATGTCGAACAAAGCGGCGTGTGGTCGGTGCGCGGCGGGCTGCATGCGCTGCCGCGCGCGCTGGCCCAACTGGCCGGCGAGCGCGGCGCTGCGCTGCACTTCAACCAGCGTGTCGAGCGCATCGTCGTGCGCGACGGCCGCGCGCGCGGCGTGCGCCTGGCCGACGGGCGCGAGATCAGCGCCGATGCGGTGGTCTTCAATGGCGACGCCGGCGCGCTGTCCGCTGGGCTGCTCGGCGCCGATGCGCGCGGTGCCACGCGTGCTGTGCCGGTGGCGCGGCGTTCGCTGTCGGCGCTGACCTGGGCCATGCATGCACGCAGCGGCGGCTTTGCGCTGTCGCGCCACAACGTCTTCTTCGACGACGATTACCACGCCGAGTTCGACGACGTCTTCCGCCGCCGTCGCCTGCCGCAGCGCGGCACGGTCTACGTGTGCGCGCAGGATCGACTCGACGACGCGCATGCGCCGAGCGGCCGCGAGCGGCTGCTGTGCCTGGTCAACGCCCCGCCCGACGGCGACTGCCGACCCTTTGATGTTTCGGAGACCGAACCATGCCTGCAACGATGCCTGGCGCTGATGCAGCAATGCGGCCTGCAGCTGGACAGCACGCCGCAACGCCGGCTGAGCACTTCGCCGGCGGACTTTCATCGGCTCTTTCCGGGCACGGGCGGGGCGCTGTACGGAGCAGCTGGCCATGGCTGGATGGCGCTGTTCAAGAGGTCGGGTTCCAGCAGCCGCCTGCCGGGGCTGTTCCTGGCGGGGGGCAGCGTGCACCCGGGCCCGGGCGTGCCGATGACGGCGCTGTCCGGGCGTCTGGCGGCCGAGACCGTGATGGCGCACCTCGCTTCGACCAGCCGGTCGCGCCGGGCGGCTATCTCTGGTGGTACGTCGACGCCCTCAGCGACGACGGCCGGAACGGCCTGACGATCATCGCCTTCATCGGCAGCGTGTTCTCGCCGTACTACCGGAGGGCGCACGCGCGCGGGCGCGGCGACCCTCACGACCACATTGCGCTCAACCTTGCGCTGTACGGCCCCGGCCGCCGCTGGACCATGACCGAGCGCGGCCGCGGCCAGCTGCAGCGCAGCGCGCGCGAGCTGTCGATCGGCCCGAGCCGCGTGCATTGGGACGGGCAGTCGCTGCGCATCGATATCGACGAGATCGGCATGCCACTGCCGCGTCGGGTGCGTGGCCAGGTGCGCGTGCATCCGCAGGGCCTGAGCCACTTCGTCGCGCCGCTGGACGCACAGGCGCGCCACCGCTGGGGGCCGATCGCGCCGTGTGCGCGCATCGAGGTCGACCTCGACCGGCCCAGCCTGCGCTGGCGTGGCCATGCCTACCTGGATTCGAACGAAGGCGACGAGCCGGTGGACAGGGCTTTCCGCGAGTGGGACTGGTCGCGCGCGCTGCTGGCCGACGGCAGCACCGCGGTGGTGTACGACGTGCGCGAGCGCGGCTCGGACGGCGCCGCGCCGCCGCGGCTGATCGCGCAGCGCTTTGCCGCCGACGGGCGCAGCCAGGCTTTCGCGCCGCCGCCCCGGCAGGCGCTGCCGCGATCGGCCTGGCGCATCGAACGCGCCACGCGCGCCGACGCCGACACGCCCGCGCACGTGCTGCACACGCTCGAAGACACACCGTTCTATGCACGCTCGCTGGTGTCCTGCGGCCTGCTCGGCGAGCGCGTGACGGCGATGCACGAGTCCTTGAACGTGCCGCGCCTGGTGTCGCTGCCGGTGCAATGCATGTTGCCGTGCCGCATGCCGCGGCGTGCGTGACCACCCCGTGGCACCACGATCCGCGCAAACTGTTGTCAATTTGTATTGACATTAAAAAACGTAAGGTCAAAATGACATTTGCCGACCGTGCGCGGTCGACATCGTCCCCATACCCGCGTGCAGGTTTTGCACGCATCGAAGTGTTGAATTGGAGGCTTCATGTCCGACAAGTTCGATCCAAACAAAGTGTGGCCCACAGGCCTCACCGCGCCGGAGGCCGAAGAGATCCACCGTCACCTGATCCAGGGGACGCAGATCTTCGGCTTCATCGCGGTGCTGGCGCATCTGTTCGCCTACATCTACTCACCCTGGCTGAAGTGAGCCTGGAGCACACACCATGATCTACGGAAAAATCTGGTTAGTGGTCAAGCCCACGGTGGGCATTCCGCTGTTCCTGGGCGCGGTGGCCGTCAGTTCGTTTGCAGTGCACTACATGCTGCTGACGCACACGACGTGGCTGCCCAAGTTCCTCGAGGGCGGGATGAAGAAGACGGCCCTGCTCGCGGCACCCGAGACGACGGCGGCAGCACCGACGACGGTGCTGGTGGCGGCCGCGCCGGCCTCGAAGTAGCCACGGCTGTCCGTGGCGCGATCGTGCATGGGCCGGGAACTGACGTTGCCGGCCCGTTCGCGATCGCAGGCGCGAGTGGCCCCACGGGCCGCATGCGCCCTTGCGCATTGATCCGGCCATGAACCCGCTGAGTCGATCGTTGATCGTCCGCTGGGCCCGGCTCGGCCCGCGTTTCCTGCCCTTCGCGGACGCGGCCACGCCTGACCTGCCGCTGCCGCGGCTGTTGCGGCTGTCGCTGTTCCAGGTGTCGGTGGGCATGGCGCTGACCTTGCTGGTCGGTACGCTGAACCGCGTGATGATCGTCGAGTTGAAGGTGCCCGCGACGCTGGTCGCGGTGATGGTGGCGCTGCCGGTGCTGTATGCGCCGTTTCGCGCATTGATCGGTTTTCGTTCGGACACGCACCGCTCGGCACTCGGCTGGCGGCGCGTGCCCTTCATCTGGATGGGCACGATGGTCCAGTTCGGCGGGCTGGCGGTCATGCCCTTCGCGCTGCTGGTGCTCGGCGGCGGCGGCAATGCCAGCCAGTGGCCGGTATGGGTCGGCTGGGCCGGCGCGGGGCTGGCCTTCCTGCTCGTCGGTGCCGGCCTGCACACCGTGCAAACCGCCGGCCTGGCGCTGGCCACCGACTTGGCGCCCGTGGAAGCGCAGCCGCGCGTGGTCGGCCTGATGTACGTGATGCTGCTGCTGGGCACGATCGCCAGCGCCTTGCTCTTCGGTGCCTTCCTGCAGGTCTTCAGCCCCGGCCGGCTGGTGCAGGTGATCCAGGCCGCGGCGGTGGTCACGCTGGTGCTGAACAGCATCGCGTTATGGAAGCAGGAGCCTCGCAATCCGGCACGTTACGGGCAAACCCAGGCACTGCAGCGCGCGCCGCAGTTCGCCCAGGCCTGGCGTGACTACATGGCGACAGCCGGTGCCCGACGCCGCCTGATGGCGATCGCGCTGGGCACGATCGCCTTCGGCATGCAGGACGTGCTGCTTGAGCCCTATGGCGGGCAGGTGCTGGGCATGGGGGTCGGCGACACCACCTGGCTGACGGCTACGCTGGCAGCCGGCGGGCTGATCGGTTTTGCGCTGGCCTCCAGCATCCTCGGTCGCGGTGCGGACGCTGCGCGGCTGGCCACCGTCGGCGCGTGGCTGGGCATGCCGGCTTTCGCCGCGGTGATGCTGGCCGCGTCGCTGCAGTCGGTGGGCCTGTTCGGCAGCGGCGTGCTGCTCATCGGCCTCGGCGCCGGGCTGTTCGGCCACGGCACGTTGACGCTGACGATGCAGTGCGCGCCGAAGGAGCAGGTCGGGCTGGCGCTGGGCGCCTGGGGCGCAGCGCAGGCCACCGCGGCCGGCGTGGCGGTGGCACTGGGCGGCATCCTGCGCGACATCGTGGCTGCGCTGGCCGAAGGGGGATGGTTCGGCGCGGCGCTGTCGGCGCCGGCCACCGGCTATGCTTTTGTCTATGCGATCGAGATCGTGCTGCTTGGCATCACCGTGTTTGTCATGGCGCGCCTCGCCGGCGATCGTGGCAAGGCCGAGGCCGGGCCTGCAGTGGCCGGCCCGCTGGCATCGGTCGTGATGCCGGCGGGCGTCAAGCAGGCCGACCGTGCCGGTTCGATTCAAACCTTCTGAGCAACCCTACCGACCTGGAGCGTACCGTGGAAGTCCACCATATCCTGTTCATCCTCTGGGGCATCGTCTTCGCGTTCTGGCTCGCGAAGCAGTTTTCCGACTACAACGAGCGCAATGACGACAAGTAGTCGGGTTCAGCGCGGCCGGCGCCGGCGCAGGCGCCAGCGCTGCACGGGCCCGGCCATCGCCGCGGTCATCAGCGTGGCGCAGATGGCCGCGTTCAGTGCCATCACCACCCCCATGCCGGTGCCGCTGATGCGGCTGCCGATGTCGTAGCCGTAGTACAGGCCGGCGAGCGCCGCGGCAGCTTGCAGGCTGCGCAGCAGCCAGGCTGGCGCGGGGCCGCGCTCAGTGTTCATCGCGCGATGCCTCGCTGGCCGGATCGCGTTGGGCTCTTTCGCGTTCGGCGCGTGTCTTCGCACGGTCGCGCTCCAGGGATCGGAGCTGCCACCAACCGAACGCCAGCACGCCGCCGAAGATCAGCACGACTTCGATCAGCACGATCGGCAGGTTCGAGCCCATCGTGACCGCCGTGCCGCTCAGCGCAAGGCACGGCCCTGCGACGCCTGGCGTTCGAACAGGCCGATGATGACGGCCATGCGCTCGTCGTAGTTGCGCCGCGGCGGTGCCGGCGGCGCGCTGGTCGCCGCGGCGTCCACCAGGTACTGCACCGCCGGCAACGCGGGCACGCCGCGCAGCGGCGACGGCAGACGCAGCGCCGCGGCGGTGGCGCGTGCCACCAGTGCGAGCTTGCGCCCACCCGACACCACGCTGCGCCGGTTGACCGCATCGAGCCCGTCGCGCTGAAGCTGGTGGCCGATCTCGGCATAGACCAGCCGCGCGGCCAGGATCGCGCTGCGGCAGTCGCGCGGCAGCTCGACGATGCCGTGCTCGGCGCGGGTGTACAGCGCGTCGGCCGCGTGCAGCAGGCGCCGGATCACCGTGGCCAGTGCCGCGTCGAAGACCGGTGCGCGCAGCCAGGCATCGGCGTCGATGCCGGCCTCGCGCAGCCAGGCG
>Ga0105103_10000315_pt1 | contig 27110 bp, 19 predicted proteins | sample PPLLaktember2015_2_FD_79107 | JGI IMG/M metagenome (GOLD analysis project Ga0105103, IMG submission 79107) | Freshwater sediment microbial communities from Prairie Pothole Lake near Jamestown, North Dakota, USA - PPLs Lake P7 Core (6) Depth... | ecosystem: Environmental > Aquatic > Freshwater >...
AAAGAAAAAAAATTCATTAAATATCATAAACAGAATGAGTCGGTAACTTCTTGAATACTAACGCGGTACGCGACGGCAAATAAAGTTTTAGCCAATTCGCCCCTGAAACACCTCCAATTCTTTGGGTATAATAACCTACTGAATGATCGATATTTCCAAAACCTCCATATTTTTTATCATCTGTATCTAAAAGCAATCTATATCTGCCTGGATGACATTGAATTCCATAATCAGTATATGAATTACCCGCATTAAAATTAAATACAAAAAGTAAATCGCCCCGAAAGAATGCCAATGTCTTATCGCCGTCATTATCCAAAACCTTTTGAACATGAAGGTCATTAAGGAAATTACTTTCATTGGATAAACCAATCATATCCCTGTCGAAATCAGCCAGCCAATGATAGCGAAGGTGCTGGTCGTCGACCAGATGCCATTGCCTTCGTGCATATTTATATGACCAATTATTGCCTTCACGCGGAAAATCGATCCATTCAGGATGCCCAAATTCATTGCCAATAAAATTTAAATACCCTCCACCTGAAGTACCAAAAGTTACCAGCCTGATAATTTTATGCAACGCCATACCTCTGTCAATTATCAGGTTTTGCGATTCCTTATTCATGTGAAAGTACATTTCTTTATCCATTAACCAGAAAATAATAGTTTTATCGCCAACCAATGCCTGGTCATGCGATTCTGTATAACATATTGTTTTTTCATGGTATCTCTTCCCGGACAATACATCAAATAATTCCGTCATATTCCAATTTTCATCGGCTTTATCTTTAACCAGCTTAATCCAATAATCAGGAATACCCATAGAAAGCCTGTAGTCGAAACCAATACCTCCCCTTGAAAAAGGCTCTGCTACTCCTGGAAGTCCGCTCATCTCTTCTGCTATAGAAATGGCATGCGGATTGGTTTGATGAATTACTTCATTGGCAAGTGTCAGATATATAATTGCATCACCATCCTGACCTCCGTCAAAATAGCGGTCGTAATGATTGAAATCCCTGCCCATGCCATGGTCGTAATATAGCATACTGGTAACCCCATCGAAACGGAACCCATCGAAACGGTATTCATCAAGCCAAAACCTGCAATTCGACAATAAGAAATGCATAACATGGTCTTTGCCATAATCAAAACATAACGAATCCCAAGATAAATGTTCTCTTCGAGGGCCTGAATGGAAATATAAACCAGGATCCCCATCAAAATTTCCCAGTCCTTCGAGTTCATTTTTCACAGCATGCGAATGAACAATGTCCATAATAACTGCTACTCCCATACTATGCGCCTCGTCAATCAGTTCTTTTAATTCTTCTGGTGTTCCAAAACGCGATGAAACGGCGAAATAATTAGAAACATGATACCCAAATGAACCATAATATGGGTGTTCCTGAATTGCCATTAGCTGAATGGTATTATAACCGGCATTTGCAATTCGCGGTAAAACATTTTTCCTGAATTCGCTAAAACTTCCAACCTTTTCCTCTTCAGTTGCCATACCCACATGCGCCTCGTAAATAATGGGTGAAGCATTTGGCTTAAAAGGGAATTGAGTTTGCCAGCTATAAGGTTTTGGCATCCATACCTGTGCATCAAAAATTTTTGAACGATCATCCTGAATACATCTTCTTGCATAGGATGGGAGACGAAATCCTTTTCCCCCATTCCAATAAATCAGAAGTTTATATTTTTGACCGTGTTTTATTTTTTCAATCGGTAGTTCAATCTCCCAATCTCCTTCATTCACTTTGTTCAAACGATAAGATTCATCTTCTTCCCAGTTATTAAATTCACCTACCAGGTAAATATTTGTTGCATTCGGCGCATACTCCCTAAATACCCAATTATTCGAAGCCTGATGCATTCCATAATATAAATACCCAACTGCAAAATCTTTTAAACTTCCGCTTGAATAAGAAAAATGTTTAATCTTATTTATAGCAGCTTCATTTCGAAGCCATATAATTTCAGTGTATGGTTCTAACCAGGGATCTTCCTGTACAATAATTGGTTTTTCCATGAGGGCCCAGTTTATCAAATAATCTAAAGATACTTATAAATTATTAATATTTTTGCCAGCTGTTTACATATTTAAATTGAATATACTCCCAGACATATCAAACCATAGGCTGCAAAAACCTGTTGCCACAATCGGAATTTTTGACGGCGTGCATATTGCCCATAAAGCTATTATCAACCGATTGCTTGAAGTTTCAAAACTAATCAATGGCGAATCGCTTATAGTGACATTATGGCCCCATCCACGAATTTTACTTCAAGGGGGTGAACCACTTAAATTAATTACCACCCTCGGGGAGAAGATTGAATTATTAAATTCCACTGGCGTTGAAAACCTATTAGTCCTTGATTTTAACAAAGAAATGTCGGAAACTGGTTTTGAAGACTTTGTTAAAAATATTTTAGTCGAGAAACTCTCTGTTCAACATTTAGTGGTAGGTTTCAATCATCATTTTGGCAGAAACAGAGAAGGCAACTTCGAAAAATTGCAAACACTATCGGCCCGATATGGTTTTGGATTAGAACAAATGGGCCCTGTTTATTTTGATAATGAAAAAATCAGCTCTTCATTAATCAGAAAATTAATTTCTAATGGTGAAGTGAAAAAAGCCCATAACTGCATGGGACATTTATTTAGCATTGAGGGCCAGGTTGTTGATGGCGATAAAATTGGAAGAAAGATTGGTTTCCCTACAGCCAATTTACATATTAACGACAATAATAAATTATTTCCAGGCAATGGTGTATATGCTGTAATTGTTGAAATTGAAAAAGACATAAAAAGAATGGGTATGATGAATATTGGTTATCGCCCCACATTAAACAAGCATAATGGTGATAAAACGCTTGAAGTACACATTTTAAATTTTGAAGGTAATCTATATAATAAAACCTTAAAAATCAGTTTTATAGATAAACTTCGGGAAGAAAAAAAATTCAACTCCATAGATGATTTGAAAATACAGCTGGAAAAAGACCGTAATATTTGCATTCAAATTTTATCGGAGGTAAAAATAAATTAACTTTGACCCCTTATTTAATAGAAGCATTTATTTAACTGTCATGTTTAAAATATATCCTGACAAGGAATAAATTCTTAATTGGTTTCTCGTAAAAAAAAGAAATATTATAACAGCCATCATAACATTAAACTTTTATAAAAACATGAAAGAAGTTTTGACAGAATCGTTGACATACAAGGTAAAAGACATATCGCTTGCCGATTTTGGTAGAAAAGAAATTGAAATAGCGGAAAGAGAAATGCCCGGATTAATGGCAATTCGTAAGAAATATGCCGGACAGCAACCATTAAAAGGAGCGCGAATTACTGGTTCACTTCATATGACCATTCAGACTGCAGTTCTTATTGAAACACTTCATGCACTGGGTGCAGAAGTTCGTTGGGCAAGCTGTAATATATTCTCCACTCAGGACCATGCAGCAGCAGCTATAGCAGCAGCCGGAATCCCTGTTTTTGCATGGAAAGGCGAAACCCTTGAAGAGTACTGGTGGTGTACCGAGCAAGCATTAACATTCCCCAACGAAAAAGGCCCAAACCTGATAGTTGACGATGGTGGTGACGCAACATTGTTTATACACCTTGGATATAAAGCTGAGAACGAGGCTAAAGTTCTTGACAAGCAACCTGGTAACCATGAAGAAAAGGTTATTTTAGATCTTTTGAAAGACATACTTTCCAGAGACCCTCAAAAATGGCACAGAACAGTATCAGAACTCAAAGGAGTATCTGAAGAAACAACAACAGGGGTACATCGTCTTTATCAAATGCTTGAAAAAGGTGAGCTTTTATTCCCTGCAATTAATGTTAACGATTCAGTTACCAAATCGAAATTCGACAATCTTTATGGTTGCCGCGAATCGCTTGCCGATGGTATTAAACGTGCCACTGATGTGATGATTGCTGGTAAGATAGTTGTAGTATTAGGTTATGGCGATGTTGGTAAAGGTTGTGCCAGATCAATGCGCTCATATGGTGCAAGGGTAATTATAACTGAAATAGACCCTATCTGTGCCCTTCAGGCCTCAATGGAAGGTTTTGAAGTTGCCCCTATCGAAAATGCACTTTCAGAAGGAAATATTTATGTTACTACAACCGGAAACATGGATGTTATAACGATTGACCACCTTTCAAAAATGAAAGACCAGGCTATTGTTTGTAATATCGGCCATTTTGATAACGAAATACAAGTTGACAAGCTAAATAAATACCCTGGTATTAAGAAGATCAATATTAAACCACAGGTCGATAAATATGTTTTTTCCGATGGAAAAGCAATTTTCTTACTTGCCGAAGGCCGTTTGGTCAACCTTGGATGCGCAACTGGTCATCCTTCTTTTGTGATGAGCAACTCTTTTACAAATCAAACATTGGCCCAACTTGACTTATGGACTAATAATTATAAAATAGATGTTTACAGGTTGTCAAAACAACTTGATGAAGAAGTTGCAAGATTACACCTTGAACAACTTGGGGTAAAACTCACAAAACTTACTAAAGAACAGGCCGATTATATTGGCGTACCCATTGAAGGGCCTTATAAACCTGAGCATTATAGATATTAATTTCTTATTGTCAGGTCACCAGTATTCTGGTTATAATAAGCATTATATTCATGCATTGGATATACTGCCGGACCAGCAATAGTTGGCATGCCATAACTGGGAAATACATATCGCGATTTACATTTTGGGCAAACAGCAATACCTGAAATTTCAGATAACTCAACTGCATTGATTTCAGGAAGGTCATATGGGCATGTAGCATCGAATGCATAGAATTCGCCACCTCCAGCATTATATATAATTACACCATTATTGCCATAACCGAGTGACGAGTATCCCAAATCGTAATAACTAATTACCTGGGAGTTTCCTTGTGCTTGTAGCATAATAAAAGCCGGGTCAGTATAAATATTGATTGTAAAACTTACCGGTACAAATGGAAATTCATGCTCTTTATCTCTCTTACATGCTGAGGTAATTAATAAAATTATAAAAAGTACAGTAAAGGGAAAAAATAATTTTGAAACTTTCATTTTAATGTAATTGTTTAATTTTCAATTGAAACCCACATGTTTTAAAAAATATTGTAATTTTGTCAGCATAATACATCAATATCAACCGGGAAATTATTTGACAAATATATGTTGAAATAACGTATACGGTTATCAGTTATTCTAATTATTGGTTTAATTTAGATTAATAATATTTTAATTATGCTTATACTTTCTGAAAATGGTTATGTTGATATTCTGTTATATGTTTTAATAATGGTAGGAGGGCTTATTGCCAATGCTTACCGAAATTATGCCAAACGGAAAGAAATGGAGCAGAAGCCACAGAGTCAGTCATTCCCCGATGAACAACACCCAGGATTCCCTGATGTTCTTTTTGAGCCTGTATACCAATATGACGGACCCGAGCCTGAAGATGAACCTGAAAAAGAAGAATATCTAGATGTATTGGATACTAATCAATCAGCAATTGATATCATAGTTGAAGAACCAATTCCGGTAAAGTCATATTTAGAAGGTGAATCTGCATTTAAGGATACGCAATCAACTTTTATTTCAGACGATATCACTATTGTTTCTGAAATAGACGACGAGGACCTGACAACTTCAAAATTTTTTGAGATCCCGGAAGAAACACCTAAACCAGCAATTGAATTTGATCTCACTAAAGCAGTTATTTACAGCGAAATCCTTAATCCTAAATATTTTTAGCCATTCTCAAAGAACTGTTTATGTGCCAAAAACTATTGATTAATTATTAAAAAAATTTATAAATTTGTTTTAAGAAGAGTTCCGATATGCGCGGAATTCTTTTTTGTTTTATACTCAGCAAAAAAATAGTGGAGGAATTAAGATGTCAAGAATTTTATATGTTACAGAAGAAGGTTTAAAAAAAATCAAAGACGAGCTTGATCATCTCATGAATATAGAGAGGCCTGAAATCTCAAAGCTTATTGCTGAAGCTCGCGACAAAGGCGATCTTTCAGAGAATGCTGAATATGATGCAGCTAAAGAAGCTCAGGGAATGCTCGAATTGAAAATAACAAGGTTGAAAGAAACACTTGCCAATTCACGATTACTTGACGAATCAATGATTGATATATCAAAAGTACAGATATTGAACAAAGTAAAGATCCGGAATAAAAAAAATAATTCAATGATGGAATATACCATCGTATCTGAAAGTGAAGCCGACTTCAAAGCTGGTAAAATATCAGTAAATACTCCTATTGCCAAAGGATTGTTAGGCAAAAAAGTAGGAGATATGGTTGAAATTACTGTCCCGTCGGGCACTATACCTTTTGAAATTGTTGAAATATCAAGATAAATAAAAATGGCAAGTATATTTACAAAAATAGTAAATGGAGAAATACCCTGCCACAAAGTTGCCGAGGATGAACATTTCCTTGCATTTTTGGACATAAATCCACTTGCAAAAGGTCATACATTAGTTATACCTAAGAAAGAGGTTGATTATATTTTCGACCTTGATGATGAAACCCTGTCGTCAATGACTTTATTTGCCAAGAAAGTAGCTAAAGCAATTGGCAAATCGGTTAAATGTAACCGGGTAGGTATTGCTGTTATAGGTTTGGAAGTGCCCCATGCACATATTCACCTTGTACCTATTAATGGTATTCACGACCTAAATTTTGCCAATCCCAAACTCTCCTTTACCAAAGATGAATTTATGGACACAGCTAAGTCTATTGCATCAAACCTGTAAATAAATCAGTATAAATCCCCTTTAGAATATTCCTATTTCACGCAAGCACTAATAGATCGTTCATAATTAAAGTTTTATTATTCACCGGGAGACTAGCCTGATAGAGAATGAGTCAGTCGCCCGGTGAATAATCCGTTAATTAAAGACCTACCTACTAATTATCATCCAACAATTTTTCAAGAGCTTCATCAATTATTACATAATTTGATGTTGAAACATCCATAGCAGTAAATAACCCCATCACAAACCTGCCATCACTGGAAACAATATTGCCCTTGGCATTAGCAGGAGTAACACTAAATAAAAACCCTGCATTATTCTGGTTTACCATTTGTATATAAAAATCGTATGCGTTTTGTGAAATTGAATTTTGTCGGACATAAACTGTGTCATGCAAATTAAGCTTTCTTTCATCTTCTTTATTGGGATCATAAAAATCGACAAATATTTCAATATCACTTACATAATTCCCATTAACCCATTCATCCTTAGTGAAGGCCATATTTTCAGTTTTATAAAGAAAAGTATCATTTACATAAACATCCCATTTATATATATTCCCAAGGCCGGGAGGATCCTGGGCAAATAATGCCACAGCCATGAATTTTATTTGTCCTACGTCAAAAGTTCTCACATTAATTGAATCCACGGGTGCAACTGCAGCTAAATAATCTTTTGCAACAAGTGTATCGCCCTCCGTCGTAATAGTCAAAGTGTATTCGCGGCCAGTAACACCAAAGTAGTCAATATTGGCAGGTACTTTATAATAACCTTTCTTAATACTATCCTCAACAAGCCAAATTGAGTTTGAAGGTTGGGCATCATCTGAAATTATAACTTTGGCCCCACTAACCCCCGGAAGATCTTCTTCAGAATCAACCGGGATAGCTCTTGTTATATAAACATAGGGTTCATCAATAGTTGTAATAATAGCCTCAACCGAATATAAATTATATTCGTTATCATCAAGGTTAACATCAATGACATCTTCACATGAAGTAAGCCCTATTCCAATAATAGCAATTAATAAAAAATATATTTTCATTTTAATGGTCATTTTAAAGTTAAAAATTGAAATTATAAGTAACTGAAGGTATCATAAACCCGACTATTGATAGGCGAACTGCGTCAGTTGCATTAGGATTGTCCTCATTTTCTTTGAATGTCACAGAATAAGCATTTCTACGACAATAAACATTATATATTGATATGTTCAATGATTGTTTAAATTTCTTTAAGTCATTCTTTTTAAAATCATAGTTAAATGATAAATCAAGCCTGTGATAATCAGGAATACGGTAACCATTTCTTTCAGGATAGTATAAATTAGTATTTCCCTGGAATTTTGCTTTTGCAGCCGGGTATGTAGTGGCATTTCCGGTTGCATATACCCAATTGGTTGAGACAGTCCAGTTTTTAGAAAGTTGATAGCTTAAAACCAACGAAATATCATGTGTCCTGTCATAACTCGAAGGATATTCTTTATCGTTATTTATACCGGGTACTTTTTTCATTGTTCGGGCAAGTGTATAACTTAACCAACCTGTAAATCTTCCCTGTTGCTTTTTTGCCAGCATTTCCAATCCATATGAATAACCATTACCTCTAAGTAGTTCGGTTTCGATATTTTCATTTAAATAGAGTTCCGCTCCGTCCTTATAATCTATTACATTCTGCATATCTTTATAATACGCTTCTATGGAAGTTTCGATAACATTATTATTGAAATTCCTGAAATATCCGATAGCATATTGATCTGCAATTAATGGTTTGATATATTTGTTACTTGGCAGCCAAATATCAATAGGGGTTGGTGAATTAGTATTTGAAATTAAGTGAACGTTTTGCACCATTCTGTTATATGAAGCTTTAATTGAACTGTTCTCTCCTACAGATAACTTAATTCCAATACGTGGTTCAAAATTCCCGTAATAAGGACCAATTAGCTCACCTTGTTCATATGATTTAACACCTATTAAATCGTCCTTTACTGGTTTTTCAGGATTGCGGTATTCTCTAAGTTTTCCTTTGCCCATTTGCTGGAACATAGAATAACGCAAACCATATTTTAATGTCAAATAATCCCCGATCTTTTGTTCATTTGAAATATAAATTGAATTCTCAATAGCATTATAATTAGTAAGATGTATATTGTTGAAACTGGATACTCCGGTAGTATCTAACTTCCCAGGTTCAAAGTGATGATAAATGGCATTTATTCCGATATTAATCTTATTTTGTGGATTAAGAAACCAGGTTATATCCTCTTTAAAATTATAATCTCTGATCATTGAGGTCCATTTGAAAGGATTTGCATCGTCACTGAGGGTCCCCAGGTTATAATTATATTTCGAATAAATTAATGATGTATTAGCGAATAGTTTGTCCCCAAATATATGCGACCATCGCAGAGTACCAGTAACATTACCCCAACGCATATAAAATGCATCGCCCATCGAAAAATAATCATCACCTGTATAGGCCGAAACATATAAACGGTCTTTTTCTCCTAATTGTACATTGGTTTTCCCATTTAAATCATAGAAATAAAGCTTATTATCCTGTAATTCTTCAATTCCCACCATCTTGCCTAAAACATCAGCATAAGTTCGTCGCCCTGATAAAATATAACTCCATTTATCTTTAATAATTGGCCCTTCCAAAGTAAGCCGGCTTGAGATACTCCCTATTCCACCCTGTGAATGAAACCCTTGTGTGTTACCGTCTTTCATCCGAATATCAATAACCGAAGAAGCTTTTCCTCCGTATTCAGCAGGAATACCTCCTTTATAAACTTGTAAATCTTTTATGGCATCGGAGTTAAAAACTGAGAAAAAACCTAACAGGTGGGATGCATTATAAACAGGCGACTCATCGAGCATCATAAGGTTTTCATCGGGACCCCCGCCCCTTACGTAAAGTGCCGAACTGCCTTCGCCTCCATTTTGTATGCCAGGTAAAAGTTCAATGCTCTTTATAATGTCAACTTCTCCCATAAAGGATGGTAACTTCTGTATCATTTTAACAGGAAGCTTTTCCATGCTCATTTCAATACTTTCGACATTGCGGTTTTTCTTTTCACCTTCTACAACTACTTCATTAATTTCCTGGACCTCAACATCCATCATTACATTTAAATGTTGGCTTTTGGAAAAATCAATAGTTTGTGTTTGAGATTGGAAGCCCATATATGAGAACACTACATTATATTTCCCTTTAGGGACAGATAAAGAATAAAATCCATAAGAATTAGTTACTACACCTGTTTTTAATTCCTGAATATAGGCTGTTGCCCCAATAAGGCCTTCTCCGTTTGATTTGTCTTTCATATAACCGCTGAGGGCATACTTCTGCGCAGACATTGGGATGGCAGAAATAAATAAAAGAATAATTAAATTATTAAGATGTTTCATTTTGTTCGACGATAATTTCACTGTTTAATAGTTCTTCGTTTAATTTATGTTTAATGACCATTAAAGATTGTTTTGGTTGCACGAATTGTTTTATTTTTTCATTCAACAATTTTTTCAATCAATAAAACAAAAATAGCAATCTAATGCCCTATGAAGGAAAGGCAAATCTGCCAATAGCATGAATTTATCGGTAAACAGAAACTAATGGAAGGTAATTATAATGCTAGTGTTATGTTTAGCCTAAATTGGCGCATTGGCAATCACCCCCTGACTGATTAGCTTAAGCCATAGCGTAGTCAGGGGGTGATTATGGCTTAGGTTTTGTTTATTCATAATTAACATGTCACCAGTAGATCGCTCATTAATTAAAGTTTATACACCGGGTGACTAGTCTGACATAGAATGAGTGCGTCACCCGGTGAATAATCCGCTAATTAAGGACCTACTTACCAGGTGAAGTTTTTATAGATCGGTAATAAAAACCTTGTACCCATATGGTGCTAATTTTATAGTTTTGTCAATTTTAGCGTCTTCATCAGCAAAATAATCTATAAAGTCGCCCTCAAATGCTTTATCTTCATTTACTTTATATTCAGCTTTTTTATTAGTCAGGTTTACTATTACAACTGCATGTTGGTCATCATTGACCCTTTCAAAAGCAAAAACCTTTTTTGAACTTTTTCCCGATAATACATTCATATTCCCGCCTGTAGCGCCATTTTCAAATACACTATTACCTTTTTTCAACTCAATAAACCGGTAATAAATATCTTCCCATTTGTTTTCATTCCATAAAATAGTATCCTTATCGAAAAATCTAAGCCTTTTTTGCAGCCCTGTTTCTTGTCCGGAATATATTAATGGCATGCCAGGTACTGTGAACGCTAATAAAGTAAAAGCTTCGGCTGCTTCACCAAACCTTTCAAATTCAGATCCGTTCCAGGAGTTTTCGTCATGGTTCGAAGTAAAATTCATCCTATATATTGCCGGATCATAAATACTATCCTGTTGTTTGAAATACTTTCTTAAATCGCGGACGTCCATTGTCCCTTGCGCAATGTAATTCATTATATGGTGTAGCTCCCATGAATAATTCATATCAAAAGCTTTTTCTACAAGGCAGTTTTCATGTTCATCTTCAGCAAGCATAAATACAGGCTTTATTTCATCGAGTACTTTACGGGTGCTATCCCAGAAACTACATGGCACCATACCGGCAACATCGCACCGAAATCCATCAACATCATATTCCTCAACCCAATATTTCATAACTTTGGTCATATAATTGCGCAACTCTTGTTTTTCATAATTTAACTGTGCCACATCAGTCCAATCGAAAGGCGAAATAATTTTTCCCAAGGAATCTTTTTTATACCAATCGGGATGTTCTTTTATTAAAAGATTGTCATATGCTGTATGATTTGCAACCCAGTCAATAATAACATACATATCCATTGCATGGGCTTCCCTGATAAGGTCTATCAAGTCCTCCTTAGTTCCAAACTCAGGATTAACAGCGTAGTAATCTTTTATAGAATAGTAACTTCCTAACTTTCCTTTTCTGTTTTTTTCTCCGATTGGATGAATGGGCATCAGCCAAAGTATATCAACGCCCAGATCTTTTAACCTCGAAATATGCTCAGTAAATGCTTTCAAAGTGCCTTCGGGGGTATATTGCCTTATATTTACTTCGTAAATAACTGCATTTTCTGTCCAATCGGGATGTTCAACTGTTGTGTTAATGACTTTCCCATTTGCCGGGCTGTCTTCGGTATTTGTAATATAACGGCATGAACAGATGGAAATAAATAAAACTGTTATAAAAGCAAGTTGAATTAAACCTTTCATCATTTATTATTTTAATGTTACAATTTCAAAACTATATGGTTTCATTTTAATTGCCAGTTGACCCGATTGTATCGAAAATGATTGGCCAAATACAGATGATGCTAACTGTGCATTAATTCCGGGGAATTGAACCTCTATTTTTTCAAATTTATTCCCTTTATTAAAAAATACCAAGACGGATTGGTTAAAATATGTGCGAATAAAGGCCAGGGTATTGTCAGTGACTTCCAAAAACTGAATATCGCCATAAATTAATTCCATTGAAGATGACCTGAGCTTATTGAGCTTTGTAACCAAATCTTTGATTTCATTTTCTTTATCAGTTAACCCGTTGAATTTCATCATACGTCGGTTATCGGGGTCGTTGGCTCCTGGCATTCCAATTTCATCGCCATAATAAATAACAGGTATTCCCGGAATAGTGAGATTAAAAGCATGCAATAATTTAAGTTTTTCATATCCTACCGGATTACCAACGCTAATGTTACGCATCCACCCGGCAAGTTTGGTGTCTTCACTAAATTTCAGATCGCCGCCGGCATATGAAATAAACCGGGGACGGTCCTGGTTGCCCGTAATATATCCCATCAGGTTATGATAGCCATAATATCGTAAACTTTCGTCCAGGGAATTTTTCAATCGTTCAAATGATTCATTTTCGATTGCAAACGTAGCAACAGCATCATCATATACATTAAAATCGAACTGTGCATCGAGCATTCCTGTACTGATATAGCTGCCAATTAATTCGCGACTACCGTATGTTTCTCCAATCTGGTAAACCATAGGTGAACAAGAAGTTGTGTTTTTTAGTTTTTGTGTTAAGGTACGCCAAAACAGTTCATCGACATGCTTTGTAGCATCGTGCCTGAAGCCATCGATACCATATCTTGTTACCCAATATATAGCCGTATCGGTCATTGGTCCTATAATTTCGGGACGCCTGGTATCGAGCGTAGGAAGAAAATTGTCGAACCATGTAGTTAACCGGTATTCATCCCATCGTTCAGTATTTAATGACCCATCGGGGAGGTGTAAATTTGTTACCCAATCAGGATGTTGACGATAAACAGGGTTAAGCTCATGAATATGATGGGCAACATAATCGAGTAGCACATTCATATCTGCTTTATGAGCAGTATCTATTAATTCATTAAACTCAACATCGTTTCCAAAACGAAAGTCAATTCTAATAGAAGAAATAGGCCAATATCCGTGATATCCTGAAAAGCGGGTGCGAGGCTTTTTTATTTGTCCATACGAGGTCATCGGGTTTTGCGTAATAGGCGATAACCACAGAGTATTTACCCCTAAACCTGCAAAATAACCATCAGTTATTTTCTGGGTTACACCAACCAGGTCCCCACCGAAAAAATTAACCTTCGGTAGTACCAAGGGGTCATTAAGTGGCTTATCATTCGTTTTCCTTCCATTATTAAAACGGTCGACCATCATGAAATAAATAATCATTGTTTGCCGATCAAAACGTGTAAGCAAAGAAGCATCTGTAATAACCTTCCCATATTCAAGAGGAATAAGGATATCATTAGAAATTCCTTCACTATTATAGCCAACGGCGCGAATATAAGAACGTTTAATTTTCCTCGCTGTCAAAGGAACTTTAACCAGGACCTCATCTCCCATTATTTTTATTCCTGCCTGTTCATTTTGCCAAAAAGCATAAATAGAGTCAAGGCGAGAAACCCCGGATAATTTAATTTCATAATTATTGAAGCTGATTGTGCGAATGAATGGTAAATCTTCCTGTTTATATTTTCCGACTTTTAACACCGAATTATAACCTCCGATATTATTACTGATAGATTCCTTGATTAAAGGATCTATCATTTCTTTCCCATCAACAACCAGAAGATATTGATATTCGCCAGGTGAAAGCTCAAAATGTTCCTTCCAGGTTTTACCTTCCTTTTTCATTTTTGATGAAAGGATATTCCAGGCATTTAAACTTCCCCTGATTTTAACAGTCTTTACACGCTTTCCTTTTGGGTCGAATTGAATAACAACCTTTTCTTTGCGTATGTTTTTAACCAATACCGAATATGTCTTCCTTCCGATTGAAAAGCTGATTAATGATAAAAAAGGAAGCTCTTTGCTTTTGATTAATCGATAACTCATGCTATCCGGACCTTTTAGGGAGTTGATCCCAACAGGATATTGTATTGATTTTATAAGGCCCGGATCGGTAAAATAATCATACAAATTCAGATTAATTGTATCGGAATGAAAAACTATTGGGGTTGCTAATCCACAAATAGGTCCGCTGTTCTGGTTGTTTTTCCCGATATTGCATGAGAATGTGATCATTATACAAACCCCGCATATGAGACTCAGGATAAAATTTTCAAATATTTTTAATAGCCGTTTTTTTGTTTTCATTTCAAATATTTATAAATATTGTCCTTTTTTTATCTCTGTGAAATTTCTTTTTATCTCCAAACTTTCACTGTCTAATAATTAAACTTCAATTATTTTTTGTTTTTTACCCCAACCCCTTAAAAAGGGGCTATAACAATAATCGCTAAGTAGTTAGCCCTCCTTTTTAAGAGCCTGTTCCGATTTATCGGAAAGGGTAGGGAGGTAAAAACTTTAACTAAAAGCCATATTTTTATTATTTCATAAGTCCAAGAATCAAAGGCGATTCAGCTGGAACAATAATCTTATTTAGATCGGTTACTATTTTATTTGTTATTATATTCTTAGCCATTGTATATGAGCTTAATACTTCAGAAAAACGATCGGTAGATACCTCAACTTCCTTACTGTTTTTATTCAAAACTACCATTACGGTTTCAGCTTCATTATATCGAAAATAAACGTATATGCCGTTTTCAGGAATAAAATGTTTGAATTTCCCGGTATGTACTGCTGTTGAAGTTTTTCTCCATTTCAGGAGTTGTTTCATAAAATCCTGTGCTTCTTTTTGCTGAGTATTTAATCCAATACCATTAAAAACACTGGCAGTATCAGATTCCCATCCTCCGGGAAGATCCTGCCTTATAAATCCATGTCCGTCAGATTCATTACCGGTCATTAGTATTTCAGTTCCGTAATAAATCTGAGGAATTCCTCTTGTTGTAAGAATATATGAAATACCTATTTTAAAGTTATTAAAATCCTGATTAATATCAGTATAAAAACGTGTTAAATCATGATTATCGGGAAAAACCAATAAATTTTGCGGATTGGGATAAAGATAATCCTGTGAAAGGGTATAATATAATCTCGACAAACCTTCAACCCATCCGTCCTTTTCATTTAGTGCATCTTTAAGGGCATAATAAGTCGGAAAATCAGTAACTGAAGGCAATTGAGAATTGAACCCATCGTAGTTGGCCCCGTCCATTTGCCAGTATGCAGTATGTGAAGGTTCACGCAACCAGCATTCGCCAACAATATTGAAACCGGGATATAGTTTCATTATAGTATCTGTCCAGACAGCCATAGCTATTTTATCGGGATAAGGATAGGTGTCCATACGTATACCGTCAATTCCTGCATATTCGATCCACCAAATACTATTTTGAAGCAAATACCTGTAAACAAATGGATTTTTCTGGTTCAGGTCAGCCATTGTATTATCAAACCATCCGTTGGCCATTTTGGCCTTATCAAATTCAGAAGCATAGGGATCAATATTAACCTCGCCCCTGAAGTTCGACCTGGTAAACTCAGCATGTTGGTTTATCCAATCGCGCATTGGCAAGTCCTTAATAAAATAACATCCTGTGCCGCAATGATTAAAAACCATGTCCATAATTACTTTTAGGCCTTTACCATGAGACGAGTCGACCATTCTTTTATAATCGAGGTTTGAACCGAAACGAGGATCGGTTTTGTAAAAATCGGTAATTGCATAGCCATGATATGAATATGCTGGCATATTATTTTCGAGCAGAGGGTTGGCCCAAAGGCAGGTAAAACCCATATCTTTAATATAATCAAGATGGTTAATAATCCCTTTAATATCGCCCCCATGACGCCCATTAGGATTTAACCTGTCGGCCTTTTCGAGCATGCCTTTTATATTATCGTTTTCAGGAGAGCCATTTGAGAAACGATCGGGCATCAGAAGATAAATTACATCACTACTGTTGAACCCTATATATCGATTATTGCTTTTTTCACGAAGTTTAAGTTCAAATGGAAAAGTTCCTTTTTTTTTACCCTTTGTATTCTCCCATCTTATACTGTATTTGCCTGCTTTAGCATCAGAGCTTATGCTAATATCGACAAATAAATAATTTGGGTTTTCGACTTCATGGATTTTTTTAATTAAAATATCTTTTGTATCGAATGATATATTGACATTTGCAAGGTTTTTGCCATATACCATTAATTGTACTTCGCTGAATTCCATATCAACCCACCACGAAGGGGGATCGATACGGTCAATTGATGGTTTTTCCTGGCCATATAAAGTATAAAAACCGCTTAATAAAAGAAATACTAAATATAAGAATGAAAAACTGTATCTCATAATAATTTATATCATGTTAGCGAAAGCAAAAAAAGCCCGGCATTTGCCGGGCGTAATATTATTAAAGCCTAATAATCAAGGTTTTGCTGCAATAATCCTCCCATAACATCAATCGCATTTTGTGGTATTGGCATCAGTATTGCCCTTGAAGGAGATGTAAAATCTTTGTTCGTTTTAGGAAGCAAAAAAGTACCAAACCTAATCTGATCCTGGCGACGATGTCCTTCCCAATATAATTCAGCACCTCTTTCATTCAGAATTTTTGTAAGTATTTCGTCCGTTGAGCTTGCAGTTATTAATGGGGCATTTCGTTTTGTTCGTATCTCATTAATAATAGTTAAAGCCCCGGCAATATCATTATTAGCCCTTACCAAACACTCTGCTTTCATTAAAAGAGCATCAGCAAATCGCCAGATTATAAAATCATTAGCTGTTCTTTGCACATTAATTGGAACAACCCTTGGTGCATATTTTACTACCCTTACCCCTTGATTTTCAGCAGCTCCTTCCAACGGACATTCAAACGTATAATTAAGATATTCTCCTTTGTTTCTGGTAAAGAGTGAATCCCCTTCAATATTATACTGCTGTCCGTATATAAATCCCAAATTTATTGCCAGCGTACTGAGTGTTGATTCATCTTTCCAACGAATATCAGTTGCAGTATCTGAACTACTTACAAAAGATTGTTGTAGAAATTGTTCAGGCACCATACACCCATTCCAAAATGTAGCACTTGGATAGTTACCACTTAGTGTTTGGTTATAGTGTAAAGTAGGGGTAATCCAAACCACACGGTTATCTAAACCATAATTATCACCATCATCAAATACGGAAACAAAAATGGCTTCATCATCAGCTTTTTTATAATTCTTAAAGTTTTCAACACCAAACATATTAAAATAATTATTGGCCAAACTATAATGTCCGGTATTTATTAGCTCATCAAGATAAATAAGGCACGAGTCATATCCAGAAACTCCGGTATAGACCTCTTTATTTAGATAAAGCTTAGCGAGAAGCATTAAAGCAGCATCTCGATTTGGCAGTCCATAATCAGCTTCTTCCCTGGTTGTAATTTTTGGAAGTAATTCTTTAGCAATTGTAATAAGACGATAAAATGCAGTTTCGCCCTTTAAAACAGTAGGAGGTTGACTGTAATCGCTATTAAACGGGTCCCTTGTAAAGTATACCCTATAAAGATCATATAAACAATACTCGTAGAATGACCGTAAAAAAATAACCTGTCCCCTGCTGCCTATCAACTTTTTCGAATCAGTCGGACTTTCAGCTGCAAGGCTTGCAATTGATGTATTCGCTGCAGAAAGTGCTGTGTTAAGTGTATTCCATGCTGCTATCACATCTCTGTGTGTAGGATTCCAATTATGTAAATAATTATCTTGCCACAAATTACCATCTAACCAATCAGTCCCCCGGGTTGGAAAACATAGTTCATCTGAAGTTGCTTCCTGCATTCCCCAGTAGTTTTCACGGAGCCATAAACCTCGAAGCTGAGCAAGTGGAGGAGCCATAAGGTTAATTGATAGGTTCGTATCTTGCGATAAAATGTCAGGGGTAAATTCGTCTTTTATTTCTTCATCAAGACTACATGAATTGATTGCGACTAAACCAATCAATATCATGATTATATATAAATTATATTTTTTGCTCATAATGTATAATTTTAAAATGTTACACTTAGACCGGCAAGGAAAGTCCTTGCTTTTGGATAGTTGGTAATATCTAAACCAAAAGATTTAATATTATTTTCATCTGAACTACTGTTTACATCAGGGTCAAATCCTTTATATTTTGTAACTAACAAAAGATTAGAACCTGAAACATATATCCTGAAACGATTTATCCATTTAGTATCTTTAGGACTAAAAGTATACCCTAATGTAACATTGCTTAGACGAACATAAGAACCGTTTTCGATATATCGATTGGAAACTTTTGGTGTATTTGTAAAAGAAACATCATCCTCAACAAAATATGACAGCGCATTTTGAGATTGGCTGAAATTCGATTTATCCAATAATAATGCAGTATTATTAAATATTTTATTCCCATGTACACCTTCAATGAAAAAACTAAAATCAAAGTCTTTGTATGTAAATGAGTTATTTACACTCCAGGTGAATTTGGGTTGAGGATTTCCATTATATACAAGAGTATCCTTTTTACCATCAGGACCCTTTCTATAAACAATCTTATTTCTTGCATCCAATGAATCAACTTCTAAAACATAAAATACATTCATCGGTTCATCGCTTGTTATTATTTGTATACGTTGCCCTGTCATCCCTTGTCCTTTTGCATTACCAGTTTGATACATTTTAACAGGTAAGTCTTTCACAACATTGTTAGCAAAAGTTCCATTAACTGTAATATTCCATGAAAAGTTTTTTCTATCAAAAGGAACACCAGATAAACTTATTTCAGTTCCCTTATTAATAATTTTGCAATCTGAAATATTTTTGGTTACATATTCAGAAGGTGATAAAGGCAGTGTAGGAAGGGGAAGCAAAACATCTGTTGTTGTTTTTTTATACCAATCAATAGATCCTGACAAACGCCCTTTTAATATTCCAAAGTCCATCCCAATATTTATTGATGTAGTAGTTTCCCATGTAACATTAGGGTTTGCAGTTCTGGATAATTTAAAACCTCCAACAGGGGCTTCCTTTATTATTGCTTTACTGCCATCATCGAGAGAAAATAAAGGTTGTGAATTTTTCGGATCAATCTCAGAATTACCTGTTTGCCCCCAACCAGCACGTAATTTCAAATTGCTAAATATATTTAAGTTTGAAATGAAATTCTCTTGCGATAATCTCCATGCCGCTGCAAAGGATGGAAAATATCCATATTTATTATTTTTACCAAATTTCGATGAACCATCGGTACGCATTGTTGCAGTTAATAAGTATTTTTCGAGTAAATTATAATTTATCCTACCAAAGAATGACTGCATTTTAATGTTTGGATTTGCATATGATGAGATCGAAGTGTAATCATTAATCCCTTTCCCTATATTATTTGTATAGAGCACCCCATCAGTAACGTATCCACCTCCGGTTGTTTCTGAACCCCTTTCAATAAATTCCTGATATGAATATCCGGCAAGAAGCGTAATAGAATGAACACCAATCGTTTTATTATAATTCAAGGTATGCTCTATAATGTAATTATATAGTTCTTTATTATTAATTTGTCCGCTTCCTAAAGTTGCCCCCATATAATCCAATTTTTGGCTCTGGTTTATGAATCGGTTAGCATTGGCATAATCCATGCCTAAATTGATCTTATAGTTCAGTCCCTTAATTATTTGTACAGTTGTTGAAAGATTTCCGATAATCCTGGATGTTTTGGTTTCATCATCGGTATATTCAAGCATAGCAATAGGATTCCTTTCTGAGCCAGAACCAGTCTGGAATGGAGTCCCATCAGAATTGTAAACCGGCCAGGTAGGATTTGCTTTTAAAGCATTCAGCAACAAATCACCTTCATAACCATTGGCACCAACAGGGACACGATTTTCAATTACTTGAGAAGCTGTTAAATTCACTTCAAAAGAAACCAGGTCATTTAATGCTTTTTGAGTTAGGTTTAGTCTTCCAGTATATCTTTTTAAATCAGATTTTTTAATAATCCCTTCCTGATCCAAATAATTGAGTGAAACACGATAGGCAGTTTTAGGATTCCCTCCTGAAAGAGAAAAATTGTGATTTTGACTTATTGCAGTACGGAATATTTCATCCTGCCAGTCAGTTCTTGAGCCAAAATCGTTTTTCTCCATCTTAAGAGAATCAAGGTAAGATGCCCATTCTTCTGCTGATAGAACATCGAGCTTTTTTGGAAGTTTCGAAATACTGACATAATTTGAGTATTCAACTTCACTTTTACCTTCTTTTCCTTTCTTTGTAGTTATAATAATAACCCCATTAGCTCCCCTTGATCCATATATTGCTGCGGCAGAAGCATCTTTAAGAATATCAATCGACTCAATATCATTTGGATTAATAAAACTAAGAGGGTTTGTTGAAATATCTGCATTAAGGGCGGAACCATTTGCCCCTTTGGGCGAGGATGAGGCAAAGTCCAATGGGACCCCATCAATAACATATAAAGGTTGTGACCCTGAACGGAATGTACTTAATCCACGTATTCGGATTTGCGAACCTGCCCCAGGCTCTCCATTGTTTGATGTAATTTGAACCCCGGCAATTCTTCCCTGCATCATTTGCTCAGGTGTAGTGACTGATCCTCTGTTAAAATCCTCCTCCTTCAACGAAGCAAGCGAACCCGTCAAATCACTCTTCTTGCTCACCCCATAGCCGGTTACAACCACCTCATCGAGTTGCATTATATCTTCTTCCATATTTATTTCAATTGAAGATTGGTTGCCAACAGCCATTTCGGTTGAAGTATATCCAATAAAAGAAAAAATGAGTATTGCATTTTCATCAGGTACCATTACAGTATATGCTCCTTCCATATCAGTAAGGGTACCTTGTGAGGTTCCTTTAATCTGAATGCTTACACCGGGCATCGGGTTACCTTCGGCATCTTTGACAACGCCCGATATTTCCTTTGCCTGTGCAAATACAGTTAATTGCAAACAGCAAAAAAGCAATAATATCACAATTTTGCCAACAGGATTTCTTTTCATATTCATAAGTGTTTTAATAGTTAGTGATCTTATATATATTATTGAGGTTAAGAATTATATGTAGTTAATGTTTTTACTTCTATATCGGAACCAGGGCAAATTTCATATCCTTGCCCATAGACCTGCACTCCAACTGTTGGCCCTGTCAGGTTTTCAACAAATATCAGGGTATTGGTAACTTTTACGCTGATCAGGTTTTGCCGGAAAATAATCCTGAAAGAATATGATTTCCATTGTTGGGGTATTAAAGGATTAAGGACAAGTATTTCATTCCCGACCCTTTTTCCGCTAAACCCTTCAACAACCGACATCCAGGTGCCAGCCATACTTGTAATATGCAAACCTTCGGCAACCTCATTGTTATAATCGTCGATATCCAAACGCGAAGTCCGCAGGTAAAGCTCGTATGCTTTATTAATATTGCCAATCCGACAAGCAAGGATGGTATGTACACATGGCGATAATGAGGATTCGTGAAGTGTACGAGGCTCATAAAAATTAAAATGCTTCCTGATTGTATCGGTATCGTACCTGTCTTCAAAAATATACATGCCCTGCAGCAAATCGGCCTGTTTAATAAAGCACGAACGTAAAATCCGGTCCCATGACCAATGTTGGTTAATAGGCTTCTGTGAAGGGTCGAGCTGATCGGAAGTTATTTGTTCTTTGTCCATATAGCCTTCCTGCTGAAGAAAAATGCCTTCTTCTTCTGAATATGGGTAATACATCCGGCTTATTATGTCAGCCCATTTTTTAGTTTCTTCATCTTCAATGAAACTAATCTTATCTTTTATCTGACTATACTGACTTGGATTGTTATCTTTTACATACTTAATACTTTCAATAGTATAAGCCATTGTCCATGTAGCCAAAGTATTGCTGTACCAATTATTGTTCACGTTGTTTTCATACTCGTTGGGGCCGGTAACACCCAGCATTACATACTTGCCTTTAACAGTTGAAAAATTAACCCTTTGTGACCAGAACCTCGAAATGGCAACCAGTACTTCCAGTCCGTAATCAACCAGATACTGCCTGTCGCCAGTATGTTTAATATAATTATAAATGGCATATGCAATAGCGCCATTCCGGTGGATTTCTTCAAAAGTAATCTCCCACTCATTGTGACATTCTTCGCCATTTATGGTTACCATGGGATATAATGCTGCCCCATTTTTAAAACCAAGCTTTTGGGCATTTTCAATTGCCTTTTGCAGATGTTTATACCGATAAACCAGTAAATTACGCGAAACGCGCTGCTCAGCTGTGCATAGGAAAAAGGGCAAGCAATAAGCTTCGGTATCCCAATATGTTGTGCCTCCGTACTTCTCGCCGGTAAATCCTTTTGGCCCTATATTTAGCCTTTCATCATCGCCGGTATAAGTTTGGTTAAGCTGAAAAATATTGAACCTGATACCTTGTTGTGCCGCATCATCGCCTTCAATTACTATATCGCTGTGCTCCCATTTTTCAGCCCATTTATCTTTTTGACCTTTAAATAGTTTATCGAAACCATCATTAACAGCTTCAATTAGTACAATTTCAGCATCATTGCGGATTTTTTCTTTACTATGGTATAATGATGACAGTACTGAAGCTGTTTTTGTAAAAATTATTTCATCTTTTTCCGATAGGTTTATTGTGCATGTTGAAGCAATATAATCGGTTTTATGTGTATTTTCAAATGCAGGTGATATTTCTTTTCCATTTAACGTTATGGCTATATTCATTCCGATACATACTTCAAATTCGGTTTTTCTTGTGCGGGAAGTAAGAAACCCCTGGTTACCTTTAATATCAGTTGAAACTGGTGTCCAGAAATATTCATCATAATTTGCATCGGCGTTCCTTATTGCCCCATCAATATAAGAACTTATTGATATGCTCCCGGAAAAGTTTACAGGCGAAATATTATACCTGATCATACCAATTTCCTGGTTAGTAAGGCTTATAAACCTGATGATACTTGCCTTAAGCTTTTTCCCTGAAGGAAGTTCAGCTATAAATTCCCTGTATAGTACACCTTCTTTCATGTTTAAGACACGTTTAAAAGACTCAACTTTACAAGTAGCAAGGTCAAGGACTTCATTTCCGACCTTAATATCGATCCCAATCCAGTTCGGGGCGTTCAGGACTTTGGCAAAATATTCGGGATAGCCATTCTTCCACCAACCAACCCGAGTCTTGTCAGGGTAATAGACCCCGGCTATGTAATTTCCCTGTAAAGACTTTCCAGAATATGATTCCTCGAAGTTTGCCCTCTGTCCGAACCTCCCGTTACCAATACTGAAAATACTTTCCGAGGCCCTGTGATTAGCTGGGTCAAAATCATTTTCGATGATACTCCACGGGTCGATTTTCAGATATGCGTTCATAAAAGTTAGTGATTTTTTATTAATATTTTATATATGCCTATGGCTGTTAGCTATTCGCTATTCGCTATTCGCTATTAGCTAATTGCCATAATCAATATCATTATCATACAATTTTTATTAAATCTTTCCATTCAATATTGGCCAAATCTGGTACTACCAAATTGGCTTTTTTTAAAAGTTCCGGGTCGCCCACACCAACGCATCTCATTTTGCCATTAATAGCCGCTTCAATGCCTGCCTGGGCATCTTCAAAAACCAGGCACTCTTTAGGCTTAATTTTCAATTCTTCAGCAGCCTTCAGAAATACTTCAGGATCGGGTTTTGCTTTCGATACCTTGTTCCCATCAATAACCACATCAAAAAACCGGTTTAGCTCCAAACGATTGAGGATCATGCCTGCATTTTTACTCGCCGAACCAAGTGCCCTTTTTATTTTATATGTTTTTAATTCAATGAGCAATTCATAGGCCCCAGGCAATATTTCATCGGGCGTAATTTTCGATATATACTCTACATACCACTTATTTTTCTTTTCGGCAGCCAATTCCATTTCCTGTGCTGATAGCTTTTTCTTTCCAACTTCAAGGAGTATTTCAAGCGAGCGTATACGACTTACCCCTTTCAACTTTTCATTATGTTCAGGCGAAAAATAAAACCCAAGTTCTTCGGCCAAACGTTTCCATGCTAAATAATGAAACCTTGCAGTATCGACAATTACACCATCGAGATCGAATATACAGGCTTTTATGGCTTTGTTCATTTTAGTCAGTATTTATTCAGTAGCACGTTCTTTAACAAAGAGGACTGAAATTCCGGCAAGGAACATGGATATTCCCGCCACTCCAAGCATAAGAATTGCTTTACTTCCAATCAATGTCAAAATAACCCCTCCCAAGAGACCGGCAGCTATTTGAGGGATAGTAATAGTAGCATTAAAAATCCCCATATATACACCCATCTTACTGGCAGGTAATGTCGCACTAAGAATAGTATATGGCATAGCCAAAATTGCTGCCCAGGCAATTCCTATCCCAACCATTGATACCACTAACCCAAATTTATTATGGATGAAAACCATAGAAATCAATCCTAGCGCTCCCATGAAAAGTGAAACCATGTATACTGGTTTTCTTCCAAACTGAGTTGCCAATTTTGCCATAATCAGTGAAAACAAAGCAGCGAAAAGGCTATAGGCTGCAAAAATTACCCCTACCCAGTTGCCTGCTTCATTAAAAGCTTCGGAATTTGAGTCGGTTGGTAATGTACCCCAAACATTTTGAGCTATGCCCGAGTTGGTATAAACCCACATTAAAAAGAGGGCAAACCACGAAAAAAACTGAACTATACCCAGTTCCAGCATAGTAACAGGAATATCTTTTATCAGGTCTGTCAATTTTTTATGCGATTTCTCTTCTGCAGTTATTTTATTATACAATTCAAACTCTTTGGGAGGATATTCTTTAGTGGAAAAAGCAGTTACAATGACCGATATAAGCAATATAGAACCCCCAATATAAAAAGACCATATAACTGAAGGGGCTACTTTATCACCTTCGGCCGGAATATTGGCAACCCCAATCCAGGTAAGGACAAAAGGTAATAATGAACCTATAACTGCCCCGGTATTTATTAAGAAACTTTGTATGGAATACCCGGTATTGCGCTGCTCTTCGGAAACCATATCGCCTACCAAAGCACGAAATGGCTGCATGGTAACATTAAATGAAGCATCCATAAACAGGAGCATTATTGCCCCAAATGCCAGAATTGGCATGATATGGGCAAACGAACCCGAGTTTGGCATCAGGAACATAGATGCCACAGCGAATATTGAACCTCCTAGGATAAACGGTATGCGCCGGCCTAAGCGGGTCCATGTTTTATCGCTCGATAAGCCAATAATAGGCTGTATTATTAATCCGGCAATAGGTGCCGCAAGCCAGAACAAACTTAATGTTTCGACATGCGAACCCAGGTTGGAAAGGATACGGCTGGCACTATTGTTTTGTAACGAATAACCTATTTGTACCCCCAGGAAACCAAAACTCATGTTCCATATTTGCCAGAAAGATAATCGTGGTTTTTGACTCATTTAAATAACTAGTTAGGGTATACTTTCAATATATTATTAAAAGCTTAATCAAATTTACCACTCCTCCGGGGCATAAAGCAAATTGTTAATTTACAAATGGATATACAAAAAGGTTGTTTTTATGCCCAACCTGTTGTTTCAAACGTTTGCGGAAAAATGCAGTTTTTGCATAAAAAATTTTCTCTATCTACTAAAAAGCCGGAATTTAAAGCTATAGCAATGAATAATTAATTTAATAATGTATTATTAGTAAACAATTGAATTACAGCATATAAGATAAGGTATTGAAGTGAATATGGGTTTAATGCCCGTTTTTAAACATACAGTTTTATTTTATTTTTACTTAAAAAGAACGCAAACGATTGCGGAAAAAGAAATATATTTATTTTATCTTACTATAATATTTGCATCAGAGATAATTATTATTGAAGTTTTTATCTTAACAATATAAATGTGACAGTTATTACTACCTCATATAATATCTATGCTCCTTATGAAATAATGAATTTCAAAACCGCTGACATTTATGTTAAAACAAACTCTGGTACAGCAACCCCTTATTACATACATAAAGATTACCAGGGCAGCTACCAAACCATCACCAACAGCAGTGGCGCCATTGTTGAAACGTTGAGCTTCGACCCCTGGGGCCGCAGGCGTAATGCTGTAACCTGGAGTTATACGGGCGCCCCAACAACTTTCTTATTCGACAGAGGATATACCGGGCATGGCCTCGCCCAAACGGGAAGCACCTCGATAAATTTGGGTTAATAAATATGAATGGCAGGGTATTTGACCCGGCAACAGCGCATTTCCTAAGCCCTGATAATTATGTGCAGGCGCCAGGGTTCACGCAAAGTTATAATAGGTATGCTTATTGCCTTAATAACCCACTCAAATATACTGACCCTTCTGGTAATAAATGGTGGCATTGGGCTATAGCTGATGTCCTTACCGGTGGGGCAATTTCATTTACGGCTGCGGCAACAGTATCCATGTTTGGCCCAATAATGAGCAACCAGGGCTATGAAGCACAAAAATACGTTTCACCCGTTGCAGTGAAATTAAATTTTTCTTCTGGCAGTATCCAAAATGGTATTGGTTTTGATGTTTCATTAGGCATGAATAAGGGGGCTTTTGGTTATCGTTTTAACTATGGCGCTACATATTATTGGAGCAGCTATGGCGGTTATAACGGTTGGGAAGAAAGAAAAGGAGGTGAATTAGAAATATTGCCTTTTGTAAATTATTCAGGTACAACATTTACGCCCACATGGCGCAAGTCTGCGACTTGTGCCCCTAATAATTTAAATTTCTGCACAGAAATGAACTACCTAAAATATCGTGTAGTTTATTTTTTTTGGGGCATGAGCAGAAAGATATTCTTGTCGACAGTTTGAACTTTTTTGAACAA
>Ga0105103_10000316_pt1 | contig 27091 bp, 17 predicted proteins | sample PPLLaktember2015_2_FD_79107 | JGI IMG/M metagenome (GOLD analysis project Ga0105103, IMG submission 79107) | Freshwater sediment microbial communities from Prairie Pothole Lake near Jamestown, North Dakota, USA - PPLs Lake P7 Core (6) Depth... | ecosystem: Environmental > Aquatic > Freshwater >...
CTGCTGACCGTGTGTCCGGGGCGCGGCTTGAATGGGAACTCAAGCAGCGTCGACCTGTCGACGCCCACCCTCAACTGTGGCCCGCCACCGAGGTTCCTGGTTGTTGGGCAGGCGAAGAAGGTGTCCGCGATGGCACCCAATCGCTCGACTTGCCCATCACTCCACTTGACTGCCAGACTCGGTGCCAACGCACTATCGGCGTGTTCGCGGCTCGCGAAGTTGACTGGCCCGGCAGATGCGCCGGGTTCAGCACGCAGCAGCACTGATCCCAAGGGTACCTTCCCGCTTGCCCACTCGGCCAATAGCGGCAGCACATCCCAAGTGACCGCATCTTGGGTCGAAGAGGCCGAAGCCACCGTGGCCTGGGCAAACGGCTGGTCACCGTGGTCCTTGCCCGCAGCATCGACCCAATCGCCACCGGGCCGCAGCCAAGCTAGCCGGCCCGTGCTGGAGAAATGCATGCATGTCGCACCGCCCGGCCCATCGGAAAAGGTGGCGGCACTTGCCGGCGCGACCAAGAGGGCCAAGGCGAGCCAAGGCCAAGCGATCGGCCATCGACGACCGCAGAACAAGGCCAGCTTGGGCGGCAATCTCATGTTGGCGTCGATTGTGGCGACCGCGCGCAGCGCCCCGCTGGCCGTCGCGACGGGTCAGCGATAGTTGATGACGAGCTTGGGGCGCAGAGTGGGGTCAGCGGCAAACTCGCTCGAGTACAGTCGCTTGAGGTTCGTGTTGCCGCTGATTGAGCGCAGCCGCCAGCCATAGTTGGCGCGGGCGGCTTCGTGGCTCATGCCGGCGACTGCCGTGCTGACGTCGAAGACGATCCACCCGGGGTCCCAGAGTGTCGTCGCCGTCGAATCGGCCGTAGCCGCATAGTCGCTACCAGCACCATTCGCACCAGCTCCAGACCAGGGCAATCCGGGCGCCCGCTGGATCCACGTGGCGCTGCTCTCTGACCAGTCCTGGAGCACGCGGTGCAGGGCGTACACCATGTCGTAGGCCGAATACTTGTAGAGCGACAAGTGCGCCGATACGATCTGTGCCCCATCCGGAACCGGCCCGCCCTCGGATTGGAAGATGGCGAACCGAAGCAGCGTTGAGTAGTAGTCGCGTTGGTCCTGAATAGTGCTGGAGCCGCCAAGATTTGTCGTCTTGTGGTAACTCGAAAGATACAAGTCCGCAACCTCGGCATTCGGCCAAATCCCACGTTGCAGCGTGACCGTGCTGCCTCCGCCCGCGCCTGAAGACACTGTCACGTTTACTGTGTTCGACGTCACGCTGGCGCCCTGGTTGTCAGTGGCCACCGCGGTGATCGCGACGGGCCCACTTGGCGCGGCCGACCAAAGCACCGTGTAAGGTCTGCCGGTTGACTCGCCGATCTTCGTCGCGTTGGCGAAGAACTCGACTCTTGTGACTGTGCCATCGATGTCGTTCGCCTCTGCGCCGATCTCGACCTGCGCCCCGGGCTCGATTGCCGATCCCGAAGTCGGTTGCGTGACGGTCACTGTGGGCGCTGCGTTCGGCGCGATCGGCGGCTGGACGCTGATTGCGACGGTGTTCGACGTGCGCTTGGCACCTTGGTTGTCTGTGGCCGTTGCCGTGAGTACCCAGTTGCCGACAGGTGCATCGGGCCAGGTGATCCGGTAGGGTGGGAGCAACGACTCGCCGACCTTGCTACTGCCTGCGAAGAATTCGACCTTGCTGACCGTACCGTCACTGTCGCTGGCACTTGCAAGTACGCTGATCGGTGTCCCGAAGGCGAAAGACGAGCCACCAACCGGCGCATCGATGGCGACACTCGGTAGTTGATTGGCTCCAGTGGGATTCGACCAACCCGACGGCTTGTAGATCCAGATGTTGCCGAGTACGGGATCCTGCAGTCCCATGAAGACATCGAGGTTCGGGATGTACTTCCATTTCCCTAGAACGCCGGCACCGATGTCGCCGGGCGGCACCTCCGATGCGGTCGCTGCGTCCTTCGTAATCGTCCAGCCCATGCTCGAAAGTGTCGCGGGAGGCGACAGTGTCCATACACGCCCATCGCCGCACCACAATTTGTGTTGCGCTCGACGTGCGTCGAACTCAATGCCGCAATAGCGGATGTCGATGGCGCCGCTGGACAGTAGCAGCGAGAACTCACCGGTCGGATCCGTGGGAGTGAAATAGGACTCCGAGTTGCTTTTTCCGGGAGTGTTCAGATTCCAGTAGGCAAAGGGCGAACTAGTGCTCCGGTTGGTGCTGACAAAGACTTTGCGATGCGTGTCATACGAGCAGGTGGCCTGCGCCCCGGATCCGTTGTAGTACCGCCCCACAAGCTCCCAGCGGTCTGCCGTGGCGTTGTCGAGATCGAAGATGCGGTAACGATAGAGCCGGTAGGCGGTACGAACGTAAGCCACGTCGCGGCCATCCTCTTCGGCATAGCCGGTGCAGCCATTGACGAATGACTCGCTCGGAGGTGTGGAATTGGCACTGGCATTGAGCCAGCTTTCCCGGTTCGTCCACATGTCGCCGCCCACGATCTGAGGGTAAGGAGCGACGCGTTGCACGTGCGACCCGGTGCTCCCCCCGACGCGATCGGGGTGGGCCCGCGCCGGATCGAACAGGTATGGGCCGGTCTTGCGGCTTGTGGTGGCAGTGTCGAGGGTCAGGAAATGACCGCCGTTGCGGTCGGCGGCACCTCCCAGGACCAGCATTCGGTCGATTCGAGGAAAGAAGATGTTGTTGTCGTAGGTATGTGCCGAGGCGGGTGCCTTGGAGGCGCCGTCGATCGCATTTCGGATGCCCAACGCGTCCTGAATCACTTGGCTGGGCAAGGAGGCGCGTTCCCAGCGTTGAGTCGAAGCGCGCCAGAGATAGACGTCGTTGCCGGAGTAGTTGGCATGGCCTCCGCCATACAGCAGTAGGGCCGCTCGCTTAGGGTCCCATGCGAATGAGCTCCAGGCCATGATGATTTTCGACGGCGTCGGGTTGCTGGTCGTGCCGTACAGCGGCCGCAGCGCCGCGGGAGTCCACACGTCGGAAAAGCTGTTCAGGTTCACCTTCCGCCAGCTGCCCTCTGGCATGGCAGCGACCTGGGCCAGAAGAGTACTCAGGTCGGGCACGGACGCAGTGGCCTCAAGGGGTCGCTCACGAGCCTTCGCAGCGGGCAACGCTGTCGCAACTGAGTCGATTGGCTCGTCGGCAGCCGAGTCGGCGATGATGAGTTCGAAATCAGCCCGGGCAGTGGCGCCTGCGGCATCGCGTACAGTGATTTCGAAGGCGTACCGGCCCGACATCGCGGCCCGGCCGGCCAACACCGGCACGGCCGGCTCCATCAAGATGCCTGCAGGCAACGTTCCGGCACTGACGCGGTACTCAAGAGGCGGCAGGCCTCCGCGGACGGTCAGCTCACCGTGGTATCGCTGGTCTTTCATGCCGACCGCGAGTGTCCCGGCGGCCAGTTCCAGGGCCGTACGCTGTTCCCCCACCCATCTCAGGCGTACCGCGTCGACGACCAATCGAGTGCCGCCGACGCGGTTGAACGCTACCTGGCCCGAATCACCCGCAAACTCGAAAACACCCAGCGACAACCATTCGCCGCCTCCAGTGCATTGGTCGATTGCGATGTTTGTGTGTCCCTTGGCATGACGGACGATCGCATCGGCGCGGCCACAGTCGGGGCCCGTCTGCGGAAGCCAATTGAAGACCTCGTAGAAGCCCGACTTGGGCACGGGCAACGTCATCGTCACGTTGCTCGCGCCTCGGCTGCTGCCGACGAGTACTCTTGCGCCTTGTGACAAGTAAGCGGGTGCACGATCGAAGGCTCCCAGCATCGACACGCCAGGTCCGTCGCTGGTGATGATGATGTTCGGCGTCGCCTGAGGCACTTCTCGCAATGCAGCCGTTTCATTGCCACCCCCGCAAGCGGACAACAGGGTGAGCATGGCCAGGGCCAACCAAGGTCCCGCCATCCATGCGAAATGCCCCGGCGCATTCCAACGAATGCAGTTGGTAAAGGGTGAGTGCATCACATATCTCGAACTATCCGATTCAACTGGACCACCGACGCAAGTTTCGCGCCGATGACTCAAGCCCCTGTCCGGCTAGGCCATTCGCGCTGTGTTTGGTTGCAGAACGTCCAGACTGTAAGAGCTTCCGACAGCCTCACGCCTGCGGGCATCCTGACTTGCCGCGCAAGTCCATGACGCTTTGCTCGCTCGCACCGCCCGGGCACGCCCGCTGATCATGGACAATCGTGCAGTTACATGAAACACGAGTCCGCAATATACGGTGCGAACTGGGTGCACCGGCTCTGTCTAAGACCAGGTCTGCGCGCATGGCCAAACCGCGCCAAATGAACCAGATCGGGAGCAAGGTCGCCAAGGGCGCGGTCTGGATGGTCGGCCTGAAGTTCGTCGAGCGTGGCATTGGCTTCGTCTCAACGCTGGTCCTGGCTCGCCTGCTGCTGCCTGCCGATTTCGGTCTGGTGGCCATGGCCATGGCGGTGTTCGCGTTCGTAGAGATAGCCGGCAGTTTCGGCTTCGACCTGGCACTGATTCGCAATCAGAAGGCCGACCGAGCCCAATACGACAGTGCCTGGACCTTGCAGGTAGGTTACGCCATCCTGGCCAGTGCCGTCTTGGCTGCCCTGGCCATTCCGACGGCGACGTTCTTCTCGGACGTGCGCCTACAAGGGGTGATGCTGGTGCTCGCGGCGGTTGCGCTGGCGCAGGGCTTCGAGAACATCGGCATCGTCGACTTCCGCAAGGACTTCCAGTACGGTCGGGATTTCCAGCTGATGCTGCTGAAGAAGCTAATCTCCTTTGGAGTGACCATGGTGTTGGCTTACCAGTTCCGCAGCTATTGGGCATTGCTCGGCGGCATGGTTGCTTCGCGGGTGATGGGCGTGGTGCTGAGCTACACGATGCACCCGTATCGGCCACGCTTCGATGTATCGCAGATCCGCAGCCTGATGGGTTTCTCGCAATGGATCGTACTGACGCGGGTGATCGCGTATTTCGGCAACCGTGGTCCTGACTTCGTGCTTGGCAGGTTGTTGGACGCGGGCTCGCTCGGGCTGTTCCGCGTGGCCCGCGAGGTGGCGACGTTGCCGACCACGGAACTCCTGTACCCCGTCATGCGGGCGGTGTTTCCCGGCTACGCCGCGGTGGCGCATGATCGAGGTGCGCTGGCCAATTCATTCCTGCAGGTGCAGGGCGTGATCGTCATGTTGACGTTGCCGGCCGGAGCGGCCATCCTGATGCTCGCCGACCCAATCGTGCGGCTGCTGCTCGGACCAAACTGGCTGGCGGCGATACCGCTGATCCAGATCTTCGGCCTGTACGGTGCCGTGAGCGTATTCCAAGCCACCAATGTGTCGGTGTTCCATGTGCTCGGTGTACCGAAGTACGGTGCCATGTTGAAGGCTACCGAAGTGCTGCTGGTGGTGCCGCTGATGATGTGGTCATTGACACAGGGGCACGGTCTGCAGGGAGCGGCATGGTGCGTCTTTGTTTCGCAAGGTGCCATCGTCCCTATCAGCATGATGTTGTTGGCAAGGCAACTTGGTATTGGCTGGGTAGACCGCCTGCGCGTGATCTGGCGGCCGGTGCTAGGCACGGCGGCGCTGGTGGTGGCATTGTATGCGGCGATGCGTGCCACTGGCTCGGCCAACAACGCCTTCGCAGCGGCTTGGCAACTCGGCGCCGCGCTGCCCGTGGCCGCGGTGACCTTTGTGGCGAGCGTCTGGCTGCTCTGGCGCCTGGCCGGCAAGCCGGCTGGCCCTGAAAGGCAAGTGATCGATCTGATTCGCCGGCGATTTGGTAGGCCAACCAGGGTACCTGGTGAAGCGCCTGCGTCGACGATGACAACCAAGCTATGAGTACGCCTGATCTCGACAAGAAGACACCGCTATCGGACTTCCTCCCGGCGGCACTCGACTATCGCTTCAATCCGTCCTTGGGCGGCTTCGAGCACGCGTTCGACCGCGACCTGCACATGTTCGTGCTTTGGGAGAAGTCGGTCGAGCAGTGGAAGACAATCCGCCAGGATCTAGAGGCGTGCTTCAGGGTGCTGCACGTGACACGGATCACGTGGACGCCGCAGTGCGTCGATGACAACTTCCTGCGCCTGTACGGTATGGCGCCAACCGGCTCGACACCCGAAGAACCGGTCTCCAAGCGCAGCCAGACTGTCGGCGGCGGGCCGTTCCTGTTGCTCGTGGTCGAGGATCCGGCGCCGGTCTATGTTTACGACCGCACGTTCTCGAAGAAGGTCGAACTGGTCAATCGCAATGTTGCGCAGGCCAAGGCCAGGTACCGAGCCATGACTGGTGGCGGCTTCAAGGTCCACTCCAGCAATTCGCTGGGAGAATTCTTCCGCGATTGCACGCTGCTGCTCGGGGCAGAGACGGTGCAGGCCCTGTTGACACGCCGTGAAGCCTGGCGAGGCGATGCGCTGCCATTGTCGACTGACCTTGCCGGGGCGGCGGGATGGCCGTCCTTGAACGCGCTGTTCGAACACCTGCGCCGTACCTGCCCGTATGCCGTGCTGCGCAATTTCGAGTCGCTGCCCGAGCGATTGCCGGATGGCGACGCCGATCTCGACCTTTTGTGTCGCGACGCCCCCGACTTGGCCGCCATTGCGAATGCTCGAGTTGTCGTGGAGGCGGGAGGCAAGTTCGCTTGCGAAACCGTGGTTGCTGAACAGGCACTGAGTCTCGACCTGCGGGTCGTGGGCGACGGCTACTACGACGACCGATGGGAACTGCGCATGTTGCAGGCGGCCCAGACGCATGGCGGTTGTGTCAATGTGCTGTCCAATGATGACCATTTCTTCTCCCTCCTGTACCACGCCAAGGTGCACAAGCGCACTGTCAGCGAGGCCTATCGCTGCCGTTTACCGGCCCTGGCAGCTGAGCTCGGGTTGCAGGCCTATCGTGGGGCTGACTTCGCCGACGACAAGGTGGCGGCCGGACTGCTGGCCGGTTTCCTGGTTTCGCGCGACTACCGCTGCACGACGCCGCTGGATGTCTGGGTGCACTGCAATGGCGCATTCATCGAACGCCTGAACGGCGAGGGTTTGATCTGGGAGCGAGAGCGTGAGCGCGACAGGACCCGCGCCGCTGCGATGCTGGCCCGGGCGCCTGTGCTTTGGCGCTTCAGGCGGCGTCTGACCGTGCCCGTCGCCATGGCCTATCGCGCCATGACGAAGCGTGTCTGGCGCGGCGCCTGATCGATGTGCCGATCCCGCTGACGAGACCGCTAGCGCCTTCGAGTTGATGAGCATCGGATCAATATCGGTTCTGGCCCGCCTGTCCGGTGCCCACCGTTCGCCACCGAAGCGGCTGTATCGCGATGGCTGGCCCGGAGATCTGCAGCGCGCCGGACAGCTGGCCTTCAGTGCGACTCAATGGTGCCTGCACCGCCGTGCGGCCATGGTCTTGGTCGGCGCGGGCCTGCCGGCAGCCAAGGGCGCGCTGCGCGTGTCTTCGAAGCTGGGCCTGCGCGACTGGCTATCCGGTGCCTATGTGATGAGCGGCGCAGCGCCGTCGCGGCTGGTCATGCATCTGGGTCTGGACGCCAGCCCCGCACCTGAGCTGTACCTGGCCGATGCTGACGTGCTGGTCGTTCTTGGTTGCCGGCAGGGCCTGCAGGTGGTCGTGCACGTGGCCGAGGATGCACAGCGCCTCGACCGATACCGCCAGTGCGCGGATCGGGCGCGGCAACAGCTTGCGTCGGCGGCACTGGGCCATCTCGTACCTGCTGTGGTCGAGCAGCGCGCGGTGCTGGACCTGGCGATATTGGTGCAGCAGCGCTTGGTCGGTCGGACAGTGCGTCCGTCCGGGTTGTCCGCCGATGAGCTGGAGCAGTACGTGAAGGCGGCACTTCAGCCGGTGCGTGCTCTTGCGGTCGGTTCGCGTGCGGCCGGCGCAGGCGCAGACGACATTCTGCTGAACCACGAAATGAACTGGCTCGAGTTCGATCCGCAGCTCGGTGCCGCCGTACGCCGGCCTTTGGCGGCGCTACGGGCCTGGCCCGGGCGCCGGCAACACCCTGCAGTGCTCGCGCACGGTGACTACTGGTTCTCCAACCTCCTCTTCGAGCCGGGTTCGCCCCAACTATCGGGCCTGATCGACTGGGAGCGCTCACGGCCCGATGCCGTTGCCGGTTTCGATGCGCTGCATCTGGTGATGTTCAGTTTCTCGGCCTGGCGCGGAACGTCACCATTGCAGGTGCTTTGCATGTTGTGGGATGACCTGTGCGAGCCGGTGCTGGAGAGATTGCTGGCCTATGCTGGCCAGGCGACCGATCTGAGCACCGAGGATCTGCGCCATGTCGCACTATTGATCTGGCTCCTTCACCTTTCCCGGCACGGCCTGCAGGTGCGCGACTGGACCGATGCCCGGCGCCGCGACTGGCTCGAGGAGCCGGCCGATAGCGCACAGCGCTGGTTGGCGCGCAACGGATAGCGCCTGTATCTGCCCGTTATGCCCGTGAGCGGGCGGGCCAGCCTGCGAAAGGCGCGCGGCTGTCATCAGGGCATCACATTGGTCGCCGATGCTTGTCTCCATCGCGAGACCACGCTCGACGCACGATGCAACTCTACTACTTCAAGGACCGCCGCGGCAATTTCGGCGATGACCTCAACCCTTGGCTGTGGCGACAGTTGCTACCCGAGGTTCTGCAGGGTTCACCGGACGAACTGTTCGTTGGTATCGGCACCCTGCTGAATCATCGGCTGCCTGCCGCACCGCTGAAGCATGTCTTCGGAAGCGGGCATGGCTATGGGAGAAAGCCCGTCATCGACAGCCAGTGGCAATTTCATGCGGTTCGCGGGTTCGAAACCGCGCGGGCACTCGGTCTGCCGAAGGAAACGGTGATCACCGACGCTGCCATACTGGTTCGGGCCGTCCGCGGGCCTCGTCGCGAAGGGCCGACGCTTCGTTTCGGATTCATCCCACATTGCCAGAGCAATATCTGGTTCGACTGGTCGTCGGTCTGCGGCGAACTGGGCTTCCATTTCATTGACGTCAGCTGGGATGTCGAACGCGTAATGGCCGAGATGAGCCGGTGCGAGGTGTTGATCTGCGAGGCCATGCATGGCGCCATCGTTGCAGATGCCTTGCGCATACCCTGGATGCCGGTAAGCTGCTACGAGGACATATCGGCCTTCAAGTGGCGCGACTGGTTGTCGACGGTTGAACTGCCCTACACCCCAACGCCGATTGCGTCGCTGTTCGATGCCGAGCGGCACCTAGGCGCCGGCGTACGCTTGAAGAATCGACTCAAGCGCGCGATGCAGCGGTCCGGGGCGTGGTCGACCCAGTGGACGGAGCCACCGCCGCGCCGGACCGGCGAGGCTGAACTTCAGGCGGCTCTGCGCCAACTCGAGCAGGCCGCCAAGGGGCGCACCTACCTGAGCGCGGAAGCCTTGGTGCAGCAGCATCTCGACCGCTATATGACCAAGCTCGAAATGCTGCGCCGAGGCTTGGTGGCGAAGAACTGCGATCAGGCGCCAGTGGCGGAGTGCTCATGGTCGGGTGGCGACAGTCGGATCCTTGGACCAGGACTGCTGCCCCAGGATGCATGAACGAAGGGTGCGACCGAGAACAAGGCCAGTTGCAGCGGCCCCAGCACCAAGAACAACGCCGCCCCGAGACGGACCGCTCCCAGCCGCTGGTGGGCCCGGAGTGATCCCGCATTGAACAGCGAAATGCGGCTGAAGGACCAGCGCACCCCCTCGCTGGCCATGGCCTGATCGACGTGCCACCACAGCCGTGCCAAGGTGCGGCCGAGCCGCAGTCGGGGCTCGACGTAGACATCGAAGTCCCAGGCGCTGCGTTTCGGCACAGCCAGCACATACTGGCAGCGGACCTCGTCTTCGGCATGGCGTTCACGGCTGATCCAGATGTATCCGCCGAAGCTGCCCTTCACACGGGCCACGTAGCAGCGGGCGGCCTCGTCGAAGCGCTGCTGGATCACGGCTGCGGGCCTTGGAAAGGTCACGCAGATGGGGTCGGAAGCCGCTACGACCGCAATTGCCGTGTTGGCGTCTTCGCGCATGGCGGCGAGCCTGCCGGCGCCGATGGGTTGTGCGTAGAGTGCATACGCGACCAGCTTTGCCCGGCCGCCGCTCGACCACCTAGCCAACCTGTCGATCAGGTACAAGCATGCGGCGACCAAGCCCAGTTCGTCGACCAGCGTGCGCAGGCGCTGAGCTGGTGTCAGGCCGGTGCCGGGGTTCAGTTTGCCGGCTCCTTCCACTTGTTCTTCGCGGTCAGCATCTGTGCGAGCTCCGGTTGGTCGAAGCCCAGGGCCTTGGCCTTGTGTGCCTGCGCCAGGGCCAGGTCGTATTGACCCATCTCGAAGTAAACCAGTCCGATGTTGTAGTTCGTGAAACCGTTGTCCTTGGCCAGGTCCGAAGCAACCTGCAGCTGCGCGAGAGCCTCGGGTGTGCGCTTCTGCTTTTGCAGGTATTGCGCGTAGAGCATCCTGACAGTGGTGTCGTTGCGCTGGAAGCGGATTGCCCGGTCGAAATAGCAGTCGACCGAATAGCGCATGTTCTTCGGGTGAGGTGATTTCTCCTTCTCTGCCAGGCGCATCATCGCCAACAGGCCGCGATGATGGTTGGGGCTGGTCGCCAAGAGGTACGAGATGTCGCCGCCAAGCCTGGTGGTCGATGCGCCGGCGCGCAATGATTCGACGCTCGGGGTGAAGTGATACCTCTCGACGATCTCGAGCTTGTCGCGCTGGGTACGGTAGTCGAACGGCCCGTAATGATTCTCCAAGGTGCCGCATGCCGGCGCCTGAGCGCGCGAAGCCGAGGCCATCGCCAGCAAGAGCAAAGTGACCGCAGTGGCTCCAAGTCGTCGCGTGAATCGGGGTGGCTTCATACGAGTTCCGCTGAAAACGATGTGGGCGAGGTGCCTCCGTCGTGCGTCTGCCGACGCCAGGGCAGGGCGGCGTTCAACCAGTCCAGTGTCGCAGCTTCCATGCGACTGCGGTCTGCATTGTTGGAGCAAGTATGGTCGGCGCCGGCCAGTTCGACGCGAGTCACCTCCCGCCTTGCCAGGTTGGCACGCCAGATCGGGTCATCACGCGTGAATTCGACGAACTCACGGGCGGTGTAGTCGTTGCCACTGAGCATCAGCAACACTGGCCCGTCGAAGGCTGCCCAGGCGCGCGCCATGCGCCGCTGAAAAGGAGCAGGACCGGCAGCCTCGACACTCGGCCGGCGCAGCGCTTGGCGCAGGTTTTGCACCAGTTCCGCGGCCGCTCGACGAGCCACGTCGCCGCGCAGAAGCTTGCGCCAGAAATCGGCCTGCAGCAGGCGCTGCAGGTAGTAGTGCTTGACATGGGTGCGCGCCAGGCTGGTGTCAGACCTGACCCACGGATTGAGCAGGCATAGTCCGGCAAGTCGCGCATCGGCGCCGCGGTCGGCGAACAGCAGTGCTGCCGATGCCCCGTCGCACAACCCCCACAGCACCACGCGCTGCACCCCTGGCCGGTGTTGCTGCAGTGCCTGGATGGCGCAACCAATGTCCTCATCCAGCGCTTCGAAGCCACGCTGCGCACCCGTGCTGTCGCCCATGCCGCGCACGTCGAAGCGCAGCACCGGGTACCCTCCCGCGGCGAGGCGGCGCGCGAGCAAGGTGAACTGACGGTGGCTTCCGGCACGCACTTGCGGTCCGCCGACCACGATCACCACGCCCACGTCGGCCTCGTCCCCGGCTGCTGGCGTGGCGATGACACCCACCATCGTCTCGCCGACGCAGTTGAAGGTGAGTGCTTCTTCGCGAATGCTCATGCAGGCTGCGGGCGCGAGGGGTGCGGCGTCGTCGATGAGCCCAGGGTGGCTATGCCGCTTCCGATCAGGTCGGTGCAGACCTCGATCTCGTTGGTCTGCCAGAACGACGGGCCAACCACCTTGTGGCGGCGCACCACATGGCCCGCGGCCTGCCAGCTCGCGGCGACGCTGTCGGTAGCCGCACTGGGGGGCAGGTCCTCGCGACTGCTGAGATCGAACCAGTCGACCTGCGACACCGTTGGCGGTGGCTCGAGTCGCGTGCCGGCCAGCCCTTGCGCCAGTCCAGGGGCCAGGCGATATCCGGCAATCTCGACGCTCTGGCCATTGGCCAGCGCCTGGCGCGCCGAGTTCATGGCCTGCTTGCCCGAGCCGCCGATCAGTTCACCGGCCAACTTCAAGCGCAGGAACTGTTGCAGCAGTACCTGGCCGTTGAGCACAGGCTGCCAGAAGAGGAAATTGGTCGCGAGGCATTCCACGCGCGTGGCTGCCTCGGCAGCCAACAGGCAGCCGGAGCGAAGACCCCAAAGGCACAGCGGGGCTTGTAGCAAGTCATGTCGCCGCCTCAACCACTGGCAGGCCTGTACCACGTCGTCGACCCAGTCGTCCCAGCTGGCCTGACCGAAGTCGCCCGCACTGTCACCGCAACCCAACAGGTCGGGTTGCAATACCGCCCAGCCGGCTTCGGCCATCGCGGCAGCGTGAAGTGCAGCCATTCGGCGCGACTTGTTCATCTCTTCGGCGAATGGGTGCACGTAGACGGCCAGGCCATGCAACCGGCCACCCTGCGGCACATGGTGCATGGCGAAACGCCTTCCCAAGGCGCCGGGGCGGACATCAATGAATAGGGCTTCGGCAGGCACGGCGACGCGCAGCTCCGCGTCAAGCGCTTAACTTGCTGCTGATGAATTCGCTGAATGAGCCGACCGTCGCAAAGGTGGAGCCTTCCACGTCGTCGTCGTCAATCACGATGCCGAAGCGCTCCTCGCATGCCGTGATCAATGCCACCACGGCCATCGAGTCGAGCTCGGGAATCGCGCCGAGAAGATGGGTGTCGTCGGTGAATGAAGCCGAACGACCACCCAGGCTGAGTACCTCGTCCAGCATCAATCGGACTTCCTTGCTGAGGTCCATGGTCGTTGTGTGTCCCTAAGTAAGAGTGGCGCGAACGCCGGTGGATTTTAGGTGGCCTTCGATGCCGGCAAGTGGACGCGGGGGCGTGAACTTTGGCACGCCGGGTCTGCGCGACGCCTCGCCGGACGCACCGAACGTCGCCATGGATCAACGTACCGGAGGTGGCAGCACTTTACAGGTGGTTGCTTCCGCACGGGTCGATCGCGGCCCAATTGCCTTCCCCTGGCCCTTCAGGCGCGCGATTGCGTTCCGATATCTCCAGCATGAGCAATGAATTTCGAGTGAATCGAAGGACCGCGCTGGCCACTTTGTCCTCGGCGTGGTTGACGGGCTGTGGTGGCGGCAACGAGTCGGCCGACAACCCGGCGTTGCGATCGACGGCCGAGTCGTCAACGCGGGTAGTGGGCGCCGCTCAGCAACGCACAGCCCCCGACGTGCCGCCAAGCTCGGCCTCCAACTCTCAGCAAAGCAAGACTTCCGATGCGAACGTCGCCGAAAAGAGCGACAGCGCGACTCCCGAAGGTACGCTGACACAGCCTAAGCCCGCTGATGTAGCGGTCACGCTGAACCTGAACAAGGTCATCAACTTTGACTTCTGGAATGGCAACAGCAGGTACAGCCGCTGGCAGGAGCACGAGTCGTGGACAAAGAAGTCCGGCGCCAGCGGTGGGCTGGTCAAGGTCGACTTTGATCTGCAAGACCTTGCGAATGGCGGCGCTGCGGTGCCGATGATCGGTGGGCGATACCTGCTGCTGCTGGATGGTAAACAGATAGCGGTCACCGAGGTTCGTGCTGGTGCAACGAGCGGCTCCTTCCAAGTTGATGTCGACCCACTGCCGCACGGCTACCACATTCTCGACATCGTGGGTCATCGCGATGAGGTGTGCGCCCCATGGCCCGTTTATGTCGATGGCGCTGGACCGCTTCCTCAGTGGATGCCGGTGGCGACCAGCAGCCACGAGATCGTTATTGGAGATCGGCCGTTCCTGATCAAGTGGGTACCTGCGAAGTTCGACCCGACTATCGTGCCATTGACGAAACGGTCCTACGAGCACTTTGCCGACGCGCGCAGCCGCACTCAGCTGAATCTTGAGCAACTGGTGGTCGGCCACCAGCGTCGGCCTGCGCTTTGCAAGGGCGGCGAACTTACGACGATGCAGCGCCAGTGGTACACCATTGGGGATGCAATCGCCAAGGTGCCGAGGCAACCGCTGCTGGACGGACCTCGCGGGCGCGGATGTCTGGGGTTCATCACCCACGCGATGGTTGGCACCGGAACGCAGACCGCGGACCCTTCCAGCGCTCCGCGCGGCAACGTCTACGTCACGACCCCCTGGAGTGTTTGCAGAGTTGCACCGGACGGAACCGTGACGACCCTTGCGGGCTATCGGCACCCCGGGATCAACACCTACTGGGAAGATCCGAGCAACGTCGAACTCGTCGGTGACTTTGGCCCTGACGAACCCCATTTCCACGAGATCTGGGGTGCCACTTGGGTCAAGCAAACCCTCGCAGTCAACACGAGCGCCGCGCCGATTCCGAGCGAAGACAACCGTCAGCCTCATCTTGTCGGCCCCCGACTACTGGTCACGAACCCGCAGAGTGGCCGTGTCCAAGCACTCGACTTCCCAGCCCGCTCGCACGGCCCTGCGAAGGTCACGACTTGGTTCAGGGGCAGCGACCCGTGGGATGTGGTCGGCCCCTGGAATGGAAGCTACTTCGTCAGCGAGCGTGGAGCGCACCGGGTTCTGCAACTCGATGTGGACGGCAATATCGAGCGTGTCTTGCTGCAGGGACGCGCGTTGTCACGCGTTGAGCACACTCGACTGGTCACTCGACTCGCCCCGCTTGAGACGATTCGAGCCGAGCCCGTTGTTGGGCCCGAGGGCCTCGCATTGATGGATGACTGGCTGTACATCGCTTCACATGCGATGGGTCAGGTCATTCGCTTCAACCTTGTGACCGGCGAGCGCCAGGTTGTCAAGGACTACAGTTCGGATCACAACTATTTCCTGAAGATCGCGGTCAGCGACGGCAGCTTCGGCCCGCGTCACACGCTTTTTATAACGTCTTGGACGGTGGGGCACTTCGGCCTCCCTGCTGCGTTCCTGCCGGATGGGACTTCGTGGTCACTTTCCACATACAGCAGTGCGACAGTCAGGCCAAAAGGCGCAGGCGGCAACTGGGAGATACCTAGCTACAACGGGGCAGTCGGTGTAGGGGGTGGGCGTCTTGTCGGTGGCGGGGCTGGCGAAGGCGTCTGGGAACTGTCGATTGCAACTGCCCCCATGCTCGACGGAGCGCGCTACAACGCTGGCAAGAAGCAGTGGTGCGACGAGCGCGGTTTCTGGCTCACCCACAGCGACGGCGGGTTTGGTCACTACGGTTTGCCGCTGCCTTGGGGGGAAAGCCCCGAAATAGACTACTACCTGCAATGCCACGGGCACACGAAGCCATAAGCCTTTGCCTTTAAGCTGCAGCTTCCACATAAGCTTCTACCCGTTGGGCCTGTAGCTTGAGTGTCGGAATTGGCGCGAAGCCGGCGGAGACAGCCCCTACCGCCGCGATTCGACGCTGCGCTCGGCTAGAGTGTTCGGGTTGCGCCGGCGAGGCGCGCCATCTCGTTCCCTGGCATGACTGAATCCAACCTGCTGCACGAACTCGTGTCCGTGGCGGCCGAGCGATCGCCCGAGTCGCTGGCGCTTGGCTACGGCAAGACGACCTTGGACTATGGTCAATTGCTGTCGGGTGTGCGCGCGTTTGCCTCCGGGCTGCGGGGCGTGGGACTGCAGCGCTCGGAGCGTGTGGGCATCTGGCTCGAGAAGCGCATCGAGAGCGTGATTGCAAGTTTCGGCGCGCCCTGCGCCGGGGGCGTGTTCGTACCGATGAATCCCTTGCTCAAGCCGGAGCAGGTGGCGTTCATTGCGCAGGATTGCAACGTGCGGGTGCTGGTCACCTCGCCGGACCGATTGAAGCTGTTGCTGCCGGTGCTGACCGGTTGTGCCGACCTGCGCCATATCGTCCTGACCGAGTCCCCGACGCAGTCGCTGTCGGTGCCCGTAGGCATAGAGCTTCATCACTGGCCCGCCCTCATGGCCGGCCCGCCGGTCGCCGGGCACCGCGTGGTCGACTACGACATGGCGGCGATTCTCTACACCAGCGGCTCGACCGGGCGACCGAAGGGCGTGGTGCTGAGTCACCGCAACATGGTGGCCGGCGCGAAGAGCGTGGCTTCCTATCTCGGCAACCAGGCCAGCGACAGTCTGCTGGCTGCCTTGCCTTTGAGCTTCGACGCCGGATTCAGCCAGTTGACCACGGGCTTCCATGCAGGTGCCCGCGTGGTGCTGTTGAACTACCTGCTGCCGCGCGACGTGTTGAATGCCCTGGCGCGCGAGAAGATCACAGGGCTGACGGCAGTGCCGCCGCTGTACATCCAACTGACGCAGATGGAGTGGCCCGCCGCGATCGATGAGCACCTGCGCTACTTCGCCAACACCGGCGGGCGCATGCCGCGCGAGACGCTCGAGGCGTTGCGCAGCCGAGTGCCCAAGGCCAAGCCGTATCTCATGTATGGCCTGACCGAGGCCTTCCGCAGCACCTACCTTCCGCCCGAAGAGGTGGACCGCCGCCCGGACAGCATCGGCAAGGCCATCCCCAATGCCGAGATCCTGGTGCTGCGCGAAGACGGCACCGAGTGCGATCCCGACGAGCCGGGCGAACTGGTGCACCGAGGCGCCCTGGTGGGGCAGGGCTACTGGAACGATGCCGACAAGACCGCCGAACGCTACAAGCTGTTGCCGGGCCGACCGGGCGGGCTGATGCTGCCCGAATACGCGGTCTTCTCCGGTGACACCGTGCGGCGTGATGCCGAGGGTTTTCTGTACTTCATCGGTCGGCGCGACGAGATGATCAAGACGTCTGGCTATCGCGTCAGCCCGACCGAAGTCGAGGAGATCGTCTACGCCACCCAGATGGTGGGCGAGTGCGTGGCCTTCGGCGTCGACCACAAGACGCTGGGCCAGGTGATCCAGGTCATCGCCACGCCAGTGGCGAACGCCGAGGCGCTGGACTGCACTGCACTGCTGGCCGCCTGTCGGCAGCACATGCCGGCCTACATGGTGCCTGCAGGCATCGAGGCGGCGGCCGGCCCGCTGCCGCGCAATCCCAATGGCAAGATCGATCGCAAGCTGCTGGCGACTGCGTGGGTGGAGAGGAACAGCGTGGCCTGATCCGCTGGGCCTCTTCGCGTACCGCTGTCGACGCCGCTGCACCAGTTGCGGCGAGTGCCTTGGCCCTCAGGACCGCTGCAACGCCCTCACACCGGGCAGCAGCCGGTCGACGTCAGTCCACTCGACCCGCCGCGAACCCGTGGCCAGTGGCGCGAGCGAATGCAGAAGCTCCGCAGGCACACGCCCGACGAGCTTGCCCAGGTCACTGAAGCGCAGCCCCTGACGCACCAGGTGGGCGATATAGGTGTGGCGCAGCGTGGCAGGCCCTATCGCCTGGGCATCGTCCAAGGCGGCATCCAGCGCGCTTGAGGTGACGACCGCCTGCACGTCGTCCAGCGTCAACGCTTGGCCATTGGCGTGCGCGAACAGGGGCTTGTCCGGCGGCGCTGCCGTCGGCCGCGGAAGCAGGTCCGATAGCCTCCCTTCGAGCGCGATCAGGCGCCTCGGCTGACCCGGGATGCTCAGTGTCTTGGCATCGAGTTCGAGGTCGGTGGCGCGCAGCGCAATCAACTCGGTGTCCGTCAGGCCGCACAGCAGGCACACCAGCAGCGGCAGATTTTCCGCGCTGGCATTGCCAAGCAGGCTGCGCACCTCTGCGTCGCTCAACTCCCTGGGCGTGGGTGCAGCCAGCACCGGCGCGCGCGATGCGCCCTCTAGGGCCGGCGCGGCGCCGTCCGTCCTGCCGACGGCCGGCAGGTCCGGCCTGCCGACCTGAATCCATGGCTGGGGAATGATGACGGTCGATGGCCCGGCAGCGACCGGTTCGGAACGATCGAAGAACTCGACGAACCACACCGCCAGGAAGGCCACGGCCAACGATCCGGCCAGGCTGATACCGGCGTCGCGCCAGTACAGGGGGCGCCAGGCTGTCTGCGGCGTCGCGGCCGCCTCGACCACCTGGATTCGCGGTTTGCGCGCCAGTTCGCTGGCTTCCAGCGCCAGCACGCGCTGGCGCGCCGCCATGCGCATCTGGTCGAGTCCGCGCAGGTCCTCCTGCATGGTCTGGTACTCGCCGAACTGCCGGCTGAAGGCCTGCACCGACTGCCTGTCCTCGGCCAGCCGCTGCTGCAGGCGCCGTGTCACGGCCCGTGCGCTGGCCAACTCCTCACGGGCTTCGGCCAGGGCGTTCTGCTGGCTCTTGCCGCGCTCGTTGGCCAGCTGCTGCTCCAGGTTGCCGATGCGTGTCTTGAGCGCCACCGCATTGGGGTCCATGTCGAGGTATTGCGGCGTGTACCTGCGTTCCATCGCACGCCATTCCTCGCGCAGCTGCGACAGGCGATTCTCCAGTCCCGCCACCGTCGGGTTGTCCTTGGCCTGGGGAGCCCGCTTGCCTTCCTGGATGGCCTGCTCCAGGGCATGGACCTTGCCTTCTGTCACGGCTTCGCGATCGGTGGCCGTGCTCAGCGACGCGCCCAGGCCCTTGACACGCGACAGGGTCTGGTTCTCTTCGCGCTCGGCGGACACGATGTTGGAGCGCATGCGAAAGGCCTCGACCTCGCGCTTCTTCGCCGCGGTCTTCTCGTCGATGACACGCGCTTCCTCGCGAGCGTCCGCGAGTTCGGCCTGCGACGAGCTCCGGCCAGCCTGAAGCTGCTGTTCGCCATAGGTCTCGATCAGCACGTTGATCAGCCGCGGCAGCAAGGTCCGATGCGGACCGCGGGCCTCGATCAGGATCACGTTGGTGCCTTCGAGGCGGGTGACGTCAAGCATGGCTTGCACGGCGGTCACCGGGTCGGCCGGCAGGTCGCGCAACTCGCCGTCCTTCTCCAGGCGCGACACGACGGTCTCGAGCAGCGGCCGGCTGTTGAGAACCTGGAGCTCCACCAGGACCGCCGCGGTGCTGTCGGCGGCCACCGTCTCGCCCTTGGGCAACGCGCCCTGCGGAACCACCTGCAGGCGGGCACTTGCCAGATAGATCGCCGGTCGCAGGAAGGTGTAGGCCAGGCTGGCGGCGGCACACAGCGCGAACACGCTGAAGAACACCAGCACGCGGCGGCGCATGCCGGCGCTGCGGCGCCGCGGCGGTTCGGCCAGGTACAGCGGCGTCGCCTGCGTCGGCCCGGGCGGGCCTTGCAGCAGCCGGGCAGGCCCGTCGTCGGGATGTTGCATGACAAATATCCGGCCTACTCGAACTATGGCGCCATCCGCGGACCCGGGACAGTGGTGCAAAGCTTACTATGGCTGTGGCGCGCTCGCCGCAGCGCTGGCGATGCCGGCGTCGATGCCTTCCGGCGAACCAGCGCCAGCGAGACAATTCGCCCGCAACTTCGCACCGTGACCAGTTCCCGCACGCCAATGACCGCAATCGAAACCCAGCCGTCGACCAAGACTCCCGTACATGCCGACATGCCGCAGTTCGCACTACGAGACGGCGAGTTGCAGGTCGGGGGGGTGTCCTTGTCGCGCCTTGCCGCACGCGTGGGCCAGACGCCCTTTTATGCCTACGACCGCCAGGCCTTGCGCACTCGCGCCAACGACCTGCGGCGCCTGCTGCCCGCGAAGGTGAAGCTGCACTACGCCATGAAGGCCAATCCGATGCCGGCGGTGGTCGGCTTCATGGCCGGCTTGGTGGATGGCATCGACGTGGCTTCGGCGGGAGAGCTGAAGGTCGCGCTCGATGCCGGTGCGGACCCGCAGGAGGTCAGCTTCGCCGGTCCGGGCAAGCGCGAGGCCGAGCTGCGCCAGGCAGTGGCCAGCGGGGTGCTGGTGAACATCGAGTCGCTGCGCGAGGTGCAGCTCCTCGGCGCGATCGCAGCCGAGTTCGGCCTGCCCGCGCGCGTCGCGGTACGCGTCAACCCTGACTTCGAACTCAAGGGTTCCGGCATGAAGATGGGTGGCGGGCCCAAGCAGTTTGGCGTCGATGTCGAACAGATGCCCGAGCTGATGCGTTCGATAGCCGCCAGCGGTGTCGCCTTCGAGGGCTTCCATCTCTTCGCCGGTTCGCAGAACCTGCGGGCCGAATCGATCTGCGAAGCGCAACAGAAATCCTATGAACTGGCGCTGCGGCTGGCCGAGCTCAGCGCCGCCCCGGTGCGGTTCCTGAATCTGGGCGGCGGCTTTGGCATTCCCTACTTTCCCGGTGAACAGCACCTCGCGCTGCGCCCCATCGCCGACAACCTGCAGCGGCTGGCGGAGCGTGCCAGCCGTGAACTGCCCGAGGTGTCGCTGGTGATCGAGCTGGGCCGCTACCTGGTCGGCGAAGCCGGGGTGTACGTGACGCGGATCGTCGATCGCAAGGTGTCGCGCGGGCAGGTGTTCCTGGTGACCGACGGCGGCTTGAACCACCACTTGTCCGCCTCGGGTAACTTCGGCCAAGTGATCCGCAAGAACTATCCGGTGACCATCGGCAATCGTGCCGCCAGTCGCCAGCGCGAGGTGGCGTCGGTGGTCGGGCCACTGTGCACCCCACTGGACCTGCTGGCCGATCGCATGGATATGCCGGTGTCGCAGGTGGGCGATCTGGTGGTGGTGTATCAATCGGGGGCCTATGGCGCCAGTGCCAGTCCGCAGGCCTTCTTGGGCCATCCCCCTTGCGTCGAGGTGCTGGTCTGACCCAGCCATCGTCGCGGGGCGCCGCCGAAGCGAATCTGGTCGGTGTGGCAACCACTTGGCGCGCGGCCCTGGACTCTGCTGCCAAGTTGTCGCGCTCATCCTTGGCGGCCGGCTCGGGTCCATCCGACGGGGCGGTATTGTGGGCCGCTTTGGCTGGCGCTGTGTCGATCGACTGGACTGTCAGCTGCGTGATGGATAGAGCCCGAGAAGTCTTGCTGTTTCAGTTCCTGCCGTCCAGTCCACCCCTGGCCGCACTGTTCGGCACCATAGCTCGCGCGGCCCTCGCCTGGTGCGCCACTGCATCACGATGAGCCGAAGCCAGTTGAACCGACAGGCGCCGCAACCTCCGCGCCAAGAGCGCCGCACCGGCGAACGGTTGCGGCAGGCGAGCATGGCCGATTCCGAGCGCGGCCCCGATGAGTCGTGGTTCGGCGTGCTCGGCGTGGCAGCCGACACCCAATCGATGCACGACGACATGGCCAGCGTTGGCGGGCCCAAGTCAGAGACCGGCTGGGGCGGCACCGATCGGGTGACCGACAAGCAGGTGCTGACCCGTCAAGCGCGACGACTGCTAGTCGATTCGGAGTCCGCGCTGACCCGAATCTTCCGTACCTATTGCGCCGTGCGTGCGGCCATCGGTGCGGCACTGGTCGCAGGCATCGGAGTGATGGGCCTGGTCGGCGGCAACGCACCGGCCGGCCTCGCCCTGGTGTGTCTGGCCTACGCGGCGCAGGCCGTCACGCTGTGGCTGCTGCCGCGATTCGTCGGCTTGACGCAGCCCTTGCCGCAAGACAGTGTGGCGCAGCGCAGGCGGCAGTGGCTCGCCACGATCGGCGTGGATTTGCTGGCCTTTACCGCGCTGCATCTGCTCGTTTCCGACGGCAATCTCAACTTTGCGGCGCTGCTGGTGCTGCCGGTACTGATGTCGGGTGTGTTGACATCGCGCTTGATGGCGCTAGCCACCGCGGCGGCGGTGGCGTTGATGCTGCTGGTGGTGGCATGGAATCCCGTCGGGCCGGGGCCGGGTAGCGGGGTTCTGATGACGCAGTCGGGCCTGGCTGGCATGGGCTTCTTCGTGATTGCGCTGCTGTCCAGCGAACTGGCAGGACGTTTGGCGCGCGAGGAGATTGCCGCTCGCGGGTCGATGGAACTGGCCCGCCAGCAGGCCCAGTTGAATCGGCTTGTCATCGAGGAAATGGCCGATGGGGTGCTGGTGATCGACAGCGAGCTTCGGGTGCGTGCCACGAATCCCGCAGCACGCGGCCTGCTTTCGCCGCGTGGCATGGGGCCGGCGGCGCCGTTTCCGCTGCAGGGGCGCGCCGAGTGGTCCTCGCTTTGCACCGCCGTGCAGGCGGCCCTTGCCAAGGCCTACTGGCCCGAGGCAGGCGCCGACGTGGTGTTGAACTTCGGCGAGGGGGATACGCGTACCCTGCGCATGCGTGTGCGTTTCACGCGTCGGCCAGCAATACAGCAAGGCAAGACGGGGACCGAGGAATTCTGCGTGCTCTTGCTTGAGGATGTACGAACTGCGCAAGCCCGGATGCACCAGGAGAAACTCGCGGCAATGGGACGTGTCTCGGCAGGCATCGCGCACGAGATACGCAACCCGTTGGCGGCCATCGCACAAGCCAATGCACTCCTGCTGGAGGACGTATTGGCGGATCCGCAGCGACGCTTGGCGCGCATGGTGGCCGACAACGTCGAGCGACTCAAGCGGATTGTCGACGAGGTCATGGAGATTGCCCCGGGCATCGCTGCTGAAAGCAGCGTGGTCGATGCGACTGCCGAGGTGGCCGCGGCCGCAGGTGAATGGGCGCAGACTGCAGGGTTGGCGACCGGGCCCGGCAGCGTGCTTCACCTGGACCTTCCAGCGCAGCCGCTGTACGTGGCCTTCGAACGCGAGCACTTGCGTCGGGTGCTGGTCAACCTGCTGGACAACGCGAATCGGCACGGCAGTGGGCAGGCGGGCGCCGTCGGGGTTCGCCTGGTGGCGCGTGACGAAGGCAGCGCGCTGCTGCGCGTCGACAGCGACGGGCCGGCCATTCCGCAGGAAGTGGAGCGACACCTGTTCGAGCCGTTCTTCTCGACGCGAAGTCGCGGTACCGGACTGGGCCTGTATATTTGTCGCGAGCTGTGCGAACGCTACGGCGCCAGTATCGAGTACCGGTTGCGGCCCGATGGGCAGCGCAATCTTTTCCTGGTGGTCATGAGGCGCGAAAGCACGCCGGCCAGCGATTCCGAAAGCAAACCTCTCACATGACCGCTGCCCCCGCCAACAGCCTGCTCGTCGTCGACGACGAGCCCGATCTGCGCACGCTTTACGAGTTGACGCTGGTTCGCGAGGGCTATGCGGTGGAGACCGCCGGCACGGTCGAGGATGCCTGGACGCTGCTGGGACAGCAAAGCTTCAGCGCGGTGATCACCGACATGCGGCTACCGGATGGCACCGGGCTTGAGTTGCTGCAGCGACTCGAGGCGACCAACCGCACCGAGAAAACGATCGTCATCACCGCCTATGGTTCAGCCCAGGGCGCTGTCGAGGCGCTGAAGTGTGGCGCCTATGACTACCTGACCAAGCCGGTTGACCTTCGGCAGTTCCGCGCCGTCGTGGCGTCCGCGCTCGGTCGCAGCGTGACGCAGGCAGCAAGGTCGCCTGCAGCGGATGCCGTACCTGCGCGCAAGCGAAGCAGCGAACCGCAAGCGGCGGCGCTGCCGGCGCCGGCGCGCACCGGGGCACTTGGGCGACTGGTGGGTCGTACCGAGAGCATGCAGCAGGTTCATGCGATGGTGGGCAAGGTGGCGCGAAGCATGGCGCCGGTGCTGGTGCAGGGCGAGTCCGGCACGGGCAAGGAACTGGTCGCCCGCGCGATCCACGAGCTGTCCTCGCGCGCCACGCAGCCGTTCATCGCGGTGAACTGTGGCGCCATACCCGAAGCCTTGCTCGAGGCAGAGTTCTTCGGCTATCGCAAGGGGGCGTTTACCGGTGCGGCCGAAGATCGCGAGGGCTTCTTTCAGGCAGCCCAGGGGGGCACGTTGTTCCTCGATGAGATCGGTGAGCTGCCTCTGTCGATGCAGAGCAAACTGCTGCGTGTCATCCAGGAGCGTGCGGTGCGACCCATCGGCGCTGTCAATGAGGTGCCCGCCAATGTGCGCATCGTCAGTGCGACCCACCGGGATCTGGGCGAGGAGGTGCATGCTGGACGCTTCCGGCAGGATCTCTTCTACCGACTGAACGTCATTTGCATCCGGCTGCCCCCGCTTCGCGAGCGGATAGCCGATCTGGCACCGATCTGTCGCGCGGTGCTGGAACGCATTGCCCGTGATGCCGGTGTGACGCCGGTGCCAACGGTGAGCGACGAGGCGCTGCGCTTGCTTTCGGGATATGCCTTCCCGGGCAATGTGCGCGAACTCGAGAATCTTCTGCAACGGGCGCTTGCTCTGTCCGGGGGCGAAGTCATCGAGTGGCAGGACCTGGGACTTGCAGAAAGCAGTGCCGCGGAGCCGCTGACCGCCGCACTCGACGATCTGCCGCGTGCCAGCCCGCTTCGGGAATCGCCTGCGAACGCGTCGCCTGCGCTGGTGCCCGCGCCGCTACCGAGCGATCTGCAGGCCTACCTGGACCAGGTGGAGCGCGACATCCTGATGCGCGCTTTGGAGCGTTACCGCTACAACCGAACTGCCGCGGGAGCCAGCCTGGGCCTGTCGCTGCGGCAGATGCGCTATCGCATGGCTCGCCTTGGGGTCATTACCGGGGAAGGCCTGGGTGAGCGTGGCGAGCCAGCCTAGACGCGCCTGGGCTCAGGGATGGTGGCGCAAGGCGCAGGTATGCGCCTCGCCAAATTTCGACGCAAGGCCGGCCGCCGTGCCAGTCACACTGGTTGTGCTGCACTCGATCAGCCTGCCACCTGGTGAATATGGTGGTGATGCCATCGAGCGGCTCTTCAGCAATCGCCTTGACTGGAATGCCCATCCCTACTACGAAGGCATTCGCGGATTGAAGGTTTCCGCACACTTCCTTGTCCGGCGCAACGGGCAGACGCTGCAGTTTGTGTCCTGCGAGCATCGCGCATGGCACGCGGGCCGCTCCACTTGGCGCGGGCAGGAGGACTGCAATCACTACTCCGTGGGCATCGAACTCGAGGGGCTCGAGGGCTCGCCCTTCGAGCCTGGGCAGTATGAATCGCTGGCGCGGCTGCTTCGTGCGCTTGCGCAACAGTACCCGATCGAAGAGGTGGTCGGCCATGAGGACGTTGCGCCCGGCCGCAAGTTCGACCCGGGTGCCGGCTTCGACTGGTCGCTGCTGCGCAGGCAGTTGCGCCGCCGCCGCCCGGCGCTGCCGCGCGCGATGCTGGCCATTGGGGAAGGCCCTAAGGCGCAACACTACCGGTAGTGCCTTGCGGGGGGGCAAGACCCCAGATATAGTGTGCCCCGTGATACGCTTGCCTTTCCGAACCACAGCCTCGTGCACCCCGGCACAGGGGCCGGCCACGAAGGTCAGCCGGTCCAAAGGCCGCCCCATCGCTCCGCTGCCCGCGTCCCGCGCCTGACGGCGGCGCCAGGCCCCGCACGCGTCTCACGCCTGACCCGTTTTCGCTTTCACGCACCCACTGATCGACAGGCCCATCCATGCAAGCCATTGCCCCCCAGCCCGCGGAAAACACCGCGCTCAATCGCCCCGTCCTCGGCGCCGCCCCCGCCGCGTCGGCCTATGCCGGCTTCCAGATCATCCGCCGCAACGGCGCGGTGGTGGTGTTCGAGCCCAACAAGATCGCCGTCGCGCTGATGAAGGCCTTCCTGGCGGTGCACGGCACGCAGGGCGCGGCCTCGGCCAGCGTGCGCGAAACCGTGGACACGCTGACCGAGGCGGTGGTGCGCTCGCTGCTGCGTTCGCGCCCGGGCGGCGGCACCTTCCACATCGAGGACGTGCAGGACAGCGTCGAACTCGGCTTGATGCGCGGCGGCCACCACGAGGTGGCGCGTGCCTACGTGCTGTACCGCGAGCGGCGCACGCAGGAGCGCGCGCGTCAGGGCGTGGCGCCGGTGGCGCGGGCCGCCGAGATCCATGTCGTCGACAACGGCCAGCGCGTGCCGCTGGATGGCGCGGCGCTGCAGGCGCTGGTGGAATCGGCTTGCGCCGGCCTCGGCGCCGACGTCAAGGCCGAGCCGATCCTGGCCGAGACGCGCCGCAACCTGTATGACGGCGTGCCCATCGACGAGGTCTACAAGGCCTCGATCCTGGCGGCGCGCACGCTGATCGAGAAGGACCCGGCCTATTCGCGCGCCACGGCGCGGCTGCTGCTGCACACCATTCGGCGCGAGATCCTCGGCGGCGAAGTCACCCAGGCGCAGATGGGCGAGCGTTATGCCGAGTACTTCCCGCAGTTCATCAAGCGCGGCGTGCAGGCCGAACTGCTGGACGAGAAGCTGATGCAGTACGACCTGGCCAAGCTGGGCGCGGCGTTGCTGCCCGAGCGTGACCTGCAGTTCGACTACCTGGGCCTGCAGACGCTGTACGACCGCTACTTCCTGCACATCGACGAACAACGCATCGAGATGCCTCAGGCCTTCTTCATGCGCGTGGCGATGGGCCTGGCGCTGAACGAGATTGACCGCGAGGCGCGTGCGATCGAGTTCTACGGCGTGCTGTCCAGCTTCGACTTCATGTCGAGCACGCCCACGCTGTTCAACGCCGGCACGCGGCGCAGCCAGTTGTCGAGCTGCTACCTGACGACGGTGGCCGACGACCTGGACGGCATCTACGAGGCGCTGAAGGAAAACGCGCTGCTCAGCAAGTTCGCCGGCGGCCTAGGCAACGACTGGACCAACGTGCGCGCCTTGGGCTCCTACATCAAGGGCACCAACGGCAAGAGCCAGGGTGTGGTGCCGTTCTTGAAGGTGGTCAACGACACGGCGGTAGCAGTCAATCAAGGCGGGAAACGGAAGGGCGCAGTCTGCGCCTACCTGGAGAGCTGGCACCTGGACATCGAGGAGTTCCTCGAGCTGCGCAAGAACACCGGCGACGACCGCCGGCGCACGCACGACATGAACACCGCCAACTGGATCCCCGACCTGTTCATGAAGCGGGTGATCGAAGGCGCCGAGCATCCGCAGGATGCGAGCAAAGGCCAGTGGACGTTGTTCAGCCCCAGCACCTGCCCCGACCTGCACGACAAGTTCGGCAAGGATTTCGAGGCGGCATACACCGCCTACGAAGCCAAGGTCGACCGCGGCGAGATCAAGCTCTACAAGCGCATGCCCGCCAAGGATCTGTGGCGCAAGATGCTGTCGATGCTGTTCGAGACCGGGCATCCGTGGATCACCTTCAAGGACGCCTGCAACGTGCGCTCACCCCAGCAGCATGTGGGCGTGGTGCACAGCTCCAACCTGTGCAC
>Ga0105103_10000317_pt1 | contig 27088 bp, 26 predicted proteins | sample PPLLaktember2015_2_FD_79107 | JGI IMG/M metagenome (GOLD analysis project Ga0105103, IMG submission 79107) | Freshwater sediment microbial communities from Prairie Pothole Lake near Jamestown, North Dakota, USA - PPLs Lake P7 Core (6) Depth... | ecosystem: Environmental > Aquatic > Freshwater >...
AGGTGAAGCGAAGATGCCTCGGCGCGTCGCAAGCGACTCCTGAAAATTGAACAGCGAACGCTGCCGGTCGCGCAGAGGGGCCAGCTGCTGCTGGATGGTTGCCGCGCGGGCGCGCTGCTGAGCTACGATGGCCTCCTGCGCGCGTTTGCCGCCGAGTGCAATGATTCGCTGCGAACTGAGACTCCCATCGGCCAGCTTTTTCCGCTCCTCATCCGAGATCTCGGTGTTGAACTGCAGAAAGCCTTTCGCGATGTCGGCCTTCTCGGCTTCGCTCATATTTGCCTGCGCGGAAAGATCGTCGATCTGCTTCTCAACACCTTTCAGGTCTCGTGCGGCTTTGTCGGCGACCTTGGTGTATTCCTTGTTCTTCTTCGAAACCTCGCGCGTGACATCGGCCACCAACTTCTCGGCTTCGTCATCGGAATAGTTGGCGGGATCGATATCGAGCTGGTAGTCCATGATGCCCTTCAGGGCACCATCGACCCGGCGGGAGAGAGAGTTCGCCTTAGCGGCTTCCCGCGCCGACTTCGTGTTCAGCTCGGCATTTTGCTCTCCAACCTTCAGGTTGTTTTTGAACCTGATGCCCTCCAGCTCGAGGCTCCGTCGATACGCATCCTCCCGCTCGCGCATGGAAAGCAGGGTGTTCGCATCGCGGGCGCGCGTGGCGACCTGCTCCTGCATCTGGATGCCCGCGATCTGGTCCTGCATCGCCGCCTGGCGCCGGGCGAGATTTTGCTGCTCCTGATAGGCGCGCTGCTCCGCCTGTTGGGCGAGCTGCACGCGGCCAGCACCGAGCCGATCCAGCGGCTCGAAAGACTGACGAAAGATGGCCTGCAGTTCAGGGTAGGTCATTGGTATCCTCCGCCCAATAGGTTCAAGTTGGCCTGGCTGCCGACCGGCTGGTAGGCGGTCTGGAACGGAGCCGGTTGCGTGGCGGCCGGGAGCGCCTGCGGCATCGGCTGCTGCTGCGGCGGCCGGTTCATCTGCTTGATGAGTTCCTGATTCGCGAGGTAGTTTCCGACACTGTTCGCGCCAGCGGAGATCGCGGCACCCGCGGCCATGCCGTTATTGCCGATCGTCGGCTGAAGGAACGTCTGGTTGGTCGGCGCCTGCTGCGGCCCGATGCGGAAGAAGTTGAGCGGCGCCATCGCCGCGGCGTACTGGTCGGCGGCGGCCTGGTACGGCAGATTGCGGAAGGCCATCCGCTGCTGGCCCAGCTTGTACGGCAGATCGAGGGCCCCCATCCGCATGTTGAGGTCCGACTCGTCGAGCCCCTGCAGCGACATCGCGTTTTCGAGATCGGCCTGACCGACCGCCTCGGCCGCCTGACTCCGCGCGCCGGTTGTCGCCGCCACCGCACGATTGATGTCGAACGTCGATCCTCCGCGGAAGCCGGACTTCGCCCGCTGCGCACGCAGGCCCGCGAACGTCTGCTCCAGCGCGTCATTGATCGACGACGCCCGGGTACGCGCGAGCTTCGTCCGTGCCTGAAGCACTGGCTCGAGTGAGGCGCGCCGCTGCTCCCCAACCTTGCCCGTAGCGAGATCGATCACCAATCCGTCGCCGGCCTCCATCGCCGGATTGTACCGGCTCAGGTATCGCTCGTTGTCCGCGAACCGCGCCGCCGGGCCGCCGCCAGCTGAAAAGAGCTTCTGTGCGGACTCTGCGGCACTCGCCCCGAGGCTGGCCTCGTAGGGCTTCAGGTACATCGGCAGGATCGCTGATCCTTCGGACCCACGGCTTTCGAGGAACTGCCGGTAGTTCGCTGCATTGGTGGCGTCGGTGGCTGCTCGGTTCGCGTCGGCGGCTTGCCGCGATGCCTTGTTCGCCTGGCTGGAGCCGTACATCGAGGCGCCGGCTCCGACTACCGCGCTCCCGACAGCAACCCATGCCATCGAGCCGAGTGCCATGATTCCGCCGTCGCGAAAGTCCCGACCACCGACAAAGCACCAGAGCGGAGAAAGGAATGACAGGAATTTCATTTCAGGGCGGCAATGGCTGCTTTGATGTCGAACTTGGGAGTTCCAACGATGCGGTGGGGCAGTGTCACAAACGCCACGACCTCCTCTGGCACCGTGATGTTCACGGCATGGAACGTGGTCCAGATGGTCTCCGCAAGGACATGAATCACTCGGCGCGTAGCCGGCTCGGTGATGCCGGTCATTGGGGCAGACAGGATCTGCCAGCCATCCCTCGGACTCCAGACTTCACACGTACCCTTCGAGATGACAAATGGATGGCGCGTGCGGTGGATCTCGGTGGTGATGATGGCTCCCGCCGGCAACACGACCTCGCGCACGTACATGCCCGACTCGAGGCCGTTGTTCTTCTCGATGAAGCGATGCGTTGTTGGGATCCCCTCCTTCGCGAAGTGGTCCGGGTGCTGAAGCAGCAGCGCCTCCAGCTCATTGATGGGCCGGCACGCCAACACGGCGCGCTCATCTGCTGTCATCTCCACATCGCCAGGCACGACCGCGACCACTTCATCATGGTCGGGCTGGGTCTCGATGGCGGCCTCCTGCATGGTTATGGCATAAGCGCCATTACAGGGTCGCGGCAATCAGAAACCCGCCAGGATCATGCAGGACCGCCCGAAGCGGCCTTCGCCATCGACGCCGAATGTCACGTCGCTATCCGCCTCGGAAGTCTCGTACTCCACGTCGAGGGTGAGTGCGCCTCCAGCAAAGTTCTCCAGGCGGCCGAAGAGGTTGAAGCCAACCCAGCTCGTGCCGGCGCCGTCGAGCAGATGCGTCGCCATCTGGTCAATGTTCGTCGCGCCCTCACGCAGAGTGATGGTGCCGCCGTTAGAGCCGGCGTTGCGCACGCCCATGAGCTTCAACCAGACCATCACCGTGCCGGCTGGAACGTCATTGAATGTGAACGATGCGAGCGAGATCCCAGTCTGCGGGCCCGTGCTGTTCACGGCCGATGAGTCCCCCTGCTTGTCCACATGAAGCAAGGCGGCCTCAATCACGCCAGTCGTCTTATTCGCGCGCAGGAATTTCCCGTAGTCGCCCGCGCTCAACGCAGTGAACTTCGCCAGGGTGATGATGCTGTCGGCGATCTTGGCCGTCGAGCTGACGGCGCCATCGCCAAGGGTCACACCGTCTTTCAGGTTGCCGTCCGGCTTCAATGCCAGCTCGACGAGCGTGATCAGCGCATTGATCGCCGCCTCGATGTCCGTAAAGTTGCCGTCAAACTGAGGCTGCGTGAGGGCCGCGCCGGTCTCGGACCGGAGCGTCATATCGACTGGTGTGATGGGCATTTTAGGTTTCGCGCATCTCCCTGCGCAGGGCGTCTTCCACGATGATGAGTTGTTTCAGCAGCAGGCTCCAGGTCTCCAACAGGCGATCATTGTACTCCTTGCCGCCCGGCAAATCGAGAAAGGACTGAGGCATCGGCGGAAGCTCTGGGTACCTTCCGCCGGAGTTGCGCGCAATGCTCCCTGTCGTGTTGGGCGTCATGTTGGCAGAGGAACAGCAGCGTAGTATCCGCCGCGATCGGACGGGGCGAAGTCGTAGTGCTTATCAGCGCGGAAGAATAAGTGTCTCCCGTTCGCGCTGACGACGACATTATCGAGGATGACATACTCCCCCTCGGCTGTGCTGAACGCGGGTGATGCTGATTGCGCGTTCAGATAGGTATGCAACAGGTGCGCCGTCGCGTAGTTCTCACTGGCAAGCCAGTAGAGGCCAGTTTGGTCGGTCGAGCTGTTGATGCCCCAGCCTACAACGATGCTGCCGTCGCGAGCCATGCCACTGAGACGTTGCTCGCCAGTCCTGTTCGCAACATTGCCAAGCAGAACGCCGGTTATCGTGCCCGCAACGCTCAAGTCCCACTTGAAAATCTTGAACGATCCGGCGCCTGAGTTTCCAAAGGCGATCGTTCCATCGCCATCGCAGCCGATGACGCCTGGATAATCGACCACGCTGCCAGCTTCATCCGCTAGCGTTCCGGTGTGCGTCCACACGCCCAAGACCTTCTTGTAAACGCGCACGTCGTTGTCGCAGTCGATGATCAAGGTGTCGCCACAATGGTCCATCGCAACGATGTCGTATGCGGGCTCGGCTGCATCGATGATTACGTCTGCGCCTCCAATGGTTCGCTCAACTGCCCGATAACCACTGGTGATTCCATAGAGGCGAAGCCCGTCTGGGCTGATGAAGTTCCATTTCCGAATCGTCGGGGATAGCGTCGGTGCCGACGTGACTCCGTTGTCCCACAGGGCAGCTTGGTAAACGAATCCAGGGAGGCGCACGTTGCCGGCGACCATGCCCGCCCTGGACATGGTGTACCCTGGCTCGATGTCCACTGCTGTGCCGTAATTAAGAGACTCGAGGGTGAACGCGTTCGCATCACTTCGAGTCACAACCAGCACGCCACCCGAATTGCCCTTGACGATGACTTTTTTCCCATCTTCCGACATGTAGGGATTGCCGGATTTGCCATTATATCCGAGGCCACTCCCTCCCCACATTTCATCGCTGAAGCCGGAGACCCAAAGGGCATCCACAAAATCAGTACCGGCCATCCCCTTGAAGAATGAGGGCGATGCAGAGGCCATCGGATCTGGTAGCTCAAAGGCGCACGCGCCGCCGCCCACGGTGCCAGAAGCTGCGGACGTTGCCGGAGTGGCGACGAGATCACTTGTGCCGTAGATGGGTGGGGCGACTGTGCCATAAGCCACAGACGTTGCCGGAGTCGCGATGAGATTGTCGCTTGTGCCGTAGATGGACGGCGCTGCCGCCTGAGCAGCCGCGCAGTCTATTATTCTCTCGCCGACCTCGGCGGTGATGCCGATCTCCCAGCGCCGCTTGCGGATTCGGAGATTGGCAGAACCACTGACAGTGATCCGCTCTTGCAGGAGGATCGCCAGGTAGTTCAGCGGAATGTGATTTCTGACCTTCGGATTAGAAAGCGTGATCGGCGAATCAGGAAGCTGGGTGAGGTCAGCGTTTGCGTTATCAGCCTTCCAAAACTGGATCTCCACCGATGTGTTCGGGGACTGACTCGCAAGCAGGAAAAGGTAGCGAAGAAACTCTTTCGCGTGCTCCTCGTCGTTGAAGTCACTGACCCCAGACCATAGAATGGATGGGTAATTCGCCCCGCGCCGTTGCCAGCCCGTCGGCCCAGTACGATCGATGAGGTACTGCACCAGTCGGCCATCCGAAGTGCCCATCAGGAACATTCGGTCCACAGGAGCCCGAGCGATTCCCTCCTGGGGCTTATCGATCATCGCCGCACTTTCGTAGTGTGCTCCTATCGTGGTGCATCTCTGACCGCCAAGTGCGCGCGGGTTATAGTCGAAGCAGATCCCCTTGTCGTCGGTCTGCGACGGGAACATGAACCACATCTCTTTCGTGAGTCCGTTGTTCACCATCCACACGTCGTCCTGGCTGACGCTGGCGACGCCGACCGCATCGATGAAGATGTTCGCGCAAAGCGAAAGCGCGGGGTGCAGCTGTGGCGTGCGGCGCACGAGGTCGAACGTGTAGAAGCCATCCCTGCCGGCGTAGATCAGTTGATCATTCAGCTCATGAATCATCCATCGCCAATGCAGAGACTCTTCGCCGGAATAGACGCGTAAAAAGGAGAATGGTGCATCGGTCCTTCCAGTGTATTCAGAAATTACGAAGCCGTTCTGCTTCGCCACGACGATGCGGTCGCCAAGCCTCGTCAGTCGGATGATGGCCGAGGTGTCGTCATTCACCGGAAATTGGCCGACGATCAGCGCGGCCGCGTCCGACTTGCTGACCGCAGCGCCGGCGACCGACGTTGCCGCCTTGTCCGCAACCACCCACACCGGGCGCGGGTAGATGTCGCCGCCGAGAGTCTCGGTGATGTAGAGGAGTGTCGTGATGAGATCCGCGCCGTCCACTCCGGCCCCGACGATTCGCACCGTGTCGCCCTGCTCCAGCGAGTCGATTCGATACTGAAACTCCAGATACCTACTGCCGGCTACGATCGTGCCCGGGACTGATGCGCCCCAGCGCAGAGGGCTGATTGGATCGCCCCACATGACGCGATTGTGGATTCGATTGATCCACTGTTCCTGCGCGTTGGCGAAGCCTCCGTACTGAACATTCTCCATCACGACTTCCAGGTAGTCGTCCTGAATCTCGCCAATGTCGGCCAAGACGAGGATCCCGGCGACCTCCTCGATCGTTCCGACGTAGGTGACACCCTGCTCGCGCAGCTCCTTGATCGGCTTCACCGCGAACTCGTTCAGGTGATAACTCACCGGAAGATCGATGCCATTATTGAAGACGGTGTAGCCGTTGACGTTCTTCGCCTCCCATCGGTGATTGTTCAGGACGGTGAAGTTATCTCCGATCTTGAGCCATACCCCTTCGCAGATCGTTCCAACCACAGCGGGCTCGACGACATCGTTGTCCACAATGTCGTTGTCCTCGTATCGCCAGTATCGATACAACTCCTTATCCGACCCAACGATGAGGGCGGATTTTCCGTTCTCCTGCCTGGCATTGAAGATCAGTTTGAGCTTGGGGTGGGTGAGTGAAACCGGCTGGTTTTCTTCTTCATCGCCTGCGATGATGGAGTTACCTTGACCAACACCGACACCGAAAATCTGCTGCACTTCCATCACCATCGCGAATTGCGCGCCCATCAAAATCTCAAATTCGATTGTATCCGGTACCGGCGGAGGTGATGGAGGGGTTGACCAAAGGACATTCTGGTTTATGCCGTGGACTGCCAAGACTCTCCACGTCCTGTTGCCCATGTTGCCTGAATAATCGCAGGCTGCGATACATGACCAGTCGGCGCTAAGAAGACGATACTTCGCGTAGCCAACTTGGGCTCCGACAGTGGGGCCGTTTCCAAGATAATCGATGGTGATGTTCGCCCGGAGCGTTTCGTTCGTGAAATAGAAAACAGGGAAGTCGAACGTGAACGTCGTCGTCAGGTCCGGCGGTGGATTCGTGATGAGCACCGGGGATGAGTCGTCAGAACTCCCCTCTTCGGATTGATTGAAGTAGCGGTCTCCCTCACGACGAATCCAATCGTCGAATAGGTGCCGCCAGTCGCGCGCAAGCACCACGTTGTTGTGCCCCGCGTCATCTGACGATGGCCGCGTTACGAGATCCTGCGCGCGAGGGTCTGAAACAACTTTCATCGGAAAATCTCGCCACGTTGGCGATGCTTGAGGAAGAGCCGAGTCCGCAGCCGGCGGTACTCAACCCAGTGCATCTGCTGCTGCGCGACGGCCTCTCCCCACTCCATGATGAGGTTGGCCGTGGCGTAGAGCGCCGCCGCCTTGGACGCATCCTCATCGAACGGCGTCATGTCGGCGTCGTCGAAGTCGAGCTTGCGGCCGTCCCACTCCACGCGGAGCGCGATCACGTCGGCCTCGAGGATGGGCTGCACGAGAAATTCATCGCCTCGCGGGCTGATGGAGATCCGCGCGTCGCAGCTCTGTTCGAGCACCATCGGCTTCCGCCGCTCTGCCCACGGGATCACGTCACATGGCTCCTCGCAGGTCTCATCGAACTCTGGTGCAAGAACCGCCAGGTAGTTGACCTTATCGCCAACCGTCTGCGTTTGGACCCGAACCTTGTTGAGATCGTACACGACGCCCAACTGGACCGGGAGCACAAGCGGCCCCGGAAGCGTCGGAGCTGCATCGTAGGCCATCAGAACAGGGCTGACGTTGGACGGGTCACCAACCACCGTGACGGAGAACACACGCTCCTCTTCGGCCACCAGCTCCGTGTCCGTGTTCACGGTCGGCGTCACCTGATCCTGCGTGACCTCGTTGTCCTCCTGCGCGTTTCGGTTGCGCAGGATTGAGGCGGAGCGAATCGATCCACCGTTGAAGCTGTCGAAGTAGCCCTTGCTCGAATACCCTTCGTTCTCGGTGTCGGCCGAAACGATGATGTCAGTGTGACCGACCGTGTAGGCTCGGATGAACTCCTGCAGGTCGAGCACGGCATTGCGGATCTCGACATCGACGCGCGCCTGGAGAGATTGAATGTCCTCCTCCGCGTGGGCGATGATTTCGTTGAGCCAGTCGTCCAGGCCTTCGATGTCGGCCTGCGCGGTCGTGATCGTCGCGTTGGCCCATGTGCCAAACTCCTGCAGGTCTTCGCGCGCGGTGGTGATCTGGCGGTCGAACCAAGTCTCGTAGGTTTGCAGGTCCGACTTCGCCGTCGCAATTTGCTCATTCATCCAAGTCCCATAGGATTGGATGTCTTCGACTGCACTGGCGATGAGGGCGGTGCGCAGCGTGGCCGTGTTGGTGCGGCACACGTCATTGGGCAGGAACTTCACAACCTCCGCAGAAAGCCCGCCGCCAAGCGAGTGATTGAACCCGGCCATCCGCAGCCGTGCTCGTTCGTAGTCCTGCCGGCATTGCTGATAGACGGTCATCGCCTGACCGACTCCTTCAATGCTGCGTGACTCCACTTCCCTGGCGAACTCAGCCCGAACGAAAAGTGCGATCGTGCGCGCGAACTCTGCGTTGGTGCGCGGACCATCAGAGAGCAGCACCCGGACCGACTCCTGAAGAGCGGCGTCACTGCCTGACCAGTTATATCCAGCCAGCTTGAACTTCAGCCCGTAGTAGGCCCCACCCGCGGTTTGGTTTCCGCCGATCTGCGCCCGAATGTAGTTGGCCACTGCCTCGGCAAACAGCTTGTCGGTCCGCGGGACATCCGCAGTCAGAAGCCGCACGGCTGCCTTGAGCGCAGCGTCCGAACTGACCCAAGTGTAGCCGAGCAGCTTGAACCGAAGCGCAGCATACGATGCCCGCGCAACTTGAACGTCTCCGATGCCGGCCTGCGCTCGCACGAAGTGGGAGACCGCCTCGGAAAACATGGTTTCGTCACGCGCAGAATCTGAGATTATCGAGCGCACCGCCGCTCGCAGCGCAGGCGTTCCGCCCGCGTAGTGATAGCCCGACAGCTTCCAACGCAACGCCGCGTAAGACGTTCGCGCGAGGCCAAGGTCGCCGACCCCGCCTTGCAGCCGCACGAAGTGGGCGACCGCCTCGGCGAACATGGTGTCTCCGGCATCGGTGTCGCGAAGCAGCGCCTTCACGGCGGCGCGCAGAGTCGCGGTGTTGGCCGTGGTGTTGTAGCCGATGAGCGCCTTGCGCGCGGCCATGTACCGGCGCTCGAGCAACTGATAGCCATCCTTGTCACCCTGCTGCAGGGCGATCCGTGCCTTCACGTAGTCGAGCGCGGCCGCGGTAAAGATCGTGTCGCTCGGCGTGCGGTCGGTCATGTTGACCTTCACCGCTGCCTTGAATTGCGCCCAGGTGTACGTGTTCATTCGTCAAAGCCGCGCTTCTGGCGGTGATTCTCGCGGCGTGTGGTGGGCCGCTGTGATTGGTCGGACGGGATCGAGTCACCTTTCCCGATGACGATGGCGTCGTCGATCGAAGTCGGCGACTTTTCTGGTGCGGGCTTCACGATCGTCGATCCATCAACGACCACAGCACCACGACCTTTTAGGGGCGGTCCGAGGCGCGCTTGCGGCTGCGAGTCCCGGATACGCTCCAAATGGGTCGGCCGCTTTTTTTTTTCGACGAGCTGGTTGTATTCCTGCTCGGGGATTTCAGTGACCCATCGAGCAGCCACCGACAGGAAGATGTCCGCTTCGTGGTCTTCGATCTTCACGATCCCCTGATGCGTACCGGCCGCAATGCCGATGATGTCGAAAGCGAACTCTCGCGCCCCTGCGCGCACGGGACGGCCGGCGTTCTCTCCGAAAAAGTACCTCGGCATGAGACTGGTTAGGGCAGATGAGCCCTTACTTTTCAACGAAAGAAAAACCGGCACCCGTTGCCAGGTGCCGGTCCCCCAATTTAGTCCAACGATTGAGTGCGTTCCTTGGACCAAATTAGCTGTTCGGCGAGCAGCCGCGAGCGGTGAGCGTCGGGCAGGCGTCGCTGAAGTTTTCGAAGATGCAGTGACGGTCGAAGTCACCGAACTCCACGGCGCACATCTTCGAGCGCATCGTGTGCGTCTCGGAGACCATCTTCATGACCTTCGACCAGGTGCTGTTGGCATTGGCCGTGGTCTCGCCCTTGTACGTGCGCTTCACCTGATTGGTGCGAGCGACGGCGATCTTGATGTCATCCCAGTCGATGGCCACAGCCATGCGAGCGCGGGGACGAGCATTGATCGAGCCGCCCGTGCCGTCGGTGAAGGCGAGGATCTTGTCTTCGAAGAACTCGTGCGTGAAGATCGCGATTTCCAGGTGCTGGCGCGGGATCTGGTACACGGTGTACTCGAAGGCGATGATGTTCGTGCCATCGACCATGACCTTGCCGTTTTCGACGTACCGGCGGGCCGTGACTTCGGCGCCGTACAGGTCGGTCAGGTAGCCGATGATGGCTTGATCCCAATCGTCCTTCGTCCAACGGTCCGTCATCCAGACCACGCGGTCGTGAGCGCCGCCATCGAGCTTGCGGTGACGCTTCAGGTTATGGGATTCCTCGAACAGGAGATCGAGGTCCATCGGAGCGCCGGCGAGATCGATGCGGCGGTTCTGCTCCACGAGCTGCGTGTGGATGCCGATGATGTTCGCCTTGCGCTCCAGCTCGACGCCGGATTCCGGGTCGGTGGCGGTCGGCAGCGCGAGGATGTCGGCAAGCTCAGGATTGGCGACCTGGCCGGTCTCACGGGCACCGAACCAGATCGTGTTCATGAGCTGCAGTTCCTCGAGCGTCATGACCTGCTTGTTGCGCTTGGCCATCTCGAGCTGCTGGAAGTCGCGGAGGTACTCGTTGACGTTACCGTCGAGGATCTGCGCGAGGGCGTCGAGGTACTCCTGATTCTCGGAGCGATAGGTGCGGACGTTGCCGAACCAGTCGATCAGCATCTCCTTCGCCAGATCGGTCGGCATGTTGGTGCCGAACGATTCGTAGTCGGAGACGTTGTTCGCGCCAAGCGAGACCGCGCCGAAGTACGGCTGGTACGGCTTCTTCTGGGTCGCGTTGAGCGCATTCCACTGGGCATTGGTGTAGCCCACCGCCGAGACCGTGACCGTGGCGTTGTCGGGATCGACATCAGACGCCGTGACGATCTTGTGAGCGGACGTGTAGGCCGCCAGCGTCACTTGATTGAAGTGCTCCACATAGAGGAAGTGGCCGGGGATGAAGAACCGCGCGAGGTTCTTGAACCCAGTCGCCCATTGGCTCGGCCCGACGGTCACGTTAAGATCCCACGAGGACGAGGGATACACGATACCGCTGTTGGTCGTGCCGGCGAAACCGTTCACGATGCCAGACGTGATGTGGAACCACGACACCTTGGTGTTGCGATCCCGCTTCCGGTATTTGAAGGGCGCAGAGATGAACGTCGTGCCGGCGTTGTACTCGTGCAGCTTCTCCTTCTTGCCGATCGGCGCCAGGCGCGAGAGCATCAGCTCGGCGAGCGTGTTCGGCGTGACGCCGACGGCCCGGGCTTCCATGATCTGAGCGAGGAATTGGCTTTTGTACTCGGTGTTGCCCATCGCCTCGATCAACTCGGGGGTGACAGGACGAAACGTGATCTTCGTCAGATCCGTTGAGCCGGGGTCGGTTTGTTCGACAATCCGCGGCGGAATTAGGAGGGTTGCAGGCATGTGTTGTTATGGCTTACGAGCCATATCAGTGTAACACGGTGCCCCGCTTGCTCATCGGGATTTCGTGATTCGGGCAAAAAAAGGCCGCCCCGTTGAAAGGGCGGCCGACTGTTTGCCAGGTGGCGAGCACTTATATCCCGAGCTGGGACTTCATGAACGTGTTCTTCTCCGGCGCTGGTGCCGGTTTACCAACACCTTGCGTTGGGCTCGGGGAAAGCGAAGGCGACGACCGTTGCGGCTCCGCCGGCGGCGTGGGCGGCGGGGTTGGCTTGCCAGGTGGCTTTCTCGATTCCTGATACTTCTGTCGATTAATGAGCTGCTCACGCTTTTCTTTGAGCAGTTCGGCGCTCTCTTGCGCGATCGCGTGCGAAAACGTCGCGACGAGATCCTCCTCGCCGAACGTCCAGTATTTGCTCCGCACATCCTCCTTCAGCCGATTGTAAACAGCCGGGCCAACGAAGCGGCGACCCTCGCGGAAGCGGGCGGAGCCACCGTTCTTCTCGAAGAACTCGGCAGCGGTATTGATCGATTTGGCGATCCACACATGCCGCGGGTTGTTCTCGTCGAACGGGGTGATGCGGCGCACGAGGTTGATGTAGTCGGTCAGCACCTGCCGGCCGCGCTCGTAGTTCTCTCGCACGATCTCGCCCTCGAACGGCACCTTGGACAGCGCAGCAATGCCGCCCTCCTTGGCCTCGACCGAAAGAGGATCGTCATCGCTGAACGCCTGCGGGATCGCGGCGAGCATGAGCTTCTCCATGACCTCGGTGGCCTTTTCGATGTCGGGCTTCGCCTCGGCGATGGCCAACTTGCGCAGCCTCGGCTCGAGCTTCTGCAACGTCTTGGCGGTAATGCGCTCTTCGGCGCGCTCTTCACGGATCTCGTCACGCAGGTCGGAGACGTCCAGTGAATTCACGGCCGGCGGATTCTCGCGCATGAAGCGTTTGAACTCCGGCGCATCCGGGTCAAGGTCCGCGTCATTCTCGGCCCGATAGCTCCTGGCGAGCTCGTTCAGCCGGTTCATTCGATCGACCTCGCGGTCGAGGAGGGGCTGCCACTTTGCCGGATCTCGCTGCGCGCCATCGATGAGGGTCTGAATATGCCGCTCCTCCTCTCGGGTCGGGGCGTATTTGAGAAGATCCCGCGGAGTCTGAATCGGCGGAGCGCCATCATCTTTGGCAAACTCCGTCTCGTCAACAGGCGCGAGCGGACGATCTTGCCGTGGATCCGGCTTCGGCTCGGGCTCGGGCGGCGGCGCGGCGGGCGCGGCGGGCGCGGCGGGTGCGGCGGGTGCGGCGGCGGGCGCGCTCGCTTCTGGAGCAGGAGTCTCCGCAGGCGTGGCCGGGGGCGCATCGGGCGCACCTTCGGGCGGCTTGGGCTCAATGGCAGGAAGACGATCGCCGAGGGCGATGTGCTTCCCGAGCGTGTTCAGGAACGACTTAGTCGGACTGGGTGCACTGGGTGCGGGTGTGGTTGTCATGGGGGAATTTTACGTGGCGGCGGGCTCTCGGCCCATCTCGGCCATGAAGCCGTTGATTTTCTCCAGGGCGTCTGCGATGCCGCCGATCTCCTGCTCGTGCTCCTGCAGCGCCTTGCCTAGCTCGCCCATCTGCTGGCTGAACGCCTCCTGCAGTTGAGCGATCGCGTTCTGCGTGGTCGGGTTCATCGCCTCGCCCTCGCCCTCTTCCAGTTCCAGCTTGAGATCGTAGGACGAGAGCAGGCGGAAGATTTCATTGATGATCTCGAAGATCCGGCGCTTACCGAGCGCCTCCGGCCCGATCTGCGGGAGGATGCCGACGAGGAACTGCTGAAGCACGTTGGCGGCCTCGCGATTCGAGGCGCGGTCGCCGCCGTCGCGGGACGTGAAGACGTACTCGTGCACCATCTTCGCCTTGTTGCCTATGATGGTGTACCCCGCCTTGTTGGCGGCCCCCTGCGGCTCTGCCGAATCGACAATCTCGAAGCCTGCCTTCGTGATCGTCTCCCGCATGAACCGCTGCGACACGGGCAGGTAAGGCGACTGCGTGGCGTGCGCCATCGCGCTCTCGTAGATGATCTTTTTCCAGGCCGCACGCGCCTTGTCGATCGACGAGCTGATCGCGTTGTAGGTCGCCTGCGTGGTGCTCTCGATCGCTGCGACTTCTTGCGCCGTGATCTCGCGCGGAGCCGGCTGGCCCTGCTCCTGCGGGCTCATGTTCTGGAGCCGCTCGATGATGGCCAGGATCTGGATGATGGCCTTGAAAGCGTTGTTGATATACTCGCTCTCGTTCGCGTTCGTGCCTTCGCCGGATCCCACCACCCGGAAAATCTTGTCCAAGTCGAGACCCAGCTCCCGGCCAAGCTCGTTGAACGAGACTTCGAGCAGATGCGGGTTGATGTAGTATTTCGGGGTGTCGAGGTCCGACCGGAATTTGTCGACGATCGCTTTTGGCACCACGTCGGTGTTGATGAGCATCACGCGAAACAGCGCGTGCTTCATCTTCATCAGAAGCTGCGACATGATGTTCGAGAGCTGGTCCTGCCAGGGCATCAGCTCGTGCGCCATCGTGATATTGAGGAGTCTGGTATCGTCCTCGTTGTGACCGAAGTAGATCCCGGGGAGCGACGGCAGCCACTCTGCAAAGACAACGGTGTCGTCCGAGGCGACGAGCACGCGGAGCCAAATCGGATGCGGATACTCGCCCATCCCCCAGTCCTTCGGCACCACACGCACGCGAAGGTCGGTGACGAACACCGCCTTGTCGTCGTCGCTATCTACGGAATAGAGGTAGGCGTTGCTCGCGCGCTCATTCTGAGCCGCCAGGTCGACTGACGCTCCGCCCGGTTCGGCCCCGGAAGTGAGCTTCGGGAAGTTGAGCGGCTGGCCTGCAAAGATGAGATCGAAGTAGGCGCGATTCTGGTCGAGGATTGAAGCGCCTGACCGGCTCCATGCCACCGCCTCTTTGTTGAAGAAGTCGGGGTTGGTCGCGATGTCGCCGAAACGCTGGACATCGAAGAACCCTATCCAGCGCGGGCCGGTGTTGGTGTTGATGCCGGAGAGCGGCTTCGATGTGTCGTAGATCACGCGGGCCGGATTCGGCCGAACCATCTTCACGCCCTCGCGCTCAACGCGCGTCACGAGCCGCAGCTTGCCGCCGCCCTCTACGTCAACCTCCTGCGCCTCACCGTTGAAGTTGTCCGGCGCGACGTGCGTTTGAGTCTCAACGTCCCAAGCGCCAGAAGGGAAGACCACTGTGCGCGCGTAGAACATCGCATGGACCGCCTGCTCGTGCTCGTGCCGGTAGTTGTACTGGTCCACCATTACCTCGCCGTACTGGCTCATCACCTCGCCCTTGAGGTGGTCCTCGAGTCGCGTGCCGCGGCACTGAAACTGGAAGAAGGGGCGGAGCGAGTTGTACTTGTTGTTCTGCGCGTTCGCGCGCCGGGCGATGTAGCTCCGGGCAACATCGAAGCACACCTCCTGCAATCGCGCGAAATTGACGACCTTCTTCACCTCCTGCGTATTCGTCTCGCAGGTTTTTGTCTCGATGAATTTATCCGCACACGAGAGCGAGGTCAGCTCTTTCTCCGCGGTCTTCACATCGATCTTGCCCTGAGCATACGCCATCAACGGTACGTTCTCCGGCAGGTTGGGTTGGGAGTCGCGCAGCAGGTCCGTGGACGCGAAGTGGCGGTAGTTGCGGAAGCAATGGCGGCGGCCGTCTTCGATGTAGGAAGTCAGGAGCTTTTTGAACTTCGCCGACTTCATCTCCATCGTGTCGGTGGTCCTCGGTCCGGTGTCGGATGAAGCCGTGAGGACGGATGATGTCGGAGGAGTGGCCCCGGGCTGAACCTGCGTGCGCGCCGTGAAGAACGTGCGGAGCTGGCTGTTGGTGGTGCCGTAGTGTTTGAGGACGCGGTGGTCGATCATGGCGATTACGCGGCTGAGGCCGGGGTCGATTGTTTGAGCTCTTCCGGCGGCGGCACGGGCCACGTAGGAATGCCGAAGCGAAAGTTCTCAAGGAACTGCAGCCAGATCAGGATGCTCCGCGGCGGAGTCCATGACGCCGGCGCATTGCTCGGCTTGCCCCGCGTCCGATTTGAAAATGCCTCGGCATCTTCCGGCGGCCATCCGATCATGGCACCCAGCTCGAAAGGAGTCAGATTCCAAACCCGGCACAGGTTGCAGAACCTCTCCGGCGTCCACTCGTCGCCCAGCGTCAACCAGTGGTTCTGCAGCAATCGATAGACCGGCGTGTTGTACCGCTGATTGCGGTCGATCCGCTCCGGCCTACGCCACCACCGATTGGCATTCGGGCCGGACAGGATCCGAAACCACTCGTCGAAGGCATCGATTTCCTTGTTGCCGGTGAACGTGAGATACGTGCCCGGCGACGGATCACGAACCGCAAAAGGCGGGCGATAGATCTGCCACCCCACCTTGAACAGGTTGTCGATCGGCACGCCGCGGCCATTGATCGAAGCGCACTCCACAAACCTTTTCCCGTCCTGGCGGGAGTAGATGTTTCTGACCTGAACCCGGCTGCCCTTGATGAGCGCAATTAGCACGCGCCCACAACTTGGGTCGCGCTGCTTCCACCAAGCCGCGCTGGAGTCGCGAGGCAGCTTCAGCACAGCCTCACTCGTGATTGGCGGAAAGGGCGGGTGGCCGTCACGCTTCACGAAGGCTTTTTCCGCATCATCACGCCGATGACCGAATCCGCAAGATACGACATCGCGCCCTTTTCCTTGCCGGTCGGCGCAGGGGGCTCGGCGTACATCGCCCCCGACATTTCCTCGGCGTGCTCAACATCGAATGATGCGTAGCCCGGGAGGTTCTCAACGATCACCACATCGACGTGAAGGCTGAGGCGATCACCAGGCTGTCGCGACTGCAGCAGCTCCACCAAAGCCTTCCTGCCATCCTTGGACAGTACCAGGTTATCTTGGAGCAGCGCCATGCGTAAGGGCTTATGAGCCCCTACGGATTCAGTTCAACCAAATTTGCAGATCCGAGCTTACTCGAGTTGCTGCCGCTGCGACCGCCCATCTCGAAAAAGTACACGACGTATGATCCTGCATCGAAGGAGTGCCCGTGCCTAGATCCCTTCTTTGGCTCATACGGCTTGTCCGGTTCCTGCTCCAGATTTTCGAACATCTCGATGACTTTAAGGCATCGCGCAGAGGCGACTACGAGCTTCGCCTGCAGGCGAGAGATCATCATGCGGGCGCGTGCGGCGCGAGAGCCTGGCGGCTTTGGGCAGGGCACGAGCTTCACCGGCCTTTCGATCGGGCGCGCCTGATCGTCGGTTGTGAGGTGCTTTAGATTCGGGTAACGCTCCGGCCGCTCCTTCAACTCCTTGGCCACCTCCTCTTCGAGCTTTCGTGCGTCATAGCTCCCGTCCGTTCGCATCTGGTCGAATGAAGCGGAGTCGCCAATGTGATTGAAGAATAGGGGCCGGGCAGTTCGTCCGCACCAGTAGTTCATGCGCGCCAGGAGTAGCGGCGCAAGGAGCGGAATCGGAAGGTACTTTCCGACCTTCACGATCTCATCAAACCAACTGGTCAACTCTCCGGCCGTGGTTTGAATTCGCTCGGTGAAGATGATCGCGGTGTTGGCCGTGCCGATGTCGTACCCGATGTCGATCACGTTCCCGCGCGGGATGATGAACTGCATCTTCTTGGCGTCGCCGCGGAGGTGAATGTCTCGGCTGAAATGCTCGGCGAACAATCCCTTGCCGGTTGGCTTTTTCACCCACTTGCCGAGGATCAGCCGGTCGTAGGCCGTCGGGTCGTTGCGCGTCGCCTCCATGACGGTCTGGATGTAGTCCTCCTTCCGGTCCATGAAGCGGTTCTCCGTCATCTTGACGTGGAACACGCCGTAGTCCTTAGAGAGCTTTGGGATCTTCTCGTTTGGGTTGTCGAAGCCCTGGAAGAAACGCTTGTGGACCCAGTGGTCCTCGCCCTCGTCCGATGGGTTGCACGCGCCGATGAACTGCTGAGGGTGGATGCCTTGAAGGCGGCCGAGCTGCTGGATCGTGTCCGTGAAGTACCGCTCGTCGTCCGTCTCCGTCAATTCATCGAAGAAGAAGATGGAGAACTCCATGCCCTTCACGCGCTCCTTGATGTGGTCGGCGTGCTGCAGCGATTTCAGGAACGCCATGCTCCAACCGCCGTGCGAGTTCCTGATCCAGCAGAAACGATTCCGCGCGTCGTCCATCTTGAAGACGATCTCCCCGTTCTTGCCCTCACCACAGAGCCCGATCGCCTCGCGCCACATGTTCAGCACGATCTGAAACTTCGTCCAGGCGCCGCCGAGAATGGCGCTTGATCGAGTGACTACTGTGATGCACGCCATCGCCCCGTCGTGGTCATGCAGATGCTTCACCACTTTGTGGAGGCAGGCGAACGTCTTGCCAGATCCGCGCTCGCCATGTGCGAGCATGAACTTCTTGTCGCAAAAGAAAATCTCCCGGCCCACGGCTCCCAGTTCCGGCTCCCAGAAGTCATCCTCGGCCGTGGCTCCCTCTCCGCCGTCGGGCGGAATGGGCGGGACCGTGTAGTCTGGATCTACCTCGAGGTTTTCCTCGGCAAGAAGATCAACGAATTGCTCAACCCTGCTTTTTTTTGCCACGTCTAGATCTCTTAATCGCCGCTTCGGCCGCCACAATCAATTCGTGATCCATGCGCGGGTCGAGATAGCCGCCTCGAATGTGGATACTCGGCCCTTCGCCAGCTCGAACGCCGATGACGAGCCAGGTGTCGAAGTGCTCAACCATGATGGGCTGCAGCCGCGCCGTGAGACGACGACACTCTCCCTGAATCTGTTTGCGTGAGTGGCTTTTCATGCTGCGCCCTTTTGTCCCTGCATGTTTGGTCCCTTCCATCCTGGTTTCCTCATCTTGTCCCCGGCCTTCTGAATTCTACGCGCCCGATCGGCGATCATGAGCCGGATGTTCGCCGCGTTCGAAACCTCTTTGCTGAACTGCCGCATCATGTCGGCGAGATCCTTGAACCGCGTGTGCAGCAGCAGCACCTTGGCGTCATCCGGCTTATCCTTCCGCAGCTCCGCCTCGAGTCCGTCGGCGACATCGGAGAACTGGCGGCTGGTCCTGGCGAAGCAGTAGGCCATGCCACCCTGCATCGTGTCCATGAGCTTGAGCACGCTGCGGCCGGCACCCGTGCCCTCGAATTGACGCATCATGCCGAGCGTCTTCGTGTCCTGTACCCCCATCCCCTCCCAGTCGGTACTGTCCAGCCGGTTGACCTGGCTGAATACAGCACTGGATCGCTGCACGTCTTTCGCGTTGAGCTGAATGATCTGCTCGCGGCGTTCAACCGGCTCCGGCCTGCGGTCGAGCGAATCGACCTCATCAGGAACCCCCACGCCATTCCAATATAGGGTGAGGTCGCGTGATGCTTTGATTGCGCTGTTCAGGATTTCGACGGACACGTCGAGTGCCGCGGCCGCCGTCGCATGGTCGCCCTTGGCTTCGAGCATAGCGCGATGCACTGCGCCAACTGTCGGCGTCTTAGATTCGGGTTCCATCGGGAGTGTGGTCTGTTCTAGGTGTGCGCTTTCGTCAACAATCTGCGGAGCGAGCCGGCCAAGCAGTCGGCGCGTTTCTCGGCGCGAAATGCCCACGCCTCTGCCTTCTGAGCGCGACGGTGCATCTGCGTCAGCTTCTTTTTCAATTCCTGTTCTGTCAGTTTTGACTTCACAGTTTTGCGCCCGCTTCAGCTGCATTTTTGAGGTCGCCCCATGTGATGGGCCCTATGCACTGCACGCCAAGGTTTGGCCATGCTTCGCCGACCGTCCAGGCGCGCGTCTTCTTCACGAATGGAATGAGGGCTTCCTTTGCGAGCCCCACCTTCTCGTCGAGGATTTTGACCTGCTCTCCATATTGGGCGACGGATACGCGCAGCGCACGGATTTCCGCGGCTGAGCTGTCGAGCTTTCGGTTGCTCGCGTCGAGTGCGGTCTGAAGTTCCGCAATGGTAGCTTCAAGTTTGCTCTGTGCTGATTCGGCTTCTGGTTCGATGTCCATGTGTGTTGGGGATTAAAAAGGAACGTCTTCTTCGAGGTTGTTCGTAGGCGCCGGGGAAGACCGCGACGGCCGACTTGCTTGCGCCGGAGCCGCCGAACTATCCGATGTCGATCCAGATCGCGAGGGACGCTGAGCGCCTCCGGCGCCAGGCGCCTCGACCTTCTCGAAGGAGATGGAGAAAAACCGCGAGTCGTTTTTGCCAGTCTTCACCCAGGCTGAGAGCCAATACTTGATGAGTGAAACGAGGCCGAACTGATGCCCGCACTTTGGGCACGTACAGTCCGCTTTCAGCTCGATCGTCGCGTTGCCCTTGTGTGAGGGATGCTTGTCCGAGGTCTTGCGGTCGTTGCGAAACAGTGCTCCGCGATTCGTGTTATCGTATTTTTTTTCTTCGCTCATGGTTCAAAGGCTTCTTCGTCGATTGGGGGCGGTTCAGATCCGCGCAGTACCCAGTCGTCTCCTGTAAGCGTGCGCCGGTATCCAGACTCGCTCTTCTCGATCCATCCAAGTTCGAGCATTTCGCCGACGATTCGGCTGAAGCTGCGATCCGTCACCTTGATCGTGTCGTTCATCCGGCGGATGAGTTCTTGCCTCGGCCGCATCGGCTCACCGGCCAATGGAAAGTATTTCAGAAGGTCGATCCGGTTGTATTTCTCGCGGAATGACGTCGGCCGATTCTGCTCCCGTGCGACCTTCTTCTCCTCACGGTCCTTGGCCTTCTGCTCCCGCCAGTCGCCCATCGTCGTGTGCATTTGGCGGCTGTCGTTCCACTTGAACCTCGGCCCGTCCTCCTTCCGCAACGGAGCGCCGCGCTTCTTGGATGCCCAGATCGCGGTGATGAGATCATCGTCCATCGAAAGCTGGAGGACCGTCTCGGCCTTGCGCTCAATCTGGCTTCCGAGGTGGCCGCGGATCTTGGCCTCGCTTCCAGGATTCAAGTGAACGACGCCGATGATCGAACACTTGTATTTGATCGCCAGCATGTGCATCCGCGCGATGAACGGGAAGCACTCAGCGGTGTCGTTGGGGTCAACGACTAGATCGGCCCAACCGTCGATAATGACGGCATGAAGGCTCCCGTGCTTCCGGCCGTAGTGACTGATCGCCGCCTCGACCAGATGCCGCGCCTCCCCGGCACTCTTGCCGGTCAGGTGAAAGGATTTCAGCCAGTCGGGCAGCGCATCGATTTCGGCCCGCCGCATTGATCGATGGATGAGCTTCTGGAAATCGCTCTCACTTTGCTCGGTATCGAAGTGAAGCACGGGCAGCTTCTCGTAGTTCGGGCCCTCAAATCCAAGCGTATCCACGTCGTCGGTCCCGGTCACGCAGAAGGCAGCAATCGTGGCGCCGATGGCCGCAGACTTGCCGACGCCGGATGGCGCCACGACTGCGGTAAGATTGCCCGCGGTGCAGACAATGACGCCGTTCAACTTGAGGACGACCTTGCCATCGACGATCGGCTTCTTCGGATCGAACTGGCAGGCGGCGAGCATTTGCAGGGCGCCCGTGGCCCCGGTCGCGACGTGCTCGATTCGTTGGACGGCATCAGCTGAAAACTGATCGATCCCTCCGGTGAACTTGTACGCATCCTCCACCACGCCCGTCGCCGACCGGATGATTTCCCGAAGAAGAGCCTGCTCCTTTACCTTATCGATGAAGTAGCTCGACTGCGCTGTCGTCGGGATGCGGCTGCTTACCTGAGCGAGAAACGCGTAGCCGCCAACCTGATCCAGTTGCTTCGTGCGCTTCAGCTCTTCCGCGACAATGGAGATCTCGATCGGCTTTGCTGCCTCGTGAAGATGCAGGATGCAGCCATAGACGATGGCGTGCTTCGGGTCGTAGAAGTCACGCGGGTGGATCTGCATCTCCATGCAGCGCGGAACAACATCCTGGCCGTCCATGAGCAGGCACGAAAGCAGGTACTCCTCGGCTTCGAGGCTGTGCGGCAGCGAGCGACCTTCTTCCTTCGGCTTCGGCTTATACCGAAATCCAGGCGGCTCCGTCGGGAGTGGATCGTCGTCTAGGTCGAAGCTCATCGGAATCCGCTCCCGAAAAGGCGGCGCTGTTGCCGTGTCGCCTCTTCATGTGTCATGTTGGCCGCCTCGATCTTGTGGCGCTTCAACCAGTTCATCAGGCGGATTGAGCAAAGCCCTCGCTCTTTCCGCTCCGTGATAATCCCGAGGATCTTCTGCGCCTGCCCGCGCCAGCGCACTTCCTCGGCCTCGATCCCATTGTCCACCAGCGCGCGAAGCTGCTCGATCGTAGGCTGGCGCGCATCCCACAAGGTCTCTGGCGCGTAGTTCACCAGCTCCTCGTGGCCCAGCACGATGCCGAACGTGAACGGATCGATGCGCGCCACGCGACGATTGGCGTTCGCGAGGATCTTCTCCCGCAGGCTGTCGAGCAGGTCGCGCGAGGCCTCCGACGCGATCGTCAGCAGATCGCCCTGCTTTCCCTTCATCATCTTCTGCTCCTCCTCGCTCTTCGATACGAGGCAGGCCGCTTCGGCGAGGTTGTGCTTCTCGTGCAGCCAGAGCGGATCGAGGACGAGGACGTGAGGCTTCGCGCTATCGGCGATGATCGCACGACGCGCTGCGGCGTCCGGTGCGGCGTTGAGCGCCGGGATGATCCCCGTCAGCGGACGTGTGCCGCGGCCGACCATCTGCGTGTAGAGCGCGCGAACCTCCGTCGGCCGAAGGATGACGAGTGCGTCGATGTCGTCCTGATCAAACCCCTCGGTGAGCAGCATCGCGTTCCACAAGACTTGAATCTCCCCGCGCTTGTAGGCCGCGATCTTGCGCTCCCTGTCCTTGTCCTCGCCGGCCACCCAATCGACTTTAGTGAACCCAGCCGTGACGGACCGCTCCACCATTTTGCGCGCGACTTCAACCGATGGCGTAAACCCGAGGATTCTGCGATTGCCGGCGAACTTCCACACATCGGCCGCGATGTCGGCCAGGAAGGGCTCGATCCGGTGCGCGACCACCTTCATGTCGAGATCCTTCTCGCCTCCCTGCGCCTTCGACTTGATGCCGGTGAGATCCACCTGCACCGAAAGCGGTTGCACCTCCACGCGCACGAGCCATCCGTCGTTGATGGCCGCGAGCATGTTGTATTCAGGCTGCGCGAGCCGCTGGTAGAATTCGCCGAGCAGCTGCTTGTCGCCGCGGTCGGCCGTCGCGGTCACGCCGACAACGCGGGCCTCGTCGAAGTAGTCGAGCGAGTCCATGTAGCTCTTCGCCATCGTGCGGTGCGCCTCGTCAACGAGCACGAGTCCGAAGTGGTTCTTCGGAAAAACGCGGCGTCGGTCCCAGCCACGCATCGTCTGGACGGAAGCGACGACCGCCTTGTCGTGTAGGCTGGCGGTGCTGGCCGCCTTCTCCAGTCCGGTGTGGACTCCTGCCAACCGCTCGAACTTGTCGCGCGCCTGGTCGAGCAACTCCTGCGTGTGCGCGAGCAGCATGACCTTCTGGCCGCCGTGAATGAAGGTTTTCGCCAGCCCGCCCATCATGACCGTTTTTCCCGCTCCAGTCGCCGCGACGATGAGCTGCGAGCGCAGCGCCTCATCCTGAATGAACGACGACACGACATCGCTCGTGACCTCCTGCTGGTACTGCCGCAGGCCTGGAATCGCCAAGGCATCCGGCGCCGCCGGCAGCGGCATGGTGATGTCAAAGCTCATACGGCTCCTCCTCCTTCGGTGGTTCGGGCAGCTTCGGCTCAGGAAGCGGAGCGATCCGCTTGAGCGTCTTGACGCGATGAAACTGGTCGATGCGGGTTATCTCCCCGTCGCGCCAGATCGTCGTTTCTTCAAGGGGCCTCAACGCTCTCACCAGAAAACCTCCGGTGGAGGCACGGGGCCTTCGGGTGGTCTGTACCAGTCTTGGCGCAGGTACGGCCCCAGTTTGAAGTGGATCCCCGGGCGGTCCCCGTGGCCGCGCTCGTAGGTCTCTTTGGAAATGTGCGAATCGTTCGAGCAGTACCCCAGCTCCTGCAGGACGTCCTTCATCATCTTGGCGAGGTTGTCGCCGTCGGGCGTCGTGATCTTAGGCACCCAGTCGTTGTTTATCTCGCCGCGCTTCCGTCGCGCCTCGTCCTGGTGCGACCAGTAGAACGTCCAGACGCAGGTGAAGACGAGTGGCCCAACGAGCACTTTTTCAGGAGAGAACCGCTCGAAATGGGCGCGAAGCGCCTCTCTCGCATCCTTCACTTTGCCGGTCTCGAACATGACCAGCTTCGGCTTCTTCGACTCCTTGTGGAGAAACACGCGCGTGCTTTTGTGCTGCGCTGTCGCTGTCGGTGGATGGCAGTCGATGAACGCCTCGATCATGATGCCTTCGCCTCCCACCTTGAGCACGCCGTCATGCGTTTCTTGATGTCGGAGCCAGGGCCGTGAGTCCAATGCTGGCGCATGAGTCCACATTTTGGATACCGCCGCGACGAGCCGCCAACCGAGCAATAGTGCGCGCAGGTGCCGCAGGTTTGTCCAGCCGGGCCGCTCCCGGGAGCAGCTGCGTAGCCACCTTTCCAACCCTTGCCGCCGCGTTTGATGACGCGGTGGCGGTCGCATGGAAAGGTGAGCGCCTCACCAAAAAGATCCAATTCGGGGCCAGTCATGGGGAACGCATCAATGGGTTGTGTACCCCATCACACCACCGTCAACTGCTTCCCCTCTTTGCGGGTGATGAATTTTCCGAACTTCTGAACAACTTGTGATTGACCTGAATCCTTCTTCTTCGATTCGAGCGGTATGTCCAGTTGAGCGGCGTAAGCCTTTTCGAGCGCGTTGATCGAAATATCCATGACGGCAAATGCGCGCTCCTCGTCCAGCTCCTCGCACACCGTGGCCCACACCTCCGCCTTCGCTGCGTCGCTCAGGTGGCGCGGGCCCTTCCAGTCGCGGAGAACGAACTGGCGTCCATCCTTGTCCGTGAAGATGCCGGTCTGCGCGGCCGCGAGCCGCTCCTTGAAAATATCCCACGCCTTCTCGAGCTTCGGTCCGAGCAGCTTCTTGGCGTAAGCCCAGTCGGCGAGCGTTTGGTCGTTCGGGGTGGCCTCGATTTTGTCGAGCGCGTCCTTGGTGAGTTCCATTTCCATTTTGGTCCTTTCAGCTTGCAGGCAGGGGCATTGAAGATCGGCCGGGCACCAGCGGCACTGTTTGCCGGTTTTCAGCCGCATGTTGTTTTCGAGTGAGAAGTCGACTCGCTGGACGAGCCGCTCGACAAAGTTGTGGATCGTGAGGCCGTCCATCGTGCAAAAGCCTTCGCCGTCGAAGACTCCCTTCTCATCGATCACCATCGCAGAGATGCGCTTCACGCCGGCGCCGTCATCCTCGTGCGCGCGAGGCTGGATGATCCGGCCGCGGATGCGGCGGAGAGAATCGAACGTGAGCTTGAACAGGGCGGCGTAGCCGAGCACCTGCCAATTCTGGTCCGCGGGATCGACGATGTTCACGCCGGACTTGAGATCGTCGAAGTTCAAAGCGAGCGCACTCGAATCCAGCGCGTACACATCCGGGTGGCCCTCCAGCCAGAACTTGTTGAACTCCCACTCCAGAAAGTCTTCGACGGCCATCGCCCAGTCCCCGGGCGTTTCCTCCATCACGGCCCGGTGATAAAAGTCGACGATCCAGTTCGCGATGCCCGCCGGCTCGTATCCTTTGGGGATTCGCGGGAGCGGCAGGCCTGGCTCCGGCGCCATCGCGCCATGTGCCTCGACGAAGCGTTTCGCGCTCATGTAATGGCACCACTGCCCTTCCCAACTGGCGCGATCGTCTTCTTCCTCGATCCGCAGCTTCGCCATGATCTGCAAGGCTCCAGGGCACTCGATGGCCTGGTTTAGACTAGAGCAACGCAGGACAGGTTTTCCGTTTTTGGTTCTCATCAGTTATCTCCAGCGACTTTTGTTTTGAGCCAGTAGCTCGTGGTGAAGGGCAGCTTTGCCCGGATCTCCGCTGCGCGCATGGCATTACCGAGCGCGAGCATCAGTGTCGCAGTGACGTCCTGCTGCGACCACGACGCGAAATCGTCAGCGGCCCAATTCATCATGGCGGCCAGAAACTGCCTCTGAGTCATTGTGGTGTTGGGTTGCGAAACGCGCACGCGGTCTTGAGCGCCATCTCGATCGCGTCTGCGACGTGCGGTGGCTTCGACCAGCGGAGCGCCTCGTTGTAGATATAGGTCGGGCAGTCGCCGCCGGGTGTGAGCATCAGCTCGATCACGCGCCGCCAAAAGATGTGCTCCCACATTTTCTCCGTCTTCTCGCTCGGGTCCACGTTTCCTTTGATTGATCCGACGGCCAGCGAGCCGCGCAGTAAGCGCAGCACGTCGATGCTGGGAGCGCGGGCGAGGCGCTCCGCGACCGACGGCTCGGTGTAGGTGGTAAGTTTTCGGCTCACCGCTTCCTCCGAATGTCGAGCGACTCTAAGTAGGCCACGACCTTGAGGTGCGGCAGCTCCGGCTCGAAGCCGAGCCTAGCCGCGACCAACCCATATTTATAGGTGATCTTCGCAAGCCGGTCGTGGGCTTCGGCGAGGCTGGCGCGAAGGACAGCGTTCTCGGCCTGTAATTTTTGAAGTGAGTCCATCAGATGTTGATCGGTCCAGGCGGGCGATGTTCGTGGTCTTCATCCAGCTTGAGCAGAAACGAACGCACCCAGCAGACGCCGTTCGCATCGGGCTTGGTCGTATAGGTCAGGAGATTTTGGAACCTGACCGGCACATCGATATATTTCGCCCACTGGATGTTGGTGTAGTAGAGCATCGAGTTCTCGTTCCAGAACGAAACGTGCGTCGGATCTTGAAACGCCCCGCGCCCGTCGGTACTTGGCACTTGGATACAGGCGATCCCGTTCGGCGCCAGCACGCGGAAAAGCTCCTTCATCGTGTGGATCGAATCAGACAGGTGCTCGAACACATCGTAGGCGCGAACAACGCCCACCGATCCATCGTCAAACGGCCAGCGGAGATTCAGGTTGGCGATGAAGTCGGCATCGTGCAAGTCGACCGACTTGAACCCCTTCGCCCTGTTGAATCGGCCGCCAAGATCCAGTGCGAGCAGCTCGCACTGATACGCCCACTTCAATGCCATCCGTTCGATATACTGCTCGAAGATGCGCGGCACGTTGCTCTGGATCTCCGCATTGTAGCGAAGCCAGGTGTTGCCGCCGTGGACACGGTAAATGTAGAGCGGCTTGTCGATGTGATAGAACAGCCCCTCCTGAAAGAGCCGGCACATGAGATCCAAGTCGTCGAGGACTCGCATCGGTGCGTGCCCGCCGATCCGCTCGTAGGCATCGCGCCGCCACGCCCGGAGGTGGTCCGGTGCGTACCAGATGCGAGCTACGCTCGACGGAAGCGGCGGGAACGCCACGATCTCGTTGTAGTCCTTGCCGTCGATCTTCACCCGTCGATATTCCCAGCCGTTGCCGTCGCCGAACTTTGGCCGCTCGGTGCCGTCCATGTTCATGTGAAC
>Ga0105103_10000318_pt1 | contig 27088 bp, 24 predicted proteins | sample PPLLaktember2015_2_FD_79107 | JGI IMG/M metagenome (GOLD analysis project Ga0105103, IMG submission 79107) | Freshwater sediment microbial communities from Prairie Pothole Lake near Jamestown, North Dakota, USA - PPLs Lake P7 Core (6) Depth... | ecosystem: Environmental > Aquatic > Freshwater >...
ACCAACATCCTGGAAGCCCTGGCCGCCAGAGATCCGGATAACAAAGATTTTTACAAGAAAAATTCAGATGCTTACATAATGAAGCTTGTTGACCTTGATATGCAGTATAAAAAAGGCTTTCTTAACTGTAAGAAAAATATTTTTGTCCACGGTGGTCACTTTGCATTCAACTATCTTGCAAAACGATACAATCTCCAGTATATTTCAGCCTACCACGGCTCTCCTGATTCCGAGCCATCACCGCAACGGATTATCTCCATGAAAAAGAAGATTCAAGAAAACAATATTCAGTATATCTATTATGAAGAGCTTATAGCTCCCAGGTTAGCAAATGTTCTGGCAAGAGAAACCGGAGTTCAACTCCTGAAACTCCATGGTGCTCACAATATCTCAAAGGAAGATTTCGAAAGGGGCATCTCTTTTGTGGCCATCATGGAAGAAAACCTGAAAAACCTGAAGGCAGGGCTTGAATGTCAACAATAGATGTACTATCAGTGCATGAGCTTTTTTTCCAGTATAACTCAACGGAAATACTGACGAACATATCGTTCCGCCTACAGGCAGGAGATTATCTTGGCATTGTTGGGCCAAATGGCTCGGGAAAATCAACCCTGATCAAGCTAATCCTTGGCCTTCTGCCACCAAGTAAGGGGACCGTTGAGCTCTTTCGAGGCATCATGACCGATTTTATTGATTGGCACAAGGTTGGTTACCTTCCACAGAGGATCAATTCATTTAATCCCCATTTTCCGGCTACGGTGAGAGAAATCGTTGGGCTTGGTCTGCTCTCATCGAAAAGCTACCCTCGGCGTATCACGAAATATGATGAAAAGGCTATCAATAATGCCTTGGGACTTATGGATATTCTTGATATTAAAAACAAATTGATCGGTGAACTTTCAGGTGGGCAACAACAGCGGGTTCTCATCGCACGGGCACTTGTGAATGAGCCGGAGTTACTCATACTTGATGAGCCGACTACAGCCCTTGATCCGGAGGCTCGGGAGAAGTTTTTCAGCACCCTAAAAGACCTCAATGAGCATAAGAGGGTGACATTGATTATTATCACCCACGACATTGGCACCATAGGTAAGTACGCCTCGCGGCTTCTTTACCTGGACAAACAGGTTGTTTTTTATGGTGGTTTCGATGATTTCTGTGCATCGAGTGAAATGGCAAGTTATTTTGGTGAATACTCCCAGCACGTCATATGCCATCGGCATGACCAAAAGCAGTTTTGAGTGTTGAGTTATAAGTGCTAAGTTAGAATTTATAAACACGAAACTCAGGGCTCGGAATTTTGGGGTTGGATGATTGGAACTTATTGATTTACTCAGTCACGGTTTCATACAAAGGGCGCTCATGGCTGGCTCCTTCATTGCAATTCTTTGCGCAACCCTCGGGACGTTTCTTGTGTTACGGCGATTCTCACTGATCGGTGATGGCTTGGCCCATGTAACGTTCGGCGGTGTTGCGGTTGGTTTATTCCTGAGGGTGTATCCTATGTATGTTGCAATTCCTATTGTTATGATCAGCTCGCTGGGTATTCTCAAGCTTGTTGAAAAGGCACGTCTCTTTGGTGATGCAGCAATTGGCATCGTTTCTTCCCTTGGTATTGCGTGCGGTATTCTTTTGGCAAGTGCTGCGGGTGGTTTCAACATTGATCTTTTCAGCTATCTTTTTGGTAACATTTTGGCCATCAGCACAGCGGAGGTCATTTCTTCAATCCTCCTTTCCCTGGTCTTAATTTTCGTCATTTGGTTTTACTACCACGAGCTTCTCTCAATTACCTTCGATGAGGAGTCCGCAAGGGCAAGTGGGATCAAAACAAAGACGATTAACGGAATCCTCGTCCTGCTAACATCGCTGACAGTGGTCCTCGCCATGCGAGTGGTAGGGATTATGCTTATATCGTCTCTTCTCATACTGCCCCCCGTAACAGCTCTGCAGGTGGCTAGAGGCTTCAAAATGACCATCATCATTGCCTCAGTGAGCGGCGTTGTATCCGTTATTTTGGGAATATTTCTCTCCCTGGTGTTAGACCTTCCCACAGGTGCCACAATCGTTATTCTTAATTTTCTGTTCTTCATGGGTTCCTTTATCTTTGGCAAGTTTCTTGCTAAATAAAACGTATACAAATTAGAAGGGTTATAAGTCCATAGGAATAAGGGGAAAATCTTAGCTACAGAGCCATTTTTCCCAGTGTTGTCATATTGACAAGGATACGCTTGAACATTATATTACGTATGAAATTTAAGCACATCACTATAAGTAAGCTAAATTCAACCAGGAGGAAATAGATATGGCAAAGAAAGTGATAGGTATAGACCTTGGTACAACCAACTCCGTTGTAGCTATCATGGAAGGCGGCGAACCAAAGGTAATCATTAATGAAGAGGGCAACAGGCTTACGCCAAGCGTTGTTGCTTTTACAAAAGACGGGGAAATACTTGTCGGGCAGACAGCCAAGAGGCAGGCAATCACGAACCCGGAAAACACAGTTTTTTCAATAAAGAGATTTATGGGTAGGCGGTATAACGAGGTACAGAGCGAAATTAAGACCGTTCCGTACAAAGTTGTCAGTGATTCTGAGGGGTTGGCTCGTGTAGAGCTAAGAGGTAAGCAATATACCCCACAAGAGATTTCGGCTTTTGTGCTCCAGAAACTGAAAAAGTCAGCAGAGGCTTATTTGGGACAGACCATAGAAGATGCCGTCATAACGGTGCCTGCTTACTTTAATGATTCCCAGAGGCAGGCAACAAAAGATGCGGGAAGGATTGCAGGCCTGAACGTACTCCGTATCATCAATGAGCCGACAGCTTCAGCCCTTGCGTACGGACTTGATAAGAAGAAGGACGAGACTATAGCAGTTTACGATTTCGGCGGCGGCACTTTTGATATTTCGATCCTCGAAGTGGGTGATAACGTTGTTGAAGTAAAATCGACAAACGGAGACACCCATTTGGGTGGTGATGACATTGACCAGAGGGTCATTGAATGGATAGTCGCTGAGTTTAAGAAGGACCAGGGAATCGACCTTGCCCAGGACAAGATGGCGCTTCAGAGGTTAAAAGAAGCTGGTGAGCGAGCAAAGATTGAGCTTTCAACGGCGATCGAGACCGAGATTAACCTGCCATTCATCACAGCTGACGCATCGGGCCCAAAGCATCTTAATCTAAAACTGAGAAGGGCAGAGCTTGAAAAGCTTTCTGACGACCTCATGCAAAGAACTGTTGAGCCATGCAAAAGGGCATTGGAAGATGCAAAGCTGAGCACGGGTAAGATTGATGAGGTTGTTCTTGTCGGTGGCTCAACAAGGATTCCCAAGGTACAGGAAATTGTCAAGAACTTCTTCGGAAAAGAACCTCACAGGGGCGTGAACCCTGATGAGGTTGTTGCCCTTGGAGCAGCGGTGCAGGCAGGTGTTCTCGCAGGCGAGGTCACGGATGTGTTGTTGCTCGATGTTACACCTCTTTCACTCGGCATTGAGACCTTGGGTGGTGTCATGACAAAAATTATAGAAAGAAATACCACGATACCAACAAAAAAGAGCCAGGTTTTTACGACAGCAGAAGACAGCCAGACGAGTGTTGAGATCCATGTGCTTCAGGGCGAGCGCGAGATGGCGCGAGACAGCAGAACCCTCGGAAAGTTTCACCTTGTCGGCATACCACAAGCGCCAAGAGGCATACCCCAAATAGAGGTTACGTTTGACATCGATGCCAACGGGATCCTCCATGTTTCAGCAAAGGACCTTGCTACAGGCAAGGAACAGAACATCACGATTACTGCTTCAACGGGTTTAAGCGAAGACGAGATCAAAAAAATGGTGAATGATGCCGAAACGCACTCGGAGGAAGACAGGAAGAGAAAGCAGGAAATCGAGATAAAAAATCAACTCGACAATATGATTTATACAACGGAAAAAACACTCAGTGAAAGTAAAGATAAATTGTCAGCGGACGATATTAGGTCTATGGAGGAGGTTCTCGCCAGGGCAAAGGAAACTGTCAAGACCGGAGACCCTGATAAGATTAAAGGTGCAGCCGATGAGCTGACAAAAGCTTCTCATAAGCTTGCAGAGACACTCTACAAGAAGACCTCCGAAACTACATCGAAAGGACCTGGACCAGAAGGAGCCCAGGCACAAGGCGGGCCCGGTGGTGGCAAAAGGGACGACGATGTAGTAGACGCAGAGTTCGAAGACGTAAAGAAATAGGGGGAATGAATGGTAATTGGTTTTAGGAATGACAAAAGTCTAAAAGATAAAGTTTTTATACCGGCTGAACTGCCCATACTCCCATTGCGCGGGACGGTTGCTTACCCTGATCTGGTCATGCCACTGATCGTAGGAAGGGATCGTTCAATAAGGCTTGTGGACGAGGCGAACGCCGGCGATAAGATGATCGGGATTATCACCCAGAAAAATCCCGATATCGAGGAACCAGGGATAGATGACCTGTATATGATTGGAACAATCGCGACCATCATGAAGATGGTGAAGATGGTCGATGGAAGCCAGAGGATAGTGGTGCAGGGGATTTGCAGGTTCAAGCTGGTGGAGTTTACCACTACAGAGCCTCATCTTCGGGCAAAGATCCTGCCCATATTTGAAGAGTACCAAAAGGACATAGAGATTGATGCCATGTATATCAATCTCAAGAACCTATACAAAAAAGCGGTTGAAATGGCGCCCTATCTCTCATCGGAGCTTTCGCAAATCGCAAGCCAGATGGAGAACCCCGGGAACCTCGTCGATCTTATTGGATCGACAATTAACATCGGTGTCGCAGAGAAGCAGGAGATCCTCGAAAAGATCGACCTGAAAGAGAGACTTAAGAAAGTAACCATACTTCTGAACAGGGAAGTGGAGACCTTAGAGTTGAGCAGCCGAATCCAGTCCCATGTGAAGGAAGGGATTGACAAGACCCAGAGAGAATACTATTTGCGGGAACAGCTCAAGGCCATCCAGAAGGAGCTTGGGGAAACAGATGACAAGATGTCTGAGATGGAGGAAATTCGGAAGAAGATCCTTGAGGCGAGGATGCCGCCTGACGTACAAAAGATTGCAGAAAAGGAACTTGACCGGCTCTCCAAGATGAGCAACATGTCAGCTGAGTATACCGTGTCAAGGACCTATCTCGACTGGCTCACGGAAATTCCCTGGTCACAGGCAACTGAAGACAACCTGAACATAAAGGATGCGAGCAGGATTCTCGATGAAGACCACTACGACCTGACAAAGGTAAAGAAAAGAATACTTGAGTATTTGGCTGTCAGAAAGCTGAAATCAGATATGAAAGGCCCTATACTCTGTTTTGTCGGCCCTCCTGGCGTAGGAAAGACATCTCTCGGGAAGTCGATTGCACGTGCCCTGGGCAGAAAATTCATGCGCATTTCCCTGGGTGGCATACGGGACGAGGCTGAGATCAGGGGCCACAGGAGGACATATGTCGGCGCTTTGCCGGGCAGAATCATCCAGGGTGTCAAGAAGGCGGGATCGAACAACCCTGTTTTTATGCTTGATGAGGTGGACAAAATTGGTATGGATTTCAGGGGAGATCCATCGAGCGCGCTTCTTGAGGTGCTCGATCCTGAACAGAACTTTTCTTTCAGTGACCACTATCTGGAAGTGCCTTTTGACCTGTCTAAGGTGATGTTTATAGCGACTGCCAATATGCTTGACCCTGTCCCGCCGGCGCTCAAGGACAGGATGGAGGTACTGGAGCTTCCCGGATATACCGAGGAAGAAAAGCTTATGATTGCAAAACAGTTCCTTATTCCGAAGGAACGAAATGAACACGGGTTGAACGAGGATCTCATTGAATTTCAGGATGATGCATTAAAAGTTGTCATCAAGTCACACACAAGAGAATCCGGTGTACGAAACCTTGAGAGGGAAATTGCAACAATCTGCAGGGCAGTAGCCAGGGATGTGGCAGAGGGCATGACTGACAAGAAAGTCATCACAGCAGACAGCATCCACGGTTACCTGGGCCCCATAAAGTTCTTCTCCGAGGTCGCGGAGAGGGTGAAATATTCAGGTGTAGCAACAGGTCTGGCCTGGACACCAACGGGTGGAGATATACTGTTTATTGAATCAACCAAGATGAGAGGGAAGGGGAATCTTACCCTTACAGGTCAGCTTGGCGATGTTATGAAAGAATCTGCCCAGGCTGCCTTGAGTTATATCCGTGGTAAGGCTGGTGATTTTGGGATTACAGAAGACTTCTTTGAAAAGAATGACCTCCATGTCCACGTACCGCAAGGGGCTATCCCCAAGGATGGACCTTCTGCAGGCGTTACCATGCTTGTATCCCTGGTGTCTCTCCTGACAGACAGGCATGTGCGAAATGACGTGGCAATGACTGGTGAGATTACGTTGCGTGGCCTTGTACTGCCCGTTGGCGGCATCAAGGAGAAGGTTCTTGCGGCAAAGAGAGCAGGAATCAAAAGCGTTATCCTACCGAAGTTGAACGAGAAGGATCTTGAAGAGGTACCGGAGAGCATCAAGGAGAACATGGAGTTCAAGTTCATAGAAAGGATGGACGAAGCAGTTGAGATATGCCTGACGGCGTAGTCAGTTCATAGCTGCTAGCCGTAAGCTTACAACAAAGATGATAAACTGGAGGGGACGGCCTTCAAGTCCGCCCCCTCTTTTATTTGAAAGAAACCTATTCGGTTTGTTATGAATCGTGAAAAATCGATCTTTTGCTGTCGCTGACAGCTGATAGCCCCAGAGGGTCAACTATTTTTCAGAAAAAACCTGATATCCTTAAATATCCCTTTTTTTATCGTCACACCGATCTTTGCCATGATGTCGAGCTTCATGTAGCGTACTTGGGAAAGCCAGACCGGATCATCCACCTCTACATAGAGAATCCGTTCATCGATCCTCACGGGTTTTGCATGGTTGGCAAGCCCTTCTCCGGCTATTTCTTCCCAGAGATGGAATACCCTGTATGCATCGATGTTATGGGCCGGCAGGTTGCAGTCCTTGAGAACCTTTTTTAGAACACGTTGGAGCGAATAGAAGGCCATTCTACTCTTCGATCCTGGGGAAAATGGGTGTGATCTTATCAATGGCTCCGAGGTCGTCCATGAAGTAAAAAATCTTCTCATTTTCAAAGAGGATTTTTTCAATTGGCTTACCAATACCGAGGGCATTCCAGATGGTCTCTGATTTTACGGGCATATAAGGGTAGAGTAACATTGCCACGATTCGCAAGCTATTCCAGATATTGTACAACACTGTCTTGATACGGACATCTCCCTCTTTCGCAAGCTTCCATGGGGCTTCAGCGTCAATATACTTGTTGAGTATGGATATTATTTCGAAAACATTTTGTAAGGCCTTGTGGTAGGCAAAAACTTCCATCTCTTTCTGGTAGTCATCAACGAGGCGCTTTACGTTTTCTTCAACATATTCATCCATACCACCCTTTTTCTCAGGCCTCTCGATTTTTCCCTTGAGGAATTTCCCGATCATGGTCACGCTTCTGCTTACAAGGTTGCCAAAATCATTTGCAAGGTCGCCGTTAATGCGGTTCACCATGGCATGCTTGGAGAAGTCACCATCAAGCCCGAACGGCACCTCCCTGAAAAGAAAGAACCTGAACTCATCAACCCCGTATGTCCTCACAATCTCGTTTGGATCTATGACATTACCGAGGGACTTTGACATTTTGTGTCCTTCAATGGTCCACCACCCGTGAGCGAAGACGTGTTTCGGCGGTTCAATGTCAAGTGACATGAGGAAGCTTGGCCAATATACCGTATGAAATCGGAGTATATCCTTTCCAACAAGGTGGGCATCGCATGGCCAGAATGCTTTGAACTGATCCACATCGTCGAGAAATCCTATGCCAGTAATATAGTTGGCGAGGGCATCAAACCAGACATAGACAATATGGTCCTTGTTCATGGGAACGGGTATTCCCCAGTTAAAGCTTGTCCTGCTAACGCTTAAATCCCTTAAACCCCCTTTCAGAAAACTTGCAACCTCATTGTAACGAACATCCGGCAAAATGAAATCCTTATGCTCTTCAAGGTGCTTGAGAAGCCTCTCCTCATACTTGGACAGCTTGAAGAAGTAACTCTCTTCTTTGAGTTTCTCAGTGGGTCTCATGCAATCAGGGCATGCTCCATCCTTCAGTTGTGTTTCGGTAAAATATGTTTCGCAAGGAACGCAGTACCAGTCTTCATAGTGACCGAGGTAAATATCTCCGTTCTCAAACGCCTTTTGGAAGATATACTGGACAACCTTTCTATGCCTTTCCTCGGTGGTTCTGATGAAGCCGGTATTGGATATATTGAGGGTTTTCCATAAATCGGTAAACCTGTGAACTGTCCTGTCGGCAAGCTCTTTTGGAGAAATACCCTGTTGTTCTGCTGCTTTTTCTACCTTCTGGCCGTGTTCGTCGGTACCTGTAAGAAAAAAAACATCAAACCCGCAGATTCTCTTATACCGTGCCATTATATCGGCAGCGATTGTCGTGTAGGCATGTCCGATGTGGGGGACATCATTGATATAGTAAATTGGAGTTGTAATATAGTAGTGTTTATTCATCCGTTACTTCTACCTCCGACCTTTTGCCTTCTACCTTCAGCCTTTAATCTCCTGCATTTTTTAACGCTTGAAGGTCTTTTGCTGTTAAAGTGATTTCCTTTCCATCCTCGACCTCTACGGTGATCGTTGAGTTAAGCGTATTATGTTTGACAACCTTACCCTCGCCCTGAGGGATTTTTATTCTTTTGCCAAGCTTTGGAAAACCTTTTTTATATTCCATATACATGTCGTACTCATAGGAAAGGCAACACATCAGTCTTCCACATATGCCTGAAATTTTAGAAGGATTCAATGCAAGGCTCTGTTCCTTGACCATTTTAATAGAAACAATAGAAAAATTATTGAGGAATTTTTTGCAACAGCAGATATTGCCACAATTGCCAAGGCCGCCGATGATTTTTACTTCATCTCTTACACCAACTTGCCGGAGCTCTATCCGGATCTTAAATTCTTTTGCAAGCTCTTTCACAAGTTCTCTAAAGTCCACCCTGCTCTCAGAGACAAAATAGAAAAGAAGCTTAGCTCCACCGAAAAGATACTCGGCAAACAGGAGTTTCATTGGAAGGCCCATCTCCTTAACCCTCTGACGGCAAAAGTCAAGGGCGTTTTTCTCATTCTCCTTTAAGGAAAAATACTGGGCAACCTCATCCTCTGTTGCCTTGCGCGATACTTTTTTTAGTCCCTCCTTCTGATTATCAGTCGGAGTAGTCATGACAACACCGAGACATGGACCCTTGTCCAGTTCAATGACAACATGATCGCCAAGTATGATGTCATCAGGCACTTCCATCTCTGTAACACCCGCAACCCTGTCAATTCTCACATTACAGTATTTCATATCTTACCTCATAATCTGAATCAGCAAATTTTCAAATAACAGCCAACGGTTTACATTATACCGCATAATTGCCATGGTTTCCTGTACATTTTGCATGGCATCTTTCACCCATTTTATGTCAATGTTTTCCCAATCTAATAGCTCTCTGACATCTCTGTTGACAACCATTGAGGCATCTTTCTGTTCCCGGACCACATACATGTCTCTTAGAAGGGAGAGCAGGAAAGAAAGATACATGGAGAGATCACCGGAAGTCTTCGTAACCTGCTCAGAGAGAGCCGTAGCATTGAGGAAACTCCTGCTTTTTCCTGTGACTAGCTCTGCAAGTTTACGTCTGAGGCTTAGGTTGCTCTCCTTCATCCAGAACTGACCGTTTCCAATGCTCCCGCACGAAATCTGCGAGAGAAGACGTGCCCTTTTTTCATCAACCTTAAGCACCTCCCGAAAGAACTGCTCAATGTATTCTCTCTGGAGAGGGCTGAAGGAAACTTTTACGCAGCGGGAACGAATAGTGAGAGGAATCTCCCTTTCTGATGACGTGATGAGAAAAAATATGTTATAAAGTGGCGGTTCTTCAAGGGTTTTTAGGAGTGCATCGGAAGCATCTTTTCTCATCCTGTCCGCATCATCGATAAGGATTGCCCTTTTCGATCCTTCATAAGGGTACGCAAGGACTTCCTGGTTGATGCCCCTCACCTTCCCGTCTTTGTCGCCTGCGATTAGTGACCGTGGTATGTAACTTCTTGCAGTTAGTGAAGATTTCTCTTCATTCCCGAAGGAGTCAGGCTCATCACCAGCCTTTTTTTCTTGTGGCCCTATGAGGAGAAGATCGGGGTGTGTCTGCCGTTCGATTTTTATACAAGCGCGACAGGCGCCGCAGCCATTACCCTTCTCGCAGAGAATATGCTTTATAAATTCAAGTGCGACCTTCTTTTTGCCAATCCCATTCTGGCCAGAGAACAAAAAGGCATGAGGCAGCCTTTCTTTCTGGATAAATGAGAGGAGCAGATTTTTCTGCTTTTCGTGTCCAAAGATACTATTCAAACCCATATCTTACGAGAAGAGATTCGACGTTCTCTCTAATGATTTTACTTACTTCGCTGACCTTTGCTTTTCCATCCACAACAAAGAAGCGACTTTTGTCTTCCTTGGCCAATTTGAGGTAGGCGTTTCGTATCTTCCGGTGAAATGAGAGATTTTCTTTTTCGAACCTGTCAAGGGACCTGTCGTTTTTTGCCTTTCTTTTTAGACCTAATCCTGCAGGGCAGTCAATGAGAACGGTGAGGTTAGGGCGGACGCCTTTTGTCACAAGTCGGTTGAGGGTTTCAATGATCCCAAGATCGATACCCCTTCCATACCCCTGGTATGCATAGGAGGCATCAACGAACCTGTCGCAGATGACTATTGCGCGATCCTGCAGGGCAGGCAGAATGAGTTCTTCCACGTGTTGTGCCCTGATTGCCATGATTGTGAGAAGTTCTGACAGGGGGGATACCTCTATATTCTTTCGAAGGGCAACATCTCTGAGCGCCTCACCATAGGCTGTACCGCCTGGTTCGCGGGTCTTGATGACCCTGTGGCCTTTTCCGTTTAAATAGTCAAAGAGAAGGTCGACTTGGGTCGATTTTCCACATCCCTCTATGCCTTCAAAGGTTATCAGCATAGAAAACCCTACTTTGAAACCCGCTCAATGTACTGACCTGTTCTGGTGTCGATCTTGACAGCTTCACCTTCTTCTACGAATAGCGGGACCTGAATTGTGTATCCGGACTCGAGGAGAGCAGGTTTTGTAACGTTAGTAGCTGTGTCTCCCCTAATGCCAGGTTCTGTCTTAACAATCTTCAAATCAACAAAGTTCTGAATCTCCACGCCGATGGGATTTCCCTTGAAGAACAGCACTTCAATTACAAGCCCCTCTTTGATATAGTTTTTTGCATCACCCAGATTTTTATCGTTGATAAAGATCTGGTCATAGGTGTTTGTATCCATAAAGTAAAACTTGTCCTCTTCCTTATAAAGGAACTGCATCTGGCTCTCTTCGAGCTCAGGGAGTTCGACTTTATCACCTGACCTGAACGTCCTATCCAATACATTTCCCGATACAAGACTCTTTATCCTTGTCCTTACAAAGGCACCCCCCTTGCCAGGTTTGACATGTTGGAAATCAACAATTACAAAGGGTTCATCCTCCATGAGAATCCTCAAGCCCTTTCGAAACTCTGACGTGGATGCCATCATAATAACACCTCCGAGTAAAGTAACGCATAGCGTTTTTATCTAAACTTTTATATGAAGCTCATCCTTGCGAATGCGTGTGAGTACCCTGGGGGCATCAGCAGTGATGAGTAGCATGTCTTCCAAACGAACGCCGCCTACATTCGGGATATAGATTCCGGGCTCAATGGTGATAACCATGCCTTCTTCAAGAAGACCACCACAACCACTGTTGATTGCCGGAGACTCATGAACCGCAACTCCAACGCCATGACCTGTGCCATGCCGAAAAAAATCCGCATATCCAGCCTCATCAATATACCCTCTTACAATCATATCCAATTCTTTCATGGGCATACCAACCCTTACCTTGTCGAGGGCAAGCTGTTTTGCACTGTTCACGATAACGTAGATATCCTGCATTTTACCGTTTACATCCCCAATTGAAAGTGTACACGTTTCGTCACTGCAGTAACCATCAACCTGGGCGCCGAAATCAATGATAACCATTTCACCATCACGAATCTTTTTATCAGTTGGTTCAGCATGGGGAAGGGCTGCCCTCGGCCCTGAGGCTACAATTGTCGGGAAAGAGGGGCCTTCTGCGCCGAGACTCCGCATGGCGTAGTCCAGATTATTTGCAACTTCCTTTTCTGTCTGGCCAGGATGAATCATAGTAAAAACATCAGTAAATGCCTTTGTTGCAATGTCTATTGCCTTAACAATGCTGTCGATCTCCTCAGGCTCTTTGTTTTTTCTTATCTCTTCGATTGCGATATCGAGAGGAACAAATTCAACGTTTTCAACTGACTCCGACCATTTCTTATATGTAAAAAAAGTTGCGTGGATGCTGTCAAAGCCAATTTTTCTGATACCATACTGACTGCATAATTCTCCAAGAACATTTCTCTTGTCCCGTATCTCCACTATTTTTATGCCATGGGTAACCTCTTGTGCATGGGTGATATACCTGAAATCCGTTAGCAGGAAAACATCACCTTTTGTAACAAGAAGGGTTCCTTCAGTGCCACGGAAACCAGTAAGATAAAAGATATTGTCCATACCCTTCAGGAGACAAGCATCCAGCTCCATGGTGTTTAAAAGGGCCAATACTTTTTCAATCCTGTTTTCTTTCATTACAGGTCACCGGTTTTTGCTGCGCAGGATTCTTTTGAATAGGGAGGATTTGCTTTTTTCTTTTAAAGTTTTTTTGATTGAAGCAAGTTTGGCTTTATACGTCACGTTGCCTGGGTCCTTCAGCAAAAGCTGGCTATAGATGGCTATCGCTTTTTCAGGGTAGCCTTGTTCCAGATATATCTCTGCCAACGTTGCAGAAACAATTCCATTCTTTTCCATAATTGGATAGTTAAAGAAATCTCCCTGTAAAAATCAAGTCAAAATTGTTACAATAAAAATCAATCAATAATCTTTACAGAGAACTACGATGCTATTTCGAGAAGGTTGATTTCGAATGCTAAATCTTTGCCTGCGAGGGGATGGTTGGCGTCTAAGGTGACAGCCTCATCAGTCAATGCTTTAACCACAACCAACATAGTCCCACCATCAGGTGTCTGCATCTGTAAAATGCCTCCTACTTGCAGATCGATGTTCGGAGGTATCTGGGTCCTTTTTATGGAACCAACAAGGTCTTCCAGGTAAGGACCATAGGCATCCTGAGATGCAATCGCGACAGTCCTTGTTTCCCCTACAGTCATTCCAATCATCCCTTCCTCAAAGCCAGGGATTACCATCTTCTGTCCAATAGTAAACTCCAGTGGTTCTCTGCTCAAGGATGAATCGAACACTGTGCCGTCACTCAAGCGACCGGTATAGTGAACCTTCACGGTGTCATTGGCTTTAACCTCTGCCATACTCTCCCCTTAGAGTAAAGAAATTGTAGGCTTGTCGAGTATTTCTAATCATAAAAGCTTTTGCGTCGCTGAGCCTTCATCCTTCTCTTTTGAGCTTCTCTCCTTTTCCGTCGGTCCTTTACAGAGGGCTTCTCATAGAAGCTCCGCTTCTTAATCTCTTTGAAGAGACCTTCTTTTTGGAGCTGACGCTTAAGATCCTTGATTGCTTTTTCGATGTTGTCGTCATGTACTCTTATTTCCAATGTTATCTTTCCCTTTCTCTCCCATATTGTGATTTCCTAAAAAGAAAAATCATTTTTGCCAGATTAACCAGCGCATGTCCGGCCTTATTTTATAGCAGACTGTCGCCAGGTGTCAGCCAATAGGGGAATATGTCAATTATTAAAAATATCTCTTAATATCTGCGTGGCCCGCCTCGTCTCGGTTTATCCCTTTGGGGACGCGCTTCATCAACGGTAAGGGCCCGGCCCATAAACTGTGTACCATTCAACTCTTTTTTTGCTTTTTCTGCATCAGCTTGTGAGGCCATCTCCACAAAACCGAAGCCTTTACCTGAGATTACTTTCACATCGCGGACCTCGCCAAAACCGGCAAACAACTCCTTTATTTCTTCAATGGTCGCGGAATAACTCAGATTGCCCACATAAAGTTTACTGCCTTCCATTCTAATCCTCCAACTTTTTTGAGTTAAGTCGTTTCCTGTGGAGGGTGGAAGTTACAGCCAGTTCCGCTCCATATGAAACTACACTGTACAGGAATGGAAATCCCGATCTTTAGTAATCTATACCCTAATATCGTGAAGGGCAACTTACAACAGACTGTATAATATAACAATTAAGGAAGAATTGGAAGCTTTTTATTTTCCTCGCAAAAGTGGGATATAGCGAAGTGATGATAAATGTTTTAAAATATGCGGTATAAATTTCAGAAGATCACAAGGGGGCAAACCATGGAATACCAGGTTGGCGAAACTGGTAGGGTTGTTGTTGCGAGGTTTGAGGATGGAGATGAGATTATCCAAGGCCTGACTGAAATCTCGAAAAAGGAAGATATCCGTGCCGCAATGTTTTACCTGGTAGGTGGAATCAAAGAGGGCAAGATCGTTGTAGGACCTGAAAAAGATGTGCTCCCCCCTACGCCGGTTTGGAAAGCATTGAACGAAAGTCACGAATCAGCCGGTGTAGGTACAATTTTTTGGTATGGGAATGAGCCGAGAATTCATTTCCACGGGGTATACGGGAAGCATGATATGGTAAAGACAGGCTGCCTCAGGGAGCTCGCAAAGACCTTTATCGTTATGGAGGCAGTCATTATTGAAATAAAAGGCATTCATGCTATACGCGACCTTGACCCCTTATCACAGATGGTGTTGTTGAAGATGGTGGATTAAGCCGACCGCATATCGTATTTCGCATATCGTCTATCGTAACCAAAAACATATGGGCGGGCAGGAAAAGCGGGAAAAGGAATAGCCCGATACCGAAGTTCATCTAATTGGGAATTTGGAGGTAATCAATATACGATGTGCTATTGACGATATACGGCTACTTGCGTATCATAATTCTCGCATCAGCAATCACGCAACGTTTGGCTGAACACATAACGGGATTGAGATCTATTGATTCCATCGTTTCACCAAGATCAACGACTAACTCAGAGAATCTGACGACCAACATCTTAAGGTCCTCTATATTCGCCCGTTCTGAGCCTCGAAAGCCCTCCAGGAGGGTAAATGCTTTTAGGCCCCGGATCATTTTGTCGACATCGGCTTCACACAATGGCGCCATTGCCAGGCTAATATCACGGTAGATTTCAGTAGCAGTTCCGCCAAAGCCCAAAAGGATCACAGGCCCATACTGCTCATCGTTGTTTGCCCCAATGATCATCTCAATTCCTTTCACCATTTTCTCCACTATGACCCCTGAAAAACCGCTGATCTTGCTCATACTGTTGAAGGCGTTCGCAAGCCCAGCATCATCAGTAATTCCCACCACTACACCACCGACATCTGACTTATGAACCACCTGTGGTGACACGATCTTCATGACCACAGGATATCCTGTCCCGCGGACGAAGGAGATTGCCCCCTCAAGATTGTGTGTCCATGTGAATTGGGGGACATTCATGCCTGCAAGGACAAAAAGTTGCTTTGCAAAAGGCTCCATGACCCAGCCATAGGTTTGTGCCGATTGGAGAAGATCATTCATTTCTTTTGTCAGCATGATTTGTTTCTCCTCATTGCTTCTGCCATATGGACAGCGTCTTCCACGGAGTGGGCCACCGGGACATTATAAACATTAAAACCCTCGACGATTATCCTATATTTCTCGACATGGGGGACATATGCGATGATCGGCTTTCCTTCCTGTTGATGCATCATGCCAAGCTTTGCACCAATATCGACGGTGATTCCTGGGATATAGGGCAAGAGCAGCATAATGATGCAATCGATGTCAGGGTTTTTACTTAGTACCCGTGCAGCAGCCAAAAAGTCATCATCCGTTGAACTACCCGTGAGATCAACAGGGTTTGCACAGGAAGCAATGTTGCTTAAAACGGGTGAAAGGACTTCTTTGATTGCAAGCTGTGTTTCTTCATTGAGGACAGGAACGACGAGGCCATGCGAGATACATGCGTCTGTGCAAAGAGCCCCGTGTCCACCACTGCCGGTAATGATGCCAATCTTTCCATCAATATTCCTTGGGTAGCAACTGAGGGATTCTGCAAATGCCATGAGTTCGAACTCGTCGATCGCTTCAACAACTCCTTTTTGGGCCATTACCGCGGAAAAGACTTGATAATCGCCTGCCATTGACGCGGTGTGGCTACTTACCGCCTTGTTTCCCGCACTTGTTTTTCCCGCCTTGAGGACAATGATGGGTTTTTTACATTCAGACGCAGCAAGAGCGAATTCTCGACCCTCATTTTTCCCAAAGCCTTCGATGTAAAATGTAATTACGTCTGTTCCGGGATCGCCGGCAAAATAACGGAGCAAATCTGCTTCCTTGATCAGCGCCTTGTTTCCAATGCTGATTGCGGTTGAAAGTCCAACACCCTCTGCTGTAGCCTTCACCATCTGGTCTACCACTACCCCTCCGCTCTGGCTGATCATGGTGACTTTCCCTTTTTCCGGCCTCACCATTCGTTCGCTGGGGATAAAAAATGTGTCCATCCTGGGCGCTGCATAGACACCAAGGCAATTCGGGCCGATAAACGGAAACTGTGCTTCACGGGCAAGGGCTGCGAGGCGGTCCTGCAAGTCACTCAGGCCGGTTTCTGCGAAGCCGCCAGATATGATGATAGCGCCCTTGACACCAGAATTGATACATTCCTCAACAACAGAAAGTACGAGTTCAGCCTTCACGGCTATGACTGCAAGATCGATCTTCTCGGGGATCTCGTTGAGACTCCTGTAAAGTACGTCTGCCCTGATGCGGCCTCCCCGTGGATTGACAGCAAATGTCCTAGCTTCGTAACGAAGACGGTTCTTGTTGTAAATCACGTTGGCAGGGTGGGCTGCATTGGTGAGCGATACCCCGATGACTGCTATGGTTTCCGGTTTAAAAATCTTTTCAAGATCCATACCGTGCCTCCCATGAAAGACCGTGATTGGTGATCGGTGATTGGTGATCGTTTTTAATTGTCATTCCGATCCTGCTCTAGCCTGAGAAGGAATCTCGTTGTGAGTTTGAAACATCGATTGCTCTTTTCGTATGACCATGTCAACGGCAATAGAACGCTAATTCTTCTCTGCCTTGATGATGCGGCGTTTTACCTTGGCCCAACTCTGGGTTGTGAGGAAACTCTCTTCCATGTTCCCAATCATTTTTTCAAACTTGTTCATGGGGATAGCGATTGTCAGATTGTCACTTGGGACGCAGGGCCTTGCTGAGACGTCAAACAGGCCGAGTACTGCCCGGGGGCGTTTTGCTGATTTTTCGAGATACGGGTGGGTAACAATGGTTGAACAGCCAGCAGCAAAAGGGGCAAATACTCCATTCGGTTCAACCTCATCAAAGCTTGCAAGGGTGAAAATACCAGAAAGAACATCGGGAGGTGCAAAGAAAATAACCACATCAGGATTGTCAGTAGCTTCAATCTTGTCCCATCGCTTGAATACAATATATTTTTCAGGTGCCTTGAATTTTGGCATATTCTTCATAACCTCCTTTACAATGGCGGGAGATTTCTTGTATCGTTCTCCTTCCAACTCTCCTGGTATCCCGTACGAGAGAAAGTACTCGAAGTTTGGCATGAATCCCTCGGTGAACCCCAGGTACTTCTTACCACCAAAACAACCAACCGCGGCAACATCGAAGGCTATGGAGGTACCCTTTCTTGCTCGCGCTATGTCTGCAATAACACACCTGTGTTCAACCTTTGGGGGTTTTATCATTGTCACAGCACCCGGATTGTCAGTGTAAAAGAAAACAACCGGCAACTCTGCTTTGCCAAAATATTTTTCCCAGAGTTGTATGAATTTTTCCTTTATTGTTTTATCCATAGCGTGTCCTCCATTATCGAAATGTTTGAATTAGTTTAAGGCTAATCCACGCGAGCTGATTCCTGTATTTTGCAGACTATGAGACGACAATATTCTAAGGTAAAAGATAAATTATTTCATTATTTTTATACTCAAACCGGCACAAATTCTCCAAAGACTCATTTACTTTCTTATTTTTATGGTATGATTATGAGTGATGGTCGGTTAATTCACAAAACCCTGAGGAGATCAAAAGTGAACAGAAAAAGGATGTTTTTTTTATGGGCTATCCCATTTATATTCGCCATTGCTTCATATACGGGAGCCCAAGATGCAAAAACATACTTTGAGCAGGGTAATACCAATTTTCGTTCAGGCAATTATCTTGAGGCCATCAAGAGCTATGATCAAGCAATAGGGTTGGATTCGGGGGATAGCAGGCTCTATCTCCTTCGCGGAGTTTCATATGCTTCCATGGGGAAATACGATGAAGCAATAAGGGATTACGATAAGGCGGCAGATATTAACCCGAAATATGCAGTAACATACAGCAAACGCGGTGAGGCTTATGCAGCCTTGGGTAAAAATAGTGAAGCTATCAAGAACTATGATACAGCAATAGAACTCAATCCCAAAGATGCCGCACTTTATGTTCGGCGGGGAGCTGCATATGCAGCTTTAGGGAAATATGCCGAAGCTATCAAGAACTGCGATGATGCCATCAATTTGAACCCTCAATACTTTGAAGCGTACATTAACCGTGGTATTGCTTATTACATGTCAGGCAATTACAACGAAGCCATCAAGAACTATGAAGCGGCAGCAAAACTGAATCCCAGAGAAAATACTGTTAATCTTCTCCGTGGGGCCCCATACGCAGCCCTCGGCAATTACCCTGAAGCTATCAAGAGTTACGACAGGGCAATAGCATTGAATCCTGCATATAATGAAGCTTACTCTAACCGTGGCTTGGTGTATTCCATGTCAGGCAACCATACCGAGGCCATAAAAAATTATAACAAAGCCATTGAGTTGAACCCCAAAGATATAACAACATACCGTCGACGGGCAGATGCGCACGAAAAACTGAACAACGATACTGATGCAATCAAAGACTATGATAAGGTAATCGAGCAGGGTCTGAACGATGCAACGATTTATTTCAAACGGGGCAGTGCGTTTGACAAGATCGGCAAATTTTCTGAGGCAATAAAGGATTTTGATGAAGCCATTAAACTGAAACCGGATTACTTCGAAGCCTATTACAGGCGGGCCCTGGCCTTGTATGCTACGGCCCAGTATCCTGAAGCTATTGCCGGTCTTGACAAGGCAATACAAATAAATCCTGATTTTGCTTCAGCCTATTACAACCGGGGTATTGCATATGCTGTTACGGGAAACCATGCTGAGGCCATAAATAACTACGAAAAGGCTATCAGCCTTAATCCTAAGGACCCAGCCATTTTTGTCAGGCAGGGAGATGCGTACATGGTCTTAAAGGATTATGTGAATGCGGCACAGAGCTATGACAAAGCCATTAACCTTGATCCAACAGCGCCAGGTGTTTATTATAATCGTGGTCTTGCTTTGTCCAGGTCGGGAAATAATGCCGAGGCAGTCAAGAGTTACAGCAAGGCCATTGGGCTAAGCCCTGGATTTGTCAATGCTTTATACAATAGGGCAGTCTCTCTCAGGGAGTTGGGCCGGGAAGCAGAGGCGCTCAATGACTATCGAGCAGCAGCGAGGCTCGGTGACCAGGGATCACAGTATTATTTAAAATCAAAAGGGATCCGGTGGTAACATTCAACAAACCACACTGTCTTATTCCGCTAAAAATTTACCGCAGTATACTGAAATGAAATTGTGGAATCAGCACCTTTTATACCTTGCCACACCATCTGAATCTTAAAGCACCCTGTCCGCTCCTGAGTATAGCTTCATGTGAGCCTTCTTAAAAACCCTGACTTCCATATTGGTGTGCATCTTAGAACCAGCATCACGTACAAAACCAATAATAGTCAGTCCGTGCTTTTTCCCAATTTTCAGCCCCTCATTGGTGATGGCGGTCTTAGTTGCGACGAGGGGAATACAGGCCCGGCAGATTTTCGTGACCATTTCTGAGGCCATGCGGCCAGTGGACACCACGAAGGTTCTTGTGCAATCGATGTTGTTTAAAAGTGCATAACCTATGATTTTATCCAACGTGTTATGCCTGCCGATATCTTCCACGATACTCAATAGATGTATTTCTTCATCGAAAAGGGCAGCAGCGTGCACGCCTTCCGTTTCAAGGTAAAGCGATGCATTTTTAAAGAGGGTATTCATAGCCCGGAAAATGTCCTGTCTGTTGATTTTAAGGTCGGATTGTATCTGGGAAAGGGTGGTAGATTCAAAATAAGCCGTACGGCCGCCCCCTGATACGATACGATAGCTTGTCTTTGTTTTCCGGCTCGATACTGTAGCCCCATTTGATAAGATAGCCATTGCACCTTTGTCCGTAATGTCCAGTGTTCGTATTTCCCCGGTGCCATCAATAAATCCCTGACCAAAAAGATATCCGACGACAAACTCCTTTTCCATGGAGGGAACCACTGAAGCCGTGGCGAGATGTTCTCCGTTAACATAGATGGGCAGTTCTTTTTCAATGACCAGCCTTGATTCAGAGGGTATGAATTTTCCGCCTGTAAGCCTTTGAACTTTAAATGTCTTCGCAGTTTCCATCTGTTATCTACCATCCCCTGTCGCTCACCCTATTGAATTCTCTCCGGATGAGAGTATACGGCCATAGTATCGCCCCTTACCAATCCTGCAATAGTAATCCCGGTTTGTTCGGCAAGTTCTACGGCCATTGATGTGGGTACGCCCTTGGTGGCAATGATGGGAATGCCGGCGCTTCGGCACTTCAATACCATTTCGGTTGGCTGCCGGCCAGTAGAAGCAGCTAATATTTTGTTAAAATCGATATTTTCAAGGAGACCAGCACCGATAACTTTGTCCAGTGCGTTGTGACGGCCCAGATCTTCTGTAATGGAGACAGTTTTATTACCGTTCAGGAACAGCCCGGCGGAGTGAACGGCCTCCGTCTCCGTAAAAACCGGTGACTTCAAAATGGCGCGTACACAAAGAAAAACATCCTCTTTACAGACAATAAGATTAGAGTTGATATCCTGCAAAATCGTTCGTTGTGCCCTGTCATGCTTAAGCTTCACATTGGCAATATTCTTTTTTATTTCCATGGAGACAATGTCTTCCATACTGCTAATAATTCCCTGTAGATAGAGATACCCGATAACATATTCTTTTTCCATTGAGGCCAGTATCATTGCGGTAGTGAAGTGCTGACCGTCCACTATTACTCTGAGTGCCATTTCCTTGATGATTCTTTCGCTGGCGTGGGTTAACTCCCCATCAGCCTCAATGTACTCAACTTTTTTTAGGATTTTGCTCTGCATACAGCACCTATTGGCTTGCTTAATCTATCAAGCTAAAAAAAATTTGTAAACATTTTTCCAAAACACCATTGTGTAAGGATTAATCTTCTTAGATCAGTCATCAGAGCATGGTGTCGGGTTTTTATGAGTAAACCGTCGCGAGGCGAGGAAGCTTGGTCTTTTGCGTCAGCAGGAGTTTTGAAGCCAGCCCACACAGTGGGCGAGAAGGGGAGTCTCTCACGGCTTGGCCGTGAGAAGGGGCGACGTGAGTCCCTGTATATGTTCCGAAGCTGAACGCGAGCGAAGGTCGCCGCTGGAGCGAATGAGCGTGTTTACGAGGAAAAATCCCGACACAGATGCTGATCATGATGGGAAATCTGGAATAATGAAAAGAGGTAATCATTTAATGTGTCTTTGTTAAATGATTACCTCTACGCCGTATTGTATGTTGCTTAAAGACGGCCTTCTTTTTTTTCAGGCAACTTCTTTTTCTTTACCCTTTCTCACCACGGCTCTTTGATCTTCAGGCAGCGGAGGTGGAACAGCGGCGCCAACAATCTTTGTAACTGCACGGAATTTCGGGGGGCACACCTCAAAGCATGTTCCACATTTTATACATTTGTCCTGATCAACAATATGGATCTGCCCCTTGGCACTGATAATAGCCTCTGCAGGGCATCTTCTTGCACATGTCGTACAGGCCTGACATTTTTCCGGATCAATATAGTATGAGATGATTTCCCCGAAGAGCTTGTCTATCTCTTCCTTCGTGAAAAATTGGTCATATTTCTCATACTCTTCATGGCTTTCAAGCCGTGTTGCCAGCTTCTCCCGCATGGCGACCTTTATATACGGGATAAGCTTTGTTACTTCTGCAAGCTTGGAATTGAGTGTATCTTTGTCCAACCCTTCAGCTATGCCGAGGGGACCTAACTTCTTCACCGTCTTTACAAAATCGTTGGTAGACTCGACAAAGACATTTGCTTCAGCGCCGGACATAAATTGTATTCTTAATCGCTGAGGGTTCAACCCTATGTGTTCCAATACGCGCTTAAAGAGAAGAACCATGGTAAGCGTATGGTAATTCCCATTGGCGATATAGTTGCATTCATTTAAATGGCACGCACCAATAAACACGCCATCTATTCCTTTGGAGAAGGCTTTTAGCACAAAAGCGGGGTCCACCCTCCCGGAACACATGACGCGGATTATCCTCATTTCGGTTGTATATTGCAGTCTGGAAACTCCAGCCAGGTCAGCAGCTCCGTACGCTCACCAATTGCATGCAAAACCAAGTACTTTTGGTTTAAATTTATCTGCACTCATTCGTTTCCACCTCCTTACTCGGCATTGGCGGCTTGATTAGTTAGCAGCCGCATCAATCTGTTCAATGATCTTTTCATCGGGAATCATGGCTTCAATTTCATCCAGGATTTCCTCGTCGGTAAAGTGTTTCAGAGAAATTGCCCCCGTTGGACACTTTGAGTTACAGAGGCCACATCCTTTACAGAGCACAGGGTTTACCTCAACCTTCTTGCCCTGTTTTGTATCACGAATCGTCAAAGCAGCGTAAGTACAGGCATCAGCGCATGCCCCGCATCCCATGCACTTACTCTCAATCACCTGGCACACAGAACCGGAGGCGACGACTATATCATGTGAGAGAAGCGTCAGGACCCGGCCAGCAGCTCCATACGCCTGGCTGATGGTCTCCTGGATGAACTTGGGATAGTGGGCCAGACCGCATAGATACACGCCGTCTGCAGCAAACTCAACAGGCCGCAGTTTGACATGAGCCTCTTTGAAGAAGCCATCCGGGCTCAAGGTTACCTTAAACTGATTGGCCACTTCCTTGGTTGCGGAAGAAGGGACGACAGCAGCGGCTAAAGCAATAATATCAGCATCAAGTTCAAGCTTCTTGTTAAGGATGTAATCGGTAGCAGTAACCTTAAGAACAGCCCGACCGTCTTCCGCCTTGCCCGGTTCCACCTGAGGTGGATCCAGGGGTTCATAACGGATGAACCGTACACCCTTATTTGCGGCCTCCCGGTAATAATCTTCTTTAAACCCATAAGTCCTGATATCCCGGAAGAGGACGTAAATGTCCATGTCGGGGTTTTTCTCTTTGAGTTGCAGGGCGTTCTTTACAGATTCACTGCAACAGAGGCGACTGCAGTAATTTCTCTCTTCATTTCTGCAGCCCACGCACTGGATCATCACAAGGCTCTGGGCGCCTGTTACCGTCTCGTCTCCTACGGTGATTTTCTCCTCCAGCTCAAGGTGGGTCATGACCCTGTCGTCCTGGCCATAGAGGTATTCGCTCGGCGTGTAGACATCGGCGCCTATGGCAAGAACGGCTGCGCCGTGTTTTATCTCTGCAACACCTGTTTCAGACTTCACTGTGGTTACGAAGTTCCCTACATACCCTGTGGCTTCCGTAATCACAGCATCGTGATAGACATGGATTAAGGGGTGCTTGTATACCTTTCCTGCGAGGTCGCGCAGATATGCCTGAACATCGAGTCCTTCCAGAGTGGTGTGAATTTTTCGTGCTATGCCTCCGAGCTCTTTTTCCTTTTCCACCATGTGGACTTCATGTCCCTGGTTTGCTATGGAGAGGGCGCAGTTCATTCCCGCTACGCCTCCTCCAACTATGAGGGCTGCTTTATTCACATTCAGATCAAACTCCTGCAACGGCTCGAGCTTGCGAGCACGTGCTACTGACATTCGGATTATATCCTTTGCCTTGCCAGTTGCTTCCTCTTTTTCTTTCTGGTGGACCCAGGAGTTGTGTTCCCTGATATTGGCCATCTCGTAGTAATATTGGTTAATGCCCGCTTCGCGGACTGTGTCGCGGAAGAGCGGTTCAAGGGTTCTGGGACTGCAGGCAGCAACTACCACGCGATTGAGCCCTTTTTCCTTGGTGATGTCTGTTATCTCCTGGGCTGAATTCGTGGCACATGAAAAGAGCTGTTCCTGTGCATGGACCACATTGGGCAGGGTTTTGCAGTATTCAACCGTTTCGGGAACATTGACAATCCTTCCAATGTTGGCGCCACAGTGACATACAAAAACGCCTATCCTCGGCTCCTCTTGTGAGACATCTCTTTCCTCCGGATACACCCTTTCCTTGGAGAGGTTTCCCCTTCTGTAGTCAAGAAGTTCACCAATCTGGGAACCGGCGGCACTGGCGCCAAACACTGATTCAGGGATATCGATGGGACCCTGCAGACCTCCGCTTACGAAAATCCCCGGCCTGCTCGTTTCCATGGGGTTGACCGGGTCGAGCTTACAAAAATCGTGATGATTAAGTTCAATACCAAATTTTTCCGCAAGATCCTTCACCGCAATAGGCGGGGTCAATCCAACGGATAAGACCACCATATCGAATTCTTCTTCTTTTACTCCATCATCAGGAGTAGAATACCGTACAAAGACATTCTTGGTTGCCGGGTCCTCCCTCGCTATCGATGTGTAGCTTCTGATAAACCGGACCCCAGGAAGGCTCTCAGTTCTCTGGTAGTAGCGCTCAAAATCCTTTCCATAGGAGCGAACATCGTTATGGAAAATAGTGCATTCTGCGTCCGCGTCGTGGTCTTTGGTCAAAATAGCCTGTTTCTGAGAATAGGTACAGCATACTGCAGAACAATAGCTCTTGCCGCCCTCAATAACCTGTCTGGAGCCAACGCACTGAATCCAGGCCAGTTTGTGGGGGTGCTTCTTATCGGAAGCACGCAGTATCTCACCTGCGTATGGCCCCGTAGAGCCGAGAAGCCGCTCAAAATCCATACTGGTTATTACGTTCTGGAATTCTCCGTAGCGATATTCCTCTCTTACCTTAGGATCAAACGGCTCAATGCCGGGAGACAGGATTATAGCTCCCACATTTATTTCCTTCTTCTCAGGCTCTTGCTTTAAATCGATGGCGTTATTCTTACATACTGCTTCACAAATGCGACATTTACCTTCTTTCAGGTATAGGCAACTTTCATCAATATAAGCAATCAGGGGAATTGCCTGAGGGAAGTAGATATGGACCGCTTTATTGAGTGATATGTCCTGATTATATTGGTCAGGGTATTTTGCAGGACAATATTCTACACAGGTCGTACAGCCCGTGCATTTATCCTCAAGGATATACCGGGGTTTTTTCGTCAGTGTTACGTTAAAGTTTCCTGCTTCCCCTTCTACGCTCTTAACTTCAGCGAGGGTGTGGACCTCTATGTTGGGATGCCGGCCGACCTCGACCAGCTTGGGTGCGAGTATTCACATGGAGCAGTCATTGGTCGGAAAGGTCTTGTCAAGCTGGGCCATGTGGCCCCCAATGCTTGGCGCCTTTTCGACCAGGTACACCTTGAAACCGGCGTTGGCAAGATCGAGAGAGGCTTGAATGCCGCTGATACCTCCGCCGACAACCATGACGTCTCCAAAATTGCTGTCCCCGGGATTTTTACAAAGTTGCTGAATGTTTTCTCGTATCGCTACTACTTTTTCCACTTCAATCACCTCATATAAGGTTTCTTTGGTTCTCTAAATCAGTTCCTGGAGAATCTCCGTAATGTCCTTTACCACTATATCATCAGCATGGTTCATGACGAGTCTGCTGTCCTCAAGGGCAGTGATGCAATAGGGACAGGCAGTTACCAGTTCCTTGGCGCCAACCGCAATCGCCTGTTCTATTCGCGTGTTGGAGAATCGTTCATGCTTTTCCGTTTCCGCCCACACCCTGCCTCCTCCCATGCCGCAGCAGAGACTGTCGACCTTTGCTTCCGGCAATTCGGAAAGTTCCAGACCGGGTATCTTTTGCAAGACAGTGCGGGGATCATCATAGACGCCGTTGTGGCGGCCTAAATAGCAGGGATCATGATAGGTAACCTTCTGTGCGTACTCACCGGTAATGGCAAGCTTGCCGCTCGTGAGCAGCTCGGAGAGATACTGAGAGATGTGGATGACCTCAAAGGATACCTTGAATTCCGGGTATTCGTTCTTGAAGGTGTGGTAGCAGTGGGGAGACGAAACAAGGATTGTCTTCACGCCATGGTCGATAAAGGTCTTGATGTTTTCCTTGGCCAGTTTCTTGAAGAGTTCCTCATTGCCGGTCTTGCGGATGCTCTCACCGCAGCAGTTCTCCTTCTCGCCCAGAATCCCGAAATTGACGTTCGCTTTCTGGAGGATCTTGACGGTCGCCTGGGCTACCTTCTTTAGTCTCGGGTCATAGCTGCAGTAGCAGCAGGGCCAGTAGAGGATATCCATCCCTTCCTTGAAGGGTTTTACGTTCAGTCCTTCTGCCCAGGCTGCCCGGGTCTTGCGGTCTTCATTGAAGGGGTTGCCCTGAGCGGTCAGACCTGAACTTATCGTACGGTACGACTTGACCGCAGCAGGGAAGACCCCGTATCCGGTGGCCATTCGTCGCAGGGCTACCATGTCGTCGATCTGTTTCACATCCCGGGGACATCGCTGAGGACACTTACCACAGGTGGTGCAGCGCCAGATATCTTCCTTTTCGATCTCGGAGAGACCGAAGGTAGCTTCCCGGATGAGCTTGCGCATGCTGAACTTCCGTACCGTGTTCCAGGGGCAGACCGTATCGCATTTTCCACATTGATAGCAGAACTTGACGGCGTCTCCACCTTTTTCTTTTACCTCATCTATTACTTCCTTGAAGGGGGCTAGGGTTTCCAC
>Ga0105103_10000319_pt1 | contig 26949 bp, 22 predicted proteins | sample PPLLaktember2015_2_FD_79107 | JGI IMG/M metagenome (GOLD analysis project Ga0105103, IMG submission 79107) | Freshwater sediment microbial communities from Prairie Pothole Lake near Jamestown, North Dakota, USA - PPLs Lake P7 Core (6) Depth... | ecosystem: Environmental > Aquatic > Freshwater >...
ACCAGGTAGATGCACGGCAGGTGGTTCTGCAGCGCGATCTCCTGCGCGCGCAGGTGCTTCTTCACCGTCATCGGGTAATAGGTGCCACCCTTCACCGTGGCGTCGTTGGCCACGATCATGCATTCGCGGCCCATCACGCTGCCGATGCCGGTGACGATGCCGGCCGATGGCGCCTCGTCGTCGTACATGCCCAGGGCGGCGAGCTGGCCCACTTCCAGAAACGGCGTGCCCGGGTCGAGCAAGTGCTCCACACGGTCGCGGGGCAGCAGCTTGCCACGCGCGGTGTGCCGCTCGCGTGCCGCCACGCCGCCACCCTGCGCCACCAGATCGGCCTTGGCGCGCAGGTCTTCGACGACCTGACGCATGCGCGCGGCGTTGGCGTGAAAGTCTTCCGAGCGGGTGTCAATCTGCGACTTCAGTGCCTGCATGAGGATTCCCGCCTACATCGATTCGGAATACAGCTCGCGGCCGATCAGCATGCGCCGGATCTCAGACGTCCCAGCTCCGATCTCGTACAGCTTCGCATCGCGCCACAACCGGCCGGCAGGAAACTCGTTGATGTATCCATTTCCGCCCAGCGCCTGGATCGCCTCGCCGGCCATCCAGGTGGCTTTCTCGGCCGAGTAGAGGATGGCGCCGGCCGCATCCTTGCGCAGCGTGCGCGCATGGTCGCCGCGGTCGCAGGCCTGACCCACCGCATACACATAGGCGCGGCAGGCCGACCAGGTGCTGTACATGTCGGCGATCTTGCCCTGCATCAGCTGGAATTCACCGATGCTCTGGCCGAACTGCTTGCGCTCGTGCACGTAGGGCAGCACCACGTCCATGCAGGCGGCCATGATGCCCAGCGGCCCGCCCGACAGCACCGCGCGCTCGTAGTCCAGGCCGCTCATCAGCACCTTGACGCCCTTGCCTTCCCCGCCGAGCACGTTCTCGACCGGCACCTCGCAGTCGTCGAAGAAGATCGGCCAGGTGTTGCTGCCGCGCATGCCCAGCTTGTCGAGCTTTGCGCCGAAGCTCAGCCCCTTGAAGCCCTTCTCCACGATGAAGGCGGTCATGCCCCCGGCGCCGGCGTTCAGGTCGGTTTTGGCATAGATCACCAGCGTGTCGGCATCGCCGCCGTTGGTGATCCACATCTTGCTGCCATTGAGTAGGTAGCGGTCGCCCTTCAGGTCGGCGCGCAGCTTCATGCTGACCACGTCGGAACCGGCGTTGGGCTCGCTCATGGCCAGCGCACCCACATGCTCGCCGCTGACCAGCTTGGGCAGGTACTTCGCCTTCTGCGCCGCCGTGCCGTTGCGGTGGATCTGGTTGACGCACAGATTGGAGTGCGCGCCGTAGCTCAGGCCCACCGACGCCGAGGCGCGCGACACCTCCTCCATCGCCAGGATGTGCGCCAGGTAGCCCATCTGGTTGCCGCCGTATTCCTCGGCCACCGTCATGCCGTGCAGGCCGAGGTCGCCGAGCTTTTTCCACAGGTCGGCGGGGAACTGGTTGTCGCGGTCGACGTCGGCCGCGCGCGGCGCGATTTGCTCGGCGGCGAAGGCCTGCACGCTGTCGCGCAGCATGTCGAGGGTCTCGCCGAGCGCGAAGTTCAGGCCGGTGGTCAATGTGCTCATGGGGGCTTTCGGATTCAGGCCGTCTTGGCGATTTGCAGGCCAAGCTCTTCGATCATCTTGTCGCGCATCACGAACTTCTGCACCTTGCCGGTGATGGTCATCGGCATCTCGTTCACGAAGCGGATGTAGCGCGGCACCTTGTAGTGGGCGATCTGGTCGCGGCAGAAGTCGCGGATCTCCTGCTCGGTGCATTGTTCACCAGGCTTGAGCGTGATCCAGGCGCAGACCTCCTCGACGTACTTCGGGTCGGGCACGCCGAAGACCTGCACCGACTGCACCTTCGGGTGGCGGAACAGGAACTCCTCGACCTCGCGCGGGTAGACGTTCTCGCCGCCGCGGATCAGCATGTCCTTGGCGCGCCCGACGATGTTGCAGTAACCCTCGGCGTCGATCGTGGCCAGGTCGCCGGTGTGCATCCAGCCGTCGCGGATGGCCTCGGCGGTGCGCGCCGCGTCGCCCCAGTAGCCCTGCATCACCGAGTAGCCGCGCACCAGCAGTTCCCCCTTCTCGCCCACCGGCACCACCTGGCCGGTGGTGGTGTCCACCACCTTGGCCTGCAGCCGCGGCTGGATGCGGCCCACCGTCGAGACACGCCGGTGCAGCGGGTCGCTGGTGCTGCTCTGGAAGGACACCGGCGAGGTCTCGGTCATGCCGTAGGCGATGGTCACCTCGTTCATGTGCATCTGCGCGACCACGCGCTTCATGGTCTCGATCGGGCACGGCGAGCCGGCCATGATGCCGGTGCGCAGGCAACTCAGGTCGAACTCGGCGAAGCGCGGATGGTCGAGTTCGGCGATGAACATCGTCGGCACGCCGTGCAGCGCGGTGCAGCGCTCTTCGGCCACCGCCTGCAGCGTGGCCAGCGGCTCGAAGGCCTCGCCGGGGAAGACCATGCGCGCGCCGCTGCTCACGCAGGCCAGCACCGCCAGCACCATGCCGAAGCAGTGGTACAGCGGCACGGGGATGCACAACGAGTCGGCCTCGCTGAAGCGCATGCACTGGGCGATGAAGCGCGCGTTGTTCAGCACGTTGTAGTGCGTGAGCGTCGCGCCCTTGGGGTTGCCGGTGGTGCCGCTGGTGAACTGGATGTTGATGGCGTCGTGGCAGTTCAGCAGCGCGCCGATCGCGTCGAGTTGCCTTGTCTGCAGACTGGCGCGCCCGCGCTCCAGCAGCACGTCGTAGTTCAGCATGCCGGGCGTGGCGTCGGCGCCCATGCGGATGACCCATTGCAGCGCCGGCAGTTTTGCCGCCTTCAGCGCGCCGGGTTCGCTGTGTGCCAGCTCCGGCGCCAGCGTCTGCAGCATCTGCAGGTACATCGAGGTCTTCAGCCGCTCGGCGGTGACGATGGCGCGGCAGCCCGACACGTTGAGCGCGTACTCCAGCTCCGACAACCGGTAGGCAGGGTTGATGTTCACCAGGATCACGCCGATGCGGGCGGTGGCGAACTGCGTCACCAGCCATTCGGCGCGGTTCGGCGACCAGATGCCCAGGCGGTCGCCGCGCTCAAGGCCCAAGCCCAGCAGGCCTGCAGCCAGTTCGTCGGCCACGGCGGCGAATTCCCGCCAGCTCCAGCGGATGCCCTGCTCGTGGAACAGCACCGCCGGCCGTTCGCCGTAGCGCGCCACCGTGTCGGCCAGCAACGCCGGGATGGTCTGCTCCGACAGCACGGCCTGTGTATCGCCACGCACCTGCGACAACCCCGCAACAGGTGCAATGCCGCCCCCACCTTCGTCTGCTGCTGTCATGCCTGCCTCCTGCTGCCGCCCGGTTGTCCCGCACCGGGTCGATGCCGAAGCTTAAGGGCAGCGGCTTCGCCTTTGGCGCCAGATTGGTTGCATATCGTGCCAACCCAGGCCACACTGAACCGATGCCTCAAGCCCACTCCTACGCCACCCGGCCGGCCGGCCGCCAGGCCGCCACGCCCATGGCTTTCGTGCAGGCGGTGGTGCGGGGCTTCGAACGGCATGGCGTGGACCCTTCCGGAGCCCTGCAACGGGCGCAAATCGCGCCTTCTCTGCTGCGCCGGCCCGAAGCTCGCGTCACTGCCGCGCAGTTCGAGTTGCTTTGCGGCACGGCAATGCAGCAGCTCGACGACGAGGCGCTGGGCTGGTTCTCGCGCCGCCTGCCATGGGGCAGCTATGGGCTGCTGTGCCGCGCCTCGCTGGGCGCGCCGAACCTGGGCGTCGCGCTGAAGCGTTGGTGCCGGCATCACCGTCTGCTCACCGACGACGTCGTGCTGCGTTTGGACAACGACGGCCAGTTGGCCACGTTGGCCATCGACGAAAACCGCGACCTGGGCAGCCTGCGCGAGTTCTGCCTGCTCACCAGCCTGCGCTACGTGCATGGCTATGCTTGCTGGGCCGTGGATTCGCGCATTGCATTGCGCGAGACGGCCTTCCCCATTGCCACTCCGCCGCATGCCGCGGTATACCCGCTGCTCTTCCCCGGGCCGGTGCACTTCGACGCGCCGCGCGCCGGCTTCAGCTTCGACGCCCATTACCTGGAGCTGCCTCTGCGTCGCGACGAACGCGCCCTGCGCACCATGCTGCAGCACGCGCTGCCGCTGACAGTGCTGCAGTACCGGCGCGACCGCCTGCTGGTACAGCGTGTGCGTGAGCTGCTGCACGACCCGGCCGCCGGTGCCTTGCATGCCGAAGGCCTGGCGCGTGCGCTGAACGTGTCGCTGCGTACGCTGCATCGTCACCTGCGCCAAGAAGGCGCGTCGGTGCAGTCGCTGAAGGACGAAGTGCGCTGCAGCCGTGCCCAGGAACTGCTGCGCCGCACCCGCCAGCCCGTGAAGCAGATCGCGCGCCACTTGGGCTACCGCAGCGAGAAGAGCTTCGCCCGTGCCTTCAGGCAGTGGACCGGTGCCACGCCCAGCGACTGGCGCATGGGCGGCGGCTTGATACGTTCAGACACGAATTCGCCAGGCGTCTCCGGCAGAATCCCGCATCGGCCCGAAGGCCCGAGGATGGCAGAGGATGCGTGACTTCCTGGATTCCACGCTCTGGCGCATCAGCGCCTACGAGCGCATGCGTCTGGAGCGCAGTTCGAGCGCGTTCGCCCAGCTGGGTGAACCCACGCTGCTGCCGACCACGATGCTGGCCGACCTGCGACAGCTGGAGAGCCGGCGCGAGGACGGCGACGTGCTGGAGATCCTGGCTGCCTGCATGCGCCACCGCCAGTCGGCATTGATCTGCCTGCACTACGAAGACCTGGCCTGGCCGGTCACGGTGTTCCCAAGCGAACTGGTCTACCACTCGCCTCGCGACATGGCACTGGCCGGACCTGACGGCCTGGCGGCGCTGGGTGTGTTGTCCTGCGACGCACCGGGCATGCGCCCGCCGGGCCACTGGATGCATGAGCGGGTTGGCCGCATGGAGCATTACCACCCGCTGAAGCCCCTGCTGTGGAAACTGGCGCTGAACGGCCCGCGCAACGACTTGCTGACCGAGATTGCCGGCCATGCCGCCTACCGGGTGACGCTGTCGCGTGAAGACCGCCTTCTCGCTCCAGGCGCACTCGGCCCGGCGGCCGACCGGCTGCGCAGCGAATCGGCGTCGCTGCGCGACATCGCCCGCTGGCCGGGCATGAGCACCGACCGCGCCTGCCGGCTGCTGAACGCGCTGTACCTGACCTCGGCGCTGATGGTCATGCGCAGCCACCCGGCCGCGCGGCCGGAAGGCACCGTGCTGAGCCGCCTGATGGGCCGCGTCAAACCACGCCGTTAGCAGCTGCGGCCGAAGACCCCGGCGCCGGCAAAGCGGGCGCGCTCGCCCAGCCAATCCTCGATGCGCAACGCCTCGTTCCACTTGGCCATGCGCTCGCTGCGTGCGAACGAACCCACCTTCAGCTGCCCCACGCCCCAGCCGACGGCCAGGTGCACGATGCTGGTGTCCTCGCTCTCGCCGGAACGGGCCGAGACGATTCCCGCATAACCCAACTCGCGCGCCGCCTGCCAGCACTCCAGCGTTTCGCTCAGCGTGCCGCGCTGGTTGGGCTTGAGCAGCACGCAGTTGGCAGCGCCAGCGACCGCCGCCTCGCGCAGCAGCGCCGCGTGCGACACCAGCAGGTCGTCGCCGACGATCTGCAGCTTGCTGCCCGCCGCGTCGGTGAAGCGCGCGAAGCCATCCAGATCGTCCTCGGCCAGCGGGTCCTCGATCGAGACGATCGGATAACGCTCGATCCAGCGCAACAGCATCTCGATCATGCCGTCGGCATCGAGCTCGCGCGCATCCAGCGCCAGCCGATAGCGGCCGCCACGGCCGAACTCGGAGGCCGCCACGTCGAGCGCGATCGCCACCTGCGCGCCTGGCTCGTAGCCCGCCGTTTCGATGGCCTGCACCAATGTTTGCAGCGCCTGCTCGTTGCTGTCGAAATCGGGCCACCAGCCGCCTTCGTCGGCCACGCCGTGCAGGGGGCCGCGGCGCTGCATCAACTGCCCCGCGGCGCGGTAGACCTCGGCCGTCCATTCCAGCGCTTGCGCGAAGTGGGTCGCGCCGGGGCACACGACCATGAAGTCCTGGACGTCGACCCGGCGCCCGGCATGCGCGCCGCCACCGAAGATCTGGATCTGCGGCATGGGCAGCGTCGTGGCACCATCGCCCCCCAGGTAGCGGTACAACGGCTGCCCCGCAGACGCCGCGGCCGCGTGGGCCGCAGCCAGCGACACCGCCAGCGTGGCATTGGCACCGAGCCGGGTCTTGGCCGGCGTGCCGTCGAGCTCGATCAGGCGCCGGTCCAGCGCGGCCTGGTCGGCGGCGTCCTGGCCGACCAGCACGGCGGCGATCTCGCCGCGCACATGACCCAGCGCGCGCTGCACGTCCAGCCCGCCGAAGGCCGTGCCGCCGTCACGCAGCTCCAGCGCCTCGCGCGTGCCGGTGGAAGCGCCCGCCGGCACGATGGCGCAGCCGACGCTGCCGTCGTGCAGCGTGACTTCAGCCTCCAGCGTCGGCCAGCCGCGGCTGTCCCAGACGCGCCGGGCCTGGATCTGGCGGATGCGGGTGTCGGTCATGCGGCAAGCTCCCGGCGCCAGGCCAGCGCCACGTCCTTCAGGCGATCGACTGGCCGTGCCAGCAGCGCACGGCCGGCGCGCCGCACCGTCTGGCACTGCGCCTCGTCGACCAGGTATTCGACCGGCGACTTGCCGTCCACCCGGGCCAGCAGCAGCCCCGGCAGCAGCCCTGCCGCGCGCCGTTCCAGCGCGTCGGCGGCCTCCCAGTCCACTTCCGCCCGGTAGGCCGAGCACAGCGCATCGAAGCCGGCCAGGAAGTCCGGCGCCGCAGCCGGTGTCCACAGGCACTTGAGCAGCAGGTGGTTCAGACAGAAGGCCAGGTCGAAGGCCGGGTCGCCCCAGACCGCGCATTCGGCGTCCAGGAACACCGGCCGGTGCCCGTCGACCAGGATGTTCTTCGGGCTGACGTCGCCATGCACGAGGCATTTGGCCTGCGCCTGCGTGGCCTGCACCAGGGCGCGCAGCTGCACCGCCAGGTCGGGGTGCGCTGCGGCGGTGGCCAGCAGGTAGGGCTCGAGGCGGATGTCGAAGAAGATCGCCTGGCTGGCGAACTCCGCTGCGAGCGTCGGCCGCGCCGCGCTATGGGCATGAATGCGGCCGAGCGTGTGACCCACGGCCTGCGCAGTGGCGAGGCTGGCATCGCCGGCGCGCAGTTGCTGCTTCCACAGCGCATGGTGCGGCAGGTATTCCATCGCCAGCACGCCCAGGCGTGGATGCTGGCCCAGCATCCGCGGCGCGCTGCCGGGCACGGCTTCGGCCGCCACTTGCATCCAGCGGGCCTCGAAACGGTTGCGCTCGATGGGGGCTTGCCAGTGCGCAGCCACACGCAGCTTGGGCAGCGCACGCTTGGCGCAGATCGGCCCGGATGCAGTGTCGATGCGCCAGATATCGGAAGACACGCCGCCCGTCAGAGGCACGCCGGTCAGCGGCTGCGCACCAGCCAGGCCCATCTCGCGCAATGCTTGCGCAAAGGCCTCGGGCACCATGGTCGCAGCACTCGCCACCGTCATGGCGCTTCGTAGCCCGATTCCACCAGCTTGACCAGTGCATGCAGTGTCTGGTTCACCGGCGCCGGCACGCCGAGCTCACGGCCGCGGCGCGCGATGAAGCCGTTGAGATGGTCGATCTCGCTGGGCTTGTGCCGTGCCATGTCCTGCGCGGTGGACGACAGCTGCTGCGGCATGCCGACAGCGATCCTGCTCACTGCTTCCAGCGACGCGTCCAAGGACAGCGTCACCCCGGATGCGGCCGCCACCGCGATGACCTCGCGCACGATGTCCTGCTGCAGCGCGCGGATGTCGCTCTGTGCCGCCAGGCGGGCGTACGGCATCTGCGCCAGGCCGGAGATCGCGTTGTAGGCGCAGTTGACCAGCAGTTTGGCCCACAACTCCACCGCCACGTCGGGCACGATGCGCACCGGCACCTGAGCACTGGCGAAGAAGTCCACCAGGGCCTGCAGCGTGGGCCATTCGGGCACCGACGATTGGGTGCCGCCCGGCATCGCACCGATGGCCAGGTCGCCGCGGCCGTAATGGCACACGCGTCCCGGACCGCCCAGCGCCACCGCCACGTAGACCACTGCGGGAATCACGCGGCAGGGCAGCAGCCGGGCCAGCGTCTCGGCATTGCCGACGCCGTTCTGCAGGCTCATCACCAGCGTGTTTGCACCCAGATGCGGTGCCATCTGCCGTGCCGCATCCTCGGTGGCGCCGGATTTGACGCAGCACAGCACCAGGTCGGTACCGGCCACGGCGGCCGCTTCGCTGCTGGCGTCCAGCCGCACGGTGTGGCGCTGCGAACCCATCTCGAGCTGCAGGCCATCGCGCTGGATCGCCTGCACATGCGCCGGCCTGCCGATCAGCGTGACCGCATGGCCGGCGCGCGCCAGCATCGCACCGTAGAAGCTGCCCACCGCGCCGGCGCCCATCACGGCCACCTTGTGCAGCACCGGGGGCTCCTGCACGCTGTCATTCATGGCAATGCCTTCAGACAATCTTGCTGGCGTGGCCGGCCCAGTACTTGTCGCGCAGCAGCCGCTTGTAGAGCTTGCCGGTCGGATGGCGCGGCAGTTCGGACTGGAAGTCGATCGAGCGCGGGCACTTGATGGCCGACAGGCGTTCGCGGCAGAAGGCGATCAGCTCCTGCTCCAGCAACTGGCCGGCCTGCCCCATGTCGCGCGGCTGCACCACGGCCTTGACCTCCTCACCGAACTCCTCGTTCGGCACGCCGAACACCGCCACGTCCAGCACCTTGGGGTGCGTGACCAGCAGGTTCTCGGCCTCCTGCGGGTAGATGTTCACACCGCCGGAGATGATCATGTGGGCCTTGCGGTCGGTCAGGTACAGGTAGCCCTCGGCGTCCATGTAGCCGATGTCGCCCAGCGTGGTCCAGCCCTTGGCGTTGCGGCCCGCGGCCGTCTTCGCCGGGTCGTTGTGGTATTCGAAGACCTTGCCGTCGGAGAAATACACCCCACCGTTCTCGCCGGGCGGCAGCTCGTTGCCGTCGTCGTCGCAGATGTGCAGCACGCCCACCACCGCGCGGCCCACCGTGCCTGGGTGCGTCAACCAGTCGGCCGAGCCGACCAGCGTCATGCCCATGCCTTCGGTGCCGGCGTAGTACTCCCAGACGATCGGGCCCCACCAGTCGATCATCTGTTCCTTCACCGGCACCGGGCACGGCGCCGCGGCATGGATGGCGATGCGCAGGCTGGACAGGTCGTGCGACAGTCGCTGCGCATCAGGCAGCTTGAGCATGCGCACGAACATCGTCGGCACCACCTGGGTGTGGGTGATGCGGTGCTCCGCCACCAGCCGCAGGAATTCGGCGGCGTCGAAGTGCTCCATCACCACCACCGTGCCGCCCAGGCGCATCACCGCCATCGCAAAGCGCAGCGGCGCGGCGTGGTACAGCGGACCAGGCGACAGGTACACCGTGTCCGGCCCCATCTGGAACGGCCCGATGCACACCTTCAGCAACGAATTGACGAAGGCGATGTCGGTGGACTCCGGCGGCACGAACACGCCCTTGGGCCGGCCGGTGGTGCCCGACGAATAGAGCATGTCACCGCCGGCCGATTCGTCGGCGATGCGCTCGGCGGGGCAGCCGGCCACCGCGGCCTCGTAGGCCCGGTAGCCGTCGATCGTGCCGTCGAGCATCAGCCGCGTCTGCACTCCCGGGGTCTGGCCCAGCAGCTCGGCCGCCTGGCCGGCCAGCGCCATCGAGGTGATGAACACCCTGGCGCCGCAGTCGCCGACGATGTAGGCCGCTTCACCGGCGGTCAGACGGCTGCTGATGGCGGTGTAGATGATGCCGGCGCGCTGCGCGGCCCAGCAGATCTCGAAGTAGCGCGGGTGGTTCTCGAGCATCAGCGCGATGCGGTCGCCGACGCCCAGGCCCAGTCGGCGCAGCAGCTGCGCCAGCCGGTTCGAGCCGTCGTCGAGCTGGCGGTAGCTGACGGCCAGGCCGCTGCCGGCCATGCGGTACGCGCACTTGTCCGGCGTCTGCCGGGCGTGGATCGACGGGTGCATCCGCGGTCTCCTTGTCTGCTATTTGCGCAGTGTAGGACCGCCGCTCCGCGCGCGGCCCTGCAGGGATTCATGCGGCAGCGCAACATGAAGCGGTCGCATGCGAAACTTGAACTGTGATTCGAATTTTTCTATGATGCGCTGCGGGCTACGGAGTCGACCGCGCCTTGCCCCAACCCACCACCCGGAAGCACCATGCCCAGAGTCATCTTCTTCGAACACGACGGCACGCGCCACGAGGTCGACGCCACCAACGGCGTGTCGCTGATGCGCGCCGCCGTGGACCACAACGTGCCCGGCATCGACGCCGACTGCGGCGGCGCCTGTGCCTGTGCCACCTGCCACGTCTACGTCGACCCCGACTGGCTGGGCAAGACCGGCACGCGCACCGAGATGGAAGAAAGCATGCTCAGCTTCGCCGCCGGCACGCAGGAGAACTCGCGGCTGGCCTGCCAGATCGACATGAGCGATGCCCTCGATGGCATCGTGCTGCGCATGCCCGAAGGTCAACATTGACCACCCCCGCAGCGCCTTCGGCCCGGCTGCCGGCAAGCATGCCGGCAATCCCTCGCGGGCGCAAAACAGTCCGAAGGGACTGTTTCGCATCACCACTCAGCCCCCTCAGGGGGCACCGCTGGCGGACCGACAGAGCCGGATCCGCGGCGGTCGCTTGATGGATACCCCGCCTGTACTTCGCACCTATCGCTGAGCTGAAACCGGAGAAGCGCATGAACGCACCCGTCGCCCCCACGCCCCACGACGCCGAACTGCAGGCCCTGGCCCGCCAGGAAGCCTTCTCGATGCCGATCGACGACATCGACGTCAGCAAGCCGCGCCTGTTCCAGGAAGACACCATCGGCCACTACTTCGCGCGACTGCGCCGCGACGACCCGGTGCACTTCGCCGAGAACCAGTTCTACGGCCGCTTCTGGTCGGTGACTAAATACAAGGACATCATGGCCGTGGACACCAACCATGGCGTGTATTCGTCCGACTGGACGCAAGGCGGCATCGCGCTGTTCAACGCGCCCAACCCCGAGCAGCGGCTGCAGATGTTCATCGCGATGGACCCGCCCAAGCACGACGAGCAGCGCCGTGCGGTCAGCCCGATCGTCGCGCCGATGAACCTGGCGTCGATGGAGAGCACGATCCGTTCGCGCACCGCCAAGGTGCTGGACGAACTGCCGCGCAACGAGGAATTCAACTGGGTGCAGCACGTGTCGATCGAGCTGACCACGCAGATGCTGGCTACGCTCTTCGACTTCCCCTTCGAGGACCGCAAGCTGCTCACCTGGTGGTCGGACGTGGCCACCTCCGTGCCCGAGGTGGACCACCTGGTCGAATCGCAGGAGGCCCGCCTGGCCGAACTGGGCAAGATGCTGGCCTACTTCACCAAGCTGTGGAACGATCGCGTCAACGCGCCGCCGAAGACCGACCTGGTGTCGATGCTGGCGCACAACCCCGCCACACGCAACATGTCGCCGATGGAGTACATGGGCAACCTGACGCTGCTGATCGTCGGCGGCAACGACACCACGCGCAACTCGATGACCGGCGGGCTGCTGGCGTTGAGCCAAAACCCCGGCGAGTGGGCCAAGCTGCGCGCCAACCCGGCGCTGGTCGAGAGCATGGTGCCGGAGATCATCCGCTGGCAAACACCGCTGCCGATGATGCGCCGCACCGCATTGCAGGACGTGGAACTCGGCGGCAAGAAGATCCTCAAGGGCGACAAGGTGGTGATGTGGTACCTGTCGGGCAACCGCGACGATGAGGCCATCGACAACCCCGAAGCCTTCATCATCGACCGCGCGCGGCCGCGGCAGCACCTGAGCTTCGGCTTCGGCATCCACCGCTGCGTGGGCAACCGCCTGGCCGAGCTGCAGCTGAAGATCCTGTGGGAAGAGATCCTCAAGCGCTTCCCGGTCATCGAGGTCACTGGACCGCCGACGCGGCTGCTGTCGAACTTCGTGCGCGGCATCAGCCACCTGCCGGTGCGCATCCCCGGCTGAGCTTCAGTCCAGGCGCACGGCACCCAGGAAGACCCGCGTCAGCTCGGCCTCGATCTGCTTATCGGCCAGCTTCAGCGGGCCGGGGTCGTGCAGCACCGCGTTGACCAGCGTGCCGTAGACCAGCTGCAGCGCGACGCCGACGCGAAAGCGCCGCTGTCGCGCCGGCACGCGCCGCATGTGTGCATACAGCGCCTGGTGCACCGCATCGGCCAGCCGCCAGCCGAAGGCATGCAGTTGCGGCCAGTACTGCTGCGAGCGCGCCGAATCGAAGTGAGCGGCGCGGAAGATGCCGCGGTGCGTGCGGTGGATGTCGACGATGTGGCGCACGATCAGCGCCACCTTGCGCTCGGTGGATGCGCCCTGCCAGCGCGCGCCGGCCAGCAGTGCGGCGCTGTCCTCCAGCACCTGTTCGCCGGTGACGCGCAGCAGCTCGGCGAACCAGGCCTCCTTGTCGGCAAAGCGCGAGTAGAACGAGCCCACTGCCATGCCGGCGTCGCGCGTCAGCTGCGCCACCGACAGCGTGCCCAGGTCCTGTGTGTCGAGCAGGCGCCTGCCGGCCTCGATCAGTGCCTGGTGCTTGAGCACGCTGCGCGACTGCTTGGCGGCGCGTACGCCATTGGCGAGATCGAGGCTGGGTTGCATCGAGAGAAACTTGAACTGTTATTCGGATTTGACTACGATGCTATGCAGCAGCGCCCGGCCCGTCAACGTGCCTGCCCCAACCCTGCCGCGGAAAGGCCTTCTCCATGCAAAGCTATGACGTCGCCGAATGGGGCCAGCCCTTGCAGAAGCGCTTGCGCGACACGCCGCAGCCCGGCCCCGACGAGGTGCTGGTGCGGCTCACGCACTGCGGCGTGTGCCATTCCGACGTGCACATCCGCGAAGGCTGGTTCGACCTGGGTGGCGGCAACAAGCTGAAGCTCGCCGATCGCGGCACGCAGCTGCCGCTGACGCTGGGGCACGAGCCGATCGGCATCGTGCACGCGGTGGGCGCCAACGTGCGGGGCGTCGAACAGGGCCGGCGCGTGCTGGTCAACCCGTGGATAGGCTGCGGCCAATGCTGGGCCTGCAAGAGCGATCGCGACAACCTGTGCAACACCATGCGCGCGCTGGGCATGGGCGCGCAGGGCGGCTTTGCCACCCACCTGCTGGTGCCGCATTCGCGCTACCTGGTCGATGCCGAAGGCCTGGACCCGGCCACCGCCGCGGTGCTGGCCTGCTCCGGCGTCACCGCCTACTCGGCGGTGCAGAAGTTCGGCACGCTGCATGTGGACGACTGGGTCGCCGTGCTCGGCTGCGGCGGCGTCGGCCTGATGGCGCTGTCGGTGCTGGCGGCCTTGGGGCACCAGCGCGTCATCGCCTGCGACATCGACGATGCCAAGCTGCAGGCTGCAGCCGCAGTGGGTGCGGCGGCCACGGTGAACCTGAAGACCACGCCCGGCCCGGCCGAGCTGCTGAAGATCTCCGGCATCGGCCTGGCGCACATGGTCGATTTCGTCGGTGCGCCCGCCACCTCGCAGCTGGCGCTGCCGGCGCTGCGCAAGGGTGGGCAGATGGTCGTGGTCGGCCTGTTCGGCGGCGCGCTGCCGGTGCCGCTGCCAGCATTAGCGATGCGCGAGGTGTCGCTGCGCGGCTCGGCCGTCGGCAACACCGCGCAGATCCGCGAGCTGGTGCAGTTGGTACGCGACGGCAAGCTCAAGCTGCCGGCCGTGCAGGTGCGGCCGCTGGCCGAAGCCGAGGCCGCGCTGCGCGACCTGGAAGCCGGCAAGGTCATTGGCCGCGTGGTGCTCGACACTGGCGACACCGGGTCATAGTCGATCGTCGCAATGCCGCCGCATCAAGGTTGGCTCTCGGCGTTTGGCGACCGTTCACTCACTGACCCAACCCATTCACCGCGCAGACGCGGTGAGCACATGGGAAGTCATGATCATTCGGTCTTCTCTGCGAATCTGTGTGCCCTGCACGTCTCCGCAGCGAAGACTGTTCGCGTCTAGCGGCGAGGTGCCGGTAGCCAGACCGACTCCTTTCGCGTTGAGCGCAAATCGGTAGGCGACGCTTCAGAACGTTCCCGGATACGCCCCGCCGTCCAGCAGGATGTTCTGCCCCGTCAGGTAGCCGGCCGGCGCGCTGCACATGAAGGCGCAGAAGGCACCGAATTCCTCCGCGGTACCGAAGCGTTTGGCCGGGATGGTGGCGCGGCGCTGCGCCAGCACTTCTTCCACCGTCTTGCCCAGCTTGGCCGCGGTGCCGACCGAAGTGTTGCGCACCCGGTCGGTGTCGAACACGCCGGGCAGCAGGTTGTTGATGGTGACGTTGCCGGCGGCCAGCTTGCTCTGCCGCGCCAGCCCGGCAACGAAGCCGGTCAGGCCGCTGCGCGCGCCATTGGACAGGCCGAGCACGTCGATCGGCGCCTTGACCGCGCCCGAGGTGATGTTGACCACACGGCCGAAGCCGCGCTCGGCCATCTTGTCGACAGTGGCCTTCATCAGCTCGATCGGCGTCAGCATGTTGGCGTCCACCGCCTTGATCCAGGCGTCGCGGTCCCAGTCGCGGAAGTCGCCCGGCGGCGGCCCGCCGGCGTTGTTGATCAGGATGTCCACCTGCGGGCAGGCGACCAGCGCGGCGGTGCGTCCCTCCACGGTGGTGATGTCACCGGCCAGCGCCTTGACGCTGACGGCCGGGTTCAGCGCGCGCAGCTCGGCCGCGGTGGCCTGCAACGCCTCGTCGCCGCGCGCGGTGATGACCACGTTGACGCCTTCGCGTACCAGCGCCGCGGCGCAACCCTTACCCAGCCCCTTGCTCGCGGCGCAGACCAGCGCCCACTTGCCCTGTATGCCCAGATCCATGTTCGGTCTCCTCGTCGGTTGAAATTCAGCGCACCCGCGCCAGCAGCCAGATCCCGGCCATCACCAGCACCGTGCCGGCGGCGATCCAGGCGGTGAAGGCCTCGCCCAGCATCCAGACGCTCATCGCGATGGTGCTCAGCGGGCCGATCATGCCAGCCTGCGAAGCCAGCGCCGCGCCGATGCGCTCGATGGCCATCATCACCATCAGCACCGGCGCGAAGGTGCACAGCGTGGCATTCAGCAGCGACAGCCACAGCACCGGCTCGGCCACCTGCAGCGCAGCCTGCCAGGGGCGCAGCAGCAGGTATTGCGCGATGCACAGCACGCAGGCCACGCTGGTGGCCAGGCCGGTGAGGCGCAATGCGCCCAGGCGCTGCACCTCCTCGCCGCTGTACACCAGGTACAGCGCATAGCTCAACGTGCTGGCGAAGACCAGTGCGGCACCCAGTGCGGTGTCGGCGCCTTCGAGCCGCAGTTCCTGGCCGAAGACCAGCAGCACGCCCGCATAGCTGAGCGCCAGCGCCCACAGCTGGCGCGGCGCCACGCGCCGCTGAAAGAGCACACGGCCCAGCAGCAGCACCAGCGTCGGGCCCAGGTACAGGATCAGCCGCTCCAGGCTGGCGCTGACGTACTGCAGTCCCCAGAAGTCAAGGAAGCTCGCGAGGTAGTAGCCGCTGAAACCCAGCAGCGTGATCACACGCCAGTCGCGCGGCGTCAGCGCCGGCTTGCCTCGCCCGGCCCACCAGGCCAGCGCCAGGAAGAAGGGCAGCGCGAACAGCATGCGCAGCATGATCAGCGTGACCGCGTCCACGCCATGCCGGTAGGCCAGCTTGACGATGATGGCCTTGCCGGAAAACGCGATGGCCCCGACCATCGCCAGCAGCAGGCCGGGCCACAGCGGGGCAGCGGCGCCAGGCACCGCCAGGCGGCGCCTCAGAACCCGGCCGCCAGGCCGTCGCGCCGCGGGTCGCTGGCGGCGGCATAGCCCTCCACCGCCGGGTCGCCCATGCGCCAGATGAACTGGCCGGCGCCGAAGTCCTGGTAGCTGTCCTGGATGTCGTCCAGCACATGGCCCATCTGCTGCAAGCCCTGCACCGTGTCGGCGCGGACGCCGGGCTCCAGGTTGAGCTTCTTCTGCAGGTTGAAGCGCCAGCGCGGCGCATCGCAGGCGGCCTGCGGATTCTGCTTGTAGTCGAGCATGCGCACGAGGGTCTGCATGTGGCCCTGCGGCTGCATGTCGCCGCCCATCACGCCGAAGCTCATCACCGGCTGGCCATCCTGGGTGAGGAAGGCCGGGATGATGGTGTGGAAGGGCCGCTTGCCCGGCGCCACGATGTTCGGGCTGCCGGCCTTCAGGCTGAAGCCGTGGCCGCGGTTCTGCAGGCTCAGGCCCCAGTCGGGGATGACCACGCCGGAGCCGAAGCCCATGTAGTTGCTCTGGATGAAGCTGACCATCATGCCGCTCTCGTCGGCCGCCGTCAGGTAGATGGTGCCGCCCTTGACCGGGTTGCCGGCGCCGAAGTCCTGCGCGCGCTTCGGGTCGATCAGCTTCGCACGGCTGGCGAGGTACGCATCGTCGAGCATCTGCTCGGTGCTGAGCTCCATCGTCGAGCGCTCGGACACGAAGCGGTAGACGTCGGCGAAGGCCAGCTTCATGGCCTCGATCTGCAGGTGGAAGGACGCCGTGCCGTCCACCGGCAGCGATGCGATATCGAAATGCTCCAGGATGCCCAGCGCCATCAGCGCCGCGATGCCCTGGCCGTTGGGCGGGATCTCGTGCAAGGTGTGGCCGCGGTAGTCCTTGGATAGGGGCGTGACCCATTCGGGCTTGTAGGTCGCGAAATCGGCCACCGTGTGCGCCCCGCCCTGCTCGCGTGCGCAGCGCGCCAGCTCTGAAGCGATCTCGCCGCCGTACAGCGCCTGGCCCTTCGTCTCTGCCACGGCACGCAGCATGCGCGCCGCCGCGGGCATGCGGAACAACTCGCCCACCACCGGCGCGCGGCCGTGCGGAAGGAAGGTCTGCGCGAAGCCCGGCTGCGACACCAGGTCGGCCACCTGGGCGGCCAGCATCCACTTTTCGGCCACCACCACCGGTACCAGATAGCCGCGCTCGGCGATGTCGATGGCCGGTGCCAGCAGGTCGCCGAAGGGCAGCTTGCCGAAGCGCTGGCTCAGGGCCACCCACGAGGCCACCGCGCCCGGCACGCTGACACTGTCCCAGCCGCGCTGCGGCGGCGCGATGGCGCCTTCGCCGTGCTTGCGGCGGAAGTACTCCGGCGTCCACGCCGCCGGCGCGGTGCCCGAGGCATTCAAACCATGCAACAGCGTGCCGTCCCACAGGATGCAGAAGGCGTCGGAGCCCAGGCCGTTGCTGCAGGGCTCGACAATGGTCATCACTGCGGCGGCAGCCACCGCGGCATCGACCGCATTGCCGCCGGCAGCCAGCATGCGCAGCCCGGCCTGTGCGGCCAGCGGGTGCGAGGTGGAGACGACGTTGCGCGCAAAGACAGGGCGGCGCGGCGTGGAGTAGTGGGTGTTCCAGTCGAAGGGGTGACTCATGTTCAGTCCAGTGTGATCTTGCGTTCGCGGATGATCGCGGCCCAGCGGTCACTGTCAGCCTGCACCAGTGCGGCAAACTGCGCCGGCGTGTTGGCCGCTGCGACCTCCGCCCCCAGCCGCGCCAGGCGCTCGCGCACCTCGGCCGACTGCAGCGCCTTGTTGAACTCGGCGTTCAGCCGCGCGGTGATGTCGGCCGGCAGGCCCTTCGGCCCGTAGATGCCGAACCAGGTGGTCGACGTGAATCCGCTCAGGCCCGATTCGGCCACCGTCGGCAGCTCCGGTGCCAACGCCGAGCGGGTCTTGCCCGTCACGGCCAGCGCCTTCAGCTTGCCATCCTTCACGTGCGGCATGCCCGAGACGATGCTGTCGAAAAGGATCTGCAACTTGTTCGACACCAGGTCGGGAATGGCCAGCGCTGTGCCGCGATAAGGGATGTGCGTGATGTAGATGCCTGCCTGCGACTTGAAGGCCTCGCTGGTGAGGTGCACGATGGTGCCGTTGCCGCTGGACGCGTAGTTCAGTTGCCCGGGCCGCGCCTTGGCATAGGCGATCAGCTCGGCCACGTTCTTCACCGGCAGCTCCAGCGGTACCAGCAGCACGTTGGTGGCATCGGCCACGTGCGCGATGGGCGTGAAGTCGCTGTCCGGTCCGGTGGTGCGGTACGGCAGCTTCGGGTTCAGGTGCGGGCCGATCGAATGCGTGCTGCTGGTGGCAATGATCAGCGTGTAGCCGTCAGGCGTGGCCTTGGCCACCTCGGTCGAGCCCAGCGAGCCGCCGGCCCCTGCCTTGTTCTCAACCACCACCGTCCCCAGGCCCTGGCCCAGGCGCTGCGCGATGCTGCGCGCCAGCAGGTCGGTGGCGCCGCCGGCCGGGAACGGCACCACCAGGCGGATCGGCTTGGTCGGGTAGGTCTGGGCCAGGCTCCAGGGCGAACTCAGCGCCAGGATTGCCAGCAGGAACAGGTTTCGTCGATGCATGGTTCGCACGCGCAAGGATCGGAATGGAGGCGTGCATTGTGGCGCGTCGTCGACACGGCTTGCCCGGGCTCAACAAGTCGACCGCTTGGCTCATTAAATCTGCGTCATGCGCGGTTATGCTCGCCACGCCCGGCGGCCGGAAGAGTTGCCGCGCAAATCATTGGCAACTGCATGAAGGAAGATCAAATGGCTACCCGCAAGACAACCCCGGCGACGAGCACCCTGAAGAGCGCAGCCTCCGACCTGCTGGACGCGGCACAGAGCCTCGGCAAGGCCGTGGCCAGCAAGGCCGAAACCGCCAAGGCCGAGGCCGCCAGCGCACTGGCACGCGCCACGAAGAGCGTGAAGAAGAGCGCCACGCAGACCGGCAAGAAGATCAGCGCCTCGGTCACGCGCACCGAGCGCCGCATCGAGAAGGCCGCTGCCGACGCGAAGAAGTCCGTGAAGCAGACGATCGGCAAGGTCGAACGCGAGGCGCGCAGCGTCAAGGCCAAGGCGACGAAGAAGCTGACCGCCGTGGAGAAGGCGTCAGCGCAGCGCCTTGCCAAGGCCGGCGACGCCATCGCCAAGGAAACGCGCCAGGTCAAGGCCGCGGTGACGAAGAAGACCAGCGCCGTGGCCAAGTCGGTGAAGGCCACCGCCGCCGAGGCCAAGGCCAAGGCCGCCAGCACCCGTGCCGCAGCCGCAAAGCAAGCCACGGCGGCCAAGCGCGCCGCTGCCAGCGCGACCAAGCCTTCGACCCCGAAGGTGGCCGCCAAGAAGGCCCCGGCGAAGAAAGCCCCGGCGAAAAAGGCTGCGGCGAAGTAGGCCTCGCCGGGCCTTTCAGGCCGGCGCGCCGGCGACCCGCGCCTGCGGTTCGCGCAGCAGACCGGCAACCCATTCGCCGATGGCCAGACAGGAGGTCAACCCCGGCGATTCGATGCCGAACAGGTTGACCAGCCCAGCCACGCCGTGCTCGGCCGGCCCCTGGATCAGGAAGTCGGCAGCCGCCGCGCCCGGCCCGCTGATCTTGGGCCGGATGCCGGCGTAGGCCGGCAGCAGCGCCGCATCGGGCAGCGCTGGCCAGTACGCACGGATGGCCTCGGCAAAGGGTGCGGCGCGCGCGGGGTCGACCCGGTAGTCCTCGTCGCCCAGTGCCGCCATCGGTATCCACTGCACATCGGGCCCGAAGCGCATCTGCCCACCCAGGTCGAGGGTCACGTGCACACCCAACCCGGCTTCGTTGGGCATCGGATAGATCAGCCGGGTGAAGGCCGGCTTGCCTGGGCAGGAGAAGTAGTGGCCACGCGCCCAGTGCGGCTGCGGCAGCGACAAGAGCGGCAGGCCCTCGAAACGACCCGCCAGAGGCACCGCATGCAAGCCGGCGCTGTTGACCACGCAGCGGGCGTGCAGCTGCATGGGTTCGTTGCCGCCGACCTCGAGCACGAATCCGTCGTCCACGCGCTGCGCGCGCAGCACCGGGCTGAGCAGCGCCAGCACCGCACCGTGCGCTTCGGCATCGCCCTGAAGCGCGAGCATCAGGCCATGGCTGTCGATGATGCCGGTGGACGGCGAAAGCACCGCCGCCGTGCAATGCAGCGCGGGCTCCAGCGCGACCGCCTCGGCGGCGCTCAGCCAGGCCAGATCGTGCACACCGCAGGCCCGGCCGCGCTGCATCAACGCATGCAGCGCAGGTTGCTGCGCCACATCGGTGGCCACCACCAGCTTGCCGCAACGGCGGTGCGCGACACCATGGGCCTCGCAGTAGTCGTAGAGCAGCTCACGCCCGCGCACGCACAGCTTGGCCTTCAGCGACCCCGGGGGGTAGTAAAGGCCGGCGTGGATGACCTCGCTATTGCGCGAACTGGTGCCGGTGCCGATGGCCGACGCAGCTTCGAGCACGATCACCTCGCGTCCGGTCAGCGCCAGCGCACGCGCCACGCCCAGTCCGACGACGCCGGCACCAACCACCACACAATCGACTCGATCCATCACTTCACCAGGGCCAGGGGCCGGTTGACCGCAATCCCTCGGCGACGAATCGCCGCACCATGGGTGGTCCTTCCCCCTTGTGGAAGGCCAGCCGCATTTCGCGCAGGCCGGCGTCGGCGGCGGTGAATCGTTCCAGCCGGCGCAGATGCTCGACCCAGCTCTCGTCGACAAAGTACTCGATGTATCGACCCGGCGCCGCGGTGTCGCGGAACAACCCCCACGACAAGGCGCCCTGGCGCAGCCGCGCGCGACGCGTCTTCTGCATCACTTCGGCAAAGCCCGCCGCGTCGGCCGGGTCGATCCGGTATTCCACCGTCACCATCACCGGGCCTTCGTCGGGGCCGACGTCGATGGCCATCATCGGCAGGTTCGCCGGCTTGGCCGGGCTGAAGTCGGGGTCTGCGCCGCCTTCGACCGAGAGCCGACGGGTCAGCAGCCACAGCACCGGGCCGACCACAGCCGCGCAGGTGACGGCGACGCGCACGCTGCTCCAGCCGGCCACCTGGCCCCACAGCAGCGAGCCCGCCGCGGCGCCACCCATCAGCGCCATCTGGTAGATGGCCATGCCGCGCGCGCGCACCCAGTTGGGCAGGGCCACCTGCGCGGCCAGCGTCAGCGAGTTGGCGGTGGAGATCCAGGCCATGCCCAGCACCACGATGGCCGGCAGCGCAATCCAGATGTTCGGCGCGAGCACCACCACCACCGACATCACCGCATGCGTGAGCGTGCCGCCAATGACGAACTGGTCGCGGTCGAAGCGCATGCGCCAGCGCGGGAAGTACAGCGCCGCCGCCACCGCCCCGCCGCCGATGCATGCCAGCATCAGCGTGTAGGTGGCCGGCCCGGCGCCGTGGATGTTGCGCGCCACCAGCGGCAGCAGCGCCAGCAGCGCCGAAGACTGCAGGAAGAAGAAGAAGATGCGCACCAGCACCGAGCGCATGCGCGGCGACTGCATCACGTGTTGCCAACCCACGCGCATGGCGCCGACGAAGCGTTCGCCCGGCAGCGTGCTGGTGCGCGGCTGCGAGCGCCAGCGCAGGATGGTGACGAAGGCCATCGCCGCCAGCAGCGTGTTGAGCACGAAGACTGCGCCGCTGCCCACGCTGGCCAGGATGGCGCCGGCCACCACCGGACCGACGACGCGCGACAGGTTCATCGAGATACCGTTCAACGCCATCGCCGCGCCCAGGTGCTCGCGTGGCACCACCTCGGGCACGATGGCCGAGAACACCGGCCAACGCATCGCCAGGCCGATGCCGTTGGCAAAAGTCAGGCCCAGCAGCAGCGGTGCGGTCAGCGAATCGGTCAGCGCCAGTGCGGCCAGCAGCAGCGCCGTCAGCGCCACCCACAACTGCGTGGCGGCGAAGTAGCGACGCCGGTCGATGATGTCGGCCAATGCGCCGCTGGGCAAGCCGAGCAGGAACACCGGCAGCGTCGAGGCGGTCTGCACCATCGCCACCATCACCGGGCTGGTGGTCAGCGAAGTCATCACCCAGGCGGCGGTGACGTCGTTCATCCACATCGAGATGTTGGCTGCAAACGTGGCCAGCCACAGGTTGCGGAACACCGCCGTGCGAAACGGTGCGAAGGTGGGGCTTGCGCTCAGCCTGGACAGCAGCGTGGGCATGGGGCAAGCATAGCCGCGGTGGATTCAGTGCCGGAAACGGGCGAAGGCCCAAGCGGGCCTTCGCAACAAGCCGTTGGCCGCCGGATCAGGCTTCGTCGTGGAAGGCCTCTTCGCGCTTGCTCTTGATCGACGGCAGTGAGACCACGATGATCATCAGCGCGGCGGCGATCAGCAGTCCGGCCGACAGCGGCCGCGTCAGGAAGGCCGTCCAGTCGCCGCGGCTGAGCAGCAGCGCGCGGCGCAGGTTCTCTTCCATCATCGGCCCAAGGATGAAGCCCAGCAGCAGCGGTGCCGGTTCGCAGCCCAGCTTGAAGAAGGCGTAGCCGACGATGCCGAAGCCGGCCGCCATGAACACGTCGAAGTTGTTGTTGTTGAGCGTGTACAGGCCGATGCAGCAGAAGGCCATGATCGCCGGGAACAGAAAGCGATAAGGCACCGTCAGCAGCTTGATCCAGATGCCGATCAGCGGCAGGTTCAGGATGATCAGCATCGCGTTGCCGACCCACATCGACGCGATCAGGCCCCAGAACAGCTCGGGGTTGCTGGTCATGACCTGCGGCCCCGGCTGGATGCCCTTGATGGTCATCGCGCCGACCATCAGCGCCATCACTGCATTGGGCGGGATGCCCAGCGTGAGCATCGGGATGAACGACGTCTGCGCACCGGCGTTGTTGGCCGCCTCGGGGCCGGCGACACCGCGGATGTTGCCCTGGCCGAAAGGCACATCGCCCGGCTTGCCCTTGGTCTTCTTCTCCACCGTGTAGGCGGCAAAGGAGGCGAGCAGCGCGCCGCCGCCGGGCAGCACGCCTAGGATCGAGCCCAGCGCCGTGCCGCGCAGCACCGCCGGCCAGGCGTTCTTGAAGTCCTGCTTGGTTGGCCACAGGCCCTTGACGTCCTTGGTGAAGACTTCGCGGTGTTCGGCCGGGCGGCTCAAGTTGGCGATGATTTCGCCGAAACCGAACACGCCCATGGCGATGGCGACGAAGCCGATGCCATCGGTCAGCTCGGGGATGTCGAAGCTGAAGCGCGGCACCCCGGAAATGACATCGGTGTTGATCTGGCCTAGCAGCAACCCGAGCAGGATCATCGAGATGGCCTTGATCAGCGAGCCCGAGGCCAGTACCACGGCACCGATCAGGCCCAGCACCATCAGGCTGAAGTACTCCGCCGGACCGAACTTGAAGGCCAACTCGGTGAGCGGTGGCGCGAAGGCGGCGATGATGATCGTGCCGATGCAGCCGGCAAAAAACGAGCCCAGGCCCGCCGCGGCTAGCGCAGCCCCCGCGCGGCCCTTGCGCGCCATCTGGTAGCCGTCGATCGCCGTCACCACCGAGCTCGATTCGCCCGGCACGTTGATCAGGATCGCGGTCGTCGAGCCGCCGTACTGCGCGCCGTAGTAGATGCCGGCCAGCATGATCAGCGCCGGCGTGGCGTCCAGCGCATAGATGCTGGGCAGCAGCATCGCGATGGTCGCCACCGGTCCCAGGCCGGGCAGCACGCCGATCAGCGTGCCCAGCAGCGCACCGAAGAACGCGTAGAACATGTTCTGCAGCGTGAAGGCCACGCCGAAGCCAAGCATCAGGTTGTTGATCAGGTCCATGCGGCGCTCCTCAGGCAGTCATGAAGGCAGGCCACAGCGGAATCACCAGGTTCAGCCCCTTGATGAAGATCGCCCAGGAGCCGAGGGTGAGCACGACGATGTTGATCAGTACCTCCTTTATCCTGAACTCGTCGCCCGCCAGGCTCGCGATCATGATCAGGATCGGCAGGCTGACGATCATGCCCAGCTTGGGCAACGCCAGCCCGAAAACCACCACCGCCAGCGTGATCAGACCCAGCGGCCGCCACGGGATGGCGCCGACCGGATCGCCACCTTCACTCTCTATGGTCAGCGACTTGAACAGCACCAATGCGCCCAGCATGGCCAGCAGGATGCCCAAGCCGAAGGGAAAGTACCCAGGCCCGGGCCGCGCCGAGGTGCCGAAGCTGTAGTTGGTGGCGCCGGCGGCAAAGCCCAGGCCGGTAGCCACGAACATCAATCCGGACCAGAAGTCCTTCTGGCTCTTGATCTTCACTTGTTGTCTCCTCGGCGAACGGATCGTGAACCATTCTAGGCAGGCCCATCGACCCGCCGGGTGTGGTTTCCACGTAAGGCACCGTCGCCGCCTTCAGGCAGCCGCCGAGTCCGTCGAACTCAGGCGCGCATGTCCAGACTGGGAGTGCTTCTCAGCACCTCCTCGACCGTGGTCAGCCCCTCGGCCACCTTCATCGCGCCAGCCAGGCGCAGCGCGCGCATGCCGTCCTTGACCGCCTGGCGGCGCAGTGCAGCGGCGTCGAGCGCCGGGTGCACGCAGGCACGCGCGGCCTCGGTCATGACCAGCAATTCGTACAGGCCGACCCGGCCGCGGTAGCCAGTGTGGCGGCATTCCAGGCAGCCCACCGGCTTGTAGGAACGTACGCCGCCCGACAGGCGCCAGGGCTTGGCCAACTCGTCCAGCGTCTCGCGCGTCGTCGTGTCGTCGCGCTGCTTGCAGGCCGGGCAGAGCATGCGTGTCAGGCGCTGCGCCAGCACGCCCACCACGGTGGCCGAGATCAGGTAGGCCGGCACGCCCAGGTCGGCCAACCGCGTGATGGCCGAGGCCGAATCGTTGGTGTGCAGCGTGCTGAACACCAGGTGGCCGGTCAGCGCGGCCTGGATCGCCATCTCGGCGGTGGCCAGGTCGCGGATCTCGCCGACCATGATGATGTCCGGGTCCTGCCGCATCAGCGCGCGCAGCCCTTCGGCAAAGCCCATGTCGATGGCCGCATGCACCTGCGTCTGGTTGAAGGCCGGCTCGATCATCTCGATCGGGTCTTCGATGGTGCAGACGTTGACCTCGTCGGTGGCCAGCTGCTTGAGCGTGGAATAGAGCGTCGTGGTCTTGCCCGAGCCGGTGGGCCCGGTGACCAGGATGATGCCGTGCGGCCGTGCGATCAGCTCCTGCCAGCGCTGCGTGTCGTGCGCGCCGAAGCCCAGCGCCTCGATGCTCTTGACCGCGGTTTCGGGGTCGAAGATGCGCATCACCAGCTTTTCGCCGAAGGCGGTGGGCAGCGTCGACAGGCGCATCTCGACCTCGGCGCCGATCTTGTCGGCGGTGTCGGGGCGCTTGGTCTTGATGCGCCCGTCCAGCGGGCGGCGCTTCTCGACCACGTCCATGCGGCCGAGCAGCTTGATGCGCGAGGTCATCGCGTTCATCACGCCCAGTGGCACCTGGTAGACGGTGTGCAGCACGCCGTCGATGCGGAAGCGGATCGCGCCCATGTCGCGCCGCGGCTCCAGATGGATGTCGCTGGCGCGCTGGTCGAAGGCGTATTGCCACAGCCAGTCGACCACCTGGACCACGCCCTGGTCATTGGCATCGAGCTGCTTGGCGGTCTTGCCCAGTTCAACCAGCTGCTCGAAGCTGGCTGCGGGCGAGACCTCGCCGCTCTTCTGCGCCGCACGCACCGACTTGGCCAGCGCATAGAACTCGGTGGTGTACCTGCGCACGTCCTGCGGATTGGCCAGCACCAGCTTGACGTTGCGCCGCGTATGCGCCTCGATCTCGGCCACCCAACCCCGGTCGAAGGGTTCGGCGGTGGCAATGACCACGTCGTGGTTGTTCATCTGCACCGGCAGAGCGCAGCGGCTTTCGGCGTAGTGCACCGACATGACATCGGCGACACGGCCCACATCGGCCTTCAGCGGGTCGATTCGCAGGTAGGGCATGCCCACACGCCGGGCCAGCCATTCGGTCAGCGCCTCGGTGTCCAGGGGCCGCGTGGTGCCGGCGCGCACCAGGCCGGCGCCACCCAGGCGAACCAGCGCGTGCTGGCTCGAGGCGCCGGCACCGAAGCGGCGCGTCACGCGCTCGCCGTCCTCGGCCGAGACCAGCTTGTCGTCGCGCAGCCAGCCGAGCAGCAGCTTCCAGTCAAGCTTGCCCGTCCATGGCGCGTGCGGCAATACCAAGGTGTCGGCCACGGCAGGACGCGCGGTGCGGTGCGGAACGGAGGAGTGCGTCATGTCGTCGGGCTCGGCCGCGTTGGCCAACAGGTTTCAGGGCGCCAGCGGCCGCAACATGCGCAGCCACTTGCGCGCCGGCAGGCCCCAGGCGCCGTAGCGGGCCTCGATGGTAGCCGCGCGCTCGAGCAGCGTGGCGCGATCGGGCAGCAATACATCACGCCCGGCCAGCACCACGCTGTTGCCCTCGCGCGTGGGCCGCAAGCTGCACACCTGTCCACGACCGAAGGCCGAGGCGATCTGCGACAGGCTGTAGTCGAAGCTGGCGTCGCGGCCGAACAGGTTGACGCTCATCACCCCGCCTTCGGCGAGCGCGCTGCGGCAGGCGGCATAGAAGCGCGCGTCATCCAGCACCGGCGCGGCGGCCTCGTGGTCGTACAGGTCCACGTGCAGCAACTGCACACTGTCCAGGTGGGCCGGGTCGTGCACCCAGGCGCCGGCATCCTGGGCCAGCACCTGCAGCTTCGGTCCGTCGGCCGGCAGATGGAAGCTGCGCCGGCAGGCGGCGATGACCGCGGGGTTCAGCTCCACCGCGGTGGTGTGCATGCGCAGCGCCTTGCAGGTGAAGCGCGTGATTGCGCCGGCGCCCAGGCCGAGCTGCACCGCCCGGCCGCGGCCCAGCACCCCCGAAGGCAGCCACAGCAGGCTGGCCAGCATGCGCTGCACGTAGTCCAGCTCGATGAAGTCGGGCTTGCCGATGCGCATCGAGCCTTGGATCCAGACGGTGCCCAGGTGCAGGCTGCGCACGCCGTCGTATTCGGAGA
>Ga0105103_10000321_pt1 | contig 26834 bp, 41 predicted proteins | sample PPLLaktember2015_2_FD_79107 | JGI IMG/M metagenome (GOLD analysis project Ga0105103, IMG submission 79107) | Freshwater sediment microbial communities from Prairie Pothole Lake near Jamestown, North Dakota, USA - PPLs Lake P7 Core (6) Depth... | ecosystem: Environmental > Aquatic > Freshwater >...
CGGCCCGTCCGTTTAGGCCGTCTCGACCATGTCGCTCAGGTTCCCGAAGACCTCCGGGATCTGCTTGACGAGGAGGAACGGCTTCATGTACCCGGCCGCTCCGCCGCCCGTCGCCGCGGTTGCGACCTCGACGACGACCTCCTCCCCGGGCTCCAGGACCGTCCCCACGGCGACCCGGTCGTACATCACCTTCCCGGCCGCGGTGGTCCCGAGGATCAGGTGGGCGATGTCCGCGGCGCCGCGGTTCGTGTCGGAGCCCGCGGTGGGCCGCAAGTCGAAGTCGACGATCGGGGTCGTGCTCCCCCCGGCGCAGGTCGTGGTGACGACGACGCCGGCGAGGAAGACCTCGCATTTGAAGGGGATGATGAAGCTCCCCTTGTCGCCGGTCCCGGTAAGGACGGTCCCCAGGGCGACGTTGTATCCGACTGCCAGATGGAGAGGCAGCGCGATGGGAATGTCGTTTCTCAGCATGGTGGAATACCTCCTTCAATCCTGTCGTTTCCGGATCCGGGCGGGGACGAGCCCCGCCCGCCGTTATCCGCTTTCAGGCCGCTTAGGCGGAGCCGACCTTGATGATCCGGGCTTCCCGGTCCGTGTTCGACTGGAACAGGACGTCGAAGGCCACCTTCCCGTACCAGGCGACGGCCTTCCTCCGGCCGAAGTCCCCCTGGTAGTTCGGGTTCGCCCGCAGCTCGGGGAACTCGATCTCGATCCGGCCCACGGCGTCCTCGCCGAAGACCACGCCCTCGCCCAGGACCGAGCCGGACCCGACCCCGTTGGAGAGCGCGCCCTCGTGGTTGATCTCGACCAGGCGGATCTGCTCCACCTGCCCGATCTCGCCCCGGTAGAGGAGGTCGCCCTTCTGGAGGTACATGTGGAAGGCCTGGATCACCCGGTCGTTCTTCAGGCCCCGGAGCGCCTTCGTCGCGAAGAGGCCGATGTAGGAGTCCCCGTCGAAGGTCGGGCAATGGATGTCGTTGGCGAGGTAGTCGCGGATCACGCCCAGGTGGTCCTTGGTGAGGTTGCAGAGCGCCGTCGTCGAGGGGGTCCCGTCCGTGTCCATCGTCCCGCCGGTGAGGGTGGTCGGCTGGAAACAGAGCTTCGCGTGGGTCCCGGTGAAGGCGTCGGCCGCGGCCTTGTCCATGCAGAGGTTCATCTGGTCCTTCAGAACCTTCTGCGCCCCCTCGCTCGGGGAAAGGGCGGAGAGGTCCTCGGCCAGGGAGGTGTATTCCGCGCCGCGCCCCCATTCCTTGATCGTGATTGAATAGGACCCCATTTCGAGCGAGTCGATCGGGATCCGGATGTCTTCGGTGAGCTCCGCGGTGGTCGGCTCATCGACCGGCTTGTAGTAGGGCAGCGTGATCGTGTCGCCCATCCTCCGGCCGAATTTCGTGATCTTCTTGGTGAAGGGCACGATCTTGAACTTCAGCGCCGCCAGTTTCAGCAGCTCCGCGGAAAGTGCGTGGCTCTTGTAGACGCCGGTCTCGGCGTCCAATGCCCAGGTGAATGTCTGACCCATCGTTTATTCTCCTTCCTAAAGTCGGCGACGTTCCTGGGCGAGGTCGATCGCGTCGGAGAGGGAAAGGGGCTTCGCCTCCTCGGCAGCGGGTTTCCCGCCGGCTGCGGGCGCACCCGCTCCGGCCGTCCCGCGTCCGAGGGGGATCTCGGCGCTCTGCCGGCGGCGTGTCTCCTCCGCGGCCCGGTCCTCCTCCTCCTTCGTTCGCTTCGCCTGGATCCGTTCGTGGTATTGTTTCGTCTGTTCCACGGCCCAGCGGATCTGGTCCTCCAGCTTCGTGGGCCTCCCTTGTTTGTCCGTGATCGGCGCCTGGCCGGCGTACTGCCAGAAGAGCGGGTCGTCCTTCTCCAGCCCTTCGCCCGCGATCTTCTCCTGGATGAAGCCGACGACCTTCTCCATCTCCGGGTCCTGCCCGGCTGCGGCCCCAGCCGCCGCCGCTTGGTCCCCGGTGCCTTTTTCCGCGGCCGCGCCCTCGCCGGCGGGGGTTTTTGTCCCCCGCTGCTGGTAGTGCTCGTAGATGTCGATGTCGGCCTTGGAGAGGATCTTCGCGGCCTCCTTCCGGTAGTCCGGTTTCTCGGGATCGAGCTCGTCGATCGCCTCCAGGGCCTGGGCGCGCCGCTCGGCGGCGTAGTCGATCACCTTTTCCCTTTCGGCCTCCGCCTCGGCCCGCAGCCGGTCCGCGTTCTTGATCCGGTCGATCTCCTCCGCGAGATCCTTCGCCCGCTGCTCGGCCTTGGTCGTCTTCCCCTGGAGTTCGCGGTATCCGCGTTCGGCCTCTTCGTGGGTCTTGAAGCGGGGCGCGGTCCCGGGGGGCGTGTCCCCCTCCTTGTTTTCGGGCGCTCCCTCCCCGTCTTTCTTCCCTGCGGCCTTCGCGGCTTCCGCCTCCGCCCGTGCCTTTTCCTCTTTGCCTTCGTCAGGATCCGTGTTTCCCGGGGCGAGCGGTACGGCAGCGCCGTCCGGCGGGGTCTGCCCGTCGAACGTGGACTGCCCATCCTTCAGCGCCTGGTCGAGGACGGATGTGGTCTGCGTTCCCTCGTTGTTTTCCTTCTCCATAAAAACCTATTCCCCTTTCTGCGGCGTGATCCCGGTTCCCGGGGGCCGTCTTTTGCTTCTCTCAAGCGCCAAAAGAAAGAGGGTGCACGCGGGGTCGGCAGCCGACATGCACCCTCTTTTTTTGGCTATCTCCCGGGGATCAGCCGGGGATTTCCATTCTGTCTTGTTCTTTGTGTGTCTATTCCTCCTTCACGTAGCGGCGGAAGAGCTCCTTCGCCGCGGTTTTCGCCAGTCCTTCCTTGACGCCCATCTCCCGGAGGATCGCCCGGTAGGCCGAGGCCTCGGGGTCATCCTCGATGAGCTGGTCGATCCGCTTGGTGATCTGCTGCATCACCATCGCGACGAGTTTCGCGCCCGCCTCGGTCTTCGATACGGCCATCCATGCGGCCTGCTCGCGGAGGAGCGCCTCCTGCTCGCGGCCGGTCTTCTCATCCTGTTCCTGCCGGACCAGGCCGACGGGGCGGCCGGTGACGGGATCGACCTGGACGGTGCCCGGATTAGCCATTCGCGCCTCCTTGCGGGGCCTTCTTCGCCCGCGGGGCCGCCTTCCCGCCCGGAGCGGGCGCCTTGCCCGCGGTCTCCGGCTTCCCCTGGCCGAGCGCCTCGATCTTCGCGGCCAGGTCGATCCCGGCCGAGGCGGTCTGGATCTCCTGGGCCTCCGCGGCCGCGGCCGCCTGGGCGGCGAGCTGCTCGTATTGCCGCTGCTCGATGAGCTTCGCGGTCTGTTCGTCGACGATGATCTTCTCGTCCTTGAGGTTCGTCCGCTCCTCGATCGCCTTGAGGATGTTGTAGGGCTGGATGTACGGGGCGAACGGGCTCCCCGGCTGCCCGACCAGGGGGAGGATCAGGGTCCGCAGGTTCATCAGCGCCTCGTTTTCCCGCATCAGCGCCTGCATCCCCGAGACGTGGAAAGACCCGTCGATCGGCGGGACGCCGGAGACGCCGTTCGGCGCGTTCGGGTCCTGCCGGATCCCGTACTTCTGGAGCTCCTCGTCCGTGAAGATCCGGCGGTAGTCCTCCCATCCGGCGTGGTGAAGGATCATCTCCGCCCCCGCCTGGATCGCGGAGATCGCGCCCGCCTCGATGTTCTCCCCCATCAGGGAGAAGACCCCCATCGCCTGGTCGAGGTTCTGCGCGCTCTCCCGGTAGGTCATGTCCTTCCGGTATCCCGGGAGCCCCTGGACGGCGTCGGTGACGAAGGTCCCGCGCTGGAAGTTCTGGTCGTGGTACTGCATGTTCGCCAGGATCTCGTTCGTCACGAAGCGCCGCTGGACGGTGCGGACCGCCTGCTGACCGTTGGGCGTGTCGCGGGTGATGTATTCCTTCCCCGGATAGGTCTTAACGTCCGCGGGGTTGTCCAGGGCGTCGATGTTGATCTCGGTCATCGGGTTGACGATCCAGAGGAGGTAGTCCTGGTGGAGGCACATGATATTGCACATCGCCTCCCATACGGTGAGGATCCCCTCCAGGAGTCCCCGGCCCCCGAAGCACAGGAGATCCGGGAGCGGCGAGAAGGCGATCCCCGGCCAGCGGAGCCTGGGGTAGGTCGTCGCCTGCGGGAGGCGGATCACCCGCCCGCCCGCGACCGTGTAGCGCGCGTTCGGCAGGAGGAGGTCCCCCTTCGGGCCCAGGACGGACCCCCAAAACTCGGACGCGAGGATCATCTTCCGGTAGCCGGAGCGCTGCCAGATCTGCTTCTTCCTCTCCGCGACCGCCTCCTTCGTCAGAAAGGGATCCTGGGCGTTCTCCTCCTCGGCGACGCAGCGGTCCACGCCGAAGAACTGCCCCTTCTTCTCCCCCTCCTTCAGGACGTGCCAGTCGAGGTATTCCTGGTGGATCCAGTAGATCCCGGACTGGTTGTCGCGGCTCATCGTGTCCGGGTCGCGGTGGATCTTCCACGGCTCGACCAGGACGTACTCCAGGCCCCGGCCGGGGACGAAGCGGGGGATCATCTCCATCGAGACCCCGATCGCCAGGCTCATCGTCACCGCGTCGACGAAGCGGATCAGGAAGTTGGCCGCCGCCTCGTTGAGCTGCCGGTCCATGCAGGTCTGCCAGAATTCCTCGGTCAGCTTGCTTTTTGCGTTGTGGATCGTGAGAAACTTCGGCGTAAAGGCCTTCTTCACCGCGGAGGCCCCGTATTGGACGGTTGCGAACGGCTTTGGAATCACGATCTGCGCCTGCCAGGGCTCTTTCTTCTGCCAGGCGACCGGCTTGTTCTCCTTATAGACCGCGTAGCACTCGACCTGGGTCTGGCGGATCTCCTCCATCGCCGTGGTCGATTGTTTCACACAGTCCTGGAGGTAGTCGACGAAGTGGCGCTCGCTCTCGCCCGCGTAGGCCTTCGCGGCCTCCTCCCGTTCGGCGAGCTCCTTCCCGTCCGGCTCGGGCGGGGCGGCCCTGTCCTGGGAGCGTTCTATCTCCCGGGCGCGGCGCTTGAGTTCCTCGGTCCTCTCGTCCTTGAGCTCCATCAGCCCTCTTTCCCCTTGTTCTTGAAGTATTCGACCCGGGCCTCGGCCTTCCGGATCGCCTCATCCGAAGGCTTCGCCTTCCCGAAATACTGGAGGACCCTCCGCCCGTCCTGCGAGACCAGGCAGTATTCCTTCCGCTTCGTCCTCGGGTTCGTCCGCTCGGCCAGCATCAGCGCTTCTTCCCCTTCTTCACCGGGGCGGCCTTTCCCTTCTTTGCGGGCGCCGCCGCCTTCTTCTTCCCCTTCTTGTTCGCCATCGTCTCCTCCTTTAGAGCCCGGCGCCGGGCGCGTTCGGGAAGATCCGGTCGAAGTTCCGCTTGAACAGCCGGCTCGCCCCGCCGATCCTCCAGTCCCCGTGGTTCGCCCTGCATCCGGGGCGGCATTTGTGCGGGTTCGGCGCGCCGTTCCATCCCTCGGCCGGCATCGTCTCCGCGCCGCAGTCCGCACACTTGAAGATCTCCCGGCTCTCGCCGGGCCCGTCGTAGGGTCCGCCGTCCCGCATCTCCCAGTAACGGTCCTTCTTCCCCTTAACCGCCATGCCTCGCCTCCAGGATCCCCTTCGTCACCGTCTGGAGCGCATCCTCGATCGTGGTCAGCATCAACTCGCGCTTTACGACAATCTTCCCGCTGATCTGGTTGTGCGCCTCATAGAGTGCGTTTCGCACCTGGTTCAACTCCTCCAGCGTCAAATCAAAACCTCCCCATCGCGGGGACCATCGGCCTCCCGGCCCGGCCTCCCGGCGCGTAAGAAAGGATCCGGCTCATATCCACCTGGCGCGCCTGGGGCTTCCTGAGCCGCGCCGGGTCGAACGGCATCAGAACCGAGATCAGGTAGAGGAAGGCGTCGCCCGGGTGGCTGTGCTCGTTCTTCACGGGCGTCGTCCCGATGATGTTTCCCGAGTTGTCCACCTTCCAATGCCATCCGCCGTTGAGCGCGCGGTGGAGGAGCTTCGCGGAGGCGGAAAGGACAATCGCGGGGCGCCCGTCGGCGACCAGGCGCTTCAGATGGTAGTTCGTCGGCTCGATCCGGTTCGGCCAGCGGGTGGGCCCGGGCTCGAAGCGCCCCTTGAGGAGGTCCCGGAGCACCTTCGCCGCGGAGCGCTTCCGGCTTGACTGGTCCGGGGTGAGCATCGAGGGGTCCCCGATGTCGCGCCAGGCGCCCTCGGGAATCTTTCCCTTGTATTTCGGCGTGGCCAGGAGCGGCAGGAGCTTCTCCTCGATCAGCTCCTCGACGCCGATCCCCTCGTCGTAGAGGCAGTCGTGGATCACAAATTGGCCGAGCGGGTTGTATTGCGCGATCAGGCAGGCGGGGTGTCCGAAGCCGTCCCATCCGCGGAAGGCCTGGAGGTTCGGATAGACGGGGAGGATCTGCTGCGAGAGATGAATCGCCGGGTTGTAGGGCGGCGTGACCCTCTTGCCCTCCATCACCGTCGCGACGCGCCCCTCGACGTACCGCTCCCACTTCCCCTTGTCGTCCTTGAAGGCGGCCTGGTTCATAGCCCGCTGGATCGGCGTCAGGTGGGTGTTCTCGCCCTTCGGGATGAAGAAGGTGTCCTTGTAGATGATCGTCCCGTCCTCGGCGACCATATACTCGCGGGGGTCGTCGATCAGCTCGCTCGTCCAATGGGTGGAGTCGCCCGGGTTGTGGATCACCTGGAGCCGCGGCCTGGACCCCTTCTGCCGTCCCGCGCGGGCGATCGACATCAGGAAGACCTCCTTCGGCAGCCCCGCGTTCGCCCGTTCATGGATCGGCGCGGGTTCCTCCAGCGTGATGCAGCCGTAGAGCGGGCCCTGGAGTTTGGATATGGACGCCGCGTCGTCGATCCCGAACATATCGCAATCGACGGGAGGGTTCGTCCGGATATGGAGTTTTTTGTTGTTGTCCTTGAAGATCGCCCAGTCGCCGAGGACCTCGTTGACGCTCTGGACGGTCGAGGTCTTGATGTTCTCCAGGGTGTCGCGGATCCAGGCCGCCTGGAGGGGTATCCCGCAGCTCGCGGCGTGGTGGATCATCCCGACGAGGCCCGTGAAGGTCTTCCCCTCCCCCATCGGCCCGACGAGCTGGACGATGTTCGCACGGGAGTGGACGAAGCGCGTCTGCGTCGGCGTGAGTTCAAAGAGGAGGTCTTCCCTGGCCATTATTCCGCGCCTCCCTTGATGACCACGAATCGCCCGGATGATGGATCCCGCTCCACCCGGTCGTCGGCCCCGACGATAAAGACGTTCCCGTCCTTCGAGTCGATGAGGCCGGAGAAGCGGAGTTTCATCTCGATGATCGCGGACCCCTGCCTCATCGCGGCGAGCCTGGCCTTCTGGATCGCGAACTCGTCGATGATCCAGCCCAGGCAGTCGGCCATAATCTCCTTCACGGCGTCATGGCGCGCCCGGTCGAGCTCTTCGGGTTCCGTGTAGGAGGCGGGATTGATCGAGAGGATCCGGCCGAGCCAGGTGGAAAGGTTTTGGGCGATGTTCCGGCCGGCCAGACGGTAGGCGAAGGCGTCGTTTTCCTCCTTGGCCCAGGCCAGGCATTGCGCCTCCATCTGCTCCAGGGCGTCGAGGTCCGCGGGGACCGTCTCCTGGACGTGGTCGGCGATGATCTTTTGCGTCTCTTCGCGGCGCTCTTCCCGTGTCCGCTTCAGCCAGCGGGCGACGGTCGGCTGTGATACGGCGTATCCCTCGGTCTTCAGCGCGGCGGCGATCGCCTCGGAGGAGGTTGTCCCCCCCGCGATCAATCCCTCGATCCGCTTCACGAGCCCGAGTTTTTCGATCTTCCCCGCCATCCGCACGCTCCAGCCGACAACGAGAGAGGCGTAGGGGGGCGATCCGGGTCGGCGGCGGATCATCGTGCCCCCCTACGGTGAGGAGGTTGTCACGGCTGCATTATTACCACGGGTTTTTCGTGCAATCGGGTGTGGGTGGCGAAAACAAAGGAGGACAAAGACAGGCGAACGTAAAAAAATTCAAAAACGAAAAAAAACGCTTGACAGGGGGTGAAATGTGGCTTTGTAGTTCGCCATATTCCTATACCCCTTTACCCATCCCGGCAGATCCCCGCGCCCCCTCCCTCTCGATATGACCATCCAGCTTCGGAGGATCGCCCAGGCGACCCGATCGGGTAGATCCCCGGGTCTTCCTTCCTCTCCCGGGGCGGAGGCCCCCGCGCCCCCTTCCCTTCCATTCAGACCGTACAACGCCATAACAACGTGATCCCGAATGAAGGATGAAAAGTGGGGATAATTTTGACGGGAAGGGACATGATAGGGGGGGCAGGAGTCCCGGCCGCCCGGTTTTCGGGGGCGCGCGGGTCGGGTCGCCTGGGTGCTCGGGTCGTCGGGGTGCGACGGGCCCGGCTGCCGGCTGCCAGGTGCCGCCGCCGTCCGGATCGGCCGGCGCTGCCGGCGTGGTCGTCCTACCCAGGCGCCCAGGTGTCCGCCCGGCCGCCTCGATGCCGGTCTCCGGGTTTCGCCTCCAGGGCTCCGCCCGCCGCCTCGAAACGGACCATAGGATCACCCGTCCCGGCCGGCGATCGTCGTTTATAGGCCATCCTCGCGCGCCGTTTTCGCCCGAATCCGCGAAAACGTCCAGGATCGGCCGCTCCGGTCCCGGCTGCGGCCTCGATCTCGGCGCCTGGCTGCGGGAAAACGGATCTTCCCGGGTAAACGCTCTTTTGCGTTTGCCCGCCGGTTTGCGTTTATCCGCCTGGCTGCGGGAAAACGGATCTTCCCGGGTAAACGCTCTTTTGCGTTTACCCGCCTATTTGCGTTTATCCGCCCGGCTGCGGGAAAACGTATCTTCCCGGGTAAACGCTCTTTTGCGTTTGCCCGCCGGTTTGCGTTTATCCGCCCGCGGCCGCCGCCAGGTGGATCTCCGCCGCCCGGCTGCACCAAAAGAAAAGGCCGGGCTCCCGCCCGGCCTCCGCCGCGTGCTCTTATATATTATCCTGCGGCCGTTCGATGTTGTGCTTCTTCATCCACCGCCGGAGGTTCGCCGGCGTCGTGCCGAACGCCCCGGCGATGTGGATCATCGGGACGCGCAGCCGAAGGCGCTCCTGGATCGCCTCGGCGTGTTTGTCCAGCTTCGAGGGTCCCGGGCCCGGCGGCCGCCCCAGGGATCGGACCAGGTTCCCCGCCTTGGACATCCAGGCTTCGCCCCGGGCCACCATGGCGCGCCGGGTCGCCATCGCGGCCTTCGTCCGCTGCACGTTGAGGTCCCGCTCGATCTCGGCCGCCATCGCGAAGACCATCGCCAGGATCTTCGACTGGATCGTGTCGTCCAGGGTCCAGCCGCCCTTCGCCGCGTAGATCCGGACGCCCTTCTGCACCGCGAGCGCCAGGATTTCCATGATTTCATACATCGACCGGCCGAGGCGGGAGAGCTCCGCCACGATCAGCGCGTCGCCCGGCTGCATCTCCTCCAGGACGCCCGCTATCTTCCGGGTCCGCCAGGGCACCCGACCGGAAACGGCCGGATCCTCGATGAACTGGACCTGGCCGGCCGCGCCCTGTCCGTTCGCCAGGGTGAGGATCTCCGCCCGCTGGTTTTTGACGTCCTGCTCGTCCGTCGACACCCGCAGATACGCCCAGGTCCTCGCCGCCGCCGCCTGGATCTTCGCCTTCTTGCTCATTGCCTCCTCCTTTCTTCTACTTTTCCCCTACTGGGACCGTTTATCTCCGTCGCCGCCTGTTTTAGTATCCATGACACGGCTTTTCAGTATCATCAATGAAATATATTTGTCAAGAGTATATTTTCACCAGTCACGAATATTTTAGGGGATCCCCTGAAATATCCCCGCCTGCCGTCCGTCAATCCAATTCAAAACGCGAAGGCCGCATGAATCATTCAGCTTTCCCCGCAACAAAGCCCCCGTCCCCCCCTGGATACCCATAAACGACCGTTCGACTTCGCCTTGGGGAAGGCCTCTGGATCAAAAAACGATCCAGGGATCCCCCCCGCCAGCCGGTCTCCAGTCAAAAAAACGAATAACATTTGCTCCCCTATCGGTCAGATTAGTCAATATCGACGCGGCCTTCGCGGATCCGGGCCGCCCAGGAGGCCTCGAAGAGCCCGCTGCCGGCGCCGCTGCACGGTTTTTTCCCATAACCCCTTAATACAATTCACGGTTATAATTTTATCAGGTGTGTGCGCGATAGGTAAGTGTATTCTATAAGGTAGTTTATAAAAAAATCTGATCCAGATCATAGCGGTCTTTGGTCTATTCAGGATCACAAGGGACGGGGGGACCGGGGCGAGGAGGATCTCTCCCCCGGGGTGGGCCCGGATCCAGGCCTCGGAGGGCGCCCGGATCCGGGTATGGTGGGCTGCAAATTGTCGCCAGGATTATGCCGACCTGGCCTCCGGCGCGCAGCGCGCGTGCCGGAACATCATCTGTCCGAAACGGGCCAGGGTCCGGACCTCCCGATACGGAGCCTGGCCGATCTTCTCTTTACACATCAGGCATAGGACCTCGGGCACCTTCTCCGGGTCGTAGCCGTATTTCTCCGGATCCGGGTTCATCCGACCGTTAATCCTCCCGCCGGCGGAACCGCGCCTTGCGGTCCGCGACCCACTCGCGCGCCTGATTCGTCAGCCCGATGCCAATAAATGAATGTACCCGGGTTCGCTCGTCACCTACGCCTTCTTGGCAGAGTTTTTTCTTCACGGTCGTGAACGTCATGGTGACCTGGTCGAGGAACTTGTTGCGCCCCAGGGGCCGGTTGTGGCCGTCGGCGCACCATTCCCTGTACGCCTCCCACAGGTCCGTCGTCGAGACGGAGACGCCCTCGTGGACCTCGCAGAGCTCCTTGACGAAGATCAGCAGCGGGTTCATGGTCTCCATGAAGTTGGACGTGTCCTCCACCACCTGGCCGGGGATCACGAATCCGTCGTTCTTGAGGAGGATCTTGAGCCCCTCGACCGCCCAGTTGAAGACGCCGTCGATCTCCTCGATGAGGGAATCGGCCATCCGCGGTTTGATCTCCTCGGGCGTGAAGCGCCGGTTGAAGATCAGGACCAGGAGGCGCCGGCTCAATCCGAAACTTTTGTCGGGTATTGTTGGCGGTTCGTTCATGGCGCTGATGAACTTCGCGAAGGGTTTGAATTGAAACTGGTCGCCGTATTTCCGCTCGGCGGTGATCGAATCCCCGGAGATGATCGCCTTGAGGAGCTCGGTGGACAGGGGATCCCGGGTGTTCGTCTCCGTCGCGAGGTTGACGAGCTTCCCCTGGAGGAACTGCGCCTTGAACCGCTGCGTCAGGTCCGCCAGGGACAGGGATGATGTATTCTCCTCGCCGATCATCGCCTGGAGGACGTCCAGAACGGTCGTCTTGCCGTTCGCCCCCGTCCCATACATAAAGAGGGCCCGCTGGTAGCGGCAGTCCTGGAGGAGGCAATATCCGAAGAACTGTTGGAGGATCCCGCGCTTCGCATAATTATCGTCCTCGGGGAAGATCTCCTTCAGGAACTCGTGCCAGCGCTCCGAGAAGGCGTCCGGATCGTAGCTGACGGGGAGCTGGACGCGGCTGCCGTACTTCGGGTCGTGCGGGAGGAGCTCCCGCGTGTAAATGTTGAGCATTCCGTTCTTGACGTTGATGAGATTTGGATCATAAACCCACATTTCTGCCTCCTTGTTGGCGATCGCCTTGGCGACCTTGAGGGTGTTGGACAGCATATCCGCCTGGATCCTGTCCTTCATGACCTTGGCGATGATCTCCGCCAGGTACGTTTCGAGGGTGATCTGCCAGACGCCCTTGTCGTGCCGGTATCGGTAGAAGGTCCCCGCGGTATGGCACAGCGGCTGGAGCAGGGACCGCAAGTAGCGGACGAGGAAGGCCGGGACGAAGACCGGCCGCTTCCCCCGCTTGTCGAACATCTCCATGGGATCCATCCGCTTGGGCGGCGGGACCGCCGGCAGCGGCGGATCTTCGTCGTCATCGGTTGCGGGCAGCGCCCGCATCATCCCGGTCCCCACGTTCATCGGCGGCTTCCAGTCCGGATCGTAGCCCGCACACCAGGCCGCGATCGGTTTGTCCCCGGAGATCGCCGCGCGCGCGTCCTTCCACATCTTTCCATGGCAGGACGCATGGAAGCAATGGAAGTTGACCGGGCTGTTCGGGGAGACGATGATCGAGGCCTGGCCGTTGACGTGGTCCGGGTTGAAGGGGCAATGGTCGAGCGCGTAGATGGTCGCCGCGCCGTCCTCCTTGACCTTGTAGCTGATCCCGTGGGCGTCGAGGTAGGCGTCCACCTTCAGGGGCCCCAGGGTGCTTTTCTTGAAGCGGGCCGGCGCCGGAGGGGCGCTCCCGGCCTGGGCGGCGGTCGCGTCCGCTGCGCCGGACCGTGCCCCTCCGGCTCGTCCTGGTGGAAGGACAGGGACCAGGGCGGCCAGCTTTTCGAGGATCTCCCGCGGCGTGATCGGGACGTCTTCGAGCTTCGTGGGCTGCTTCGAGAAGAGTTTAGATCGCCTGTGGGGTCTTGTTTCTGTGTCGTCCCCTTTCCGCCCGGTCGTCCCATAGCACTTCCATATCCGCGCGGGATTGATCGTGACCGGGTCGATGTCCACCTGGTCGTTGTCGAACCTGGCCTTGATCGCGGCGATCGCGGCAACCAGGAGCCTGTGGGTCTCCTCGTCATTGGGAAGGTCCGGCAGCCGGTAGAGCAAATGGACGCCGTTTCCCGATTCCGCCCGGATCCCCTTCGCAAATCCGAGCTCGTCCTCCAGCCAGGCGGAGACCTTCTTCCCCAGGTCGAGGGCCGCCTGGAGCTCCTCTTCCGTCGAGGAGATGTCCGCAGGCCGCTTCGGATCCAGGTCGATCGGGAGCCACCTGATGCAGACGACGTCCTGGTCCTGCGTCGTCGATTTGGCGACCTTCAGCCGGTTCTTCGCCCTGGCCAGGAGCGCAGGATTAACGGGATTCACCGTGTAATAGACGCCCCGGGCGCCGGCCTTGTCCAGGGCCGCGGCCGCCTTCTCGAAGGCCTCCGGATCGTCGAAGTACCCGCTCACGGTCCCCTTGGCGAAGCCCTCCCAACCGGGATTCTTCCCCTGGATCCCGATCGCGCGGATCTCGGCGACCTCGCCCGCGTGGAAAAACAATGGAAAATTCATTTTTCCCCTACTACTTTCTTCTCGCTATTTTGGAACTCCGTGCCAAGCCGCGCCTTGCCGAGCCTTGCCTCGCCGTGCCGAGCCGCGCCCAGTATATTATTCATGGCCGGATCCTACGGCCCATCTTCTTTTTTATGGAACTCCGTGCCATGCCGTGCCTGGCCAGGCCTCGCCGTGCCGGGCCAAGCCACGCCACGCCTGGTTTATTTCTTCGGCCTTTCCAGCAACAACGGCTTCAACTCCGGGTTGGTGAGCTCGATGTATTTTTTCCTCGCATTGCCTTCCTTCGGGAGATATTGCAGCAGCCGTAGCGCGAAGGAGCGGTCCGTTTGCGTCTTGATCTGATTGATATGTTCCACCTTGATGGCCTGGCTAATCATCTTCGATGCCTCGCGGACCATATCGTTGCCCTGCCTCTTCCCGCCGAAATACTCCTCCATGATCTCAGCGGCCTTTCCGCCGAGCCCGACGATCTTCTCGCGAAATCCTGTTGTTTGCATTTTCTCCTCCTATTTTTTTTGTGGAACTCCGTGCCCTGCCACGCCACGCCAAGCTTCGCCTCGCCGTGCCACGCCATGCCTGGCCGTGCCTGGCCGAGTCTCGCCTGGTTCATATTTATGTCTGGATCCTGCGCCCATCCTCTTTTTTTTTGAAACTCCGTGCCTTGCTATGCCCCGCCTCGCCCAGCCTTGCCTTGCCGTGCCACGCCCGGCTTTATATTTACGGACTGATCCTGCGCCCATCTTCTTTTTTTGGAACTCCGTGCCTCGCCGAGCCGCGCCATGCCAGGCCCGGCCGCGCCACGCCGAGCCACGCCACACCCGGCTTATATTTACGGACTAATCCTGCGCCCATCTTCTTTTTTTGAAACTCCGTGCCTTGCCCAGCCAAGCCAAGCATAGCCTTGCCCAGCCTTGCCCCGCCCCGCCCAGCCTCGTCGAGGACTTAATTATTTCCCCTTCTTTTCCCACTTTTTCACGGTGAAGCGCCCGTAACGCGGCCTGTATGTCCCGATCGCCGTGATCATCCCGCCGAGCTCGAACCAGGTGCGGAGCTTTTCCTCCGTGATCTTGTCGTTTTCGACCAGTTGGATCCGAAAATCGAGGAACCAGGGCAGCTTCAAGACGGGGCGCTTCCGGACCTCCTGCTTAATCACTTTGCCGTTGCTCATCTTTGTGACGCCGGCAGACCAGTCGTTGATGTAAAGCGGCGAGCCATTGCCGAATCCGTTGAAAACGAGCGTCCGCCCCTTGGCGTCCCGAAAGGGGATCAAAACCGGCTCGATGGCCACATAGGCCTGGCCGAACGCGATATAATCCTTCGCCTTGTTTTTCTCCGTGGTGCGGATGATCCCGACGGGCGCCATGTCCCGGAACAGGAATGAATGAAGGCACTCCATCGGCAGCACCAGCTCATTGTCTCCGTTGAGATACAGCTTTTTCTCCGGCGGCCGATCCTCCTTGCTGTGGTCAATGAACCTATCGAACATGATGTCTGACAACCCCTCCAACGATACTTTAATCTCCGTGATATTCATCTTTCCTCTCCTCCTCCCTCAGGGTAATAGGTACTTCATCGCGGGGTGCATGATGATGCGTGAATCGCCTATTTTGTAACAACCTTTCATGGGTATTAGCGGGACAGTCGTTTTCGTTGCCCTTAATGGATGCCATGGAAGAGAAAACAAGCGCTCCTTCCATGGCCTTGAAACTGTAATCGGGGGCCCTTCCTCGACCAGGTTTGCATCAAAGATGATTTCAAACCCGTTCCACCGGGTACGCGGATACATTTTGCCGACCTCCTCCGACCTACTCGATGATCTTGTCGCCGATCTCGGCGATCACCCGCCATTGCCCGGGGCTGACGTGGATCGTCGCCCGCTGGACCCTAAACCTCGCCAGGAGGCCGTCCAGGAATTCCTGCTCCCAGCGAGTCAGCTTCTCCCGCCCCTTCTCCGCCGCGATCTCCAGCCGCCGGATCCAGGTGTATTCCTTCTCCTTGAGCATCGCCGTCCTCCTTCCCGCGCCGGATCCTGACCATCTCCTCGCCCGCGGGCAGCGGGAGGACCGGCGCCGTGCGCCCGAACGCCTTGAGAACGCCTCTGGTGTAGATCGGGAACGTCCCGAGGGAGACCTGGTGGACGGTCTCCTCCGGATCGACCATCTGCATGTGGATCACGTCCATCGGCCCTTTGGGCGACGGGACCCCCGGCTCGACGGAGAGCCCGACCGCCTTCAGGATGTTCTTTCCCTCGACCTTCACCTGCATCGCACCGCCTCTTTCTGCCGGGGGCTCCCGGCGCTCGCGTAGCGCGCCTCGATCTCGCGCTTCTTCCGGACACCACCGCGGAGGAGCTCCCGCGCCGCCTCGATCCCATCCTCCGCCGTCCGCGTCTCGTCGAAGATGATCCGGACCAGCTCCGACCGGATCTCCTCCTGGAGCCGGATCAGCTCCGTGTAGCCGTTCTGGATGCTCATCCGCCCTCCTTCCCCGGGGTCTCCGGCGCCTGCGCGGAAGCCCCCGCAACGGGGCCGAGCCCCATCAACTGCCCGCAGCGGACGCAGGCCATATAGGGCACCTGCACCGGGACCCGCTCCGTCTTCCCGGAGACGGTGTAGAACATCGGGATCTCCTTGATCTCGAAGACGCCGGCGTAGTGTTCCCCGCCGCAGGCGCAGCGCACCGCCCGGACCTGGTCCGCGGGGATGGAGATCTCGATCCGCCGCTGTTCGGCCATCCGCTGGTTGAATTTCCCTTCGCCCATCGTCAAACCTCCTCCGCCCGGAAAAGGACACTCCGGTCGATCGTGTCGAAGGGCCCCTTCTCGTCGATCGTCCCGACGCGGACGAGCCGGAAGCGCGTCCGGCCGAAGACCTTCTCGGCCAGGCGCCGCGCCGCCTGCTCCGCGCCCGCCGTCGAGCTCGCCCGTTCTCCCGCGCCGCTGGCGTTGTAGGCCTGGCAGCGGTCCCGCACCCGGATCTTCACGACTTTCTTCTCCACGGCGCTCCCCCTGAATCATGTTTGGAAAGCCGGAGCGGGCGCTTGCGTTCACCCGCCCCGGCCGGCGGGGACCTTCCCCGCCTTGGGTCCCGGATCCGTCATCTCGCAGTCGGACCGGGATGAATAGGTGCGGCGGCGGTGGTTTGCCTGGGTATCCGCGCCCGGGTGGGAAGACCAGAGAATCCCCCGGGCCTTATCTGCCAGTTTGCGCGCCTCTCAGCGCCGCCGCGATCCTCTACCACTTGACGACCCCGATGCTGCCCTCGATGTAGTGGGCAAGGTTGTAGATGAGCCCCTGGGAGATCCTCCGCAGCAGCGCCTCGACCTTTTTCTTTGTGTCGTCGCCGCCGGGATAATCCTCCTCCAGCGTCAGGCTCTCCTCCACGACGCGGAGTACCTTCTCCCAGGGTACGAAGAGCTGCGGCTTGACGTCGGACAGGGCGACCCGCCCGTCGCCGGAGTGGCTGGCCTCTTCCCGGGGCTTCTCCAGGTCGGAGAGCCGTGCACGGAGCCCATCGTATTCCTTCGCGCCCGGGTAGATGTCGGAGGCCGCGATCTCCGCGATGAGCTTCTCGACTTCGGAGACACGCTTCTCCAGCCCGCCGATCGCAGCTTCGTTGTCGATCGACCTGCTCGTTGCGACCATGACATCTGCTACCAGCCCGATCTCCGCGGGCGATTTTTTCTTCTTGGCGACGAGCTCGGCGAGCTCGGCGAGCTTCCGCAGCCCTTCCTCCGCCCGTTTCGCGACATTCTCCAGGTTGCGGGCGAGCTCTGCCACCCGCGGATCCCCTTCTGCCGGGTCCGGCGGGAACTCGACCTGGAGGGAGGGCTTCGGCTGTGCGATCGTCACGCGACCGCCTGCTCCCGCCTGCTCCGCTTCCCGGGCGAGGAGCAAACGGAGGGCTCCCATGGCCAGGGAGACCCGGCCGTCGTTCGCGAAGGTGTCCAGGGACCAGAGAGCGAGCTTACGGACCTCCAGATCGGGGTACTTCCGCCAGACCCCCTCGCCGGCGTAGCGCCAGAACTCCCCCTCGTCGAGGCGGATCGGCGCCAGCTTGTCGGCCAGGTATCGCGCCAGGTTGGTGTGGGAATAGACGGCCCGGCTCCCCTTTTTGGCGAAGAAACAGTCGGGTTCCGGGAGCCGGATCGGGTTTGGTAACCCCAGGATCGCCGCCGGCAGGGGCACGGACCGGGATTCATTCCATGTCTCCGCCGGATCGACCGTTGTGCCGGAGAACCCCTCGGGGCCGAAGCGGCTCCGGGCCTCCTTGAGGGCCTGCTCTTCCGACTGCCCGGAAGGCCTCTTTCTCACCGCCGTATAGCAGCCCCCGCAGAGACCATTCCCAATGATTGCCAGGACGCGGTTGCAATTCACGCACGCCGCCCGGGGCCGCGGCCTCTTGACCGCCTTCTCTTTCGTCTTTCCCATGCCGACCTCCTCTTCGTTGCGGATCCCCTGGGCGCAGCCCAGGCAATCCAGGTTCATCTTCTCCGCCCTCTCCGCCATGGTGCCGATCCGCGCGTACCGAGCCCGCGACGCCCTTTCGTGCAACTTCCGCCGGGCCACACACGCCCGCTTGGTCAGCCTGCACCGCAGCCGGATACAATCGAAATACTCCGGGCCCGTGAGGCAGGGCGCGGCGCCTACTCCAGGAACCACGCGATCGTCCCCCATCCGAAATAGGCCGCTGCCCCGATGAGCACCACCCAGGACAGCCGCGGGATCCACCGATCCAGGAACCGCAAAAACAGATCTTCCCGCGAAACCTTCAGCTTGTACGCCTGCCATTGCCTCTCCGTCATGGCTTTAACCCTCCCTTCCCCAGTTCCAGCCGGACATAGGCCTCGACGACCTCCGGCTCGATCCTCCCCCAGCGCCTCCGGTTCGGCATCGAGACCAGGTAGCGGCGGAGAAAGGCCCGCCGTCCCGCCGGGTCCCGCTTGCGGACCGCCGCGCGGATATGCTCGATCTCCTCCTTCGTCCGCCACTCGTTCATCGAGCCCCCCTTTTACCGGAAAGCGCAGCGCTTCCCGTCCTTCGCGCGGATGTAGTAGGGCTCCCCGTCGCCGTAGATCACGGGCTGCCCCGGCCCGTGCTTCCTCAGCAGCCGGAGGAACTCCCGCTTCTCCGGGCCGTCGGGCATCGCGCCGTATCCGCGGCGCTCCCATTCGATCGTGCTGCGTTCGTCGAGGTAGTCCCGGTAGGTAATCAGGTTGAGGATCCAGCAGTAGGCCAGGACGAACGCCGCGACAACGGCCGCGATCAGGAGGAGCCGAACGATCAGGCGCCGCATCTTCGGCCTCCTTCCCCCGCGTCGAACAGGCGGCGCGGCGTCTCGAAGAGGGCCTGCTGCCCCGGGCGGACCAGGCGGTGTTCCCATTGTTTCCTCTTGCGGTCCAGGGTGCGGTTCGCGATTGCTCCGCCCTGCTCCCGGAGCGCCCGGCGGATCTCGCCCAGGACCTGGTGGGCCGAGAGGATCCCGAGCTCGGTCACGATCTCATAGGTGGTGATCGGCCCCAGGATCATCCGCTCCAGGAGCCGGTGCGGCTGCGTCCCCCATTTGAACGGATTGCAGATCGTATCCATGTTCGCCTCCTTCCGGAATGCCGAACTCCTCGACCAGCAGCTTCTTCGCCTCCTCGACCGCGTCATAGATCTCGTCGAAGAGCGCCCGGGTGTTCTCCCGCGCCAGCATCTCGTCTCTCAGGTGGGTGGTGACGGCCCGACCCAGGATGAACAGGTCGAGCAGGGATTCACGGATCCGTCTCTCGCGCTTCTTCCCCTCCCGGTCCCCGGAGAGGAGCGCAAAGACGGCCCGGGCGATCTCGGCCAGGTTCGACTGGGGGCTCCCCGTGTTCGGCGCCACTTCGATCCATCCGCGGGAGGGGTTGAAGATCCCGTCGCCGGAGTAGACCTCCGCGCGGATCGTCCTCCCCGCCTGCCCGGCCGCCGTGACCGTGAGCAGATCCACCACCCGCGGGATCGCCCCCTTCATGCCAGGGTATCGTTCCGCATCCGTCAAAGGTTTTGTTCTCATTGCCGACCTTCCGTTTTTGCTTATCTGTTGCTGCTGACTGTGCCTCCATAGGCCTTCTTCAGCCCGGGGTCGTAGATCCCCTCCCCGGTCGCGGCGCGCCGGCGTGTCCCGGCCTTCGGCCGCGGGGGCTCCGCAGGCTCCCGCCCCGGGAACATGAAAGCGTTCTCGATCCAGAGGTCGATCTGGTCCACGCGGTAGAGGACCACGCGCGCGGCCCCATGGCGGGGGAGATTGCCGTTTTTGGCCTTGGTGTGAAAGGTTGATTGGTCGAGGTCGGCGTAAGCGGCCGCCTCTTTTAATCTGAAGTAGGGTGACAGGACCTGGGTGTCGTCGTCCGTCCGCGTCACGCGCATGGTTCTTTCTCCTCCAACTCGGGGAAAAGGTCCGCCCGGGTCCGGCCGTGGGGCGCCAGCGCCCCGCAGATCCCCGCGACGATCCGCGGCGTGAACCTCAGTCCGCGGACAACGTGGTTCACCGCCGCGCGGGAGACGCCGAGCGCTTCGGCAATGTCCGCCTGGGTGATCCCCACGATCTGAAGGGCGAGTTTTCTCCGGATATATTGCTGGTTTGTGTATTTTTGCTTGACTGGTTTACAAGGTGGGTGTAGAGTGTTTCCCCCGAATTGGGTTTTTTGAGGGGTTTTTACCATCTGCCGCTCCTTTGGATGGTAATGAATGTTTCTGAGAACGGAAGATACACGCTGAGTTTATCTTTGTCAAGCAAAAATTAAACTATGATTAAGAATAATTTAACAGGAAGCGATTTTCGACAGTTACGACTTACGATGGGCGTAACGCAGCGGAAATTTGCATCCGATCTTGGGATCTCTCCGCCTTACTTGTCGGATATAGAACGGGACATCAAAAAGCCCTCGCAACATTTAATCAATTTGATCCTAAGCAATACGACAGGCCAGCGGACGGACATCCACCTCCGTGATGTCGCCGCGGAACAACAGTTCATGTGCGGCTGGACGCCGGAGGTGCGGGAGGCTTGTCGGGCGGTGAAGAAGATCCTGGAGGCCGGGGACAAAACGACGGCGGACGCGCTAAGGATGAACATCGCGGCCTTCGAGAAGTCGATCGACAGCCAGGAACAGAACGCGCGCCTGCGGGAGGATGTGGAGCAGCTCAAGAGGGACATCGACGAGATCAAGAGGATCCAGGAGATAAACCGGCGTACCGGTACCGATTAGGCCGCGTTGTCGAGTACCGGTCTGAGGGGAACATCCGATATGGCGTATTCTGCTGTTCTTTATCAAAGTTGAACACGCGGCGGGCGTTTACATTGTGGGACTGGGCGACCGGTTCCTGCATAAAGACAATCTCCCGATAGGAGGCCCGATGACAAAAACCGGCAAGATCGTCCTGAGCGTCGTGATCTTCCTTTCCGGCACAATCCTCCTGGCCATATCCAAGTCGATCGCGCCGCACGCAGGCTGGTCGCGGATCATCATCGGCGTCGGGTCGTTTGCCTTGTTGATGTGGATCTGGTCTGACAAGGCGCAAACGCCGGATAAAAAGTGAACCCATGTCCGTAGGCAAAAAAAAAGACGGGCGCTGGTATTGCGCCTGGAGGAACCCGGCGCAGGACAACCGGATCGTCTATGAATACTACGGACGGGGAGAGGATGCCCGGACGGAGGCCGTCGAGCGCGACCTCCAGCTCAAGATGGACAAGAACCGGCGGGATCTCCGCCCGGCCGACGCCAACTCCTCCACCTTCCGCGACCTTTGCCAGGATTACATCAACGCCCGCCAGGTCGATCTCGCCCCGAAGACCCGCAGCGAGACCCTCTACATCGTCGCCCGCTACGCCCTGCCGCTGATCGGGGGGATCCCGATCCGCCGTCTGACCATGGCCCATTGGTCTGAGATCGAAAAGAGGATGATCGCGCGGAAGGTCAAACCGCAGACGATCAATAAATACTTTCTCAGTATCTCGGGGATCCTCGCCTGGGCCGTTGCCCGGGACCGGCTCCAGAGCCATCCCTGGGCCAGGCGGAAACCCCTCCGGGCCCGGGTGCCGGAGATCGCGCTGTTCACCCTGGAGGAGTTTCGGAGTCTCCTGGAGGCGGCGGAGGAGCCCCTCGCCTGGGCGATGGAGGTCGCCTACCACACCGGCGTCCGGACCGGCCCCTCGGAGCTCTACCGCCTGCGGTGGGACGATTTCGATTTTGAGACGGGGGCGCTGCACGTCTTCTCGCCGAAGACCGGCCACAGCCATACCCAGTACGTCTCCCCAGCCTTTCTCGCCCGCCTCCAGGAGAAGCGGGACCAGGCGGGGAATTGCGAGTGGGTGATCTCCCGCGACGGGAAGCCGATCCGGCGGGAGCTGTGGCGGGAGTTGCAGCGGGCGAAGGAAAAGGCGGGGATCCCCGCAAAGCGGCGGATCCGGCTCTACGACATCCGCCATTTTCACATCACCTACGCCCTGGCCGGCGGCGCCGACCTCTTGAACCTGGCCCATCGGGTCGGCCACAAGAACGCCGACATGATCGTCCGGGTCTATGCCCACCTGGCCGACGAGATCAAAAAAAAGGAGGCCTTCCGGCTCCCCGAATTGTCCCCCGAAAAAACGAAAAAAGGGATTGGTCAGACCAATTTGTTAGCCAAAAATGTTAGCCAAAGGCAAAAAAAAGCCGCCAAAAAGGCGGCTAACAACGTGATTCCATTTCGCAATCTCGGTTGACCCTTCTCCTCAAACGACTTTCTTGCTGAGATTCATATACGGCCCACCCCAGCACGCAACATATTGATATAATTCAATACACATTTCCCGCTCATGGCCTGGATTGGCCCCTTTTTGCCCACTTGTTAGCCAAATGTTAGCCAGGCTCACCCCCGCTGCGGCGTCTTCGCCCGCGCGCCGAACCACCAGCCGATGCACATCGAGGTCAGATAGACGACCGCGTCGACCAGGATGATGATGATCTTCACCGCCTCGCCGGGCGTGAAGGCCTGGGCCCCCGCCTGGGATACGATCGCCTGCATCTCCAGGTAGATCAGCGTCGTGAGGACGCACATATACAGGGTGATCCCCGGCCGTGTCAAGCCCCGAATGAAATCGACCAGGCCGAAGCCGACGGCGACGATCCCCTTCGCCCACGGCGGCAGCCCCTGGATCATCTCCGATGAGAAGTAGGCCGCCTTGTCCGCCTCGAAGCTCTTCCCCAGCGCCGCCGTCTCGGCGACCTCCCGCTCGGTAAAGCTCTTCTCTTTGGCCAGGACGACGTCCCTGTCCGCCTCGGTCCGGGCGATCTCCAGGTCCTTGTCCCGCATCGCCAGCTCGTGCTTCTGGCGCTCCTTGAGGGTCAGCCAGTCGAAGAACTTGTTCGCCACGCCGCCGATGAGCCCCGTCAGGCCGCCGGCGGCCGCCGATGAAAACAAACCCGCGATTGCCGCGATCATGGTTCCCTCCCTGTGCTGTTATATATATGTCTCCGCGATCCGGATCCGGAACGCCCGGCGTCCGATCGCCTCCCGCAGCCGCCGCATGGCGACGACCGAGAGGAGGACCGCCTTCTGTCCCCGGATCCACCCGCGCCGGTCCCCGACCAGGATGCAGCCCAGGGAATGCCGGACATATCCTCTCTCCGGATCCCCGGCCAGGTTCCCCTGGTGGGTGAGGATCGCGGCCCGTCCAGGCACCGCCTCCAGGCGCCAGGTCCCCGGGAAGCGGGCGCTCTCCCACGGCCGGGCCTCGTACTCCCCCGCCGGGATGCAGGAGAGGTTCGGCCGGTTGTCCCGCCAGGGCGGCTCGGCCGTATAGACGGTCGGGATCCCCTCCCCGGAGAAGATCCCGAAGGTCCCCTCGTCCGAGCTCTCGATCCGGGTCAGCCGCGCCTGGAGCATCTACCCCCCGATCCCAAAGAGCTTCAGGAGCGCCTCCGGCCCCTCGTGGAATATCTTGATCCGGGTGAGGATGTAGACGACCAGCCAGGCGCAGACAATGATCGTCGAGGAGACCAGGATGAAGGCGGCCTTCCCCTTGAACTCATCCCACCCGCGGCGGAGGAACCGCTGCCGGCTGTGGACCTCTGCCATCACCCGCTCTTTTTTCCGGGCGTCCAGGAAGCCCATCATCTCCCGGATCTTTGCCGCACACTCACGGACCTCGGACCGCAGGCCGTTTTCGATCTTGTGATCGATCTTTTGGATGGTCTCGCTCAGGGTCGCGAGCGCCACGTCGCGGCCCTCTGCGCGGACGGCGTTCTTGTCAACCGCCTCCTTGATCTCCCGCACCATCTCGAAGATCTTACCGAGCTGGCGGCCATGCTGCTCCGTCGCCTCAGCCGCACGGGAGACGGTCATCACCAGGGAATCATGTCCTTCGCAGCGCTCCATCCCTTTTACGTCCTCCTCGTTGTCGAAGTATCGGCGGTACCAGCCAGGCATCTCATCCAATCACCGTGATGATCTTCGGGACAAACTCCTCCTCATACGTCACTATAAAATCACCGCTTGCATACCCATATCCGCCCGTCCCGATTGCGGCCTTGTCGTCCTCGGCAAGGGACCCAGTGCAATTAGGCACCCTCCATGTACTATAATAAGCAACTTTTGTGAGATAGACCCTGCTCAGGTTTAACTGTGTAAGATGACCCCCGTTAAACGAGTTATCTGATCCACGGTAGATGTCTGTATATTTGAACCGATAATACGGCCCGCCGCCGGTTGAACCGGCGTAGACGCCGCTGCTGTATTTGTTTATCGACGACGAACCAAGGATACACTTGTTGACGATATAATCTACCCCGCCGGCGTCAATATATCCACCTGTCATGCCTACATTTACAGAGGTACTGTTGAGCTTCACATTTTCCAGAATATGGTATTGAGTGACATACCCTGGCGTGAATCCCGCGCAATTCTGTCCGGCGGTAAAATTGAGAACAACACCAGTCGCGTCGTCTCCCAGGCCCCGAACGATCGCCCTCTTGGTACCTCCGGAGATGGCACTTTCCGTGTACGTTCCCGCATCTACAAGGTAAAGGGTGTCCGCTACATTCTTATTCGCAGTAACCGCCGCCCCGAGGGTGGTATAGTCCTTGCCACTCGCCCCGACCGTCTTGATTGCGCCGGTCCATTTTACGCCATTGACATACCAGTCGCCCATTTCTCTCCCTTACGGCAGTTGGAACACCATCTCGACGATCAACCCCTTCGGGGCCGTCGTGGAAACGGCGTCCACGTCGATCCGCAGCACATCGCCGGTCGCCACATCATCTTTTGTTGTATCAATCACTCCTGGGGTCGTTGACGTCCGGGTGCTGGTCTCAGTCGTCTCAATCGCCATCAGCGTCGAGAGCATATCTACCGCATCCGTGACATTGGCGATCTGAATCGTCGTTGAGTTCGTCGTCCCAGCCGTGACGACCGTAGCCGCGACCCGGACCAGGTTCATCCCGTCCAACTCATCTGGAACGACGAAATATGCCTTCCCGTCTCCGACTGCGACGTTGGTCGCAGCGGCGAAGACCATGATTTGCACAGATCTTCGCATTCTTCTCGTCAATAAAAGATCCGAAACCCCTATTGTCCTTGATCTACTTCGCATAAGTCACCTTAATCCGTAATAGCGTTTACAAAGCCAGTAATAGTGACAACATTAGCGCTCCCCGCAAACGCCTTTACCACCATCCCATTCTGGAGGATCAGCCCCGGAACGACAGGCACAAGCCCTGCCTTGTAGGGAATAGTCACCACGATATTCTGGTCAGGAACACCTGCCCCGCCAAACTCGATCGTCAGAACAACATCCGCCGTATGCCCGTTATAGGCCCACAACCAGATCTCGTCGTAGGTTCCAGCCGTTGTCCCCGCTACCGCAGTATGAATCGTATCCCCTACCGTGGCGGTCTGCGTAATCTTGATCGCCTTGCCGTCCGTGCTGCCGGACAGCTTCCTCTTGACTGCCGATGAGCTTGCCATAGCGCTTTCCCTCCTTCTAACTATGTGAAGACCAGAGGCCGGGGAGTCCGGGCCTCTGGTCTTGAACCCTTACGCCAGGTATCCGCCGCTGACGACGGCCCGGTAGGTTGCGACCACGTCGCAGGTCGTGGGGTCCGCGCGGTCATCACCAGAGAATCATGTCCTTCGCAGCGCTCCATCTGTCTTCCGTCCTCCTCGTCGTCGAAGTATCGGCGGTACCAGCCGGGCATCTATTGTTTTTCATTCAATCGTTACGTTAAATATCTAACGATCACGATTCCAGACCCGCCCGGCCCGCCGGAAGTGCCGTTTCCGCCAGATCCGCCGCCGCCGCCACCTGTGTTGCTTGTGCCGCCGCCGCCGTTCCCGCCGCAGCTACCATTTCCGCCGCCCCCGGAGCCTCCTGTTCCGGCAGAGTATGTCGACGCTATTCCTCCACCTCCGCCTCCCGCATAGTACACGGATGATCCAGCTTCTCGTATATCGTATGCCCGGCCATCTCCGCCGTTCCCGCCACTATTCCAATAACCTGTTACCCCAGCAGCTCCAGCCCCGCCGCCGCCACCAGCGCCATATTGGCTTGAGCTGGTGCTACCGCCGCCCCCGTATCCATAGCCCGTTCCGCCGCCAGAGTCTCCCTGCGTGGCAGAGCCGCCGCTATACGAGGCAGAACCACCACCGCCTGAACCTCCGTCCCCGCCGCCGGCAGACCGCGCGCCCGTTCCGCCGCCCAGCGCGGTTATATTGCCAAAGACAGAATCGCCACCTGCCAAATTTACCACACCAGAGCTTGCGCCTCGTCCTCCGGCGCCGACAGTCACGGTATATTTGCCTTTTGCCAGTGCCTTTCCCGAATGATAGACCAATCCCCCCGCACCGCCGCCGCCGTGACCTCCACCAGACGCCCACCCGCCGCCTCCGCCGCCGGCGACAACCAGAACCTCTACTGTAAGGCCGGCGAAAATCTCGAAATCCCCGGATTCCGTAAAGGTGTGGACAGTATAATCGCCGTCATAAGTAATGGTCCCGCCGGTCGGGGGCCCCGCGGCTCCACCCTGGACAACCCCGTTGATGAATAGAGCGGACGCGGGGGATACGTCCCCGGATACCACGCCGTTATGGAAAGATACCGATTCGAGACCCATTCCGTTCCCTCTTTACGCCAGGTATCCGCCGCTGACGACGGCCCGGTAGGTTGCGACCACGTCGCAGGTCGTGGGGTCCGCGTCCGCGGTCCCGCCGTCGAGCGTGAGTTGGATCTTCGTCCCCGTCTTGATGAGGATCGCGCCCGCCCAGTTGATCTGCGCCTCGGCGGTGAGGTTCGCGACGGCGCCGTCCGCCGCGTCGACAATCACCTGGGGCGTCGCGTCGTCGGTCTGGATCGAGATCTCCGTGATCCCGCCCGCGTCGTCCGAGACGTCGATGTTCGGGACGCGGAAGCACAGGGATTCCAGGACCACGTCCTGCGTCGTCCCGGTGAAGAGGTCGTAGTCGGCCGCCGCCTGGTGGAGGTCGATCGTTGCGGCCTTCATCTGCGCCTTCCCGGCGGCCCGGTTGACGGCGTCGATCGTTCCCGCCAGGGCTGCGTAGATCGTCGCGCCCGCCGTGTCGGGGTTCCCGAGCATGGCCTCGATGCTCTTGAGGTTCGTCCGGGCGGACGGGTCCCCGATGTCCGTCTGGATCGCCGGCAGGTCCGTGTCGTGGATGTCGTCAATGA
>Ga0105103_10000325_pt1 | contig 26666 bp, 12 predicted proteins | sample PPLLaktember2015_2_FD_79107 | JGI IMG/M metagenome (GOLD analysis project Ga0105103, IMG submission 79107) | Freshwater sediment microbial communities from Prairie Pothole Lake near Jamestown, North Dakota, USA - PPLs Lake P7 Core (6) Depth... | ecosystem: Environmental > Aquatic > Freshwater >...
CCTCCGCGTGATTCAGGAAGGGGAGATCGAAAAGATCGGACGGACAGAAAAGATCAGGGTCGACGTTCGCATTGTGGCCGCGTCGAACAAGATCCTGTTCCAAGAAGTAGCCGCCGGCCGGTTTCGGGAGGATCTCTATTATAGACTCAACGTCGTCCCGCTTGTCGTCCCCGCGCTGAAGGACCGACCGAGCGACGTCCCGGTGCTCTGGGAGCATTTCATGCAGGAGATGAGCATCGACATGGGCATCCAGAAGCCGACGACCGACGAGTCGGCGTTCCGCATTCTGCAGGACTACCCTTGGCCCGGCAATGTCCGCGAGCTGAAGAACGTGGTCCAGCGTCTGTTGCTCATGCGAGAAAGCATTGTTGGCCTGGACACCGTCCGCGAGGTTCTGGCGATTCCGACGGGTCTTTCTGCAGGCGGTCCTGGTACGACGATCACCTTTCCGTCCGCGTCTGAGCTTCTTTCACTTCGCGAGATCGAAGCAACGGTCCGCAAGAAATATCTCATCTACGTACGCAATCATTCCACCTCCGATGCTGAAGCAGCCCGCAAGCTCGGCCTCGCCCCTCCCAACTATCACCGCCTCTGCAAGGAACTCGGATTGAAGTCCTAATTCCTTCGGCCTGACCCCGGACAATTATCCAGCAGATAACCCCGCATTATCAATATCATAACAACGTAACAAGCGCATATTTGATTTTGCGTTGATTTCAGGGATTGAGAATGTGGCTCAAGGATTGCTCATTAATCCTTTGTATCGGTGTCTCGATGGCGGCTCCCACGCCCTCAGAAATTGTTGTCCACACGCTGTTCGTAACTCATCCCATCACTAAAGGAGGTTTGGACATGAGGACATTGACTACGGTCCTTCTGCTCCTGCTTGTTGGCACGGTCGGTTCATTTGCCCAGATGCTCGATAATTTCGATGCGGCGAATCCCGATTCCGGAATGTATTGGACGGCCAGCGAAGGAGCTCCGAGCTACGTCACGCTCAAGCAGGACACCGCGAACAAGCATGAAGGAGCGGCATCGCTTCTCGTACGTGCTTCGATCGGTGCGTTTCACGGTTGGGGATCCTTCGTTCAGTTTGGCGTCAACACCGAGCTCCAGGACTGGAGCAAGAGCGACACGCTGAGCCTTTGGATCAAGATTAATATGGCACCGAGCCTTCCGGAGAATTTGGTCTTCCGCATTAGCATTGCGGACTCGATGCCCGGCGGGAATGTCGAAGAATGGCTGTATCAGAACAACACAATCCTGGATCAGGCGACGACGGAGTGGGTCAACCTGAAGGTGCCGCTTACCGCCCGAACCTCAGACGGCACGACAACGCCAAATGAAACCGGGTTTGTCTATCCGCCTTCGAATTGGAATTTTTCACGAAACGACATGAAGCTTGATCTTACAAAGATCATGAAGATCAGCTTCGCGCTTGTCACCGACGGTTGGAATCCTTCGGGCAATCTCCCGGCAGATTCGCTCGAAGTCCACTTTGATGCATTCGAGCGAACGGGAAATCGTCCCATCCCACTGCTGATCTTCACGGGGATGGATTTCGCATCGAGCGTCAGCAACGTGTGGGCCTGGGGTCAGTCTTCTGCGAGTGTGGTTACTGGCGCGGGAACGACATCCAATGCGAATGCAGTGCGGTGGATCCAAGGCAACGAATGGGGGAATGGCTGGACCGGTTGGGGTGTTGACCTCACTCCGGCGGGCGATCTCAGCGGCGCATGGCAGGTCGACAGCCTGAAGTTCAAAATGAAGTGCGATACCGGCGTGGGTGAGCTTCGGGTGCAGGTCGAAACAAACAATCCGAAAGAAAAACGCGGAGCGTTGTTCACTCCGCCGAATGACACGCTCTGGCATTCGTATTCCTTCAAGCTGAGCGAGATGTACGGACCGGATGGAACGCCCACGTTTGATTCCAGCAAGGTGACGCAGTTCGGAATCATGGCACAAGCCTCCGCGAAGGCGGGAAAGGTCATTTACATCACAGACATCTGGACCGGCAATCCGGACATCGATGTCATTCCGCCATTGCCGCCGACGAATGTGGCCGTCGCCAGTCCGACTAACTACCGGAACCTGGTCACATGGACCGATCCGCCTAATGAACCAGGCTCTAAATATTCCGTGTACTTCGCGGAACAAGCGTGGACGGATTACAAAGCGGCCGATGTGGAGAATGTTCCAGCTCTCAGTGCTCTCACGATTCCTGCGGGAACGGAATTCATTGAACACTATCTCCGCGCGCCGAATAGTGACCGCGACCTAACCTATTACTACGGCGTCACCGCAACCGATGCCGCAGGAAACGTCAGTGTGGCGGCGGTTCAATCGACCCCGAAGACGACGAAGGCGAAGGGTGTTCCGACGATCGCCGTCGCCCCGCCCGCGGGTCTCACAATCGACGGTGATCTTACCGAATGGACGTCCTCGTCGATCCGGCCATTCTTCCTGAGCAAGGACAGCGCATTCATCAGCACGAACGGATCCCTGGATGGGGACAATGATCTGTCCGTGTACGCGTGGCTCGCAGTTGACGCGAACTACCTGTACGTCGCGTTCGATGTGATCGACGATATCGTGGCAGTCGACACGACGAAAGCCGATACGTACCGCAACGACAGTCCGGACCTGTTCCTCGGACTGTATGACTGGCGTGGGAAGACGCACAGCGGATTGGCGGGCGGCTCGACGCCGGACTTCCATTTCCGTTTCTGTGAGAACAAGGTGTACTACGACAACAGCGGCAAGAACATGTTGTATGCCGAAACGGCTCCCGGCGTGCTCCATCCGAACTATCGCTGGACGCGCAAGATCCTGACCTCCGGATACACGGTAGAGGCGAAGCTGTCGTGGGCGGAACTCGCAGCGATCAACAGCAGCACCTTGTTCAGCCCGGTCGAAGGCATGCGCATCCCGATCGACTTCGCGATCAACGACCGCGATGCCCTGGAGAATGACCGCGATTGCATCCTGATGTATTCCTTCAACAATCAGGATTATTCGTGGCAGGACATGTGGCGCTGGACGTACACCTGGATCGGCAACAAGATGACGGCGACGGATGTCGAGCAGGTCGACGAGATGCCTCGTGCGTTCGCCCTGAATCAGAACTATCCGAATCCCTTCAATCCCACGACGGTCATCAGCTATCAGCTGTCGACCTCCAGCCCCGTGGAAATGCGCGTGTTTGACATGCTCGGCCGCGAGGTGAGCGTGCTCGTGAACGCGATGCAGGGACCCGGGACGTACAACGTGACCTTCGATGCCTCCGGGCTTGCGACGGGCATGTACATGTATCAGCTGAAGGCAGGATCCGAAGTCTCTGTTCGGAAGATGTTGCTGCTGAAGTAAGACCCACAGCGGGCGGGACATCGGTCTGTCCCGCCCGCTTTTGTTTTTCCGACGTTCGATCTCCACGAGGACTTCCTATGTGTTTCACTCCCCAATTCCTTCGACGTATGCTTCTCATGGTCCTCATGCTTGCGACCATGGGCGGCGGGCTCCTTATTGCGGGAACGACCGGCAAGATCGCTGGACGCGTTACCGATGCAACGACCAATGAGCCACTGATCGGCGCGAATGTCGTCGTCCAGGGCACCAGCATGGGAGCGACAACCGATATCGACGGCTACTACAGCATTGCGAACCTGCTTCCCGGCAAGTACGTGCTGGTGGTCAGCTTCGTCGGCTACAAGCGGACGACGATCACGAACGTGACGGTCAAGATCGACCTCACGACCACGATCGATGTGCAAATGCAGCAGGATGTTGTACAAGGAGAGGAGGTCATCGTTCGGGCGGAACGTCCGCTCGTGCAAAAGGACCTCACGTCAACGTCGGTGACCGTTTCATCTGAGGAACTTGCGCGCATCCCGACGGAGAACATCGGTCAAGTGGTGAACCTGCAGGCGGGTGTTGTTGCCGGACACTTCCGCGGCGGCCGGTCGAACGAGGTCGCATATCTCATCGACGGTGTTTCCGTTGTCGATCCGTACAATGGTCAACGAAGCATCGAGATCGAGAATACCTCCATCCGGGAAATGGAAGTCATCAGCGGAACGTTCAATGCGGAATACGGCCAGGCGATGTCCGGGATCGTCAACATCGTCACGCAGGAAGGAAGTCCGGAGTTGCACGGCTCGATCTCCGCATACACGGGCGACTATGTTACGTCACACACAAACACGTTCCAAAACGTCGGAAGCTGGACGAAGTTCCGTACCCGGAATGTTCAGGGAAGCCTCAGCGGATCCATCCCATATGTGCCCGGCCTGTCATTCTATGCGACAGGGCGCTACTATTATGATCAGGGACATCTGTTCGGCAAGCGCATCTACAACGTCACGGACTACGCGCCGACATTCCCGGACCCGAACGATCAATCCTTTTTCGTCAACAACAATACGGGCGACGGCGCCTATGTGGCGATGAATCCGACGTTGCGGCGTTCCGCGAACGCGAAAGTTGCCTACTCGATCGGTGAATGGAAGTTCAGTCACACGATCTTCTGGGATTGGAACTGGAACAAGTACTACGACCATTCATTTGCCTGGACGCCGGATGGGATCATGAACCACTATCGGGAGAATATGGCGAATTCGTTCCAGATCACGTACGCTCCCTCCAACTTCACATATCACACCTTGAAATTTTCCCTGAACAAGTTTGATTACAAGGGGTACCTGTACGAGGATCCCTACGATTCGCGATATGTGGACCCAGCTCGGGGAACACCCCTGTCGAATTACACCTTCCGCTCCGGCGGAAATCAGGGAGACCGCTACGACCGCTTTTCAAGAACGCGGCTTGCACAATGGGCGGTCTCGTCCCAATTGGATAACCGCCACAAGGTCGGACTGGGCGCGGAGGTGCGGCTCCACCAGATCTACAGCCACGGTATGTCGATCTGGAATCAGAACACGGTCGAGATCGACTCGGTAACCCAGGGATTGAAGTTCGTCCTCGGCTATCGCGAGCTCGGATCCCCCGGCAACCAGGCGTATGACAAGTGGCCGATCGAGTTCTCCGCGTATGTGCAGGACAAGATCGAATACGACATTATGATCATCAACGCGGGCGTTCGACTCGACTATTTCGATCCGGCCTCGTCGTACCCGCTGGACCTTCGGAACCCGAGCAAGAACCCGCTGTTTGAGAATGCCGGGGTGATGAAGCAGGCGTCGACGAAACTGCAGCTCAGTCCGCGTCTCGGTGTTTCATTCCCGATTACCGACCAGGGCATTATCCATTTCTCGTACGGGCACTTCTTCCAGATCCCCAGCTACGAGAACCTCTACTACAACTCCGACTACCTCGTTGCATCCGATGCCTCTCTTTCAAGCATCATCGGGAATCCCGACCTGGATGCTCAGCGCACGGTGATGTATGAGGTCGGCCTCCAGCAAGTGCTCTTCGACATTTTGGGCCTGGACTTCACCGTGTATTATCGTGACATCCGGAACCTGTTGGGCATGGAGATCATCAACACCTATGAAGGCATTCGCTATGCCCGGTTCATCAACCGCGACTACGGCAACGTGAAGGGATTCATCTTCTCGCTCGAAAAACGGTTTGCCGACTTCTACAGCCTGCGGGCGGACTACACGTTCCAGATCGCGCAAGGGAACGCCTCCGATCCATACACGGTCTACTACAATAATCAATCCGATCCCCCCATCGAAACGAACAAGAAGGTCGTACCCCTCAATTGGGACCAGCGCAACACACTGAACATTTCGCTGACCGTGGGCGACCTCGGGAATTGGTCCGCAGGCATCATCGGGATGTACGGCTCCGGAACGCCCTACACCGAGGATATCCGGGTCTCCAACGGTCTCCGCTTTGAGAACGGGGGATGGCGTCCGTCGGCATTCGGCGTTGACCTTCGTGCAGAGAAGAATTTCCGTTTCAATGGCGTGAATGTCACTCTCTTCGCGCTGGTCTATAACCTGTTGGACAACAAGAATGAGTACGGGATCAACGCGACCAGCGGACGCGCGAATATTGATGTCTTCAAATACCTTGCCAACCCGGTCCTCGGGATGAACACCGTCGACGAATACATCAACAATCCGGCGAACTTTTCGGCACCGCGCCAGCTGCGGCTTGGCGTGACACTCTCGTTCTAAGCGTGATGGCAGATTCTCCAAGGAGTCAACGAATGATTTCGAAGCAGAGCTGGTTGTTAGCGCTCCTGATGATCGGAGCAGTGGCGAATGCACAGATGGATCCGCGGTTGCCGCTGTATCTCAATGAACCGACCGGCGACAAGCGGTATCGGAAGGAAGGGATCATGGACGGAAATCTCGTCCTGACGCTCTTCAATAATCGCGGCGAGGTCGGACACTGGCCTCTCCAGCCGTCGTGCATCTGGCCGAAGGGAACCGACCATTCGTATCTCGACGGGGTCGCGGTCCTCATTGGTGCGAAGGTCATCGCACCGGGTAACGATCGCGTGATCACACCGATCGAGAGCGCGTATCGCGAAGAGGTCGATACGGATCCCCTCACGGGTGAACTGTGGGCGCTGGAACCCGTTCCAGGATACGTGAAGCCTTCTGCGACGCGTCCCGCGATCAACAAGGATACATCGACGTTCCCCACGACATGGCCCGCCGCGCTCGGGCTCACAGCTGAGTGGGATGGAGATTGGTACGGGTACTTCGGCCGCGGTGTCACGAATGCCGACTTTGAAACATTCTACGTCATGGACGATTCCAAAGACAAAGAATTCGCGCGTGCGCCGTTCAACTACTTTCCGATCGCCGCCGATTCCTCACGCGGGGGATTGGGGCTGCGAGTGGAGGTGCGTGGATTCCAATGGTCCCACGTGCTCGCGGAGGACATCATTTTCTGGCATTATGACATCGTGAACCTTGCCGACGCTGATTATGACTCGACGTGCTTCGGCTTCTACACCGACCCAGGCGTTGGCGGAACGAACAACAGCGGCAACAGCGCATTGTTTAGTTCAAGGCTCGACATGGCATATGCCTGGTGCCCGAGCGGCAAGGGCGTTCCGGGAGACTGGAAGACCGGCTATGTGGGATATGCATATCTCGAAAGCCCGGGGAATGCGGTGAACGGCATCGATGATGACGAAGACAACCTGATCGATGAACGCCGGGACGACGGAATTGACAACGATGGCGACTGGCTATCCTACGTGGACTCGAACAACAACGGTCAATGGGATATGGGGGAATCGTTGAATGACGATGTCGGACGAGACGGCGTGGGTCCGACGGATCTCCAATACACCGGTCCGGACGAAGGCGAAGCGGATGGTCTCCCGACCACGGGTGAACCGAACTTCGACGCGACGGACAAGGACGAGTCGGACCAGATTGGACTTCAGGCGGTCTCCATCTACATCCTCGCGGACAAGGGACCGACGGGGGGATGGCCGAAGAATGACGATGTCATGTGGCGAAAGATGAACAACGGCTTTCTTGATACGCTCGTTCAGAACACGAACATCAGCATGGTGTTCTCTTCCGGACCATTTCCGCTGATGAAGGGAAAGCGAGAGCGTTTCTCCATGGCGCTCGCGTTCGGCGAAGACCTCGACGATCTCGTGTTCAACAAAGAGACCGTTCAGCAGATCTACAACGCGAACTACAATTTCTCCAAACCTCCGTACACGCCGCACTTGACCGCCGTTCCCGGAGACCAGCGCGTGTTCCTGTACTGGGATGCCATTGCGGAGCAATCGGTCGACCGGTTCATGGGATATCAGAACGACGATCCGGCGCAAGGGTACAAACGGGATTTCGAAGGCTATCTCCTGTATCGCAGCACCGAGCCCGAGTTTCAGGACATCAAGGTCATCACGGACTCGAAGGGAAGCCCAAAATACTGGAAGCCCATCGCTCAATGGGACCTCGTCGACAGCATCGCGGGCCCGGACCCGGTTGGGATCAATGGTGCAAGTTTCTGGCGCGGATCGAACACCGGCCTTCAGCATTCGTACATCGATACGACCGTCAAGAACGGGGTGAAATACTATTATGCGCTGGTGTCGTACGACATGGGCGATCCGAATCGTGGAACGACCGGCCTTCAGCCGACGGAATGCACCAAGATCATCACGGTGGATTACGCGGGCGCCCTGAAGTTTGTCGACATCAATTGCGCGGTAGTGACCCCCAACGCACCGGCCGCAGGATTCACGCCGCCGTCGGCGGAAGGAAATCTGAATAAAGTGGCGAGCGGGTTGGGGACAGGCCGACTCGAGATGATCATCCTGAACCCGTCGGAGGTGCAGAACGGCGCGGAATATCGGGTGTCGTTCGTTTCCGATACGACGTATCCGAAGTACATCACCCGCTCGGCGACCGTCACGCGCACGCTCAACAGCCAGACGGACACTGTGCTATCCGGATTCCCCTGGTCCGAGTTTGGCATCGGCCATTACACGCCCCCGTTCAATGGGATGATCCTCTCCATCCTCAATGACTCAGCCATCACGACCAACGACACGGCAACCGGCTGGGTGATCGGGACATCGAATGTTGATATCCGCGTGGCTCCGGACAACTCCGTGAACAGCGTCAGCGTTCCGTATCCCTGCGACTATCAGCTCGAATGGTTCGCCGCACCTGCGGACACGACGGCGTTCAGCTCGCCGCCGATCTATCCGCGCATGCCGGTGAACTTCACCATCACGAACACCACGACCGGACAGCGCTCCAAGTTCATCGTCTATGACACGGATCGTTCGGGAACGCTGACCTACGGCGATACGATCCGCGTGATCGACGGCTACGTCAGCGCGTCCCGATTCAACATCTCGTGGAAGATCTCCTGGGGGCGGCCCCTCGGCGTCCCCGCGCTTCCGCAACCGGGTGATCGGTTCGTCATCGTCTCCCAGAAGCCATTCCGGACGGGGGACTATTTCACGTTCTCCACCAAGGCCTCATCGGTCGACCTCGAGCAAGGCAAGAGCGAGTTGGACAAGATCTTCGTCGTCCCGAATCCATACATCGCAACCGCAGCGTGGGAACCACGCACGCTGTACGCGACCGGACGAGGAGATCGAAGAATCGAGTTCAAGCAGCTTCCCGCGAAATGTGAGATCCGCATCTACACGGTCGCCGGAGCGCTGGTGAAGACGCTGTACAAGGACACCTCGCCGATGGATGGCGCATTATCATGGAATCTCATTTCGGATGACGGGATGGATATCGCGTACGGGTTGTACATCTATCACGTCAATGCGTTCGAGATGGGCGAATTCATCGGCAAGTTTGCCGTGGTGAAGTAAGGAGGAGGAACGACCATGAACCAAGCGATCAGAGTGCTCGTTGCCTGCGGCCTTCTTCTCACCGGAGCCATGGCCCAGGGATTTCGCAGTGATGTGTCCAAGCGTGGAACGACCGCCGCACCCTTCTTGTCCATCGGACAGGGTGCGCGCGCCACAGCCATGGGTGGTGCGTTTGTCGCCGTGGCGGACGACCCGAGTGCGATGTATTGGAATCCTTCCGGGATCGGATCCCTGCACGGGATCCAGGTGCTCGTCGACCACACGATGTGGTTCGCGGGGATCGGATATGAGTACATTGGAGCAACATTGAACCTCGGTTCCTTTGCGTCGATCGGTCTGAACGTCACCGCGTCCAATATCGGAGACATGAACGTGACCACCATCGATATGCAGCAGGGGACGGGAGAGGTCTTCGGCGTCACCGACGTGGCGGTCGGGTTCGCGCTCGGCATGAATCTCACGGACAAGTTCAGCATCGGATTTAATCCGAAGTTCATTCATCAGAAGATCTGGAAGATGACGGCGACGGCGGGGGCCATCGACATCGGGGTGCGCTACCAAACACCGTTTGAAGGGATCACTCTCGGCATGTCCGTTTCCAATTTCGGGACGAAGATGCAGATGCAAGGGAACAATGCGCTCGTGGTGTATGACCCCGATCCGGAAGGAAGCGGGAACAACGGCAAGATCCCCGCGAACCTTGCGACGGAAGAGTGGGAGCTGCCGCTCAATTTCCGCGTCGGGTTGGCGTACAACGTTCCCATGGCCGGACTCGGCAAGCTGACGCTCGCCGTCGACGCCGCGCATCCCAGCGACAACTATGAGAGCCTCAATGTTGGCGGAGAGTATGTGTTCAACGATCTCCTCTATCTTCGCGGAGGATGGCGCTCGCTCGGCATTCAGGACGCAGAAGATGGATACACGCTCGGACTCGGTGTGAAGCAATACGTTCTCGGCAATATCCAGTTCTCGCTCGACTACGCGTATCAGGACTATGGTCGGTTGACGAACATCCAGAAAGTGACACTTGGGATCGGATTCTGACACGATGCGTCGCTGGAGTCTCATCACCATCGCCGTCGTCGGTGTTGCGTTGCTCGGTCAAGCGCAAATCGCAACGCTGGAGGCGACCGTGTCGATGCAGAAGGTCGACGGGATTTCCACACTCATGTCCTTCAGCATGCCGATTCCATCATATGAGCGCCAGCAACGGACGACGATCGATCTGGGCGGTGCTTGGAAGAAGCAGCGGTTCGCAGCAGACCATGCTCTCACGCTGCGTAAGCGGGATGCGGCCGGGATGACCGCGCTTCTCGCCGAGGCGGCCGGACGTCAGTCCCCCTGGTATGTCGATACCGCATGGGCGCTGAAGACGATCCCCGGTGTCGAGAACACGATGAATGTGTACGAAAAGCCGCCGGAGACGTACCAGGATGGCGTCTGGTATCGCCGGACGTTCAATGTCGATCCCGGGCTTTCCGGAACGACCGCCCGGCTTTCCTTCCTCGCTGTCAATTATGTTGCAGACGTCTGGCTGAATGGCGTTTATCTCGGCTGGCACGAAGGCGGATACACCCCCTTCTCGTTCGATGTGACGTCAGCGCTCCGCACGGATTCGGCGAATGTGCTCGTCGTGCGCGTGGACAACATCCCTTGGAATGCGTCACAGACGAACGATCCAACGAATGGCCAGCGCATCGACATCGTCCCGTACTATCGCAGTGACTGGTTCAACTACACCGGCATCATACACGATGTCTATCTGGAGTTTCTGAATCCCGTCTCCATTCCGCGTGCTGATGCGATTCCCCTGGATACAGCAGGAACGGTCCAGATTAACACGGGTGTAATGAACCGTTCCGGCGGTGACGCGACAGCGACGTTGCGTATGAAGGTGTACGAGGCATCGATGAACGCGGGAAACATTCAATCGATCTACGCATCCGACCTGAAGGGAAGCGAGGTCAGTGTCGGAGGGTCGACGGAAGAGACCCTGACGATCCAGCAGGGCAGCGTGCGCGGCTGGACAACCATGATCAGCATTCCCTCCCCAAAGCTGTGGACACCGAAGAATCCACATCTCTACGTCCTGGAAGTTGTTGTTGAAGTGGGAGGGAGTGTTCGCGATACATTCTGCACGCAGTTTGGTGTTCGCACGGCTCGGACAAACGGTGCGCGCTTCGAGTTAAATGGGATCCCGGTGTTCTTTCCCGGGCTGGCACGGCATGAGGATCATCCCACATACGGGCGGAGCGTTCCGAAGGAGGTCATCTATCAGGACCTGCTGAAGGTCCGTTCGCTCAACGCGGCATTTCTTCGAACGGCGCATTATCCGAATCACCCGTACACGTACCAGATCGCCGACCGGATCGGACTTGCGGTCCTCGAGGAAGTGCCGCTCTTCTGGTTCGACTCGGAGGATGCCTGGGCGTATCAGGAAACGCGTCGCATCAGCTATCAGATGTTCCGCGAGATGGTGTTCCGCGATCTCAATCGACCGTCGATCCTTCTCTGGAGCGCCTGCAATGAATGCGCCGTGGTGGGCGGGCGCCGCACCTATCTCCAGACGTTGAAGGCCGACCAGATCGCAAACTATCCTGACGGACGATTGTTGACGCAGTCGGCTGCCGCCGATCGTCCCGGACCGACAGACGCGTCGCAAGGCGATTGTGATGTGGCAGGATGGACGATGTACTTCGGCATCTTTCATGGCGGCACATACTACGCGGGGACGAAGCAGTTCCTCCAGGATGCACATGCGGCATATCCGAACAAGCCGATCCTTGATACGGAATTCGGATACTGGTCCTCGGAGAACGGATCGAATCTCACGAAGCAGAACACGGTTTTCGTGCAGACGTATCTCGCTTTCAGTGAGGCCGGCGTGCGCGCGTCAACGGGAGAGATCAATCCGAACGGATTCCTGATGGGGATGACCTGGTGGTGTGCGTTCGACTGGTACACCTCGCAGCTCGCGAATGGATACCAGAGCATGGGTGTTTTGCACATGAACCGGCAGACGACCAAACAGGTCACATCCACGCTGCAAGCGTACTATCAGCCGTACTTTGATAATCTCCTGTTGACTTCGGCGAATGACGATCCTGTCGAGATCCCCTCAAAGACGGAGCTGTACCAGAATTATCCCAACCCGTTCAACCCGACAACCCAGTTCGGAATGCGGATCGCGGAGTTTGGAGTGGTGAAGGTGGCGATCTTCGATCTGCTTGGGCGCGAAGTCGCGGTATTGGTGAACGAAGAGAAGGCGCCCGGATTCTACACAGTGACTTGGGATGCAACGGGACTGGCGAGCGGCGTGTACCATTGCGAGTTAAACTCAGGTACGAGTCGAGACATGAAACGGGTGGCATTTCTCAAATGAAGACATTGACTCGGTATCACGTTGCGGGACTGCTTGCGCTGGTTATCGCCGGTTCGAACGGTTCCGCGATAGCAAAGAGCTACAAAGGGGCCGAACTGAGAACCAAGGCGAGCTTTACGTACGGGCGGTTCGAGGTCCGAATGAAATCGTTTCAGAAGAGCGGAGCTCTCTCCTCGTTCTTCACCTACAACGATTCCTATCCGTCGACGCCGTGGAATGAGATCGACATCGAGATCATGGGGCGGTATGAACATGATATTCAGTTCAATCCCATCACGCCGGGACAAGTGAATCACGTTGCGCATCATTACACGTCGTTCAATCCCGCGCTCGATTTCCACGTGTATGCATTCGAATGGACGCCGACGTACGTTGCCTGGTTCGTGGACGGTGTGGAAGTCCATCGTCAGACGGGAGCACACATCGAATCGCTGACCCAGCCGCAGAAGATCATGATGAACGTCTGGAATCCGACCGCGGTTGGCTGGGCGGGACCGTTTGACCCGAAGACGCTTCCGGCATTCGCGTTCTACGATTGGGTCAGCTATGCATCCCATACGCCGGGTGCAGGGAGCGTGGGAACCGGGAACAACTTCACGTTCCAATGGAAAGACGAATTCGACACGTACGACACCAATCGATGGGCGAAGGGGACGCACACGTGGGACGGCAATGGGTGCGATTTCGTCGAGGCGAATGCGGTCTTCTCCGGAGGGAACCTCATCCTCTGCCTGACCGATGATGTGAATCTCGGGTACCAGGACAAGCTCGCTCCCAGCATGCTCTACGCCTGGGGGAACGGCTCGAACGTCATCGTCCGCTTCACGGAAGAACTGGATTCCACAAGTGCAGTGAATGCGGCGAATTATTTCGTTTCGGGCTGCACTCTCCAGTCGGTTCAGCTGCGCGAAGACCGGCGGACGATCGATTGCGTGCTGAGCGGCGTCGACCCGGGGCTTTCCTACAGTTTCTTTGTGATGTCCGGGGTGAAAGATCGAGCCGGCAATACGGTCGTGACGCATCAGAAGCCCATTCGCAAATCCGCACTCACGGCGTTTCCGATCAAGATCAATGTGGGCGGTCCAGCGTGGGGGAGTTATCTGGCGGACCAGGAGTGGAACGACGGGCTCGACTATGGCTATGAGGACGGCACGGCCGCGTCGGCGCCGGGTGCAACGATCACCGGGACGACGGAACCGGAGATCTACCGGACGGAGCGCTATTTGCTCACCCAGTACAACGTGCGTGTTCCCAATGGATCCTACGTCGTTCGCGTCATGATGTGCGAGAACTATTTCACGACGGCGGGAGCCAGGCGATTCACGGTGATGGCAGAAGGGCAACAGCTCGTCCGGGACCTTGACCTGTATGCGACCGCAGGAAAAGGAGCGGCGCTCGTTCGGCTTGCGCAGCCGGTTGTCGTAACGGACGGTGTGCTCAACATTCATTTCGGTGCGTCGGTGAACAATCCTCTCGTCAACGGCATCGTGATCGAACAGATCACCACCGATGTCGGTCATGGGGAGTCGTCACTCCCTACGGACTTCCACGCTTCTCAGAATTATCCCAATCCATTCAACGGACAAACCATGTTCCGGTGTGAACTTCCCGAGAGGAGCGGGCTCACGTTCCGCGTGTTCGACTCGCTCGGGAGACAGGTGGACAAGCGCGACCTCGGCGAATTTCCGGCGGGCACGCATTCCTTTTCCTGGAACGCAGCCGATGCATCCGGTGCTGCGCTGGCGTCGGGTGTCTTTATCTACTCGGTCGAAAGCGCCTTCGGCCGATCATCGGGCACGATGATGCATCTCAAATGAACGAAGGACTCTCTATGAAACTGCCTTTCCTGCGTCTCAGCCTCCTATGCATTCTTGGTGTGCTCCTCGTCGGTCGAGCACTCGCCGGAGACCCGCGGAATCCGTCGCGCGATATCGAGAAGAAGGTCGATGCGTTGTTGAAGAAAATGACCCTGGAAGAGAAGATCGGTCAGATGACCCAGGTGACCATTGATGTTGTCTCGATGGGAGCGGATGGCCGGAACGAACCCCATGCGATCGATCCGAAGAAACTCGACGACGCGCTGCTGAAGTACCATGTTGGCTCGATCCTGAATGTCGGTCCGTCGGCGTACACGCTCGACCATTGGCACGACGTCATCACGACGATCCAGGATGTCGCGACAAAGAAGACGCGGCTGGGAATTCCGGTTCTCTACGGCATCGATGCGATCCATGGAAACAACTATACGCATGGGGCCACGCTGTTCCCGCAGGCATTTTCAATGGCTGCCACCTGGAATCCGGAGTTGATGCGCGTCTCCGGCCGGATCACGGCGACCGAGATGCGTGCGTCCGGCATTCCCTGGAACTTCTATCCCGTCCTCGACATCGGCCGTCAGCCGTTGTGGCCGCGCTTCTGGGAGACCTTTGGCGAGGATGTGTATCTTGCGTCACGGATGGGGAGCGCGTACATCGAAGGATTGCAGAATGGCGATCTCGCTGGTGCGACGAACGGTGCCGCATGCCTCAAGCATTACGTCGGCTACAGCTATCCGTTGAATGGTAAGGATCGCACGCCGGCATGGATCGACGAACGAACAATGCGGGAACTGTTCCTTCCGCCGTTTGAAGCGGGTGTTGAAGCCGGAGCCATGACCGTGATGGTCAATTCGGGTGAGGTGAACGGAATCCCTGGCCATGTCAATTTCCATCTGCTCACGGAAGTGTTGAAAGATGAGATGCAGTTCGCGGGATTTGTTGTGTCCGATTGGGCCGACATCATTCGGCTGCACACGCGGGATCATGTGGCCGATTCACCGAAAGAAGCCGTTCGTCAATCGGTGATGGCGGGCGTCGATATGAGCATGGTGCCGATGGACTACTCGTTCTATGAGCTGCTTCTCGAATTGGTGAAAGAGAAACAGGTGCCGATGTCGCGCATTGACGACGCGGTTCGGCGCATCCTGCGCGTCAAGTTCATGACGGGCATCTTCGAACAGCCGTATCCCGATGCGGCGTTGAAGGCACAATTTGCGACGGAAGCATCGACTAAAAGCAATTTCGATGCCGCCTGCGAATCGATCACCCTCCTGAAGAATGCAAACGGCGTTCTTCCGCTGAAGAAAAACGCGCGCGTGCTTGTCACGGGTCCGACCGCGGACATGCTTTCTGTGTTGAACAGCGGATGGACCATCACGTGGCAGGGAGACGACGAATCGCTCTATCCGAAAAATAAGCCCACGATCCTCGCGGCGATCCGATCAGTCATTGGAGAGAAGAATGTGACTTATGTGCCGGGCTCGTCGTTCGATGCGCACCTGGACGTGAAGGCCGCCGTGGCCGCGGCGGAAACGAACGATGTCGTCGTCGCCTGTCTCGGCGAGAAGGCGTACTGTGAAACGCCAGGGAACATCGATGACCTGACGCTGGACGAAGCGCAGCTTCAACTGGTTGAAGCGCTTGCGGCGACCGGAAAGCCTGTCGTTCTCGTACTTGCGGAAGGACGTCCGCGTGTGATTCATCGGATCGTACCAAAGACCTCCGGGATCGTTCTTGCATATCTCCCGGGCATGGAGGGCGGCCGTGCGGTGGCGAGCATCTTGTTCGGCGATGTTGTTCCCAGCGGCCGGTTGCCGTTCACCTATCCGGCGGCACCGAATGCGATCACGCCGTACGACTGCAAAGTATCCGAGTTGAAAGAAGGAAACGTGTTGAAGCCGGAGTTCCCATTTGGATTCGGCCTCAGCTATACGACGTTCCAATACTCCGGACTGAAACTGGGGAAAGCATCCTATTCTGGCTCGGAACCGATCACAGGTACCATTCGTGTAAAGAACACAGGGAAGGTGGCGGCAAAAGAGGTTGTCCAAATCTACGTCAGCGATCTCTATCGCAGCGTCACGCCGCCCGTGAAACAATTGAAAGCGTTCGAGAAAGTGCTGCTTCAACCAGGGGAGGAAAAGGAAGTTGCATTTTCTCTCACCAAGGAATCGTTATCGTTCATCGGTCTGAACAACACCCGGATCGTCGAGCCAGGAACATTCCGCGTTTCCTGCGCCGATATGACCACCACGTTTGACTGGAAATAACTCGGGACCACCACATGCAAACCATCAGCCTTGGCATCATCGACTGGCTCGTCATCGCGTCCTACTTCGCCTTCGTACTGGGCATCGGCTATTACCTGAAGCGGTTCACCACGAGCGAATCGGATTTCTTCCTCGCCGGGCGCAAGAACAGCTCCTGGGTCGCCGCGCTCGCATTTCTCTCGGCGAATCTCGGCGCGCTCGAACTCTTGGGAATGACCGGGAACACCTTCAAATATGGCATCTCAGTTGCGCATTTCTACTGGATCGGCGCGATCCCCGCAATGCTCTTCCTCGGCATCTACATGATGCCGTTCTACTACAGCAGCCGCATCAATTCCATTCCCGGCTACCTGAAACTCCGGTTCGATGAGAAGACGCGCGTTCTGAACGGATTCGCGTTCGCCATCATGACGCTGCTCGTCTCGGGCATCAACCTGTATGCGATGGCTCTGGTGATGCGAACGTTCCTCGGGTGGGATTGGGACGTCAGCATGTGGATCTCTGCGCTGACCGTGGCGGTGTACGTCACGATGTCCGGACTTATGTCCGCCATCTTCACGGAGATCATCCAGTTCTTCCTGATCTGGTTCGGCCTCTTCCTTGTCTCCATCATGGGCATCATCGAGATCGGAAGCGTGCAGGATGTGCTAAACCGGCTTCCGGAGTCGTTGAATACGCTCTGGTCCACGACCGGCGATCCGTCGCAGAACGGGATGCTCGTCTCGTGGGCGGGCATCGTGCTCGGTCTCGGCTTCGTCCTGTCGTTCGGCTACTGGACGACAGACTTCCTTGTCGTGCAGCGGGCCTTCTCGGCAAAGGATCTGCGCTCCGCCCGGATGACCCCGATCATCGCCTCGTTCTTCAAGATGGCGTTGCCGTTCATCGTCATCCTGGCCGGCCTTGTCGCCATCGCACTGTCGCAGGATCCGAAGAGCGGCTTTGCACTGCTAACCGATGGCGGACAACCAAACTACGATTCCGCGCTTCCCCTGTTGATCCAGCGATACTATCCAACCGGTCTGATCGGCCTCGGCGTCACGGCGCTTCTTGCCGGATTCATGGCGGGACAAGCGGGGAATATCAGCGCATTCAACACGGTCTGGACGTATGACATTTACCGGTCGGTCATCAACAAGAAGGCTTCCGACGCGCATCTCCTCTGGATGGGACGCGTCGCCACAGTCGCTGGCGTATTGATCAGCATCGGCACCGCGTACTGGGCGAAGAGTTTTCCGAGCATCATGGATTACATGCAGGCGATCTTCTCCTGGGTGAATGCGCCGCTCTTTGCGACGATGCTTCTGGGGATGTTTGTCCGCTGGATCACACCGAATGGAGCGTTCTGGGGACTCGTCGCCGGAATGGGTTCGTCGTTCTACCTGTTCCTCGCGGTGAAGTACGAGTGGATGGATGCACGCATCCTGACGATGTCGAATGTGGCAAGCGACATGGCCGCCAACTTCTGGCGCGCGTGGTGGGCATGGGTCATCTGCTTCGCGCTGACGATCGTCATCAGCCTGTTCACGAAGAAGCGGAACGAAGCGGAACTGGTCGGGCTTGTGAAAGGGCTCACGGCGGAGACGGCGGGCGAGCACGTGCCGTTCCTGAAGCGGCCGGAATTCTTCGCGATCGTTTCCGTGATCGTGCTGGTCATCCTTAATATTTACTTCTGGTAAACGGGAGCGAGCCATGACACACACACCGAAAATGCGGTCGATCTGGTACTTCGTCGGACTCGTCCTGTTGACGATGGGAGGATTGGTGTTCCTCGCAGCGGTCATCGATTACATCGGAGGGACGTACGGGAACACGGTACTCGCAGAGACGCGTCCCGGCCTCTGGTGGGGCGGGATCATGCTCATTGCGGGCGTGATTTTTTTCGTCAAGAACCGGAATTCCGTGCACGACTGAGAACATCTTATGTGTCAACCCGGGAAGGCCTGCCCGCCATCTTTGTGGCGGGCTTCCCGGGTTGGCCCAAGAACACATGGCGCGCAAGAAGGTCACATTGGGAGTTGAGATCGGCGGGACGCTGACGGTGCTCGGCTTTGTCGACAAGTACGGCACATGCCTCGGCGTCTCCTCCATCGCGACCAACCCGCATCAGCAATCGTCAACCTTCTTCCGCCGCCTCTACGAGGAATCGCAGCAGCTGCTTCACTCCATCCCCGAGACGCTCGAGATCGTCGGCGTGGGGATCGGCGCGCCGAATGCCAATTACTACCGCGGCACGATCGAACAGCCCCCGAATCTCAGTTGGCTGTATGTCGATGTCGTCGCAGAGATGCGGCAATACCTCGATGTTCCCGTCGCGGTGACCAACGATGCGAATGCCGCGGCGATCGGCGAAAAGCTGTTCGGTGCGGCACAAGGGATGCGGGACTTCATCGTCATCATGCTCGACACCGGACTCGGCAGCGGCATCGTTGCGAACGGCGAGCTTGTGTACGGCGCGGACGGATTCGCAGGAGAGATCGGGCATACGATCGTCGATCCCGATGGACGCGAATGTGGATGCGGGAGGAAAGGATGTCTTGAGACCTACGCATCGGCCAAAGGGATCTGCCGTACGGTTCAGGAACTCATTGCGACGACGACGGACGAAAGCGAACTTCGCCTCGTGAGCTTCGAACGGCTGAACGCCGCGATGGTCCGCGATGCGGCGCTTCGCGGAGATCGGCTTGCACTTGAGGCATTCGAGCGGACAGGGAGAATTCTCGGAATGAAACTTGCCGATTCCGTTGCTCACCTGAGTCCGGAAGCCATCATCCTCTTTGGCAGTCTCGCCGAAGCCGGCGATCTCATCTTCCAGCCGACGCGACGCTCGATGGAAGAGCATTTGCTCGGCATCTTTAAAGGGAAGGTCAAGCTTCTCCCCTCCGGTCTGCGCGAAGAGAATTCGGCGGTCCTTGGGGCCGGCGCGCTCATTTGGAATGATCTTTACAAGCACACTCACCAACGGGCCACGCATGTGGCATGACATGACATGAAACGATTTCTGCTGTTGGCGATCGCGAGTTTCGCCGTCGTGCAAACCGCTCCCTCCCAACCTCTCCCCGCCTCTGCAGCTTCATCCCGCATTGAATCCCTGATCGCCCGCATGACCTTGGAAGAGAAGGTCGGTCAACTCGTCCAGTACACGGGGCGATTTGATTCGCCGGGGGCGCCGGTCCTTTCCGAGGCGCAACGAACGCTCATCCGGCAGGGAGCGGTAGGGTCGTTTCTGAATGTCGATGGGTCGGCCATCCGCGACGCGCAAACTCTTGCCGTGACGAAGAGCCGGCTTCGGATCCCGTTGGTATTTGGACTTGATGTGATCCATGGATACCGAACGACGTTTCCCATTCCGCTGGCAACCGCTGCGACGTGGGATGCATCGCTAGTCGAACGCTGCGAGCGTGCTGCGGCAACGGAAGCGGCCCTGATGGGTATTCACTGGACGTTCGCGCCGATGGTCGATATCGCCCGCGACCCGCGATGGGGACGGATCGCAGAGGGATCGGGCGAGGACGTCTATCTCGGGTCGATCATGGCCGCGGCGCGCGTGCGGGGATTCCAAGGATCGGATCTGGCAAGTAAGACTGCGCTTGCTGCGTGTGCGAAACACTTTGCCGCGTACGGCGCAGCGGAAGGAGGCCGCGACTACAACACGGTTGACATTTCCGAGCGCACGTTGCGGGAGGTTTACTTGGAACCGTTCCGCGCTGCAGTGAATGCCGGCGCTGCATCGTTCATGTGTTCCTTCAATGAGATTGCGGGCACTCCGAGTTCCGGGAACCGATGGCTGTTGACTGATGTGTTGCGTGGTGAGTGGGGATTCTCAGGGATGGTGGTGAGTGACTGGAATTCCGTGGGCGAGCTCGTCCCGCATGGCGTTGCGGCAGATTCCGTCGAAGCAGCCATCCTCGGCATTACCGCCGGCGTCGATATGGATATGGAAGCGAACGCGTACGCCTTTACTCTGGCGAACAGTGTCCGCAATGGACGCGTCCCCATGGCCGTGCTCGATGAGGCCGTACGACGCGTGCTGCGCATGAAGGAGCAGCTCGGATTGTTCGAACATCCGTATCACGGACTGGATGAACCAGCTGCATTGAAGCTTATCAATTCTCCGGAACAACGTGCGCGCGCGCGGGAGGCGGCGCAGCGGTCGATCGTTCTCCTGAAGAATGCTGGCGTTCTGCCGGTCGCGAACTCTGTGAAGCGCATCGCGGTGCTGGGACCGCTTGCGGACGACAAGCGCAATCCGCTCGGTCCGTGGGATCAGAAAGGCGATCCCAAGGATGTTGTGACCGTCCTCGAGGGACTGAAGGCACAGCTTCCCTCAACTGTGACGATCACATCGGCGCTTGGGTGTACGATCCTTGACACGGTCCCGCATGATATTGCAGGTGCAGCGGCACTCGCCCGGAACGCCGACCTTTCGATCATCGTCGTCGGCGAGTCGTCGAATATGAGTGGTGAAGCGGCAAGCCGATCGTTCATTGGATTGCCGGGACGGCAGGAGGAATTGATCAAGGCAGTGCATGAGACGGGCAAGCCGTATGTCGTCGTGCTCATGAATGGACGTTCACTGGCGATTCCCTGGATCGCGGGGCATGCTCCGGCGATCGTCGAGGCATGGTTTCTCGGCGTTGAAAGCGGGAACGCCATCACCGACGTGTTGATGGGAAAGTACAATCCCAGCGGAAAGCTCCCCGTCACATTCCCGCGCTCCACGGGACAAGTCCCGCTGACCTACGACCACAAGAACACGGGCCGTCCCGCAAACGATGCGGCGAATTTCACATCGCGATATCTGGATGTCCTCTCAACGCCTCAGTATCCTTTCGGATTCGGACTGAGCTATACGACCTACAATTACCTCGGACTGCAGCTGGATCGCAACAGCATTGGAGTGAATGACACGCTGCGTGTGAGCGTGCGTGTTCGCAATACTGGCTTGCGTGCAGGGGAGGAGATCGTTCAACTCTATATTAAAGATGAGGTTGCCAGCGTCACACGCCCCGTGCGGCAGCTGAAGCGGTTTGAGAAGATCGCGCTTGCGCCGAATGAGGAGCGCGTGGTGCGATTCGCTCTCACAGCGGATGACCTGAAGTTCTGGGACTCGGGTGCTCGGTGGAAGGCGGAGCCGGGATACTTCCACGTGTATGTTGGACCCAACAGTGCTGAAGGACTTGCGGGGCGGTTTGAGTATCGATGAATCGATCGACATCCATATGCGTCATCATGGTGACCAGGTCCACGTTCGCGCTCATTCTTTCGACCTTCATGGGCATGACTGCGAATTCGCAGAGCTTTGCCAACGGGTTCCCGTTTGCGCTTCCGTGGAATGATTCTGCGACCGTCCGTTTCCTTCCTCAGTTCCCCCGTGTCGCCCTGACCGATCAGGATTACGTTTCCATCGATGCCGACGGCCATTTCAACGTACGCGGCAATCCCATTCGTTTCTTTGGTGTGAATCTCACCGCGGATGGAGCGTTTCCGCCCTCAAATATCGCAGATGGAATCGCCGGGCGGATGCGGAAGATGGGGATCAACATCGTCCGCATGCACCACATGGATAATCCGTGGAGTTCGTGGAGTCTGTTTGCGGGGCAGTCGTCGACCCGAACGATCAACGAATCGGCCCGCGATCGAATGGAATACCTGCTCGCGCGGTTGAACGAGAACGGCATCTACGCCAACATCAATCTCCATGTGAGCCGAACGTACACGGTGTCTGACGGAATTCCGGAAGCCGATTCACTGGTGGATTTCGGGAAATACCTGAATTACTTCGACCCGCATGTGTTGATGCTCGACAAAGAGTTTGCGCGTCAGCTGCTCACGCACACGAATCCGTACACGCAGCGGACGCTGGCGAACGATCCGATCATGGCGATGGTCGAGGTCACGAATGAAAACTCGCTCTATCGTGCGTGGCGCGACGGCGGATTGCGTACCTTCGCCCAAGGGGGAATTCTCCCGTTCCGACACGCCATGATGCTCGACAGCCTCTATCGTTCCTTCCTCATGTCGAAGCACGGAACGACGCAGGCGCTTGCAGATGCATGGAATGCAGGAACGAGCGGTGCGAGTGCGACCATTCTCCCGGTCAATGGTTTGTATGAGACGGCGTATCCCTGGACGGGATGGTCTGTCGAAAAATCAGGGACGGCACAGGCAACGGCGTCGCGGACAACAAGTTCGCCCTACCAAGGAACAGGAGCGGCCGCAGTCACGGTCTCATCCGCCGACGATACCGATTGGCACCTGCAGTGGAAGCATGTTGGGCTGAGCGTCTCCAAGGACAGCGTCTATGTGGTGACCTTCGCGGCACGTGCTGATTCCACGCGGCGAATCGGGCTTTCCGTCATGAACAATGTGAGTCCCTGGACCTGGTACGGCGGGACCAGCTTCAATCTCACGACCAACTGGCAGGTCTTCACCTTTTCCTTCAAGCAACCGGAATCGCTCGTCGGCACATTCCGATTGTCGTTCGCGCTCGGCTTGCAGTCGGGAATATACTACTTCGATTCGGTCGATGTTCGGATCCAAGGAACAACCGGCCTCGATCCAACTGAATCGTTCGAGGCGCAGAATATCCGACGCATCGCGTACACAGAAGCGGCCAAGTATTCCAATGGCCGCGTCGCGGATCAATCTGAATTCTACATCGATCTGCAGAAGACGTATTTCCAGACAATGCGGTCCTTCCTGCGCGATACGCTCGGCGTTCGCGTGCCGATCGTCGGCACGAACTGGAATGTCGGTCCCGCGGACCTTGCAGCGCAAGCGTCCATGGATTACCTCGACAACCATGCATACTGGGACCACCCGTCATTCCCCACAGTTCCGTGGTCGTCGACCGACTGGTACATCAACAACACATCGATGGTGAATGCTTCCGACGGAGGGACTATCGGAGGATTGATGACGGCTGTTCCAATGAAGGGGAAACCCTACACGATCAGTGAATACAATCATTCCTATCCAAACCGGTATCAGACGGAGGCGATACTGTTTTCGTCCGCCTATGGATCGTTCCACGACGTCGACGGCATCATGTTCTTCGAGTATGCATCCTCGGGGAGCGATTGGACCGTCGACCGCGTCGCGAACTACTTCAGCCTTCATCGAAACAGCGCGATGATGGCGCTCATGCCGTCGTGTGCGTTCGCGTACCGAAACGGGTTGATCGCCGCCGCACAGCAAACGATCGAGCTGGCGTACGCCCCCTCCGACTATCTGCTTCTGCCGAAGAACGAAAGCGGCGGGTGGCTCGGACCGACGTTCGTTCCAAGGACTGTTTCGCTGCGCCATGCCGTCCGTGCAACATCGTATGCCGCGATGTCCCCGCTGAACACAGGACTCCTCCCGTCCGCCCCGAACGCGCCGTACAGTTCCGATACGAAAGAGATCATGTGGGATCCCGCCGGTCTGTTCTCGGTCGCGGCTCCGCGGTTCGCCGGAGCCTCCGGCCGTCTGGACCTCCATGAAACTGCACGCATCGGACCCGCCCGCATCACATACGGAAGCGGATTTGGTACGTTTACATGGCTTTCGTTGACAGCGGATTCGCTTCCTATCGCACGACGATCGCTGTTGACCGTCGCAACACGCGTTCAGAATACCGGAATGGTGTGGGATGGAACGACGACGGTCCGGGATCGATGGGGATCGGCGCCGACACTGATGGAACCGTTCGGGCTCGTGCTCGAAGCGACGATCATGGCCGATTCCATCCGGCTTGTTTCGTTGAATGCGTTCGGGCAGGAATCAGGACCGGGAACCGTGCTGCGGTCTTCCGCTCCTCACACATTCAGCCTGCCTCTGGACCTTCCGGCAAACAACACCACATGGTTTGGCCTTGAGTTGTTGGGAAGGGATTCGAGCGGCGGGATTGGAGATGACACAAATGTTCCAACGCGAACGCAAATCGAGTCGGCGTTTCCCAATCCCTTCAACGGTCAAACGATCATTCGATTCACCGTCTCGAAACGAAGTGCGGTTACATTGCGACTGCACGACATGCTCGGACGCGAGGTTCGAACCCTCGTCCGCAGTGAGCACGCACCGGGAACCTACGATATCCCCCTATCCGCGGATCGCATTTCCTCGGGCGTCTACTATTGCGTTCTGACGACTGCAACGATGGTTGATGCACACAAAGTCGTCCTCGTGAAGTGACGCGAATCCCCGGAGAGATTTCGGTATATTCCAGCATGAAACGAACTAAGACCATACTATTGTTTGTCCTCTGTTCCGTCGGTCTGCTGTCAGCGCAGAATGCTTCGCTGCAGCGCGACGACACGGTTGCTGTGATCGGTTCCGTTCCCGTCCGCGCGATAGAACTCCGCCAACGCCTCGAACTCATGCCATGGCCCGGGAAGGAACGGGCCTCGCGCAACGACAGCATCCGCATCCGGGCGCTTCATGGATTGATTGCGGAACGTCTCTTGTCGTATGAAGCTGCGCGTCTCGGCCTGGTCGAGGATGAAGTCACGCAAAGGATGAAACGCGGCCTGGAGAATCTCCTGTTGCGGGATGAGCTGTACCGTCGTGAGGTGACAGAGAAGAGCCGGCCAACAAAAGCGCAGATCCTCGCTGGCCTCGAGCGAATCGCGCGTCAGTTGGAAGTGCTCACCATCGCTGTACCCGATGAGCGGAGGGCGGATGTCGTCGCATCGTCGCTTGGCCGTGTTCGCACTCTCGACAGCCTTCTTCAGGTCGCTCCTGCGGGCAGCATTGTTTCGGTGGACACGATCACGGTCAATTTCGGCGGACTCGAACCGCAATTCGAAGATGCTGCATACTCCTTGAAGCGGGGCGGACCACCTGTCAAACTGAATTCACGGGCGCTGGGCTGGGTGGTGATTCGTTTGGCCGGATCTGGCACCAATCCCGCCTCGGCCCGGATGACGCTGACCGATCGTCGCCACCGTGTTGAATCAGTCATCCAGTCGCGAAATGAAGCGCTCCGCGCGGAAGAATTCTATTATGGCTTCCTCAGCGGGAAGACGGTCGAGGCTGATTCTGCGTTGTTTTCCAGGCTCGCGTGGGAGATTCTTGCACTCTGGGAGGAAGACACAACAGTCGCGATGCATAACAATGCGTACGTCGTTGGATCCGGCATGGTCGACGGTTTGGCGACCCGCATGGCAGATGTCGCCGAACGGCCGTATGTGCGTTTGGACGACGGTCCGTTTGCAGTAGCGGACGTGTTGGAAATGCTCCGTTATCGGTCGGTTCGCTCACCGCTCCGTGCTTTCGATCCTCTTGCGAACGCATTGAACGAGACGCTGAAGGAAGTTGTCGCCGGCGAGATGTTGGCGCGGGAAGCTCGTCGTCAGAAGCTCCAGTATGCACCGCGCGTGGAACACGACATGCAGATGTGGAGCAGTTACTGGGCCGGCCGAGCGCTCTTCTATGCGATTCGTGATAGCGTCACGGTGACCGATTCTGACGTGGACGAGTTTCTGCGTGAACACGCATCCGTGTTCGGCGCGATGTACGAGGTGAATGTTCAGGAGATCCTGGTCAGCGATGTTGCCGCAGCGGAATCGGTCCTCGACGAATTGAAAGCGGGAGCGCCATTCGCTGAGGTTGCGCGTGCACGAACACTCCGGGATGAATGGCGTGCACGCGGAGGGGAGTCCGGATTCTTCGTCGTCTCCGAACGACCCGAGCTCGGCTTCCGGGCGCTTCAAGGGGGAGTTGGAACAATTCAGGGTCCGATCCGCTCAGCAGAGGGTCTTTCCATTGTCCGATTGTTGGCCGTTCGGACAAAGGGAGAGCGCGTTGCGAGCATCGACACATTGAAGGCGAATGTTCGTTCCCGCCTGCTTGCGGAGAAGCGGCAGCAGCGCGTGAACGAGTACCTCGTCGAGCAAGCGAAGCGCTATCAGGTCCGCTTCTTCTATGACACACTCCAG
>Ga0105103_10000326_pt1 | contig 26660 bp, 19 predicted proteins | sample PPLLaktember2015_2_FD_79107 | JGI IMG/M metagenome (GOLD analysis project Ga0105103, IMG submission 79107) | Freshwater sediment microbial communities from Prairie Pothole Lake near Jamestown, North Dakota, USA - PPLs Lake P7 Core (6) Depth... | ecosystem: Environmental > Aquatic > Freshwater >...
ACAAAAAGGTATTGGTTATCTTGCCCAGGAAGCTTCAGTTTTCAGAAAACTATCTGTTGAAGATAACCTGAAAGCAGTCCTTGAAATGTCAACCTTATCGAAAGAAGAACAAGAGCACAGGGTTGAATCACTACTTAATGAATTTGGGTTGCAGAAAATACGAAAAAGTTATGGGATCCAACTTTCTGGTGGTGAAAGAAGGCGTACAGAAATTGCCAGGGCATTAGCAATCGACCCAAAGTTTATTTTACTCGATGAACCATTTGCTGGTGTCGACCCAATTGCTGTTGAAGATATCCAGGAGATTGTTGGAAAGCTAAAAAAAAAAAATATAGGGATATTAATAACCGACCATAATGTTCACGAAACTCTTTCCATTACGGACAGGGCATATTTGCTGTTTGAGGGAGAAATCCTCAAATATGGCACTGCAAAAGATCTTGCTGATGATGAACAAGTAAGAAAAGTATATTTAGGAAAAAATTTCGAATTAAGGTAATTGAAAAAAATTATCTTGTTCACAAATATTTGCTGCTCTTAACTTTTCTAAATAATAGTAATATGAAGAATTTTAAAAAGTATAGCATATTAATAGTTGATGATGATGTCCCTTTAAATGCAATGATATGCAAATATCTTGAAAAACAAGGATTTATAAATGTTAAAGGGTATTATTCAGGTGAAGAATTATTAAATGAAATTAACAAAGTTAAATACCCAATTATCATTCAGGATTATGACCTTCCGGGTATTAATGGTGTTGATATACTAAAAAAAGTAAAATCAACTAATCCGGAAGCAGAATTTATATTTCTTTCAGGTCAAAGCAGCATTGAAGTAGCCGTTGATGCAGTTAAATACGGAGCATTTGATTATATTATAAAAGATAATTTTGCCAAAGAGAATGTTATTACTAAAATTCGGAACTTAATAAAGATTAAACTACTGATCAATGACAAATCGATTTTTAAAATTTCTTTTTTTATCCTTGTTTTTCTTCTGACTATAAGCTGGGTATATGTTCTAATCAAGTATTTGCTATAAATTAAATTCTTCTCAATTAGCAATATTTAATGCTAACCCGATTAATTTATAAAGTTTATGAATTTACTCAGCAGATATTATAAAAGATGTTCCAGTTTCAGGATTTCTTCTAAATTTTAAATCAAACTTATGGGCATCTAGTAATTTCTTACAGATACCTAATCCTAACCCCGTACCTTTCTCTCCATTTGTTCCGCGAGTGGATTTGAAAATTGAGTTTTCAAATAATTTTTCATTTGTCAATTCATCAGGCATGCCTACACCTGAATCGGATATAATTAACAGTACTTTGTTATCTTTTATTTCAGAATAGCATTTTATACTTCCTCCATTGGGGGTGAATTTTAATGCATTGCCAATAAGGTTGGCTATAACCTGGCGGAAAAAGGTTTGATCGACATTCAGGTTAATACCCTTATCTACAGAATTGATAATTGTAATATTTTTCTGTTCAGCTTTTTTAACCATTACTTTAATGACATTATTAAAAAGATTTGCAATAGCAGCATTTTTCATTTCAAGCTGAATTTCCTGATGCTCAAGTTTTGTCCAACTCAGTAGTTTATTAAAATAATCGAGGGTAAATTCAACTGAGTCCAGAATATATCCTAAAGATTCTCTTTGATCGTCGGTAAGATTTTTATCCTCAATAAGTATTTCCGCTAATCCATATATAGAAGCAAATGGCGATCGTAAGTCGTGTGAGATAATTCCAACAAAAGCGTCTCTTTGTGTTACTAAATCGCGCAAATTATCTTCGTTTTGTTTCAGGCGCAATCCTACCTTAATCCTGGCAAGTAATTCAATTTCATCAAAAGGTTTTCGAATATAATCTATAGCCCCCAACTCTAAAGCTTCTTTAATATCTGAGGTCCCGGTTTTTGCCGACACCATTATTACCGGAATATTTTTAAATGAATCCTGCGACATGATTTTTTTTAGTACTTCAATACCTGTTATTTTAGGCATCATTATGTCAAGTAGGATAAGATCGGGGGCGTTTGTCTTTAGAAATTCAAGACATTCATCACCGTCGGAAACACAAACCGGGTTATAATTGTGAGCAGAAAGTAATCCTTCTAAAAGGAACCTGTTGGCATGTTCATCGTCGACAATTAATATTTGTGGTTTTTTCATCCTTAAGAATCTTTAGTCAGCTCTCAAATTTCTGATATTTCTCAGTGGTAATTATATATTTCAACTTTACTTTTTAAAATTTCCGGGATATTATCAGATATTAAATTATGATCAGAAGGGTCGTTTTCTCGTTTAATATCAGTAACCAATATTATTTTTTCAGGCACAAAAGAAGGATTTTCAGAAAGCCAGGTTATCAGTTCCTGATGTATGCCATTTTTAGAAATACCATCAAGAATAAGAGAATCTATTTGTCTGCGTTTTATTGTTAAAATGGCAGCTGATAGAGATGAAATGTAAAAATTGGCACTGGCTTTCTCAATATCTTTTATATGATCATAGGTAGTATAAAGAAATAAGTGCTTGATATTGGGCCTAATTTTATTTGGGTTATTTGTTTCTTCTATGACTGTTGACAATGATTTCTCTGTTATGGGTTCATTTATTATCTTGCACGGAAAATTGGTTTTCTGAGGATATGAATTATCAATTGTCGAAATAACAATAAATTGGCTTGATTTTGTTATATCAAGTTTTTGAGCTTGTTTTAGTATATATTGGCCATGTAATTTTGGCATTTCATATTTTAAGAGTACAATATCGGGCAGAAATTGTTTTATAGCCATTAAACCAGCACTTGAATTAAGGTAAGATAATACAGCATAATTGTGCTCTTTAAAAAGTGATGAATACCAAAAATTATTTTGTTTGTTGTCGTCAATAATTAAAGCAATCGGGAGGTCTGAATTTATAGCACTTTCGATTTGTTCCGTCAATAAATTGTCCGGAATATACTTTTTCTCACGAACTGGTTTAACATTGGCATTTTGAACAGGAATATTAAAAGTCATTGAAGTACCTTTCCCCAGGGTACTTTCAACTGAAATTTCCCCTCCCATAATTTCAATATATCCTTTACATATATTAAGGCCAAGTCCGGTACCTTTATATTCTTTTGAACCGGAAGTATCAATCTGACGGAATCTTTCGAAAATAATAGCTTGGTTTTCTTCACTTATACCAATCCCTGTGTCGGTTACTTCAAAAATCAGTTTTTCATCTTTAAAATGGATAAATAATTGAATTTTACCTTTCTCGGTAAACTTAACTGCATTGCTTAAGAGGTTTAATAAAATCTGGTTAAGTTTCTTTTTATCGGTTGTAATGACTTGTGGTACATGAGGGCTTTTCAGAATTAGGAACCTGATATCTTTATTATCAATTAAACTGATGACCAGACTTCTTAATGATGCCAGCATATTTTCCAGGTCAAATTCCTCAGTAAATACTGTAATTTTCCCCGATTCAAGTTTAGCAATGTCTAAAACATCGTTTATCAGGTCAAGTAACCTTGTGCCACTTTGATTAATAATTTGAAGGCCCTCGACCTGTTTTGGTTGCAGGTTATCGGCATTATATTTCAACAGCATATTTGAAATTCCCAGAATTGCATTCATTGGGGTACGTAGTTCATGGCTTACATTATCCATGAATTCCTTTATCATTTTATTGGCCTCACGGAGTTCTTTTGCTTTAAGGGCTTCTTTTTCAATTGTTATATGGTGAGTTATATCGCGCAAAATTACGGTATATCTGTTTCCTCTGTTGTCTAAAATAAATGATGAGAATGATAATTCAGCTGGAAATTCAATGCCCGATTTATTTATGGCGATTAAGCGCATTGATTTATCAGATGATTTTTTATGAGAAGGCGAGTGTGATTTGAATTTTTCAACTAAAGAATCGCGTGATTCTGGAGCAATCAGTTTATCAAAAAAATTTTCTGAAAGGACTTCAAATTTTGTATAACCAAATATGCTGGTTGAAGCTTTATTCCAGAAACTAATAAGAAAATTACTGTCGAGAAGTATTATGGCATCAGAGGCTGAATCTGTTATGCCTTTCAATTTTCTTTTGTTTGCACTGAGCTGTTGGTTGGTAAATTCAAGATTCTTAACTGCTTGGTCGAGTTTCGTCTGCTTATCATAAAATTTGATAAAATTTGATACTTTACTTTTTAAAATATCAATATTTACAGGTTTTGCTATAAAATCGATAGCCCCGCCAGTAATGCCTTTTATAATATGTTGATCGGAATCATAAATTGTAGAAACAAATACAACAGGGACATCAATCAGTTTTTCATCCTTGCGCATAATTTCAAGTACTTCAAAACCATTTAATCCAGGCATTTGAATATCCAGAATAACAAGGGTGTAGTCTTTTAGCTTAAGCATGTCCAGACACTGCTGGCCATTTTCAGCTTCTTCAACTTCTACTCCAAGGTCATCAAGATATTCAGTCATGAGTAACCTGTTTTCAAATTGGTCATCAACGATTAGAATTCTTGGAGTAAGAAGATTGGACATAAAAATCTCTTTTCCTTTAAAGTAAATAAAAAAAAAAGAGAAATTCTGTCTTAGCCCGATTAATTCATAAACTTTATAAATTAGAATGGTCTCTTTTTATAACAATAAATTATTATCAGCGGGGTTAAAGTTCGATTTGGATAATTTTCATCGTTATTAATTTTACTAAATATTTTTTAGCATAATTATAAAATAATAGTATCTTTGCGCCACATTTTTTGCGGATGTGTCGTAATTGGTAGCCGAGCCAGACTTAGGATCTGGTGCCGTAAGGCGTGGGGGTTCGAGTCCCTTCATCCGCACTCTGGTTAAACCGCCTTTACTGCCGCAATATGCAGGTGATGGCGGTTTTTATGGTTTAAAACTTGGTAAATCTTAATCACAATGAATATATATAAAGAACAAATTGATGAAATAAATGCAGTGTTGCATGTTAAGTTAGAGAAAAACGATTACGAAAATAACGTTATAAAAGCCCTGAACGATTATAAGAAAAAAGCCCATATCGATGGTTTCAGGCCTGGTAAAGTTCCGTTTGGAATGATCAGTAAACTTTATCGTAAACCAATTCTTGTTGATGAGATAAATAAAATTGTATCTGAATCACTTTCGAAATTTCTTATCGAAGAAAAACTAAATATACTTGGTGAACCACTGCCACATGATGGCGAAAGAAAAACAATTGATTGGGATACTGATAGTGAATTTGAATTTAAATTCGATTTAGGATTGGCCCCTGAAATTGACATTCAGGTAACAAATAAAGATAAAGTCCCTTTTTACAATTTGACACCAGATAAAGAACTGATCGATAAATATGTTGACAGCTATACTCAAAGATTTGGTGAATATGTTGATGCTGAAAGTATTGAAGAAAAAGATATTGTTAAAGCATCTGTTGAGCAGGTCGATCCCGAAGGAAATAAGCTCGAAAAAGGTATTGCAGTTGAAGAAACTAATCTGTCGGTGGCAGTTATAAAAGATGAATCGATTAAAGATCAGTTTTTAAAGGCAAAAACGGGCGACCGCCTGGTTTTTGAACTTAAAAAAGCTTATACAAGCGACGTTGAAATTGCCGGGATGCTTAAAATTGAAAAAGAAGTTGCGGCCACAGTACAAGGTAACTTTGCAGTACAAATAACAAATATTTCACGCTTTAAAAAAGCTGACATTGACCAGGTACTTTTTGATAAAGTTTTTGATGAAGGAATTGTTAAATCAGAGCAGGAATTTACAGATAAAATATCAGCGGAAGCCAGTAAGAACCTTAAAATGGATAGCGAGTATCGTTTCAAGATCGATGCTAAGGATGTATTAATGAATAAATTCAAAGGAAACCTTCCTGTTGAATTTTTAAAAAGATGGCTTTTGATGATTAACGAAGGCAAATTTACAGCTCAACAAATCGACCAGGATTTTGATCATTTTGCTGAAGACCTTAAATGGCAATTAATAAAGGATAAAATTATAGGCGATAACAAAATTGAAATTACTGACGAAGATTTAAAGAAAGGGGCGATCGATTTAACACGTATACAATTTGCTCAATACGGACTATCAAATTTACCTGATGAGCAATTAGCCGAATTTGCGCTAAGAATGCTTAAAAAAGAAGAAGAAAAGGGAAAAATTCAACAAAAAGTTACCGAAGACAAATTGTTTGATTTTATCAAAGCTACTGTTAAAGTGGAAGAGAAGGAAATAACCATTGAAAAATTCAACAAATTGTTTGAAAAATAGTGCTAACTTTACTTTGAATTAAAGTAATTAACAGGTACATGGACAATATAAACGATTTCAAGAAGTATGCTGTAAAACACCGAGGTATAAGCAGTATGGTTTTCGACAAAATAACATCAATTAACAGCAGCTATATTTCGCCCACTATTATTGAAGAGCGTCAGTTAAATGTAGCTTCAATGGATGTTTTTTCGAGATTGATGATGGATCGGATTATCTTTCTTGGTTTACCAATCGATGATTATGTAGCTAATGTAATTCAGGCTCAATTGTTATATCTCGATTCTGCTGATCCGGGTAAAGACATCCAGATTTATTTTAATTCGCCCGGAGGTTCTGTGCATGCCGGACTTGGGATTTATGATACTATGCAGTACATAAGTTCAGATATAGCTACTATTTGCACAGGAATGGCAGCATCGATGGCCGCAGTATTACTTTGTTCAGGCACAAAAGGTAAGCGTTCAGCACTGAAACATTCACGTGTAATGATTCATCAGCCTATGGGAGGGACACAAGGACAGGTTACTGATATTGAAATTACTACACGAGAAATAGTAAAACTTCGCAATGAACTTTATCGTATTATATCTGACCATAGTGGTATAGCAGTTGAAAAAGTAGAAAAAGATTCGGATCGCGACTACTGGATGACATCAAAAGAAGCTCTCGATTATGGCATGATTGACGATATACTGGAGCGTACAAAGAAAAAATAACTTCATTCTGATTTAATATGGACAGGTGCTCATTTTGCGGACGTGAAAAACGGGATACAAATCTTCTGATTGCAGGGATTTCAGGGCACATTTGTGATAGTTGCATTGAACAGGCATATGAAATTGTGGCTGAAGAACTGAAAAAGAAAGGTGATTTCGACATTAGTTCCATTCAACTTGTTAAACCAAATGAAATAAAAAAATTTCTCGACCAATATGTTATTGGTCAGGATGAAGCAAAAAAATACTTATCTGTTGCTGTTTATAACCACTACAAACGTTTAATGCATTCGCATCGTAAAGATGAGGAAGTAGAGATTGAAAAATCAAATATTATCCTTGTTGGTGAAACAGGTACAGGTAAAACTCTTTTAGCACGTACAATTTCAAAATTACTGAATGTGCCTTTCACAATTGTTGACGCTACTATTTTAACTGAAGCTGGTTATGTTGGCGAAGACATTGAGAGTATATTGACAAGACTACTGCAGGTTGCTGATTATAATGTAGAGGCAGCCGAAAAAGGTATTGTTTTTATTGATGAAATTGACAAAATAGCAAGAAAATCTGATAATCCCTCTATAACACGCGATGTATCGGGCGAAGGCGTTCAACAGGGTTTGCTGAAGCTTCTTGAAGGTTCGGTAGTCAACGTTCCACCACAAGGGGGCCGAAAACATCCCGACCAGAAAATGATACCAGTCGACACAAAAAATATTTTATTTATTTGCGGTGGTGCTTTCGATGGAATCGAGAAGAAAATTGGCCACAGACTTAATACCCGGGTTGTAGGTTATAGCGCACTTAAAGAAATTGAGCAAGTCGACCGGAATAATCTTCTGCAATATATAGCTCCTCAGGATTTGAAAGCATACGGTATGATCCCTGAAATTATAGGCCGTCTTCCAATCCTTACTTATCTTAATCCTCTCGACAGGCAAGCTTTACGAAAAATTCTTACTGAACCTAAAAATTCTATTATCAAACAATACACTAAATTGCTTGAGATGGATAATATTAAACTAATTTTTAAAGAAACAGTTTTTGAATATATTGTCGATAAGGCTATTGAGTTTAAATTAGGTGCCAGGGGATTGAGATCCATTTGCGAGGCTATTATGATTGACGCAATGTTTGAGCTTCCTTCAACCTCCGGAAGCGAACAAGAAATAGTGATTACAAAAAAATATGCTATTGAAAAGCTTGACAAACAAGATATTAACAGATTAAAAGTTGCTTAGCTATTGTTTCTTTGAAAAATTATCATTTATATTTGCATATACATAACAAGATAAAATGAACAGGATTCTTTTTACAATATGGTGGTGGTGGCTCCAATTTCAATCGAAAGAGTGAGTTAGAAACCTATTGTAGAAAGTCATAATACAAACGGCCTATCGTACTCACGATGGGCCGTTTTAGTTTTAATATTAAATTATTAACATATGAAAACATTCAAAATCCAAACCCGGACAAAAAATATACTGGCCGATACAATTACGCCGGTCAGTATATACCTGAAAGCACGCGATCTTTATCCGAATACAATTCTGCTCGAAAGTTCCGATTACCATGGAAACGAAAACAGTTTTTCGTTTATATGTATGGAGCCAGTTTCAAATTTTATTGTCGATAATAATAATCTGTGCATATCATTACTTGATGGATCTCAGGAGATTAGCACATTAAATTCAATTGACGGTTTTCGCAGTAAGTTCAACGATTTTCTAAACTCTTTCAAAGTTGAGTCGGATGTGGCACTTCCAACAAATGGCGTATTCGGATATGCTTCATACGATGGTGTTCAGCATTTTGAAACTATTAAATTCCAGAATTCTGATAATGGAACTTATCACATCCCTGAAATCAGGTATTCGTTTTATAAATATGTTATTGCTGTCAATCATTTTAAAAACGATCTGTTTATCATCGAAAATATTATTGATGGAGAGGAAAGTAATATTGAAAAAATTGAATCGCTCATCAACAACCGGAATATCGCGGCTTATAAATTCTATCCTGATAATAATGAAACTTCAAACCTTACAGATGAAGGTTATATGCAACTGGTAACAAAAGGGAAAGAACATTGTTATCGTGGCGATGTGTTCCAGATTGTACTTTCACGCCAGTTTTCACAAACATATACAGGCGATGAATTTAATGTATACCGTACATTAAGGTCAATTAACCCATCGCCTTATTTATTTTATTTCGATTACGGCAGTTACAAAATATTTGGTTCATCGCCCGAAGCGCAATTAAAAATCTCAAAGGGGAGAGCTGTAATTAATCCTATTGCAGGTACTTTCCGTCGGACTGGTGATGATGAAAAAGACAAGCAATTGGCAAATGAGCTTTCAGTCGACTTAAAAGAAAATGCAGAACATGTTATGCTCGTTGACCTTGCACGTAACGACCTGAGCCGACATGCCATAGATGTGAGAGTTGATAATTTTCGTGAAATTCAGTATTACTCGCATGTATTGCATATGGTATCAACAGTTTCGGGAAAATTAAAGAACCCTGGTTCAACCTTAGATATGATGATGTCTACTTTTCCGGCCGGAACACTATCGGGAGCACCTAAATATAAAGCAATGGAGCTGATAGATAAATATGAAAACCAAAATCGGGGATATTATGGAGGTGCTATCGGATATATTGGTTTCGACGGTAGTTTTAACCATGCAATAATGATCCGTACATTCCTGAGCAAGAATAATAGGCTTTATTACCAGGCTGGGGCAGGGATTGTTGCAATATCAAAAGAAGAAAGCGAATTACAGGAAGTTAATAACAAACTTGGGGCTTTGAAAAAAGCGATCCAAATGGCAAAAGATATATAGATATGAGAAAGATACTAGTGATTGATAATTACGATTCGTTTGTATATAACCTGGTGCATTATATTGGCAATCTGACAACCGATCGTATAGATGTTTTCAGGAATGATGAAATCAGCCTGGAAGATGTAAAAAACTATGATAAAATACTTTTATCTCCGGGACCTGGCATACCAATTGAAGCCGGAATATGCCTTGATTTACTAAAAACATATGCTCCGGCAAAAAGTATTTTAGGGGTTTGTTTAGGACACCAGTCAATAGCAGAGGCATTTGGTGCTAAACTAGTTAACCTCGATAAGGTTTTTCATGGTATTTCAACCCCTATCAGGGTACTTACCCCTAACGACCCTCTTTATACTAATATTCCAGAGGTATTTCAGGTCGGAAGGTATCATTCATGGGTTGTTTCTGATGAGAACCTGCCTAAGGAACTCATTGTAACTGCAAGAGACGAAAATGAAATGATCATGGGGATCAGTCATACCATATATGATGTCAGGGGTGTTCAATTCCATCCTGAATCAGTACTTACCCAGCATGGTTACCAAATCATTGAAAACTGGCTTAAAATCTAACCTGAAAAAATACGATTATGGAAATGCGTGAAATATTAAATTTTCTGTTTGAGCAAAAAACATTGACTCATTCCGAAGCCCGTGAAATATTAACCAATATTGCCCAGGGGAAATATTCCGAATCTGAAATAGCTGCATTTATGACCATCTACCTAATGCGTAGCATTACTGTCGAAGAATTAGCCGGTTTCAGGGATGCCTTATTAGAATTATGCGTAAAAGTTGATCTGGATGGATTTGATACCATAGATGTATGCGGAACTGGTGGCGATGGGAAAGATACAATCAACATATCGACCTTATCGACATTTATTATTGCAGGAGCAGGGGCAAAGGTTTCTAAACATGGTAATTATGCAGTTTCTTCGGGATGTGGTTCTTCTAATATATTGGAACAGTTGGGCTACAAGTTTACAAACGATCCGGATCAACTGAAAAGGTCTATTGAGAAATCAGGAGTTTGCTATATGCATGCGCCTTTGTTCAATCCTGCCATGAAAAATGTAGCGCCTGTGCGGAAAGCGCTAAAAGTTAAGACCTTTTTTAATATCATAGGGCCAATTGTTAATCCAAGTTTTCCTAAGAAACAGATGGTAGGCGTATATAGCCTGGAAGTTGCCAGGTTATATAATTATTTGTTTCAGAGGGATAACAAACAATTTGCAATCATTCATTCTCTCGATGGATACGATGAAATATCACTTACCAGCAATTTCAGCTTTTTATCGAACCGGGAAAATAAAACTATTTCGCCTGAAGAATTAGGAATGGAAAGGACCAATGCAGATGATATACGAAGTGCAAAATCGATACCTGAAGAAGCACAGAATTTCCTTAATATATTAGATGGCAAAGGGAGCAAGGCACAAACAAACGTAGTACTTGTGAATTCTGCATTTGCGTTGCAATGTTATTATTCCGGCAAGAAATTTTCTGAATGTCTTGAAATGGCAACAGAATCACTAAATAGTAAAAGAGCTATTGGTGCGTTAAAGAAACTAATTGAATAAAACATTAAAGTATGACTATCCTTGATAAAATTGTTAATTATAAAAAGAAAGAAGTTGTTGGTGCGAAACTGATGGTCCCACTTTCGGAACTTGAACAGATGACTTATTTTTACAGGCAAACATACAAAATGACAGATTTCATAGCTGATTCGGAAAGGACTGGAATAATTGCCGAATTTAAAAGGAAATCGCCTTCAAAGGGAATTATTAACGATAAAATATCGGTTGAAGAGGTTACTCAGGGTTATGCTTCCCATGGAGCATCGGCATTGTCGGTACTCACCGATTCACACTTCTTTGGTGGTTCAGTCAATGATCTTCTTGCAGCTCGAAAAGTAAATCAGATACCGATACTTCGTAAGGAATTTATTATTGACGAATATCAGATTTATGAAGCTAAAGCTATTGGTGCTGATGCCATACTTTTAATTGCTGCTATAATTGGAAAAAAACAAGCCAAAAGATTTGCAAAAAAAGCCAGGGAATTAGGTTTACAGGTTCTTATGGAACTTCATGATGAGGAAGAACTTGATAAATTGAATGAGTATCTGGATATAGTTGGCGTAAACAACAGGAATTTGAAAGATTTTGTTGTTGACCTAAAACACTCGGTTAAGTTGGCAGAAAAAATCCCGAATAACTTTATTAAGATTTCTGAGAGCGGAATTTCAACACCCGACGATGTCATTTTTCTTAAGCAACATGGGTTTAATGGTTTTTTGATTGGCGAAAACTTTATGAAAACTGGCAACCCAGCCAGGGCATTTGCCACTTTTGTTGAATCGGTTCAAATTATGCAACAATAACAATGAGTAAGATTCAGATAAAAGTTTGCGGAATGCGCGAAAGCAATAATATTAATGAATTGTTAAACTTACAGCCCGATTATATAGGATTTATATTATACCCCGGATCTAAAAGATATGTTGGGGATAATTATAGACCGGAAGTAAATGTACCTTCCTCGGTTAAAAAGGTAGGAGTATTTGTAGATGCCCTGATAAGTGAAGTGGTTGCCCGAAAGAGTATTATGGATCTTGATTTCGTTCAATTACATGGCTCTGAGCCGCCTGAATATTGTAAGGAAGTTCATGAAATGGGAATTAAGATAATTAAAGCCTTTGGTGTAACTACCAATTTTGAGTTCGATGAGCTAAATAAATATGCACCATATTGCGATTACTTTTTGTTCGATACGCAAACACCAATTCATGGAGGATCGGGGCAAAAATTTAATTGGGAAATTTTAAATAATTACTCATTAAAAACACCTTTCTTTCTAAGTGGAGGGATTAAACCTTGTGATGCTGAGGTTTTATGCAATCTGAAAATAGATAAACTGTTTGCAATTGATATCAATAGTGGTTTTGAAACCGCGCCGGCACAAAAGGATATTCACCAGTTAAAACATTTTATTAATACAATAAGGACAAAATAATTAATTAAAAATATATGAAATATTCGGTTAACAGTAAAGGATTCTATGGCGAGTTTGGCGGTGCTTTTATTCCTGAAATGATGTACCCCAATATTGAGGAATTAAGGTTGAAATACCTTGATATTATTAATAGCCTGGAGTTCCAAAATGAATATAAAAAACTACTAAAGGATTACGTTGGCAGACCATCACCTTTATATTATGCTAAAAGGTACTCAGAACATTATGGGACAAATATTTTTCTGAAGCGCGAAGATCTGAACCATACAGGTTCTCATAAAATTAATAATACTGTCGGACAAATACTGATTGCCCAAAAGCTTGGCAAAACAAGGATAATTGCTGAAACGGGCGCCGGTCAGCATGGAGTGGCAACAGCAACTGTATGCGCACTGATGGGCATGCAGTGTATAGTTTATATGGGTGAAACCGATGTTGCACGTCAAATGCCCAATGTATTGCGTATGAAAATGCTAGGTGCAGAGGTTATTCCGGCTGTTAGCGGGAATAAAACACTTAAAGATGCCACTAATGAGGCTTTACGCGACTGGATTAATAACCCAATTGATACACACTATATAATTGGCTCGGTTGTTGGTCCACATCCATATCCAGACATGGTAGCCAGGTTACAATCAATAATAAGTGAAGAGATAAGATGGCAACTTAAAGAGCAAACTGGAAAAGAAGAACCAAATTATCTGGTTGCATGTGTAGGAGGAGGGAGTAATGCAGCAGGCACTTTTTATCATTATCTCGATAATGAGAATGTAAAATTAATTGGTGCTGAAGCATCAGGAATGGGAGTTCATACGCATGAAACAGCAGCTACCCTTGCTGTTGGTTCTCCGGGGGTGCTGCATAGTAGTAGGACTATGCTTATGCAAACTGAAGATGGACAAATAATTGAACCATATTCTATTTCAGCCGGCTTAGATTATCCGGGCATAGGACCACTACATTCATATCTATTTAAAACCGGAAGGGCACAATATGAAAGCATTACTGATAAGGAAGCTCTGAATGCTGCATTTTTTCTGACCCGTATGGAAGGGATTATACCTGCTCTTGAATCGGCCCATGCACTGGCAGTGCTTGAAAAGAAAAAATTTAAACCTGATGATGTAGTTGTAATAAATATTTCCGGCCGTGGCGATAAAGATATGCAGACCTATATTAATGTTATGAATGCTGATAAAAAAATTTAGAATTATGAACCGAATAGACAGACTATTTCAAACCAAGAAAAACAATATTCTATCAGTTTATTTTACTGCCGGCCATCCTGAACTAAATAGCGCTATTTCTATTATTACTGCGCTTGCTGAGTCTGGGGCTGATCTAATCGAAATTGGGATCCCTTTCTCCGATCCGGTGGCCGATGGACCTATTATACAAAAGAGTGATCAGGTAGCACTTGCCAATGGAATGAACCTGAAATTACTCTTTGAGCAGCTTAAAGATATTCGTAAAACGGTGGATATCCCTTTAATTTTTATGGGCGATATCAACCCTGTAATTCAATACGGAATCGAAAAATTCGCTAAAAATTCCCATGAGATCGGAATTGATGGTATAATCATTCCCGATTTACCATTAGATATTTATAATGAAGAATATAAAGTTCATTTTACAAAATATAATCTTTGCAATATATTTCTGGTTTCTCCTCAAACAAGCAATGAGAGGCTGAAACAACTTGATGAGGAAACAAGAGGGTTTATGTATATGGTTTCAGCATCTGCAACTACAGGGATGCGACAAGGTTTTGCTGATTACCAGATTGATTATTTTAACAGGGTGAAATCGCTGAATTTAAAATCTCCCAAATTAATTGGGTTTGGAATTTCTGATCACAGTTCATTTGAGCGTACTTGTCAGTATGCAAATGGTGCAATTATTGGAAGTGCATTTGTTAAAACTCTTGAAAAAGGAGGATATTCAAAAGAAAATATTCAAAAGTTTATAAAGTCGATATTGGTTGGATAATGAGTAGCAATAGTTTGATAAACAGTTTTTCATATTCGGATTAATTGCATTTTCTTTGATGAAAATAAATACATTGCTTTGGCAGAACGCATCATATTAGGTATCGACCCGGGAACAAAAATTATGGGGTTCGGGATAATAAAGATAATAGGCAAAAAGCCTGAGCTTATTGATATGGGTGTTTATAATTTTGATAGAATAAAAGATACTTACCTTAAACTTGAAAGCATTTTTATAAGTACAATAGAACTCATTGATAATTACCATCCTGATGAACTTGCTATTGAAGCCCCATTCTTTGGAAAAAATGTTCAATCAATGCTCAAACTTGGCAGGGCACAGGGTGTTGCTATAGCAGCTGCACTGACCCGAAAGATCCCTATTTTTGAATATGCCCCCCGGAAAATCAAACAATCAATTACAGGCATGGGTGCTGCATCTAAAGAGCAAGTTGCCGCTTTCCTGAAAAGTATGCTGGGATATACTGAAAACCCAAAAAACCTTGATGCGACAGATGGATTAGCAGCTGCAATTTGTCATTTCTATCAGAAGACAGGAAGCGATAAAGGAAAGAGCTATTCCGGATGGGACGACTTTCTGAAGAAGAACCCAGGAAGATTAGGAGATTAGCCCGATTAATTAGCTGCGCTGACCGCGTTCGCATAAAGCTTTAGCGGTTGCGAAGCCTTTCAGGGTTCATAAAGTTTATGATTTAGAAATTTGGAGATAAAAAAACCCGGACTTACTAATATAAATCCGGGCATAAATTATTATGAAAAATTAAAATGGTTATCGCTTAATTATCTTATGAGTTATTTTTTCTAAATCATTTTTCAATACAACAAAGTAAAGCCCTTGACTGAAAGACTTGGTATTAACTTCAATATTACCTGAAACTGGAATTTCAGCTTTGAATATTTCCTGTCCGGTTATATTGGTAATTGAAATAGTCTGATATTTAGCTGCATCGGAAATAAATAGAATGTCAGTTACCGGGTTTGGATAAAGCTTTAATGAATTAACCAAACTGATTTCATCAACTCCGGAGGTTACATTATTAGTAACTTCTTTAGAAAGGGGTGCAACAGGCACATCATCAACAGATTTGAGTGAACCGGGGGTATATGTAAATAAAACAGTTGCATTTTTTTGAACTGGGTTAGTTAAAGTAAGTTCAACACATTGTTTGTTTGTGCTAAGTAATTCAGCTAATTTAATAGTTGCGGGAGTATTATTAATTGTGACAGTAAAATCAGAAATATTAATAGATCCAGCTTCAATTGGCCGTGAAAACCTGAGTTGAATTATACCTCCATCATCAGTTGTTAATGCAGAAACAAAATTTGGGACAACTACATTATTATTTACAGTTTTATCAATAAATGCATTTACTTTAAGATCATTGCTGGTAATTAATGTACCAGGTTTATAACTTATTGTTACAATATCAGTGGCTGAGACGATTTGTTTTGTGAGATTAAGATATAAACTATCGTTATTGTTACTTATTTTGAAGCCAGATACAGAATTTAAAGTATTGTTGACCTTAACTGAAAAATCTTCAGCTTTGGCAGATGCCAGATCGATCGAATCTTTGAAGTTTAAAGAAAGTGTTTTCCCGTTTTTCGTAGTATATGCAGCGATAAATGAAGGAGTATAGCGATTATCTACTTCAGGTCCAAATAATTCAAGTTTTCCTCCATCAGCTGATTTTACATTTCCTGGATAATAAGAAACAGATGTATAATAGCCAGTTTTAAGTGCTGATTTCATTGTAAGGATTATGGTTGTTGGGTCGCCTGATTTTAAAGCTGCTGATTGTACTGAATTTGTTAATGTATCGTGAACCTTGAAATATTTGAATTCAGCAGCCGGATCAACCATTTCTTTATCGAATGTCAGTTCAACATTAAGCGGCGTTTCAATACGGACCTGTTTTAATACCGGATTGGTTGGTTTGCTATCGTTTTCATTTAAAATAAAGACCTTTCCTTCATTTTCTTTTGTACAACTGATATCAAACTTTTCCCATGTATCGCCAAATTTCACCATTACTTCATAGTCGCCATAAAACCCTCTGTATAAACATATTCCTGAAGTATCTGTTTCTTCATTCAAATTTGTTTTCCATCTTTCATGAATTAAATTATATACAGTATCGGCAACTATTTTTGGTGTTTTATCAGTTTCAAAAAGATTAGCAACTGATGGTCTCCAGCCTGGATCAAACAAACTCCAAATTACAAAGCCTTCAATGTTCGGATATGAGAATGATAAGCGCATCATTTTAGCAAATTGGATGGCATGTTCCTGTTGGGTCATACTTACTGCACCCATGTCGAATTCGGTAATTTTAATAGGTATTCCGAATTGCGATAGCTGATCGAGACGCGATTTAACAGATGGCACATCAATTGTAGTTCCAAAGTGCGATTGGGCACCAATACCATCAATAGGGGCATCATTCTTGAGCAAAGTACTCATCAAAGTCACAAAATTGTCACAGTCATTCTGATATTCAATAATATTATAATCGTTTATAAATAAGCGTGCATCTGGATCGGCTTCGCGCGCCCATTTGAAACAGTTCCAGTTTATTGAATCGCCAACCTGCGATTGGAGATATTTTGCATGTAATGGTTCATTCATTACATCATACTCTTTTATAATGCCCTTGTAATGGGTCATTTCCCTTTGAATTCTCAACTTGCAAGTATCATACATAACTGAAGGGGGCAACTCACCTACCCATTTTGGCAATTCATGGTAATCAGTACTGCTTGTACCTCCCCAAAGTAAAGTGTGAGCGCGCATATCCCAGCCTACCTTATGGAACCATCCGTTTGTATTATCGAATGGGGCATAATTAATTACACCCTGGTTTGGTTCTATACCACTCCATTTAAACTGATTTCCGCAAACACCATAATTACAATATTTAAGAAGTGTCGATTTATAAAAATCGTCATTAGTTGTGTTTGGGGAAGGGGCATATGTATCGATATAAGGGAGGTCGCTTGTATATGTATTTCCATCGTGGGTAACCAAGGTTGAAGGGCGGCAGCATAATTTTAATATCGGATTATCCAGCTCATCAGATAATACAAGTCCATTTATTGCGGCATTATCTAATTTAGAAATAAATTCAATCCGGATAACAGTATCAATAGCTGTTATGGTAATAGTTGAATCACAAGCTTTGTAGGTGGCCTTTGCAACAGCATATTTATCAATATTTTCAATGACCCTAACACCATCAACGAAAACATCAAAGAAACGTTTGCCAGCCTCCGTAAAGTATATTTCCGCCATTTTAATGGTGAGCTTATATGTATTGCCTTTTACAGCAGGGAAATTATAAGTAATAAATTGGCCATATCTTTCAATCTTATATAATTCAGAATCAGCAGGGGCTGTGACATCATTCATTGTTGTATAATTTGAGCCTGTTGGCCTATCGTTAATATCAATGGAAGTACCCCAGGGGAATTCATGCTTTTTTTGTCTGATAATTATAGTATCGGAAATTGGCTGACCTCCTAAATTAAGGATTTTAACCCCGAAGTCACCTTTTCTGTATTTATCAATCCGGTATTCCGCGCCTTCATACCAGCTATTTCCTTTTTTTTCAATAGAAACCTCGTCTAATAATATCGTACCTTTAGTTGTTCCAAATCTAAAAGAAAATTGAATGTCGCTGGTTGTTGTGACAGGAGAGGGAAATACAACCTCATACTTTTTCCAATCTGTAGAAAAATAAACTTTTGAACTATCGTAAGGTTTATTACTAGTGGTTAAAGTAGATGAAAACAAAACATCTGCTTTTCTGTCTGTACTATCTGCTTTTGCCCAAAAAGTAAGTATATAAACAATATCTTTTTGAACAGCAAATCCTGTTTTTACAATCGAAATATCCCCCGGATTTAATCCGGATGAACTCACATCAATTTCAAGAGCATTAGAGCCCTCATATACGTCTGTTTGAATAGGCTGTATAGTTGCAATACTACCACCTGAAATGGCAGTGTTCCAGTTATTTATTCCATCTTCAAAACCACCGTTAGTAATCAGGTTTTGAGCTTCAGCACTTAGTACTGAAAAAGAAAACATTACTAACACAACAATCGATTTTAATAAATTTCTCATCCTTTATTCTATATTTAATTATAATAACTATTAATTAATTGAATGAAACCAAAATAATCTGAAATGAAAATAAATCTAAATTTTGAAAATTACATCCTTAAGGGTCTTTAATTTGAGCTGAAATGTATTTTTATGAACTTAACAAAATATAAATTAAAAATATACCGGTCCGATTTTGCTCATAAGCGACAAAATCTTAAGCTGTCGGGTATACATATATGATGAAGGCGCAGCAGGGTTTCTTTTTCGGGGGTTTGGTAACGCTGCAGCTAATAGCGCAGCCTGACTTCGGGTAAGTCGTGATGCAGGTTTTCGGAAATAATAGCGAGAAGCAGCCTCTGCACCATAAATACCTGGCCCCATCTCTATCATATTTAAATATACTTCCATTATGCGTTTTTTGCTCCATAATGTCTCAATCATGAGAGTAAAGTATACTTCAAAGCCCTTACGAAGGTATGTTCTGGCAGGCCATAAAAAAATATTCTTTGCAGTTTGTTGACTAATCGTACTTGCGCCTCTTTTTCGGCGATGTTTTTTATTGTGATCCCGAGCCTTTTCAATTGCTCCAAAATCTATTCCAAAATGTTCGGTAAAGCGGTTATCTTCAGAGGCTACCACTGCCTGTACCAGGTATGGTGAAATTTGTTCGATAGGCACCCATCTATGCATAAGAACAATTTTTTCGTTCTTCGACTTTTGTTCAATAATGCGCTTGACCATTAACGGTGTAAGATGAGGACGAACGAATGAAAGAGTTATAGAGAGAAATATTGAAAGCCCTATCAAGCATACAATAAGCCATTTTATTGATTGAAGAATTGTTATTGGAAGCCGTCTTGAGATATGTATATGCAAAAAGCTATGTAAAACAGTTAACATCATTTTAACCTGATTAATTGACTTCGTCGAGCCTTCGGGTTCATAAAATTCATTCATTATGTTGGTTACGATTAAGTTACACTATTTTTTTTGCAAAAACAAAGTGTAACTAAATCGGGTTAACTTGCTTTATCACTGATAAAACTCAAAATTTATGAATAGGGCAAGTTAAAAAGGATAGGAAAGAATATTATAATTGAACAATTACTTCTTCTCCGGTATATTCTATTTCTTTATCTGCTTTTTTAGTAGTTTCAATACCAACTCCTTTACCTTTACCAACTATGGTTATTTGAATTTTACGCTCTGTAAGCATTCCCGGGAATTCGCCTTTTCTTTGTCCAATTATCAACTGACGACTGGCATCATTCCAGATAAAATCGATTGTGGAATAGATTCCTTTCTCATAATTATAATTATCATTTTCATCTTCATAAAGAGTAAAAATGGCATCTTCGCCCGGGTAAATCCTTAATTCAATAGGGTCAAGAGCTTTCTCAGTTGAGTATTGAACAAAAGGGCCTAGCGGTATAATCGATCCTGCTTTAATTAAGAGAGGGATTATATCAATAGGGGCTTCGCAAACAATATTTCTTCCACCATCATATAATGTGCCAGTCCAAAAGTCGAACCATTTATAACCTGAAGGAAGATAAACTTCGCGGGTTTTATCTTTGTATTCCTTAATTTTTTCTTTTTTGAATATCCCCGGAGTTTTCCAGAATAACTGCATACGTGCTGCCCCGGTTGATTTGTTCTCAGTTTCAAGAACAAACTTGTATTCTTTAGCAGCTTCAAGGCGAACTTTACCAGTATATTGTTCTACGCTGGTATATATAATTGGAAGTTGTTTTTCGTCGATATAAATTCGTTTGGCATCGAAACTTTTCATATGAAATTGATGCGGACCGCTTTGTGAGGGGATAAGTTTACCTTCCCAACGTATTGAAAACATCGAATCAGAAACATAATCAGGACGACCAGTATACCAAAACACATCAATATCAGGGTCTACTTGCTCTTTACCAACTATTCCATAATCAGCATCTTTGTAATAAGTTGCATTAAGTCCTTTTTTTCCGTCGGAAGTTCTGAAATATTCACTATCAACTTTAATACTTTTTTCAGGAGGCTTATGATACATGTATTTAGTAACCGGACAAGCCATAATGGATGGGCCAAACATAAACTGGTCATCAATTGAAAAAGTATACTTATCGTTGGAGAAATCCATAGGTAAACCTCGCATGATTGTATAATCTATGCTGGTAACTTTCCATGCTAATGAATAAATATAAGGCAACAATCTGTAACGCAAATTATCAAACTTCAGGATTGGCTGTGTAAATTCCCCCATTTCCCATATTTCACGGGGTGTTTCAGAACCGTGCGAACGGAATATTGGAGAAAAGGTACCCAGTTGAAACATACGGGCATATAATTCCTGGTATGCAGGATCTTTCCCCCCATTACAGAAAACACCTTCATAAGCACCTAAAACAAATGCCCCAATATCGAAAGTCCAGTAAGGAATTCCTGACATGCTATGATTGATCCCTGCTGAAATCTGGTGGCGATATATTTCCCAGCTGGCGCCAATATCGCCCGACCAGGTTGTGGCTGCATTACGTTGCTGGCCTGCATAGGTTGACCGGGTAAGTATATATGCCCTCCGGTCGGAAGTTTCTTCACGCCATGATTTGTAAATATCATCAGTCATAGACAGAGAAAAGGCATTCAAATATCGAGCCCATGAACCAAGATAGTTACGGCCAACTTTTTTCATTTCATAATCGGTCGATTCCTTAGTAAGTGCATTCACAACATCGGGCTCTGTGGAGTCTATCCACCAACCGTCAAGACCGACAGAATATAAACCCTTTCGGAGATATTGCCAGTATAGTTTATTGGCAGCAGGGTTAAAAGCATCATAATATTTAAAACCAGCCCAACCAATAGGTTGATATAAGTATCCATGTTTCAACATATCTGCATAAATAGCAGTTTTGGGACCTAATGCCGGCCATATCGAAATAATCATGTGGTAATTCATTTTATGCAACTGGTCGACCATTTCTTTAGGCTGAGGGAACAGAGTAGAATCGAAGAACATACCGCTCCAATTATCCTTGCCGTTCCAATAGTCCCAATCCTGTACAATATTGTCGATGGGTATTTTTAGTTTTCTGTATTTTGTAGCTACATTCATCAGTTCTTCCTGTGTGTCGTAATGCTCTTTACTTTGCCAATAACCATAAGCCCATTTTCCATACATTGGTGCTTTACCGGTCAGAAAACGATATCCGGCAATAACTGCATCCATATTTTGACCTGCAACAAGATAATAATCGATGTTATCACCCATATCGGACCAGAATGAAGCCCCTTCGGGCTGATCAAGGAAAATTGTTTTTGAATAGTTATCCCACAATATTCCATATCCATTTGTTGAAATTAAAAATGGAGTCACAGCATCGGTATTGGTTTGGACGAGTTTAACTTCTTTTCCCCTGTAATTAAAATATCCGTTTTGATGCTGGCCTAGTCCGTAAATTCCCTCGTCGCGGGTAAGTTCAAAGTTTTGTTGAACAGAAAACCCTGTATCGGAGCTATAGATAACTGGTGTAAAAACCGACATTCCTTTTTCTTTAAGGAGTATATTGTTTTGAGAAGAAAAATATTCAATGTGCCCATCTGTTTTGTTGATTGTTACAGTTAAATTTTGCGAATTCAATCGAACAATATTTACACTATCAAATATTTGAATGCTCAGTTTGGGTAATGAATCAGCAATAACCATCAGGCTTTTTTTGTTGGAAGTGCCTGATTTGATCCATTTTGTAACCCTCACAATATCGTTGGTATAAAACTGAACATTTAAGTTTAAATCACCTGATACCAGATGAATACCGTTCTCAATGGCGGTTAATTTTGGCTTATTAAAGGAACATTGACAAAAAGTCAGTACTAACAGAAGGAAAAGTCCAAAAGTAAGCTTCTTCATTTTGCTGGAGTTAAAAAGTGTTAATACAACCCGGACGATTAGTTTTGTAGTCAGGAGTGTAAAAATATCATTTTTCAATGATTTATTGAAATTAAAAAAATCATTGTAGTACAATGAAAAAAAGTCTGTCGATTTATCGACAGACTTATATATTAAATGTAATTGATAATTAATTATTTGAACTCAATAATTAAATCATTTATTGCTTTTGGATTGAAAGGGGCAATATCCTTAATTCTTTCTAAAAGTGGTAAATAAGCATCTGAAGGAGCTGTACCGCCTTGTATAAATCCATTATTAGCAAAGAAACCCGGAGCATCTGCATTTTTCAGGTAACCCGATAAGCTGGTGCTATCTGCTTTTATACCAATGGTTTCAATAAACCAATCGTTTATTTCCTGGGTGAGCACATTTTTAATTGAATAATCTTTTAATATAACTGAACGATTATCAGAGTCGAGAGTATTCGATGGCAAACCTACCTCAGCAACTGCTATATCTTTATTGTCGAACCCTGAAGCTACAAAAGCCCAATTATAACCAGTTTTATCTGTAAAGAATTTTGCATACGGATGATTTGAATTGCCATAAACATCAACTATATCGCCATTTTTACCTACGAACATTTTTAATGTGTTAATAGCAAAGAGACCATCTCGTTCTACCTTCATTGGAAATCCTGCTATTTCAACAATCATATACCTGTCATAATTTTTATTCCTTAATTCTGAATATTCAACTTTTATAACTGCTTCAGTAGCTTCTGCATTTTTTATCCTGTCGCAATTATAAGGTTTAATGATTGCTATTCCTTCAATAGGATCATTATTCCAGAATACCTGTAAAGCTTTTCCACCGTCAACATTTCCTTCCGATTCAGCATCGCTGATTGTAAGTGCATATTTCCATATTCTGTCGCTGAATTCTATATCTTCTTCCACTACCAGATTTTTTGTCCGATTGTCATCATCGCCAATAAAACTGATACTCATAGGTTCATCGATATTGTAAATTACTATGCCTGCAATTATATGCATAACAATGTCGGCAGAAGCTTCTCCAACAGCTATAAAAGTGTTCAGGTTTCCATAAATTGCATTCCCTTGAATGGTATCATTTTCTGTTGCCGACTTAAAAGATTTCGAAGTATAGTTGGAATTGCTGATAGAGTTTGGAATATCAACCTTAAACCTTTCAGGAAGTATGCCTGTATCGGTTGTTTTCTCACTGTCCATCTTTTCGCAACTTTGTATCATCATAAATGATAAAAGAAGATTTACTAATAAAATACTTTTTAAAGTTTTCATGACTGTTTATTTTTTTGTTTTACGTTCATTTTAATTAACCGGTTTCATAATTAACACACACGAAAACTTTTTTACCCTGATTCAGAATAAAAAAAAATGAAAATTTATCTTAGGGGGCATTCTGGTTATAGAGAAAAAAAAGCAGGAAATAATTGTTCCTGCTTAATTTTTTAACAAAAGATACTATCAATTAAAACACTTTGATGTTAATAGAGATAGTATTAACCCGATTAATTAGCTTCGTTGACCGCGTTCGCATAAAGCTTTAGCGGTTGCGAAGCCTTTCAGGGTTCATAAACTTTATAATAATTCAGGTTAAATTATTCTGTAGGCTTACCGGCAGCAATATTCTTGCTTCGCTCTATAGATTGCAGGGCAAGATAATTGTCGCCAAACTTTTTTAGGTTTTCCATTTCAACATCGAATTGGTCGAAATGGCGTTCTTCATCATCGACCAGTTGCTCAAAAATCTTTTTTGAAGCCGAATCGGCATTTTTCGAACATTCAAGCGCCCATTGGTTATAATCGTTTATGCTTCCTGTTTCCATTTTGGCACCCATTTCCAGCATTTTTTTAACATCAGTGATTTTACTAACGTCGCCTGATGCTTTTATTTCAACTTCCCCTTTAAGGAATAAAATACGTTCAGCAAGTAATTCAACGTGCATCATTTCTTCAATTGCTGTGCGCTTAAACAGATTTGATATCAGGTCGTAACCTAAGTCGTCGCAATGGAAATGGAAATACATGTACTGGTGAACAGCCGAAAGTTCGTCGGCGACTGCTTTGTTTAATAATTCGATACTTTTTTCTCTCATAGTTATTTTTGTTTAAGTAATTTCCTAATATCTTTTATTGTAAAGTTCGGAATTTTTATGGTTTTAAAATAATCATACTACTAATATAACTATCAGTTTGTATCTTTATAACATAAATTCCTGGGGCATAGGATGACATATCAATTTCCAGTTTAGAGTCATTTGAGTTATTATTATCATAAATAATAGTTCCCATTAAATTGGTTATACAAATCGTAGTATTCGAAAATATTTCCTGCAAATCAATATTCAGTGTATTATTCACAGGAATGGGGTAAACCCTTTTGCTTAATATATTGTTAATATCAATTTCTGTTATTTCATCTCCATCTAATACTCCGTTTCCATTAGCATCGCCTTCAATTTCGCCATCTCCAATTTCACCGTTACCATTGGTATCGCCTGTAGTTTCATCTTTATCAATTTCCCCATTTCCATTAATATCACCGGCAATTTCGCCTTCTCCAATAGTACCATCAAAATTAATATCACCTGCAACTTCATCTGGCCTTTCAATTTTTCCGCTACAATCCAAATCGCCGGTAATTTCAGGAGTGGTAATGGTAAGAGTTATTGTAATAAAAGTATGGCATCCAGCTGCGTTAGGGATTGTATCGCTGTAGTTACCTGATGTTGTCCATATTTTGCCGCTTGGCGATGTATAAGTCCTACATTCTGATGGTGTAATACTTACGGCATTGCTTAGTTTAATGGTCAGGTTCAATATTATAATACTGTCTGTACCTACAGAATTTAAAATAGTATCGTAGTAAGTATTGGTTTCTTTCAGTACCCTGCCATTAAATTTAAAGCTATCGCATTCCGATAGGGTAATATTTGATAAATTATTAATTGTCAATAATTGTCCAACATCGTTAGCTGCAAATACAGTGTCATTTCCTGGTTGAAAAGCTTTAATGGTAGTTGTCCCAATACTTTTAATCCTTACTACTTTACCGGCAATAGTTGCTACAGATGTATCTGAACTCGAATAATGAACTTCCAGTCCCATGCTTGAAGTGGCATTTGGATCAAAATCACCATCGTTTACCATTTTTGGCCCCAGTGCTTCAAAAGTTATGGTTTGTTCTTTTTTTGTAGCGCCATTATAATTTAGCACGTAAAAATCAGATGCTCCTTTGCTGCCAATATAAACAGTATCAATACCAGGATTAAAATCAACAGTATCTTCAAAGCTTCCGCTTGTGAGCATGCTGCTATCAGATAAAGCTGCGCCAGTGTTATAATCAGCACCTTTTCCCCCAATACTTTTAACCCCTTTAGGGTTACCATTTTCATCGAGTTTTGCAATATAAACATCCCAACTACCTTTTGTCGAAAATATATATGAATTTCCAAAATCGACATTAGAACTATTATAAATACCAGAAACAAAAATGTCACCTGTATTACTTGAAGCTACTCCATAACCCTGTTCAGAACCAGAACCGGAATATTTTTTTACCCACTGCGTTGTTCCGTTTCCAAACAGCTTCATAACAAAAGCATCAATACCTGAAGAGGTCAATGAAAACGAATTACCAAAATCGACATTTGTTCCGGAAAAATTTCCAGTAATAAATACATTACCATTTTTATCAACTGAAATATCACGGCCGATATCATCGTTGGT